>Ga0335085_10015750_pt1 | contig 10949 bp, 8 predicted proteins | sample Lox_Sample_45_FD_206712 | JGI IMG/M metagenome (GOLD analysis project Ga0335085, IMG submission 206712) | Soil microbial communities from Loxahatchee National Wildlife Refuge, Florida, United States - Lox_Sample_4.5 | ecosystem: Environmental > Terrestrial > Soil > Wetlands | place: USA: Florida... | reverse complement strand
CCCGACCGTGAGCAAGGTCGGCATCGTCTCGGTTGACGGTCACATCAAGGCTGCACAGCAGACCTACCGCGACTACCTCGACCCTCGCCATCGCGAGGCCTACGACGAATGGTCGGCGTCGGCGTCGGCGTCCGGGGGTCGCGACGCCGGCAACATTCAGGCCGAGATTCCGGACGAGGCCCAGTGGGACCTATCGCGGCGACTGACCGACCTCGAGTCGCAGGGCGTGATCGCGGAGGTCCTGTTCCCGAACGGCATCCCGTTCCAGCACAACGCGTTCGAGGATGCCGGCCGCGCCGAGGATCCGGCGCTCTCCCGGGCCGGGATCGACGCCTACAACCGCTGGCTCGTGGACTTCTGCGCCCAGGCACCCAACCGGCTCAAGGGCCAGGCGATCGTGAGATTCGACGACATCGACCGGGCGGTTCTGGACGTCCACTGGGCGAAAGAACACGGACTCGGCGGCATCATGATGCCCGGGCTCTACCCCGGCGACCGGTATTTCTTCGACCCCGCACTCGACCCGATCTGGGCGGCCGTCGAGGAGACCGGCTTACCGTTGAGCCAGCACGGCGGTGCCGGCGCACCGACGTACACACCTGCCGGGTTGGCCGCGATCCTCACCCTCGCCTACGAGCACGCCTTCTTCTCCGGCCGGTCGTTGTGGCAGATGATCGTCGGCGGCGTGTTCGACCGGTTCCCCGGCATCAGGATCGCTTTCATCGAGACCGAGGTCCGCTGGATCGGCCCGGCACTTGCGCTGTTCGACTCGCGGGTGGAGATGGGCGACGACTGGATGGAGTTCGCCGCCTACCTCGAGCGGGAGCGAGCCTTCGCCCGCAAGCCGAGCGAGTACTGGGAGTCCAACTGCTACGCCGGGATCTCGCCGTTTCATCCGAACCAGCTGCCGCTGGAGAAGCTGCGCGCCGAGGGGACGCTCGCGCCGGGTGAGTTCGCGATCCGAAGCACGAACGCGATGTTCGGCGTGGACTTTCCGCACTTCGAGTCGATCTACCCGGCGACGGACGAGCAGGTGGCAGCGCTCACCGGCCAGGGCTCACTCACGCGGCAGGACATCCGCGCAGTCCTGTGCGACAACGCCGCCCAGCTCTATGGGATCGATCTGGTCGAGCTGGCGCCGATCATCGACCGGGTCGGCGTCGACCTCGGGCCGGACCGCTAGGGCGCCGGTACGTCGAGAACCACCGCCGACGCCATCCCTCCGCCCGCGCACATCGCGGCGACGGCGACCCCGCCGCCGCGGCGGCGGGTCTCGTAGATGATCGACATGATCATCCGCGCGCCGGTCATCGCGATCGGGTGACCGAGGCTGCAGCCGCTACCCAGCACGTTGACCAGGTCGTCGTCGATGCCGAGTTCCTTGCAGGTCGCGACCGGCACGGAGGCAAACGCCTCGTTGATCTCCCACAGCGCCACATCGCCGAGCTTCACCCCCGCGCGGTCGAGTGCCTTGGGGATGGCCACGATCGGCGCAAGTCCGGTGTCCGCCGGCGGAACGCCCGCCGACGCCCAGGCGCGCACGACCGCCAGTGTCTCGAGGCCGTGGGCCGCACTGACCTCGCGATCGCACACGACCATGGCGGCCGCGCCGTCGTTCACCCCGGCCGCGTTGCCGGCGGTGATCGAGAAACCCTCGATCTCCGGGTGCAGCGGCTTGAGCGAGGCGAGCTTGTCCAGGCTCGTCTCGCGGCGCGGGTGCTCGTCGGTGTCGAACATGACGACGGTCCCGTCCCGCCTGGTCACCTCGAGCGGGAAGATCTCCTCGGCGAAGGCACCCGAGTCGATCCCCGCGATCGCCCGCTGGTGCGACCGCAAGGCCCAGGCGTCGAGTTCCTCACGAGTGAGGCCCGCTTTGTGAGCCGCGTTCCAGCCGACCGTGATGGACATGTCCATCGTTGGGGCATCGGGGGTCTCAACGTGACTCGGCGGGAACCAGTCCGCCCAGTCCTCGGTCCCGGGCACGCGCCGCGTGAACCGCGGGGTCGTCGACGAGGACTGGGTGCCACCCGCGACGACCACCTTGTCCATCCCGGCGCGGATCGAGGCCGCGGCGCTCTGCACCGCCGACAGACCCGACGCGCAGTGCCGGTTGTGGGCGATGCCCGGCGCGTTGACCAGACCGGCCTCGATCGCGGCGTAGCGGGCGATCGCGCCGCCGCCGTAAATCGACTCACCGAGGATCACGTCGTCGATCAGTTCGGCAGGAAGACCTGACCGCTGCACCGCCTCCGCGACGGCCTTCGTGCCCAACTCCATCGCGTCGACGTCGACCAGCGTGCCGCGGTTCGCCGTACCGATCGCGGTCCGCGCACACGACACGATTACCGCTTCGCTCATGCGGTGGCCCTCACCTTCACCAGTGCGCCAAGGTTGCCGCCCATGATCCCGGCGACGTCCGCGTCGGGCAATCCGGCCGGCAGGTGATGGATGTAGCTGGTCGGCTCGGCCAGCCCCTCCGGGTGCGGGAAGTCCGAGCCGAACAAGATGTGGTCGGCGCCGAGGACGTCGATCAGCTCCGCAAGGTTGTCCTCGTGGAACGGGCTGATGTAGACGTTGCGCTTGAAAGCGGCGACCGGGTCCTCGTCGAAGGACTGCGGCATCTTTTTCTGGGCGTCCGCGAGGGACTCGAGCAGGCCGGGCACCCAGTGGCTTCCGGCCTCGATCACCGCGACTCGCAGATCGGGGAACCGGCTGAACACCCCGCCGCACACGAACGCCGCCATCGAGTCGATCAGCGGGCGGTAGCCCATCGTCACGTAGCGGAAAGCGTCCGGGCGGAACGGCAGCATCTCCGACGGCCCGGTCCAGTCGCTTTGATAGCGGGAGTAGCCGCTGTCCGAGGAGTGCATGCAGACGAGGACGCCGAGATCCACCACCCGCGCCCAGAACGGGTCGAACTCCGGCCCGGCAAACGACCGCGACCCCCGCAGGCCCGGCACCGGCGCCGGGCGGATCAACACGACCGAAGCGCCCCGCTCGACCACCCACTCGAGCTCCGCGATCGCCTTGTCGACGATCGGCAACGTGATCACCGGGGTCGTGAAGATCCGGTCCGCGTAGTTGAACGTCCACTCCTCGTGCAGCCACTCGTTGAGCGAGTGGATGACGACATGCGTGAGCTCGACGTCATCGCGCATCCGTTCCTCGAGCAAGCTGGCGAGCGTCGGGAACATCAACGTGCGGTCGACGCCGAGCTCGTCCATCAGCGCCAAACGAGGGGCCGGCTCGCGAAACGCCGGAATGCTGCGCATTGGCTCGCCGATGATCTCGCGGTAGGACTTGCCTTGCGGGTTGCCGTCGCGGAAGTACTCCTCCTGGGCACCGGGCCGCGCGACCACGTCGAACGTCGGGTTCGGGATGTAGTCGCTGATCTGGCCACGAATCGCGATCTTCGTCCGGCCGCGGACGTCGACGTAGTCGATCGCCCGCTGGTAGCGCTCGGGGAGGTGGCGGGTGAAGGCGTCCCGCGTCTCGTAGAGATGGTTGTCCGCGTCGAAGACGGGATACGGCAGATGAGTCGGCATGAGATCGACCGTACGCCGTTTTTGACACCGACGTCAATATTGGATATCGCCGGTCGCTCGGCCGATCCGAGCGGTCACGAGCCCGGGAGGCGGCTCGGCGCGGGCCCTCCGGCGCCGTTGACGCGCGGTTGACAGGGCCCGGTGCCCGATGCACAGTGGTCGTGCGATGTAATTGGGCACTCACTTACTATCAGGTCTCGCTTCGCGACGCAACCGAGGGGTCAACCCGGCGATGGACTACCCGCTCATCGATGCCGACGGTCACTACTACGAGCCGGACGACTGCTTCTCCCGCCACATCGAGTCCCGATACAAAGACCAGACCGTCCGGGTCGAGCGTGGCGGCGACGATCTCGGCCGGGTCTACGTCCGGGACAACCGCACGTTCATGAGCGTGATGCCCGGCGACTACGCCTCCGCCCCCGGCGCCCTCCAGGGTCTGTTCGTCGGCAACGTCGACGAGGGGTTCAGCCACCGCGAGGTAATCAACGCGCGCGACTACCCCGCATTCACCCACCGGGAGGCGCGGCTCGCGCTGATGGACGAGCAGGGTGTCGAAGCGAGCATCATGCTTCCGACGCTTGCGGTCGCGGTCGAGTACGACATCGAGTTCGACCTCGACGTCCTGTACGCCAGCCTGCGGGCATTCAACCGGTGGCTGGAGGAGGACTGGGGGTACGGCGCCGACGGGCGGATCTTCGGCGTACCCATGGTGTCGCTGATGGACGCCGACCGCGCCGCCGCCGAGCTCCAGCGACTGATCGAGGCGGGCACCCGGCTCGTGCACGTGCGTCCGGGCCCGATCGGCGGACGCTCCGCCGCGCATCCCGATCTCGACCCGTTCTGGGCGCTCGCGGCCGAGGCCGGGATCCCGGTCGTGTTCCACGTGTCGAACAGCGGCTACAACCACGTGTACGGGCAGTTGTGGGGCGAGGACCCGAACAACCCCTCGCACGCGCAGTCGCCGCTTCAGTGGGCGCTGTGCAACACCGAGCGTCCGGTGGTCGACACGATGATCGCGCTCACCCTGCACAACCTGTTCGGCCGCCACCCGAACATCAAGGTCATCTCGATCGAGAACGGCAGCAGCTGGCTTCGCCCGCTGATGAAGACGGTCGACAAGGCCGCGGCGCTCGGGCGGCGCGGACCGATGATCGGCGGGCCGCTCAGCGCGACCCCGAGCGCCGACCTGGTCGAGCACCTGTGGATCTGCCCGTTCCCGGAGGACGACGTCGTCGATCTGATCGACGTACTCGGCGCCGAGCACGTGCTCTTCGGCTCGGACTACCCGCACCCCGAGGGTCTGCGCGAACCGCTCGACTACGTCGAGCGGATGAGCGGCTGCGACGCCGAAACGACCCGCAAGGTGCTGCGCTCCAACACCGCCGGCCTGCTCGGTCTCCCCGACCGCCAAACTGTCAGTTAGCGGGCGTTTCGCCGGCTCAAACGGCCGTTAACTGACAGTTTGGCGGACGTGGCCGGCGGCGATCAGGGCGTCGATCTCCTGGGACGCAAAGCCGAGCTCGGTGAGGACCTCGACGCTGTGCTCGCCGATCCCGGGTAGTTCGAGCATCGGGCCGCCGGACGCGTGCGGGCCACAACGCAGCAGCGGGCCGATCTGCTCGAAGTGGCCCCAATCACGAGTCTCGTACGCCGCGACTCGACCGAGCTCCTGGTTCACCGGATCGTCGAGAATGCCGCGCCGGAACTGGTCGCGGTCGCACGGCTCGATCAGCTCTGCGAGCAGGCCGCGGTCACCCAAGCGGGCCACCCATTCGGCTGCCGGTGCGGTCGCAAACGCCGCCTCGAGGAACCGCTCGGCGGCGATGGCCGTCTCGTCGTCGGGGCTCACCCGCAACGGACGGTACGCCGGGGGCAGCGCCGAGAGCCCGGCCACCTTCCCCAGCTCCGCCCAGGACGTCGGGTCGGGTACGACGAGAGCCAGCCAGCGACCGTCGCCGCCGGCATACAGGCGGTACCCCGGGCCGTACCCGGTCTGCGCGCGGTCGAGTTCGGGTCCGCGAACGACCGCACCGTCGCGCTGGAACACTCCGCTGTGCATCAGCATGCCGGCGCCGAGCAGGCTCGTGGTCACCTGCTGGCCGCGCCCGGTGGCGGCGCGGGCGTACAGCCCGGCGAGGATGCCGATCGCCGCCACCCAGCCTCCGGTCATGTCCAGCGGGATCCAGGTGCCTGCGATCGGGTCGTTCCCGTCGCCGCCGATCCCCTGCTCGAACCCGGTCAGTGCTTGCATCAGGGCGTCGTTGCCCGGCAGTTTGGCGCGCGGCCCGCCGGCGCCGAACCCGGTGGCGTGGCAGTAGACCGCGGCGGGGCGCAGCCGCGCGACGGTGGCACTATCGATCCCGAGCCGCTCGGCCACCCCGACCCGGAAGTTGTGCAGCACCACGTCCGCGCCGGCGATCAGCCGCTCGACGACCGGTCGGCATTCGGGAGCGCCGATGTCCATCGCGAGGCTGCGCTTGCCGCGCTGGCACGCCGCGACGGCGTAGGCCGCGGCCCGCATCGCCTCGCCCTGCGGCGGCTCGACCTTGATGACCTCGGCACCGAGATCGGCGAGCACCTGGGCGGCGAGCGGCCCGGCGACGAAGGCCGAGAAGTCGACGACCCGTACGCCGTGCAACAGCGGCTCGCCGGTGGACGCCGCAGGCGCCGGCAGGCGGTCATCGCCGAGCCCGGGCAGGTCCTCGACCGAGATCGGCGTGGCCAGAACGAGGTCGGTGTGGGAGTCGGCGGTGACCGTCTCGACCAGTCCGATCTCGCCAAGATGCGGCTCGGACAGAGCCTGACCCGGGCTGAGCACCGGTTCGCATGCGATGCCGGCCGTCCGCAGCCGCTCGATCCAGGTGGCGCGCGGCTGCTGGCGGAACGTCTCGCGCCAGCGCACCGCCCGGTCGTTCAGCGCGCCGGTCGCCTGGTCCTGGTAGTAGCCCTGCGGACTCGGCTCGTCGCCGAGGACCTCGAGCAACGTCGCGTACATCCCTTTGCCGCCGAACCAGACCTGAACGAGTTCGCCGTCGCTGCATCGGTACATGAAGTTCGGGAAGGTGGACCCCTTCTCCCAGTAGCTCTCCACCTCGACCGGCGCACGCTCCGACCGGCCGATCATGCAGCCGAGGGTCGCGAGCATCCCGTCGTACAGCGAGGTGTGCGCCCAGCCGCCCGCGCCGGTGAGCACTCGGCGTCGCAGCAGGGCGAGAGCGGACGTCATCATCAGGAAGCTCGCGCCCGAGCCGGTGGCCCGCACGTCGAGGAAGATCGGACCGGGACGGTGACCGTCGAGCTGGGTGCACAGGCCCGCCCGCGCCTCGACCAGGAGGCCGTAGTCCTCGACCTCGCCCCGCGACGTGCGGGACGGCCCGCAGCGGATGTAGACGACGTCCGGGTTGAGCGCGGCGACCTCGGAGAAGCCGAAGCCCCGCCCGTCAACCGCGTCCTCGCTCCCATAGGCCAGTACGACGTCGGCCGCAGCCACGAGGCGGCGGGTCTCCTCCTGGTCGTCCGTGGCCACCCGCGACTTCCCGCGGTGCCAGACCCGCCCCCACGGCAGCGGGTCGTCGATCGGCGGCGTGTGCACGCCGGTGACCCGGGTGACGGTGGCTCCGAGACCGGCGAACAGCATGCCGGGGACACCTCCCGCCAAGCCCAACCCGAGCTCGCTGGAGCCGGCCGCCAGCTCGACGACCGACAGGCCCGCACAGGGGCCGGCCCCTGCCTGACCGCTCACGCCACCGCCGGAACGGTCAGCCGCGGCAGGACCTCCTGCGCGGCGAGCGTGACGACCTCGAGGGTGTCCTCGTGAGCGGCCGGTGCGATCACCAGATGCCGGGCACCGGCGTCGACGTAGCGCTGAAGCATCGGAGCGACCTCGTCCGGCGTCCCCGCGGGCGCGATCCGCTCGAGCATCGCGTCGGCCTTCTCGCCATAGGCGCGACCGAGGAAGGACGCGACATCACCGCGCGCGCGATCGCCGTCCCGACGGATCGAGCAGTAGACGAACGCCAGCCATTCGAAGCCGTCGAGGGTGCGACCGATCTGCTGCGCCTCGGTCTCGATGGTCGCGACCGACCGCGCGTACGCCGACGGGGACACCAGGTAGGGCATCCACCCGTCCCCGAGCCGGGCCGCCCGTCGCATCGCGGGCTCCTTGCGGCCGGAGACGATCAGCGGCGGACCGCCGGCCTGCATCCTCGCGCGATCCTCACCGGGGACCTGCACCGCGCGCAGGTCGACGTGGTCGAAGTCGAAGAACCGACCGTGGTGGCTCGCCGGACCGCCCTGCCAGAGGGCGCGCAAGATCTCCAGCGATTCATCGGTGCGAACTCCGCGCTCACGGATCGGTACGCCGAGCGCCTCGAACTCCTTCGGGAACTCTCCGCCCACCCCGACCCCGACCCGTAACCGCCCGCCGGACCGAGCGTCGAGATCGGCGAGCTGCTTGGCGACCAGGACCGGTGGGTAGAGCGCAAGGAGCAACACCGCGGAACCGACCAACACCCGCTCCGTCCACGCGGTCATCAGGGCGAGTCGGGTCAGCGCCTCGCCGGTGGGGCTCGGCGGCAGGACGTGGCCGCCCTGCCAGACCGACTCGATCGGCAAGCGCTCCACCGCCGCCAACCAGGCGCGCTCCGGCTCCGGGATCGCGGCGGCGCCCAAGACGATGCGGTCGCCGGACACCAGTCGTGCTCCTTTGGGAGGGGGTGAGCGGGGATCAAGATAGCAACTGCTCACTCGCAAATCGGGGCCGAGGTGAGTGAGCGTGTACTTTTGTTCGGCCTCACCCGACAGACCGCGGCGGCGCGTTGCTCGGCCGGTCGGCGTACGGCAGGCTGCCGTGGCAGGGACTGACGACGAGGGCGCAAGCGAAGGGACACACGTGGGCGCGACCGCAGGGATCCCGCCGGTCATCACCGAGGAGACCGCAGCGTTCTGGGCCGCCGCCAAGGAGGGCCGGCTGCTGGTCGAACGCTGCGCCTCGTGCGGCGCGGAATCCTTCCCGCCGTACGGCGTGTGCCGGGCCTGCCGGTCGCGCGAGGTCGAACACGTCGAGATCACCGAGCACGGGGCCGTCTACAGCCTCACGGTGAACTACCAGCGCTGGCTGCCCGACCTCGACGTCCCGTACGCGATGGTGCTCGTCGAGTTCCCCGACCATCCCGGCGTCCGGGTGGCGGGCCGGCTGCGCGGGTGCGACCCGGAGGCGGCCCGGATCGGCATGGCCGTCGCGGTCGGATTCGAACCCGGCCCCGGCGACGTCGCGATCCCCAGCTTTCTCGCCCTCGAGGAGCCGGCGTGAGCGCGCAGATCTGCGAGCGGCGGGCAGTCATCTCCGGCGTCGGGCAGTCCGCGATCGGGCGGCAGGTCGACCGGTCCGGCTTTGCCTTGACGATCGACGCGATCACGGCGGCGGTGAGCGACGCCGGGCTCGCGCTCGACGACATCGACGGGCTCGCGATGTTTCCCGGCGGCGGCAAGGCCAACCTGCCCGGGTACGCCAACGGCAACCTCTACGAGGTCCAGGACGCGTTGCGGATCACGACGACGTGGCGACAGGGTCAGGTCGAAGGGATGAGCCTGCCGTTCTACGGCCCGGCGATGGCGGTCGCGACCGGCCAGGCTCGGCATGTGGTGATCTGGCGCACGGTCAAGGAGGGCAGCGCCGCTCGGGGAGCCGGAGGCCGAGTAGCCTACGGCTCCACCCAACCGGCCGCGGAAGGGCCGCTCGCCTGGCTCCTGCCGATCGGGATGCTCTCTCCGGTCTGTCAGGTCGCGCCGTACGCCGCTCGGTACATGCACGACTACGGCGTGAGCCGGGACCAGCTCGGCTGGATCCCGGTCACTCAGCGCGCCCACGCCGCGCTCAACCCGGACGCGGTCTACCGCACGCCACTGACGATCGAGGACTATCTCGCGTCACGGATGATCTCCACACCGATCTGTCTGTTCGACTGCGACGTCCCACTCGACGGCTCGACCGCGATCGTCGTCTCGGCCGCCGAAACGGTCGCCGACCTTCGCGCCCCGGTCCGGATCGAGGCGATGGCGGGCGTGATCGATGGCCGCCCGTCCTGGGAGCAGTGGGAGGACTTCGGCCGGGTCGGCTACGCGACCGCTGCGGCGATGTGGAACCGCACCACCCTGCGTCCGAGCGACGTCGACGCCGCCCAGCTCTACGACGGCTTCACGATCGAGGTGATCTGGTGGCTGGAGGCGATGGGTTTCTGCGGCACCGGCGAGGGTGGCGCGTTCGTCGACGGCGGCGCCCGGATCGGGCTCGGCGGCCAGTTGCCGACGAACACCTGGGGTGGCCAGCTCTCGGGCGGTCGCCTGCACGCCGGGTTCGGCCACACGGCCGAGGCCGTACGCCAGCTGCGGGGAGAGGCCGGTGACCGCCAGGTTCACGATGCCGAGGTCGTCGCGGTCACCAACGTCGGTGGATACGAGGCCGGCGCGGCCCTTCTCACCCGCTGGTAGGCGGACACAACCACACCGACAACGACGCAGAGCACGACCGAAGGGAGCACGACCGATGGCGGAACGAGCGGGGCGCCTCGAGGACAAGGTCGCAATCGTGACGGGCGCGGGGTCGACCCCGGGTCCGGGCATCGGTACCGGGAAGGCGAGCGCCGTCGTGATGGCCCGCGAGGGTGCGCGCGTGCTGCTCGTCGACCTGCACCCGCAACGAGCCGAGGAGACCCGCGAGCTGATCGAGTCCGAGGGCGGCGTCGCATCGGTCTTCGCGGCGGACGTGACCTCCGCCCCGCAGTGCGAGGCAATGGTGACGGCCGCGGTCGAGCGCTACGGAACCCTCGACATCCTCGTCAACAACATCGGGCTCGCGGCGCTCGGCACCGTGGTCGACACCACCGAGGAGGCATGGGACCGGTCGCTGGACGTCAACCTGCGGACGGTGTTCCTGGCCTCCAAGTACGCCGTACCGGTGATGGCGGCGAAGGGGTCCGGTGCGATCGTCAACGTGTCGTCGATCTCCGCGCTCCGCGGCGACGGGACGATCGCCTACTCGGCCGCCAAGGGCGCGATCCTGGCGATGACAGTGGACATGGCCTTCTCGCATGGCCGCGACGGGATCCGGGTCAACGCCGTAGCGCCGGGTCACATCACGACGCCCATGGTGATGTCGGTCTCCGCCCCTGGGCCGCGGGCGGAGTTCATGAACGCGATGCGCAGCGAGGCCGGCCTGCTCGGTACGCCCGGCGACGGCTGGGACGTCGGCTGGGCAGTCTCGTTCCTCGCGAGCGACGAAGCCCGCTGGATCACCGGCGCGACGCTGCCGGTCGAGTCCGGTGTCCTGTCCGTGACGCCGCTGATGATGGCGCCCTACCTGCGAGCGATCCCGGAGCCGTAACCGCCGCAGGCTCCCCTGCC
>Ga0335085_10015749_pt1 | contig 10949 bp, 7 predicted proteins | sample Lox_Sample_45_FD_206712 | JGI IMG/M metagenome (GOLD analysis project Ga0335085, IMG submission 206712) | Soil microbial communities from Loxahatchee National Wildlife Refuge, Florida, United States - Lox_Sample_4.5 | ecosystem: Environmental > Terrestrial > Soil > Wetlands | place: USA: Florida... | reverse complement strand
CCCGTCCCGTTGCGGCGGCTCGCCGCCGCCCGGCGCGGAGCCGTCCGGGGAGGCGTCACCCTTACCGCGGCGGCTCGCCGCCGCCCGGCCCGAAGCGGGGATCGAGTCCTCAGCCCGCACGGCCGGCTCCGCCGGCCTCGCCGCGGAGCGGCGATCGGGGGGTTCCGGGGGGTCGTCCCCCCGGGTCAGCACAGCCCCGTATTCCTGCAATGAGCGCACTCCCACCTCGCCGCGCTGGATGGCCTCGATGCCCTGGACCGCGGCGCCCAGCCCCTGGACGGTGGTGACACAGGGCACGCCGGTGCGCACCGCGGCGGTCCGGATCTCGTAGCCGTCCAGCCGGGGACCGGACTGGCCCGGGCTGCCGAACGGCGTGTTCACGATCAGGTCCACCTGGCCGGCCAGGATGCTGGCCACGATGTCCGGCTCGCCGTCAGGGCCCGGGCCGTCGCTGTGCTTGCGCACGATCGTGGCACGGACGCCGTTGCGCCGCAGCACCCCGGCGGTGCCCTCCGTGGCCCAGATCTCGAAGCCCAGGTCGGCGAGGCGTTTCACGGGGAAAACCATAGACCTCTTGTCGCGGTTGGCCACCGACACGAACACCCGGCCCTTGACCGGCAGCGGCCCGTACGCCGCCGCCTGCGACTTGGCGTACGCGGTGCCGAACACCTCGTCGATGCCCATCACCTCGCCGGTGCTGCGCATCTCCGGGCCGAGCACGGTGTCCACGCCCTGGCCGCTGCGGTCACGGAACCGGCCGAACGGCAGCACCGCCTCCTTGACCGCGATCGGCGCGTCCAGCGGCAGCGTGCCGCCGTCCCCGGCCGCGGGCAGCACGCCCTCGGCGCGCAGCTCCGCGATGCTGGCGCCGAGCATGACCCGGGCCGCCGCCTTGGCCAGCGGGGTGGCGGTGGCCTTGGACACGAACGGCACGGTGCGCGACGCCCGTGGGTTGGCCTCCAGCACGAACAGCACCCCGGCGGCCAGCGCGTACTGCACGTTGAGCAGCCCGCGCACGCCCACCCCGCGGGCGATGGCCGCGGTGGACTCGCGAATGCGGACGATGTCGGCCCGGCCCAGGGTGATCGGCGGCAGCGCGCAGGCCGAGTCGCCGGAGTGGATGCCGGCCTCCTCGATGTGCTCCATCACGCCGCCGAGGAACAGCTCGGTGCCGTCGTACAGCGCGTCCACGTCGATCTCGATCGCGTCGTCAAGGAACCGGTCGATGAGCACCGGGTGGTCCGGGCTGGCCGCGGTGGCCCGGTCCAGGTAGGCCCGCAGCGTGGCGTCGTCGTAGACGATCTCCATGCCGCGCCCGCCGAGCACGTAGGACGGGCGGACCAGCACCGGGTAGCCGATCTCGTCGGCCACCGCCTTGGCCTCGGCGTAGGACCGGGCGGTGCCGAACCGCGGCGCGGGCAGCCCGGCCGCTTCCAGCACCGCGCCGAACTCGCCGCGGTCCTCGGCCAGGTGGATGGCGTCCGGGCTGGTGCCCACGACCGGGACGCCCTCGGCGGCCAGCGCCCGGGCCAGGCCGAGCGGGGTCTGCCCGCCGAGCTGCACGATCACCCCGGCGACCGGCCCGGTGGTCTGCTCGGCGTGCACCACTTCGAGCACGTCCTCCAGGGTGAGCGGCTCGAAGTACAGCCGCCCGGAGGTGTCGTAGTCGGTGGACACCGTCTCCGGGTTGCAGTTCACCATCACGGTCTCGTAGCCCGCTTCGGCCAGCGCAAACGAGGCGTGCACGCAGGCGTAGTCGAACTCGATGCCCTGGCCGATCCGGTTCGGCCCGCTGCCCAGGATGATCACCTTGGCCCGGTCCCCCGGCGGCACCTCGGTGCCCTCGTCGTAGGTCGAGTACAGGTACGGCGTACGGGCGGCGAACTCGGCGGCGCAGGTGTCCACCGTCTGGTACACCGGCCGGATGCCGAACGCGTGCCGTAGCAGCCGGACCTGGTCTTCGGCCAGCCCGGTGAGCTGGCCGAGCTGAGCGTCGGAGAAACCAGCCTGCTTGGCCGCCCGGATGGAATCCGGGTCGAGTTCCGCGCCCGGCCGGGTGCCGGGGGTGCCGGCACTGGCCCCGGAGAGGCGTTCGGCAAATTCCTGGATGTATTGGACCTGGTCCACGAACCACGGGTCGATGCCGCTGACCTCAGCCACCTCGGACACGGTGGCGCCGGCCCGCAGCGCCTGGTGCACGGTGCCCAGCCGGCCGTCGTGCGGCACCGCGCAGCGCTCCAGCAGCGCGGCCCGGTCGCCGGGCGGCTCGCGCCAGTGCAGCGGCGCGGCCGGGTTCTCCAGCGAGCGGAGCGCCTTCTGCAGCGCCTCCGGGAAGGACCGGCCGATGGCCATGGCCTCGCCGACCGACTTCATGTGCGTGGTCAGCACCGGGTCGGCCCCGGGGAACTTCTCGAACGCGAACCGGGGCACCTTGACCACCACGTAGTCCAGGGCGGGCTCGAAGCTGGCCGGCGTCTCCCCGGTGATGTCGTTGCGGATCTCGTCCAGCGTGTAGCCGATGGCCAGCCGGGCGGCGATCTTGGCGATGGGGAACCCGGTCGCCTTGGAGGCCAGCGCGGAGGACCGCGACACCCGCGGGTTCAACTCGATGACGACCATCCGGCCGGTCTGCGGGTGCACGGCGAACTGGATGTTGCAGCCGCCGGTGTCCACCCCGACCGCGCGGACGACCGCGATCGCGGTGTCCCGCATGTGCTGGTACTCCCGGTCGGTCAGCGTCATCGCGGGGGCCACCGTGACCGAGTCGCCGGTGTGCACGCCCATCGGGTCGATGTTCTCGATGGAGCAGACCACGACCACGTTGTCGTGGCGGTCGCGCATCAGCTCCAGCTCGAATTCCTTCCAGCCCAGGATGGACTCTTCCAGCAGCACCTCGGTGACCGGGCTGGCGTCCAGGCCGGAGCCGGCGATCCGGCGCAGGCTGTCCTCGTCCCGGGCGATGCCGGAGCCGAGCCCGCCGAGCGTGAACGAGGGCCGGACGACCAGCGGGTAGCCCAGATCGGCCGCGGCGGCCATGCACTCGTCCATGCTGTGGCAGATGTGGCTGCGCGGCACGTCACCGCCCAGCCTGGTGACGATCTCCTTGAACGCGCTGCGGTCCTCGCCGGACTTGATCACGTCGATGTCGGCGCCGATCAGCTCGACCCCGTACCGGGCCAGGGTGCCGGCCTCGTGCAGGTCTACGGCCGCGTTGAGCGCGGTCTGGCCGCCCAGCGTGGGCAGCACCGCGTCCGGGCGCTCCCGGGCGATCACCTTCTCCAGCACGTCCAGCGTGATCGGCTCGACGTAGGTGGCGTCGGCGAACTCCGGGTCGGTCATGATCGTCGCCGGGTTGGAGTTGACCAGGCTGACCCGGATGCCCTCCTGGCGCAGCACCCGGCAGGCCTGGGTGCCCGAGTAGTCGAACTCACAGGCCTGCCCGATCACGATCGGCCCGGACCCGATGACCAGCACCGACTTGAGGTCGTCCCGCTTAGGCACGGCCGTGGCCCTCCATCAGCGCGCAGAAGTCGTCGAACAGGCCGGCCGCGTCGTGCGGCCCCGGGGCGGCTTCGGGGTGGTACTGGACGCTGAACGCGGGCGCGTCCAGCAGCCGCAGGCCCTCGACCACGCCGTCGTTCAGGTTGACGTGGCTGATCCGGGCCGGGCCGAAGTCGGTCTCGAACGGGGCGCCGGGCTCGGCGCCTGACGGCATCTCGACCGCGAAGCCGTGGTTGTGGCTGGTGATGTGCACCCGGCCGGTGGCCAGGTCCTTGACCGGCTGGTTCACCCCGCGGTGCCCGAAGCGCAGCTTGTAGGTGCCCAGGCCGAGGGCCCGGCCGAGGACCTGGCTGCCCAGGCAGATGCCGAACACCGGGACGCCGCGGCCGAGCACATCGCGGACCGCCTGGACGACGTAGCCGAGGGCGGCTGGGTCACCGGGGCCGTTGGAGAAGAACACGCCGTCCGGGCGGGTGGCCAGGATCTCGCCGGCGGTGGCCGCCGCGGGCAGCACGGTCACCTCGCAGCCGCGGCGGGCCATGGACCGCGGGGTCATGGTCTTGATGCCCAGGTCCACCGCGGCGACCCGGTAGCGAACCGGGGTGCCGTCCGGCGGGCGCACGGTGTACGGCTCGCTGGTGGTCACCTGGCCGGCCAGGTCGGCGCCGACCATCTGCGGGCTGGCCAGCACCCGGTCCCGCAGCCCGGCCAGGTCCGCGGTGCCCGGGCTGATCACGGCGCGCATCGCGCCCCGGTCGCGGAGGTGGCGGGTGAGCGCCCGGGTGCCGGTGATGGCGATCCCGGTGATGCCCTGGGCGCGCAGCTCGGCGTCCAGGCTGCGCTGTGCGCGCCAGCTGGACGCGATCCGGGCCGGCTCGCGGACCACGTAGCCGCTCACCCAGATCCGCCGGGACTCCGGGTCCTCGTCGTTGACCCCGGTGTTGCCGATGTGCGGCGCGGTCATGGCCACGATCTGGCGGCAGTACGAGGGGTCGGTCAGCGTCTCCTGGTAGCCGGTCATCCCGGTGTTGAAGACCATCTCGCCGAACGTCTCGCCGTCCGCGCCGAACGCGGTCCCTCCGAATGCGGTTCCGTCCTCCAGCAGGAGCACGGCCGGGGCCGCCATCAGGCGATCTTCCCGTCAAGCACGGTGGGCGTGCCGCGCAGGAACGTGGCCACCACCCGGCCGGGCAGGTCCATGCCGGTGAACGGGCTGTTCCGGCTGCGCGAGGCGTGTGTGGCCGGGTTCACGGTGTCGCGGACGGCAGGGTCGTACAGGGTCAGGCTGGCGGGCTGGCCGGGCGCCAGCTCACCACCCGCGCCGGCCAGCCGCCCGATGACGGCCGGCCGCCGGGACATCCGGTCGGCCACCCCGGCCCAGTCCAGCAGCCCGGTGTCCACCATGGCCTGCTGCACCACGCGCAGCGCGGTCTCCAGGCCGGTCATGCCGAACGCGGCCGTGTCCCACTCGGTCTCCTTGTCCTCCACCGGGTGCGGCGCGTGATCGGTGGCAACGCAGTCGATGGTGCCGTCGGCCAGGCCCTCGCGCAGCGCGGTCACGTCGGCCGCCGTGCGCAGCGGCGGGTTGACCTTGAACACCGGGTCGTAGCTGGCGGCCAGGCTGTCGGTGAGCAGCAGGTGATGCGGGGTGACCTCGGCGGTGACCCGCCAGCCCTTGCCCTTGGCCCAGCGGATGATCTCCACCGAGCCGGCCGTGGACACGTGGCAGACGTGCAGCGCCGAGCCGACGTGCGCGGCCAGCAGGCAGTCCCGGGCGATGATGGCTTCCTCGGCCACCGCGGGCCAGCCGGTCAGGCCCAGCCGGGCCGACATCTCCCCCTCGTTGAGCTGCGCGCCGTCGGTCAGCCGCGGCTCCTGGGCGTGCTGCGCGATGACCCCGCCGAACGCCTTGACGTACTCCAGCGCGCGGCGCATCAGCACCGCGTCGGACACGCAGCGGCCGTCGTCGGAGAACACCCGGACCCGGGCGGCCGAGTCGGCCATCGCGCCCAGCTCGGCCAGCCGCGCCCCGCCCAGGCCCAGCGTGACCGCGCCGACCGGGTGCACGTCGCAGTGCCCGGCCTGGCGGCCCAGCCGCCAGATCTGCTCGACCACGCCCGCGGTGTCGGCCACCGGGTCGGTGTTGGCCATCGCGTGCACGGCGGTGAAGCCGCCGAGCGCGGCGGCCTGGGTGCCGGTCTCGACCGTCTCGGCGTCCTCACGGCCCGGCTCGCGCAGGTGGGTGTGCAGGTCGACCAGGCCGGGCAGGGCGATAAGCCCGTCGGCCTCGATGACCTGCGCGCCGGCCGGCTTAGTGGCGGCCCCGATGCTGTCGATCAGGCCGTCGCGTACCACGATGCTGGTGGGCTCGCCGCCGAGCGGCCGCACGCCGCGGATCAGCCAGGTCCCGCTCATGAATCCCCTTCCGCCCCGCCGAGCAGCAGGTAGAGCACGGCCATCCGCACGCTGACCCCGTTGGCCACCTGCTCGACGATGGTGGACCGGGCCGAGTCGGCCACTTCGGCCGCGATCTCCACCCCCCGGTTCATCGGCCCGGGGTGCATCACGATGGCCTGGTCCGGCAGCTGGGCCATCCGGGCCGCGTCCAGGCCGTAGCGCCGGCTGTACTCCCGCACGCTGGGGAAGTACGCGGCGTTCATCCGCTCCTGCTGCACCCGGAGCATCATCACCACGTCGCTCTTGGGCAGCGCGGCGTCGAAGTCGTAGCTGACGCTGCACGGCCAGCTGCCGACGGCGACCGGGAGCAGGGTCGGCGGCGCGACCAGGGTCACCTCCGCGCCCAGGGTGTGCAGCAGCAGCACGTTGGACCGGGCCACCCGGCTGTGCAGCACGTCGCCGACGATGGTGACCCGCAGGCCGTCCAGGGCGCCGTCGCCCGCCCCGGCGCCCGCCGCCCGGCTGCTGGCCGAGCGGCCGAAGTGGCGCCGGATGGTGAAGCTGTCCAGCAGCGCCTGGGTCGGGTGCTCGTGCGACCCGTCACCCGCGTTGACCACGGTGCCGCGGACCCAGCCGGCCAGCCGCTGCGGCGCGCCCGACGCGCTGTGCCGGACGATGACCGCGTCCGCGCCCATGGCTTCCAGGGTCAGCGCGGTGTCCTTGAGGCTCTCCCCCTTGGCCACGCTGGAGCCCTTGGCCGAGAAGTTGATCACATCGGCGGACAGCCGCTTGGCGGCCGCCTCGAACGAGATCCGGGTCCGGGTCGAGTCCTCGAAGAACAGGTTGACCACGGTCCGGCCGCGCAGCGTGGGCAGCTTCTTGATCGGGCGGTCTGAGATCTGCGCCAGCTCGTCGGCGGTGTCCAGGATGAGCAGGGCATCGTCCCTGGTCAGGTCGCCCGCAGAGATCAGGTGCCGGTTCATTCGCGCCCACCGCTGTCGGCGCGGCCCAGCAGCACCGCGTCCTCCCCATCCACCTCGGCCAGCATGACCCGGACCACCTCCTGCTTGGATGTCGGCAGGTTCTTGCCGACGTAGTCGGGCCGGACCGGCAGCTCACGGTGGCCGCGGTCGATCAGCACCGCGAGCTGGACAGCCCGCGGGCGGCCCAGGTCGTTCAGCGCGTCGAGCGCGGCACGCACGGTGCGGCCGGAGTAGAGCACGTCATCGACCAGCACGACGATCCCGCCGTCGATGCCGCCCGCCGGGACCTCGGTCCGGCCGAGCGCGCGGGCCGGGCGCAGGCGCAGGTCGTCGCGGTACATGGTGATGTCGAGCGAGCCGTGCGGGATGGGCCGGCCCTCGACCTGCTCGATGCGTTCGGCCAGCCGCCGGGCCAGCGGGACGCCGCGGGTGGGGATGCCGAGCAAGACGACGCCGGCGCCGCCGTCGGTCCGTTCCAGGATCTCGTGCGCGATCCGGGTCAGCGCCCGCCTGATCTCCTCCGGCTCCAGGACGATCTTGCGGCCGGCGGGGGCGGGGCTGCTGGCCGAGGACGGATCGCTGGCTGGGCGCGGATCGCCGGCCGGGGCTGGGGTCTGGGCTGGGGCTGGGCCGCTGGCCAGCTCGGGATGCCCGGGGGCAGGGTTTACCGCAGGCAACGGTACGGACCTCCTTTCCCGCCTCACAGGACGGGCTTTAAAGGACGATCTGTCCCGGACACCGTACCAGCAGCGGGGATGTGACGTGCGCATACGCGCCGGGGCTGCGGTCCGGCGGGCGCGGGCCGGGCACCGGACGGGGTGGGGGCCGGGCACCGGGCGGTGCGTGACCGGGTCCGCAGGCGGGCGGAGTGGGGGCCGGCCCGGCTGGATCCGGCCGGGCCGCCCGGACTGGATACATGGCGCTGGCTCGCGTGTGGATTGGGTAACGATGAGTGATTCGTGTCACACTGAAGGCACGCGGGCTCGCGACACTGCTCGCGGGCCGCCCAGAGCGGCCCGCCGGACAGCCAGCCGGCCTGCGCCGCCGGGGTTTCCGGCGGCTGCGGCACGTGGCCTGAGTCAGGTGCGGCGCATCGGACGCAAGAGACGAGACGCGTAAGTTGACCCGCTTTTTGCTATTCGGCTTGACCTGGTCGCAGTTGCGGCCTACCGTCACTGTCCGTAACCATTACTGAAAGCGACGACTGGCCGGGGGGCCGACGACAATGCCATCTGAATACGCCAAGACTCTCGGAGCACGGCTACGAGCCATCCGTACCCAGCAAGGGCTGTCCTTGCACGGGGTAGAGGAGAAGTCCCGCGGCCGCTGGAAGGCCGTGGTCGTGGGCTCGTACGAGCGCGGCGACCGCTCGGTCACCGTGCAGAAGCTGGCCGAGCTAGCCGAGTTCTACGGCGTGCCGGTGTCCGAGCTGCTGCCGGGCGACGCCACGCCCGCGCCGCTGGCGCCATCGCCCAAGCTGGTCATCGACCTGGAGCGGATGGCCCAGCTGCCCAAGGACAAGGCCGGGCCGCTGGCCCGCTACGTGGCGACGATCCAGAGCCAGCGCGGCGACTACAACGGCCGGGTGCTCTCGATCCGCCAGGAAGACCTGCGTTCACTGGCGGTCATCTACGACAAGTCCCCGCTCGACCTGACCGAAGAGCTGATCAGCTGGGGCGTCCTGGACTCCGAGGCCCGAGGCGCCGTCGAGGCGTTCTGACTCCTGGGCGGCCCCCCTTAGCACGGTGGCCTGCCGGCCGATGGCTGGCAGGCCACTAGCTTTCTGTCTCAACCAGCTCAACCAGCTCAACCAGCTCAGCCGTCCGGCACAGCCGGTCAGGTCAGGTCAGGTCAGCCGGCTGGGCGCAGCGGCAGCGCAGACTGGCTGGGCAGCCCCAGCGCCTCCTCGGCCAGCGACAGGAACGTCCCCGCGTCACGCAGCAGCTCGTCGGCTTCCCGTGCGGTCACCGCGCGGGTCAGGCCTGCTTCCGCGGCCGCCCGCTTGCCCGCGCCCGCGGCGAAGAACGCCGACCACTCGGACAGCGCCGGCTCCACCCGGGGCAGCAATTCCCAGACACTGCGCGGCGCCTTCCGCCGGGGCGCAGGCACCGGGCCCGTCTTGACCGTGACGATCGCGGCCGCCGCGCGCAGCGCGGCCAGGTGGGCGGCGACATACCGGCCGCCGGGCCCGGACTCATCCGCCGCGTCGGCCAGGCCGCGGCGGGCAGATTCGATAAGCGAGAGCGCCGAGGGCGCAACCCGGCAGCGTGGGCCTGGCCGTACTGAAGCGACCGTGCTCATGGCCCTCCTTCCGTCCGGAGCCGGGCCGGGCGAGACGCTTCCCCACGCATCGCCCGGCCCGTAGCCAGCCCGCCCCGGGGTGGGGAGGCTGACCGGCTTCGAATTTATTCGAACATAGATTCGGTGGCAAGTCCAGTTGTTTGGAGCTGAGTTCGAAGGTACCCGCCGGGTCCGACAAAACGCCGGGACGGCGAACGCCGGGCCCTGCCGCGGCGGACAGGGCTCGCGTACGCTAGCCCGGGTGCGCGCGGGACCTGAGCTGCTGGACATCGGTAAGGCGCGCTTCCTCGCGGAACTGGACACCCTGGTCGAGGTGTATGCGGCGGCGATGCGGCCACCGCGCGAGCAGGTGCCTGGCCGCCGGGCGATCATGGAGCGGCACACCCAGTTCCCGTCGTTCCGCGCCGTGGTGGTGGTCGCGCCGCCGGGCAGCGGGGACGGGCCCAGCCCGGCCGCGGCCGGCGGCCGGCTGCCGATCATCGCGTTCAGCTACGGCTTCCACGGGGCGGACGGGCAATGGTGGCATGACCTGGTGCGCAGCGCGCTGACCAGGATGGGCGGCTACGACCTGGCCCAGAACTGGCTGGGCGACTCGTTCGAGGTGGCCGAGGTGCATGTGCACCCGGACTACCAGGGCCGCGGCGTCGGCCGCCGGATGGTCCCGGCGCTGCTGCACCCCCGGCTGGAACGCACCGCCCTGCTGTCCACCCAGGACGCGGACACCCGGGCCCGGCGGCTCTACCGTGGGCTCGGCTTCGGTGACCTGCTCACCGGCTACCGGTTCCCGGGCACCGATCCGCCGTACGCGGTCATGGGCGCGGTCCTGCCGCTGCGGCCTGCCCGGCCGCGCCACGGCTGACCGTCCCCGCCGCGCCACGGCTGAGCGGCCCCGCCGCGCCGCGTCCGGCCGGCCGGGCCCGCTTGGCCAGGCCCAGCCGCTGGTAGATCTCCCGGGTGGCCAGGGACCCGTTGAGCGTGCAGAAGTGCAGCCCGGGCACACCCTCGGCCAGCAGCCGCTGGCACATGCCGACGGCGTACTCCACGCCGATCTCCCGGACCGCGGCCCGGTCGCCGGCCGCCGCGTGCACCCGCTCCCCCAGCCAGGCGGGGAACTTGGCCCCGGACAGCAGCACGATCCGGTCCAGCGTCTGCACACTGGTGATCGGCATGATGCCCGGGATGATCGGCACGTCGCACCCGGCCGCGGCCACCCGGTCCCGCAGTTGCAGGTAGTCCTCCACGTAGAAGAACATCTGGGTGATCGCGAAGTCGGCCCCGGCCCGGCACTTGGCCACGAAGTACCTGGTGTCCGAGTCCAGGTCGGGCGAGCGCGGGTGGCCCTCAGGGAACGCGCCCACCCCGACGCAGAAGTCACCCGACGCCCTGATCAGCCGGACCAGATCGGCGGCGTAGGGCAGCCCGTCTGGATGCGCCACCCACTCCCCGTTCGGGTCCCCCGGCGGGTCGCCGCGCAGGGCCAGCACGTTCCGCACGCCCACGGCCGCGTACGAGCCGATCAGGTGCCGCAGTTCGGCCACCGAGTGGTTGACCGCGGTGAAGTGCCCCATCGGGGTGAGCGTGGTCTCGGCCGCGATACGCCCGGTGACCCGGACGGTGCGGTCCCGGGTCGAGCCGCCCGCGCCGTAGGTGACCGAGACAAACGTCGGCTGCAGCGGTTCCAGCTGCCGGATGGCCCGCCACAGCTTCCGCTCGGCCTCTTCGGTCTTGGGCGGCATGAACTCGAACGAGAACGATTCGCCCCCCGCG
>Ga0335085_10015748_pt1 | contig 10950 bp, 8 predicted proteins | sample Lox_Sample_45_FD_206712 | JGI IMG/M metagenome (GOLD analysis project Ga0335085, IMG submission 206712) | Soil microbial communities from Loxahatchee National Wildlife Refuge, Florida, United States - Lox_Sample_4.5 | ecosystem: Environmental > Terrestrial > Soil > Wetlands | place: USA: Florida... | reverse complement strand
TCGCGCCGTGATGTTTCGCACGCGCGCGCGCCTGCTGAAGTTCAAAGCCGAGGACGGCTTGCGGGTCGTCGTGCGCGGCCGGCTCAGCGTGTACGAAGTGAAGGGCGAGTACCAGCTCGTCTGCGAGACGATGGAGCCGCAGGGGCTGGGCGCGCTGCAAGCGGCGTTCGAGCAGCTCAAGCGGCGGCTCCAGGCCGAAGGGCTGTTCGCCGCCGAGCGGAAGCGCGCGCTGCCGGTGCTCCCGCGCCGCATTGGCGTCGTCACCTCGGCCGACGGGGCCGCGCTGCGCGACATTCTGCGCGTGCTCGCCGCGCGGCATCCGCTCGCGCGCGTCGTGATTCGGCCCGCCCGCGTGCAGGGCGACGGCGCCGCCGAGGACCTCGTCCGCGCGCTCGTCGCGATCGCGCGCGTGCCGGAGATCGACGTCGTGATCGTCGGCCGCGGCGGCGGGTCGGTCGAGGATCTCTGGGCCTTCAACGACGAGCGGCTCGCGCGCGCGATCGCCGCGTGTCCGGTGCCCGTCATTTCCGCCGTCGGGCACGAAATCGATTTCACGATCGCCGACTTCGTCGCCGACGTGCGCGCCGCGACGCCTTCCAACGCGGCGGAGCTCGTCGTCGATCGCGCCGACAACTTCCGGACGCGGATCGATCGCGCGACAGCTCGCCTCTCGACCGCGATGGACCGGCTCGCCGATCGGCGCGCGCTCGCCCTCGATCGCGCCGACCAGCGGCTCGAGCGCTGGCCCGTGACGGTGGCGATGCGCGACCGCGATCGCGAGCAGCTCGGATTGCGCCTGGCGCACGCGCTGGTCGGGCGCCTGGCGCGCGAGCGTCACCGCTTCGACGCGATTCGCCGCCGGCTCGAGCAGCGCGACGTCCGGCGCGTCACGGCTGAGCTGCGCACGCGATTGGTCCGCGCCGACGGCGGGCTGCGCGGCCTCGTCGAGCGGCGCCGCCTGGCGGCCGATGCCCGGGCGCGCGAGCTCGCGGGCCGCCTCGACGCGCTCAGCCCGCTCGCCCGCGGCTACGCCGTCTGTTGGAACGAGACGCGGACGAGTATCATTCGCTCGGCGCGGGCCGTCAGACCTGGCGACGCCGTGCGGGTCACGCTCGCGCAGGGCGAGCTTGCGTGTCGCGTGGATCACACCGAATGACGAACTCGATCAAAGACTTCGAATCGGCCATCGCCGAGCTGGAGAAGATCGTCAAACAGCTCGAAGAGGGCGACCTCGCGCTCGACAAGTCGCTTGCGCTCTTCGAGCGCGGCGTGGAGCTGTCGCGCTACTGTCACGAGCAGCTCGGCGCGGCGCAGCGCCGGATCGAGCTGCTGACCGAGCGCGGCGAGCTCAAAGACGCCGCGCACCTCGCCGACGCCGACGACGACCGGTGATCGAGGTGTCGTCCGCACGAACCGGCATCACCGAGTACCTCGGCGAGCTGCGCCACGTCATCGAATCCGCGCTGCCGCACGCCCTGCCGGTCGCCGCGCCGCCGCTCATTCTCGACGCGATGCGCTACGCGCTGCTCGGCGGCGGCAAGCGGCTGCGTCCCTGCCTCACGCTCGCCGTGGCGGAGGCGGTGGGCGCCGCGGTTGGACGCTCGATCGCCGACGCGCGCCACCTGGCGCTGCCCGCCGCGTGCGCCGTCGAAATGATTCACACCTACTCGCTCGTGCACGACGATCTCCCGGCGATGGACGACGACGCGCTGCGGCGCGGACGGCCGACGACCCATGTCGTCTACGGCGACGGCCTGGCGATTCTGGTCGGCGACGGTCTGCTGACCGAAGCGTTCGGCGTGCTCACGCAGTCGCCCTCACCCGTCCTGCCGGCGGGCGCGCCCGAGCCGTCGGCCCATCGCCGTCTCCAGGCGGCGGCCGTGCTGTCGCGCGCGGCCGGCGCCATCGGCATGGTCGGCGGCCAGGCGATCGATCTCGCCGCGGCGGGCCGCGTGACGGACGTCGCGAGATCCGCGTTCGACGCGCCGGCGCTCGAGGACATGCACGCGCGCAAGACGGGCGCGCTGATCCGCGCGGCGTCGGTGATCGGCGCCATCACCGCCGGGGCCGGCGACGACGTCGAGGAAGCCATCGACGCGTACGCGCGCGAGCTCGGCCTCGCGTTTCAGATCGTCGACGACGTGCTCGACGTCGAGAGCACGCCGGCCGCGCTCGGCAAGACCGCGGGCAAGGACGCGGCCGCCGGCAAGCCCACCTACCCGGCGATTCACGGCCTCGAGGCGTCGCGGCGGCTCGCGGTCGAGTGCGTCGAGCGCGCGAAGGCGGCGCTCGCGCCGGTCCGTCTCGGCGGCCGGCTCTCCGACATCGCGGCGTGGAGCCTCACCCGCACGAGCTGACGTTGGCATGCCCAAAGTCCGACTCGATCAGCTGCTCGTCGCGCGCGGCCTCGCCCAATCGCGCGAGCGCGCGCGGGCGCTCGTCCTGGCCGGCGACGTCAGCGTCGCGGGCCGCACCGTCGACAAAGCCGGCACGCTCGTCGACGAGGCCGCCGAGGTCAGCGTCCGCACGCCGGACCATCCCTGGGTCGGCCGCGGCGGCCTCAAGCTCGACCACGCACTCGACGCGTTCGGCGTCGACGTGCGGGATCGCACCGCGCTCGACATCGGCGCGTCGACCGGCGGGTTCACCGACGTGCTCCTGCAGCGCGGCGCGCGGCGCGTCGTCGCGATCGACGTCGGACACAACCAGATGGCGTGGCGGCTGCGCACCGATCCGCGCGTGACGGTGATCGAAGGCCTGAACGCGCGGGCGCTCGCGCGCGAGAGCCTGCCGGCGGACCTCGGACCGATCGAGATCGTCACGATCGACGTCTCGTTCATCTCGCTGCGCCATATTCTTCCCGTGGTGCCCCCGCTGCTGGCGCCCGCCGGGCGCGTCATCGCGCGGGTGAAACCGCAATTCGAGGCCGGGCGCGACGAGGTCGGCAAGGGCGGCATCGTCGCCGATCCGGCCGTGCATGCGCGGGTCGTCGATGAGGTGGCCCGATTGGCGGGCGAGGTAGGATTGGAGCGCGTCGGGGTCGAGGCCTCGCCCATCGCGGGCGTCGCCGGCAACCGCGAGTTCTTTCTGCTGCTCGCGCCCGCGCGCGAACCCACACGCTGATGGCGCGTCTTCGGATCGGTCTGCTCGCGCGATTGACGATGCCCGACGCGCTTTCAGCGCTCGCGACGGCGGCGTCGTGGCTCGACGCGCACGGCGCGCGGCCGATCGTCGAAGCGCGCTGCGCCGCGGCGGCCGGACTCGGCACGCGCTGGCCGACCGCGGATCGCGCACGACTCGCGACCGCGGTCGACGTCGTCATCGCGTTTGGCGGCGACGGATCGCTCCTCGATGCCGCGAGCGCGGTCGCGCACTCGGGCGCGGACGTCCCGCTGCTCGGCGTCAATCTCGGGCACCTGGGGTTTCTGACGGAAGTCGGACGAGACGAGCTCGAGCCTACGCTCGATGCCGTCGTGTCGGGCCGCACGCGCGTCGAGCCGCGATTGATGCTGCGCGGGCGCGTCGAGCGGAACGGCTCGATCGCGGCCGAGCACCTCGCGCTCAACGACGTCGTCCTCACGCGCGGCGCCCTGTCGCGGATGATCGAGATCGATGCGCGCGTCGGCGAGCACCTGGTGTGTCACGTCAAGGCCGACGGATTGATCGTCGCGACGGCGACGGGATCGACGGCCTACAACCTCTCGGCCGGCGGTCCGATCGTCCATCCGTCGATCGACGCGGTCGTGCTCACGCCCATCGCGCCGCATACGCTCACGTACCGCCCGATCGTCCTGCCGGCGGACTCCGACATCACCCTGCAGCCGGACATCGAGCCCGGCCTCTCCGACATCGTCGTCACGTTCGACGGACAGTTCGGCGTGCCGCTCACGCAAGGCGATCGCGTCATCGTGGATCGCGCGCCGCGCGAGCTGCGCCTGCTCCGCACGTCGTCACGATCGCATTTCGACATGCTGCGCGAGAAGCTGAAGTGGGGGCACGGCTGACACCGGCGATTGGCGATCGGCGATCGAAAGGCCATCGGCGATCGGTCTATCGGGTCTACTGATCGACAGGTCCAACGCGCGATCGCAGAATCCATCACCCATCACCCATCACCCATCACCCATCACCCATCGCCCATCGCCCATCGCCCATCGCCGATCACCCATCGCCGATAGGTCCATCGCTCGATCACCGATACGATCGCCGATCACCGATCGCCGATCATCGATGATCAGTGCTTGCGAATGATCTGATACTTGAGCACGTTCCGATTGTGCTCTTCGAGTGTCGTCGCGAAGACGTGCGTGCCGTCGTTGCGGCTGACGAAGTAGCGGTACGGCACGTCGGCGGGATGGATGGCCGCCTCGAGTGACGGCCGGCCCGGCGACGCGATCGGTCCGGGCGGCAGGCCGGGATACCGGTAGGTGTTGTACGGCGAGTCGATTTGCAAATCGCCGCGGCGAATGTTGCCGTTCCACGTGCCGGCGAGCATGAGCGCGTAGATCACCGTCGGATCGCACTGCAGCAGCATGCCGCTCCTCAGGCGATTGTGGTACACCGCCGAGACGATCGCCCGCTCCTCGGGCCGCGCGGTTTCCTTCTCGATGATCGACGCGAGCGTGACGACGTCGCGCGGCGTCATGCGCGCGGCCTCGGCGTCGAGGCGCATCTGGGCGTCGAAGCTCTTGGTGAACTCGGCGATCATCGCCTGCACGGTGCCGGCCGCGCCGGCTTTGCGCGGCAGCGTGTACGTGCTCGGAAAGAGGTAGCCCTCGAGCGAGCGCGCGTCCGGATCGAGATTGCCGATGAGCGACGTGTCGTGCGCGGCGGTCGTGAAGTCTTCGGCCGTGCCGAGCCCGCTTCTGCCGAAAATCGCGGCCATCTCCTCGATCGTCAGCCCTTCGGGAAACGTGATCGGATGCTTGTAGATGTCACCGTGCGCGATCCGCTCGGCGACATCGCGCGGCGAAGCGGGCTGGGCGAACCGATACTCTCCGGCTTGGAGGCGCCGCTCGACACCGGCGACCTGGGCGGCGACACGAAACGTCAGCGCGTCGGGGACGACGCCCGCCGCGGCCAGGCGATCGCCGATGCCCGCGACGCCCGATCCAGTCGGCAGCTCGACGAACACGTCGGCGCCCGCGAACGCGCGATACGGCGTCTCGATCCGGACCTTCATCCACCAGGCCGCGCCGGCCGCCGCGACGAGCAGGACGAGAAGAACGATGCCCAGCCGCTTCAGCATCCGGCGTCCTGCGGGTCGTCGGCCGCGACGAACGCCGCGCGGGCTCGTGCATCGAGAAAGTCCTGAAGGATGATGGCCGCCGCGGCCGCGTCGATTTTCTCCTTGCGACGGCGCCAATCCGGCTCGCGCGCCGCCAGCCGCGCGTCCGCTTCGTGACTCGTCAGCCGCTCGTCCTGCAGATGCGTCTCCAGTCGCGTGAGCTCGGCGAGCGCGGCGGCGAGCTCGCGCGCCTCGCCGGTCTGCTCGTTGTCCTCGCCGCCGAGGCGGCGCGGCAGCCCGACGACGATCCCGCCGAGATCGGACAGCTCGTCGTCGGTCTCTCGTGCGGCGACGATCGTGGCGATCTCGGCCGCCGACGCGCGCGGCGTGGGCCGCGCCGCGATCGTCTTCCACGGCCGCGCGAGCGAGCCGGTGGCGTCCGACACGGCCAGCCCGATGCGGCGGCGGCCGTAGTCTACGCCGAGAAATCTCATGACGGTAGCCTAGCAAACTCACTCGACGGTTCGCGATACACTGCAGCGATGCGGCGCGCGTGGACGCTCGCGGTGATCGTGGCGCTCGTCTCGGTCGGCTGGGCCGCGTGCTCCCGCGGCGCGCGACCCGACCATCCAAAGCTGGTCGTGCTCGGCTTCGACGGTCTCGATCCCACGCTGCTCGACCTCTACCTCAAGCGCGGCGAGATGCCCGCCTTCGCGCGGCTGATCAAGAGCGGCACGCTCAGCAAGCTCGGCACGACGGTGTCGCCCGAGTCGCCGACGTCGTGGGCGTCGTTTGCGACCGGCGTCAACCCCGGCAAGCACAACATCTACGACTTTCTCGTCCGCGACACGCAGACGTACCTGCCGGATCTCGGCATCGTCCACGTCCAGCCGCCGACGTTTCTGTTCGACTGGGTGCCGCTCTCGCGCCCGAAAGTCACGAGCCTGCGCGGCGGCACGTCGTTCTGGGTCACGGCCGGGCAGGCCGGCGTGCGAAGTGAAGTGCTCACCGTCCCGGTGACGTTTCCCGTCGAAGACGTGCCCGAGGGCGAGCTGCTCGCGGGCCTGCCGACGCCCGACGTGCGCGGCACGGTCGGCACGTATTCGTACTGGGCCACCGATCTGAGCCGCTATCAGGAAGGCGACAGCGAGATGGGCGGCATCCTCAAGCACCTGGCGTTCGAGGACGGCGTCGCGCACACCAAGCTCATCGGGCCGCCCAATCCGATCGTCAAGAAGCAGATCAAGGAGATCTACGCGAAGGGCAATCTGACCGACCAGGACCGCACGAAGGTCGCCGAGCTGCAGGTGCACGAAGACGCGTCGCTGCCGATCGACATCACGTGGACGCACGGATCGAACAAGGCGACGATCGCGCTCGCCGGACAGACCATCGCGCTCAACGCCGGCGAGTGGAGCAAGTGGATCGACGTCGATTTCGAAATCAATTTCTTCATCCGCGTCCACGGGATGGTGCTGCTCTACCTCGTGCAGGCCGACAGCGAGCTGAAGCTCTACGCGTCGCCGATCAATTTCCGGCCCGACGAGCCGCCGATTCCGATTTCCGCGCCGTCGAGCATGGCCGCGGATCTCTACAAGCGGCTCGGGCCCTTCCGCACGCTCGGCTGGGCGGAGGCGACCAACCCGCTGCGCGAAGAGCACATCGACGAGAAGGCGTTCATGGACGATCTGATGCGCGCCTTCGACGACCGCGCCCACGTGATCCTCGATCGCCTCGGGAATGCGGATTGGGACCTGCTCGTCGGCGTCATCGAGTCGACCGATCGCGTGCAGCACATGATGTTCAGGCTGATCGATCCGACGCACCCCGCCTTCGATCCGGTGCTCGCCGAAAAATTCGGCGACTCGATCGAGCGCGTGTACAAGCGCGCGGATCAATTCGTCGGTCAGGTGCTCGACATCGTGCCGCCCGACACGACGATCATGATCGTCTCCGATCACGGCTTCCACTCGTGGCGCAAGGCCGTCAACCTCAACACGTGGCTCGTGCAGAACGGCTACATGGCGCTCAAGGGCAACGCCGCGGCGCCCGACAAGAAGCTCGAGGATCTCTTCGGCGGCGGCGAGTTCTGGGAGAACGTCGACTGGACGAAGACGCGCGCCTACAGCATGGGCCTCGGGCAGATCTACTTCAACCTCCGCGGCCGCGAAGGCCAGGGCATCGTCAGTCCCGGCGCCGAGTACGGAGCGCTCGCCGACGAGCTCAAGGGCAAGCTGCTCGCCTCGCTCGTCGATCCCGACAACGGCGTGCACATCATCCGCAACGTCTACAAGCGCGACGATGTGTATACGGGCGAGTTTCTGGGCAACGCGCCCGACCTCCAGCTCGGCTTCGAAGACGGCTACCGCGTGTCGTGGCAGACGACGCTCGGCGGATCGCCTCCAGGCATCCTCTACCCGAACACGCAGAAGTGGAGCGGCGATCACTGCGGGTTCGACTACCAGACGACGTCCGGCGTCTTCATCAGCAACAAGCCCATGACGCGGCCCAACCCGAGCATCATGGACATCGCGCCGACCGTGCTCAAGCTGCTCGGCGTGCCGGTTCCGGGCAGGATGGACGGCAAGCCGCTGTTCTAGCGAGCGCGCGGCCGTCCGAGGTGCGATAATCGAAACATGTCGTTCAAGACCCGGCTTTGGATTCTGCTGATCTCCACGCCGCTCGTCCTGTTCGTCGGCGTGGGCGGCCTCCTCGGCGCGACGACCGTTCCCCCGGCGCAGGCCGGCTTCGCGGACCTTCGTCTGTTCGGCGAGATCGTCCAGCTGATCACCAGCAGCTATGTCGAGCCGGTCGACATCGACAAGGTCATGGACGGCGCCATGCGCGGTCTGGCGGATGGCCTCGATCCGGCGAGCGCGTATCTGCTGCCGGACGAAATCACCTCGATTGAGAACGGCACGCCGCTGCCGCCCGCGAGCGCTGGCGTGATCGTCACCCGCCAGTTCTACCTCCGGGTCGTCGGCGTCCAGGACGGATCGTCGGCGGCCAAGGCCGGAATCCGCACGGGCGACTACCTCCGCATGATCGACGGCAAGCCGACGCGCGACATGTCGGCGGTCACCGGCACGCGGCTGCTGCACGGCACGCCGGGATCGTCGGTGACGGTGCTCCTGCTTCGCGGCAATGCGGCCGACCCGCACGAGGTGAATCTGGTGCGCGAAGCGCCGTCCGGTGCGGCGGCGACGAGCAAGCGGCTGCCTGGCGGCGAGACGTACATCCGCGTCTCACGGTTCACGAACGAAGTGCCCGCCGCGCTGCGGCAGTTCGCCGAAGGCGCGAAGCCGGGCGGCCTCATCATCGATCTCCGCGGCACGGCCGACGGCGCGCCGGCCGACGGCATCGCCGCCGCGCGGCTCTTCATCAAATCCGGCGGCACGATCGCGACGCTCGCCAGCCGCGACGACAAATCGGTGACGACCGCCGGCCCGTCCGACGGGACGGAAACCAATCCCGTCGTGCTGCTCGTCTCGAACGGCACGGCCAACGCCGCCGAAGTGTTCGCCGCGGCGCTCCAGGGCAACGCGCGCGCAACGCTCGTCGGCGAACCCACCGCCGGCCTCGCCGCCGTGCAGCGGCTCGTCAAGCTGCCCGATAACCGCGCGCTCTGGATGACGACCCAGCGGTATCTGACCAACTCGGGCGTCCCGATCCACGAGCGGGGCCTCCGCCCGGACGTGCCGATCGCCGAGCCGCAGGTCGCCTTCGGTGAAGCCCCGCCGACCACCGACGAGGCGCTCAATCGGGCGGTCGAGCAACTGAAGAAAAAGGCGAGTTAACTTAGAACTCAGCACTTGGAACTCAGCATTTGGAGCTGGAGCGCCAGATCCGGCGGTTTTCAGTTCTGAGTTCGGAGTTCTACGTTCTGAGTTTTTCCAGTTATACTGAGCGTTCGGCATCCGCGCGGCGGGGCCGGCAGACAGACCCTAGGCATGTAGCTCAGCTGGTTAGAGCGCCTGCTTGACATGCAGGAGGTCGGCGGTTCGAGTCCGCCCGTGCCTACCAGCTTTCGCGGCTTCGCCGCTACGGCTGGCAAGCCGCGAAGGCTGTCCACCGAAGCCACGAACGAAGTGAGCGACCGGCGAAGGTGGACCCGACAACCAAAGTTCTCAGTTGCCAAATATCACCATCACCCTTCCCGACGGCTCTCACCGCAGCGTGGCCCCTGGCACGCCAGTGCGGGAGTTTGCCGCTTCGGCCCTGCCGCCATCGATCGTCAAGAAGGCGATCGCGGCGGAAGTGGACGGGCGCATGGTCGACCTCACCTATCCGCTCGATCATGACGTGTCGCTGAAGATTGTCACGCCCGAGGGACCGCAGGCGCTGCACCTCTATCGGCATTCGACGGCGCACCTGCTCGCGGCGGCGGTGACCAACCTCTTTCCCGGCGCGCAGTGCGGGATCGGTCCGGCGACCGACGAAGGCTTCTTCTACGACTTCGTCGTGCCGCGTCCGTTCGTGCCGGAGGATCTCGACAAGATCGAAGCGAAGATGAAAGAGATGGCGGCCGAGGATCTGCCCTACGAGCGGCAGATGTGGCCGCGCGCAGAAGCGATCGACTTCTTCACGAAGCGCGGCGAGCCGCTCAAGGTGCAGCTCATCGAAGAGAAGACCGCCGGCCAGTCCGAGGTCTCCTGCTACACCATCAAGGATCGCGACACGTTCGTCGATTTCTGCGTCGGGCCGCACGTGCCGTCGACGAGGAGCCTTCGCGCCTTCAAGCTGCTGTCGGTGTCGAACGCCTACTGGAAGGGCGACGCGCACAACCAGCCGATGCAGCGCATCTACGGGACGGCCTTCTTCAAGGAAGACGATCTCAAGCAGCATCTGCACCAGCAGGAAGAAGCGAAGAAGCGCGACCATCGCAAGCTCGGCAAGGAGCTCGGCCTCTTCACGTTCCACCCATGGGCGCCGGGCGCGGCGTTCTGGCTCGGCAAGGGCACGATCATCTACAACCTGCTCGCCGAGTACATGCGCGAGGTCTTGTACCCGGCCGGCTACACCGAGGTGAAGACGCCGCTCATCTACAACAAGAGCCTCTGGGAGACGTCGGGGCACTGGCAGCACTACCGCCAGAACATGTTCCTGGTCGAGTCCGAGAACGTCGAGATGGGCGTCAAGGCGATGAACTGCCCCGGCCACATGCTCGTGTTCGCCAGCGACACCCGGAGCTACCGCGATCTGCCGCTGCGGCTGCACGAGCAGACGCCGCTCCATCGCAACGAAGCGTCGGGCGTGCTGTCGGGGCTGACGCGCGTCCGGCAATTCTCGCAGGACGACGCGCACTGCTTTGTCGCGCCGGAGCAAATCGGCGACGAAGTCGAGCGGCTGCTGAACCTGGTCAAGCGCGTGTACGGCGACTTCGATCTGCAGTACGAGGTCAAGCTCTCGACGCGGCCGGCGGACTTTCTCGGCGAGCGCGCGACCTGGGATCACGCGGAAGCGGAGCTGAAGCGCGCGCTGGGCGCCGCCGGCGTCGCGTACCGCATCGACGAAGGCGACGGCGCGTTCTACGGGCCGAAGATCGACTTCGACGTCATGGATGCGATCGGCCGCAAATGGCAGTGCGCGACGATCCAGCTCGACTACCAGATGCCGGCGCGCTTCGGCCTGAAATATGTCGGCGCCGACAACGCCGAGCACATGCCGATCGTCATCCACCGTGCGATTTTCGGCAGCTTCGAGCGGTTCATCGCGCTGCTGAT
>Ga0335085_10015747_pt1 | contig 10951 bp, 10 predicted proteins | sample Lox_Sample_45_FD_206712 | JGI IMG/M metagenome (GOLD analysis project Ga0335085, IMG submission 206712) | Soil microbial communities from Loxahatchee National Wildlife Refuge, Florida, United States - Lox_Sample_4.5 | ecosystem: Environmental > Terrestrial > Soil > Wetlands | place: USA... | reverse complement strand
CCTTCGATACGACGCGCGCGATCATGAGCCTCGTCTTCGGCGGCACGGTGCAGCGCTGTCCCGACGTGAAGCTGATCTTCGCGCATGGCGGCGGCACGATCCCGATGCTGGCGCATCGCGTCTCCAATCTCGTGAAGCAGCGCAAGGATCTGACCGCGCGCATGCCGGACGGCGCGATCGCCGAATTCCGCAAGCTCTATTTCGACATTGTCTCCGCCACCAACCCGCCGGGCATGGCGGCGCTGATGAAGCTGACCACCGCGGCGCAGCTGCTCTTCGGCACCGACGTGCCTTATGTCCGCGCCGAGACGACCGTGACGGATCTCGCGACGCTTGGCTTGAGCGCGGCCGATATCCGTCTGATCGAGAGCGAGAATGCCAAGCGCATCATGCCAAGCTTAAGGTAGAGAACCTCAAGCGGAACTACGCATCACCTCGGGTGTTATCGGGCTGCATTTCCACGTTTTTGCCCGAGAGGTGAGTCATGGCTCGACGGGGCTTAGTTGCTATCGCCGCTGGCGTTCTTCTGACCGGCGTGTCCTTCGCCGCTTTCGCGCAATCCCAAATTCAGATCCAGCAGCAGCCGGTGCAAACCTTAGTGCCCCCTGCTCCGCCGCCGGGTCCGCCGCCGCAAACCCAGGCCTTGGCGCCCGCGGGTGGCGGCTTCGTCGCGCATGCCAAAGTCAACGTGGTCAACAACAGCCCGGTGCCGCAGACGATCGCCGGCACGGGCGTCGCACCGTTCCAGCTCATGCCGCATCAGCAGGCGGATCTCGACATGCACGTCGTGCCGCCGCCGGTGGTGACCCCGACGGGCCCGGTGCCGGTGCGCTTCGAATATTCGATCGGCCAGGGTGCCGGGCCGCAATGCCATGGCACGATCGACATGAGCCTCAACCAGGCCAATCCGTCCGCCCCGACGGTGACGAATTGCGTTGCGCATTCGCTCGGCACCAATGGCGGCGATTGCAACATCGCCGTCAATGCGCAGACCGGGATGTGCCAAGGCGGCCTCGCTTTCTCGGCGCGGTAAGCTTCGATCGCGGGAAGAATTCTGCGGCGGCTGCCGGCTTCGGCCGGCGGCCGCCGTTCGTCTATGCGCTTCCTCTATACTGGCGGCGCGGCTTCATCCGGGAATAGGGCATGCGCTTCCTGAAGCGCTGGCTATCGCATAGCGTGCGTCTCGCTTTGGCCTTGTTCCTCGCGATTGTCGCGATGCAGGCGCCCGCCTTCACCCATGATTATTCGACCGCGCTGCTGCAGGTAAGCGCCGACGCAAGGCGCGATGTCGATCAGCGTGAAGCGGCCGCGCGACAATATTATGCGCTGCCGTCCGGCGACGATGCGGCGCTGATCGCGGGGTTGCGCGCGCATGAGCCGGCGAATGCCGATGGGCTCGCGCGCTCGGTGGAGCGGGTCGCCGCGCTGCAGGCGGCGCGCGGCCATATCGACGCCGCGCCGGCGCTCTTTCAGCCGTTGGTCGCGCTCGCTGACGCGGCGCATGATCCGGGCGGCTACAAGGAAGCGATCTGGCGCACGGCGCTTCAGACTTACATCATCCATCTCGATCTCACGCTCGCGGCGATCCTCTACGGCGCGGCGGGGCTGCTTCTCGGCTCGCTGCTGGGTCACCTCCTTTGCCTGCCCTTCTATCTCAAGCGGCGCCGCGTCGATCCCTATATTTCACGGGCATGAGCCGCTCGCCTCCGGCCGCCGATCAGATTGACCTCTTTGCTGCCGCGCCAGCGCAGCCGGCCGGCTTTGCCTATTGCGATGATGTCATCGGTGGGGCGGAAGAAGCGGCGCTCGCCGCGCAACTTGCCGCGTTGCCCTTCAAGCCGTTCGAGTTTCACGGCTATCTTGGCAATCGCCGGATCGTCTCGTTCGGCTGGCGCTACGATTACGGCGCCCGCGCCGTGCAGCCCGCCGCGCCGATCCCGTCCTTTCTATTGCCGCTGCGCGAGCGCGCCGCTGCTTTCGCCGGCATCCCGGCGGCAAGCATCGAACATATCCTGGTCACCGAATACGCGCCCGGCGCCGGCATCGGCTGGCATCGCGATAAGGCGGAATTCGCCGATGTCGTCGCGATCTCGCTGCTCGCCCCCTGCACGCTGCGCTTCCGCCGCAAAAAAGGCGCGACCTGGGAACGTGCTACCCAACGCGTGGCGCCGCGGTCTGCCTATCTGCTGCACGGCGCCGCACGGCATGAATGGGAGCACAGCATTCCGGCCCTCGATATGCTGCGCTATTCGGTGACGTTCCGCAGTATGGCGGATAAGACTGGAACCCGACCTCTGGTCGCACGTTAACCCGTCGACGCGGCGGCTATGGTGCCGGAGGAGAACTCCAGACGGCTGCAGAAGCCTCTGAAACACCGTCGCAACCAGCTCTGCCCGGAGGGGGATCACCGCCATGGCGCGGTTTGCACTCTCAGCTCTATCGATGATCGCGCTGGCATGGGCGGCGGCGCCGGCCTCGGCCATGGTGCCCTGTCCCGACGGTTCCTATGTCGCGGGCTCTTCCTGCAAGCAGGCGCCCGACGGCTCCTATATCTCGGGCGATCAACAGGCGCGGATGGCGCCCAACGGGACCTATACCAGCGGCCCGCCGGTGCTGACGCCGAAAGGCAATTACATCAGCGGCAATGGCCGGATGGCGATGTGTCCCGACGGCACTTATGTCATGGGCAAGTGCAAGCTCGCGCCGAACGGAAAGTATATCGGGGAATAAGAGTGCGGCGCGTCATCGCGCGCCTGCTATCGCCGAGCGCCGATGCCGGACGGGCTCAGCGCAGCTCGAGGATCTGCTGATACGCCATGCCGTAGAAGACGGCGAGGGTTAGCTGATAGAGGCAGATCGCGGCAACGGCCGCGAGTCCGGCATATTCGATCCGCACAGGCTTCGCCAGCGCCTCGAGCGCGCGGTCGAACTCGATATCGGAAACCGGCGCGGCATCGATACCTTGCGCGATCGTCTGGCGCGCGCTCTTGATCTCGTTCTCGAGGAGGAAAGCGACGCGACGCTGGGCGCAGGTGCCGGCGAGCGTCGACGCACGAAGGCTCGCGAAGACGAGCCCGATCAGCCCCACGGTGATGGTCTCGCTGCGGTCTTGCAGGCTGGCGAAGACGAAAAGCGTGATGCCGATATAGCAGGCGCAAAACGCGAACCGCGCCGCCAACGGCCAGAGTCCCCTCAGCCCCGCGCTGCTGCGCGGCGTTGCGGCGGCTCGCAAATAGTCGGCGGCGTGGGCGAGGCCGGTCATGGCGTTATCCTCTCATGCGCCGGCGAGATTCGCATGCGATTGCGTCGGAAGTCGGACCGATTCGCTGATTCATGAAGGCAAAACGCTGCGGTGCCGGCGTTTCTTCATCGCTGAGGCCAAGGCGTGCATGCCAAGCCTCGCCGCCGGCGATGAAATTTTTGGCGCGGGCGAGGAGCGCAAACCCCGTGATCTCGCTTAAAATTTATCGGCTTTCCTCCATTCGCGGGTCGCGGGACGGCGCCGGCCTGCGATAGGTTTGTCCCCGGGCCCCGTTTGGGCTGGGGTCGGATGTCGTGGAGTGACGATCGCGATGCGGATTTTTGCAAAAGGGTTCTTGGTTGCGGGCTTCTTGTTGGCAACGCTCGTCCTCACGGGATGCGCCGGGGTCGAGGAGAGATCCGCTTGCGCGCTCGGCCAAGGCGAGCACGCGGCGAAGGTCAATCTCACCGCCGACGATTGCAAGGCGGTGCAGCAGGCTTTTGCCGCGCAGCAAGCCGCCACGGTGCAAGCCGCCGATGCGGCGCGGCAAAGAGCCGTGCAGAAATATCGCGACGAGGTCGCGGCGCGCATGCGCGAGGACGAGAGCAAAGGCTACCGCTCGACGAGCCTCGAGAATTTCAAGCTCAACGGCCAAGACCTGGCGCATCACGACGCCAAGGTCGCGGTTCAAGGCGTCTACGTCAAAACCAACCGCGGCGAATTCCTGATGCCGTCCGCGCTGGCGACCTCGCAGGTCGATGCGAAACGCACGCCGGATGAAGGCGTGAACCTGTTGTCGAGAAGCGCCAGCCGCTCGGCCAAGCGGGTTTTCGCGCAATGCCAGAAAGACTCGATCAAATCCAAGCTCGGCTGTCCGATGACCGTCCTCGGCGAGGCCGTGCTCTGCGACCGCACCACGATCTTCGGCATGGCCCAGGCGCCATGCATTGCCGTCGACGACAATTGGTACATCCCGCCCCCGGGCTGAAGAAGGCGGTGCGCTCCCGCCGCTCTCCGGGGAAAGCACTTATTCGTGGAGCGAACGACGATGAAAAATCAGGGTTTCACCTGACTGCGAATCCACAGGATTCGGGTGCAGTTTGCGGGTGTTAAGGCTCGGGGATTGGGGGCGGGGTAGCGCATGGCGTCCCGGCTTCGTTGGGCATGCGGGCCACGGCGGCGGGGTGGCGCTGACGCAAATGTTGCAGCGTTTTCAGTTTCGCTCGATGCGCGCGGCGCGTGACGCCGTCGCGCTGGGCTGGGCCGGCCTGCTTGGTCTCGCCGTTCTCGTCCACGCGGCCTATTTCCTCTCCGCCCGGCTCAGCCTTCAGCTGTTGATCAGGCCAGACGGTGTCGCGGCGTTCTGGCCGGCGGCGGGCGTCGCGGCCGGCACGCTGGTGGCTCTCGGACCGCGCGCCCGCTGGCCCGTCGCCGCCGGCGCCTTCACTGCAACGTTCGTGGCGAATATCAAGGGCGACCGTGATTTCTGGAGCTCCGTGATCTTCGCCCTGTGCAACACCGGCGAAGCGCTCCTGGTGGCGGGACTCATCGATTATCGGTTCGGTCCACGCTTCAATCTCGATCGCCTCAGTCATGTGCTGGGGCTGCTCGCCGCGGCCGTCGTTGCCACGGCGGTCTCCGGAATCGGCGGGACCCTGGGCTATGTGCTGTTTCACGCCTCGGGGACGCCGGCCCTCACCATCTGGGAACATTGGTTTGCCTCCGATGCGCTCGGCATCGTCGCCGTCGCGCCGGTGCTGATCGGCATTGCCGCGCTCTGGCGCGATCCGCCGGCGCGCGCCGAATTCGTCGAAGGTCTTGCGGCGCTGTCGTTGCTGACGGTGCTCGGCGCGTTCGGCATCCTCTCCGGACGAGGGCCCTGGACCACGGTTGTGCCGATGGCTCTCTCTTTTCCGCTGCTCCTCTGGCTCGCGGCGCGCTGCCCGCCCGCTTTCGCCGCGGCGGCGTCCTGCATTGCCGCGATTGCGATCGTCTGGACCACGACCTACGGCATCGGCTTCTTCGGCGGTTTGCCGGCGAAAGAGCGTATCGCGGGCGCACAGGCGGGGCTGCTCTCGGTGCTGCTCTGCGCTCTCGTGCTGGCGGCGCTCTTTGCCGAGCGGCGCCGGCAGGCCGCGGCGCTGGCCAAAAGCGAAGCGCGCTTGCAGGAAGCGTTGACCGTCGGATCCGCGATCGCCTTCGAATGGGAGTGCGAAACCGGCACCGTCCGGCGCAGCAGCAATGCGGCGCAGATCCTCGGCTTCGATTCCGACCACGATCTCACCGCCGCAGAATTTCTTCGGCACGTGCATCCGGACGATCGCGAGCGCTACATGGCGACCATCTACGACGTCAGCCCCGAGCAGCCGTCCTACACGGAGGTGTTCCGCTTCCTTTGTCCCGGCGGCCGCGAGGTTTGGCTCGAGGAAACCGCGAAAGCGGAATTCGATGCCAAGGGCCGCCGGACGCGGCTCACCGGCCTGACGTTCGATGTCACGGAAGCGCGCCGGGTCGACGAGATTCTGCGCTGCAGCGAAGAACGTCTGCGGCTCGCGCTGCAGGCAGGCGGGATCGCGACCTGGGAGCGCAACGATCACACCGGGTTCCTGGTCTGGAACGAGCAATACTTTCGGCTGCTCGGCTACAAGGTCGGCGAGGTCAATCCCAGTCGCGCCGCGTGGCTGGCGCGGGTGCATCCCGAAGATCGCGAGGCAGCCAACCAAAAGACCGCGACGGGCGAGCGCAGCCTGCAGGATTACGTCAGCGAGTTCCGCATCGTCCGGCCCGACGGCAGCGTACGCTGGGCGCGGGCCTGCGGTCGTTTCCTCAACAAGAAAGGCGAGCCGCTGCGCACGATCGGGGTCGTCGAGGACATCACCGAAGCCCGCGAGCAGATCGAGACCCAACGCGTGCTCGTCGCGGAGCTGCAACATCGCACCCGCAATCTGATGGCGGTGGTGCAGTCGATCGCGCATCAGACCTTGAGCACATCGATCTCGCTCGATGATTTCGAGAACCGCTTCAACCAGCGGCTCGAGGCGCTATCGCGCGTGCAGGGCTTGTTGTCCCGCGCCAGCGATCAGCCGATCACGCTCGCGGCGCTCGTCGCCATGGAGCTCGAGGCGCTCGGCTCCCATGCGCGCAACGGCCGCATCCAATGCGGCGGGCCGGTCGTGCGATTGCGCAAAAGCGCCGTCGAGATGCTTTCGCTGGCGCTCCACGAATTGGCCACCAACGCGATCAAATACGGCGCGCTGGCGAGCAAGGCGGGTCGCTTGTCGGTCACCTGGCGGTTCGACAGGGTGCGGTTTAACGGTATCGGAAAGGAGCGGAATGTCGTGCTGGAATGGATGGAAGACGGCATCGCCGTACCGCCCGGTGGGCGATCGGGGCAGGGTGGCTACGGCCGCACGCTGATCGAGGAAGCGCTGCCCTACTCGCTGTCGGCGGAGACGAGCTTCGATCTCGGAGTCAACGCGCTGCGCTGCGTGATCAGCCTGCCGCCCGCGGTCTTCAATGTCGCCCGCGAGAATGTCAGCGAGAGCGAGACAGCCGCATGACGCTGATCGGCGAACCGGCGGTGACCACGCGCCGCGTCCTTGTGGTCGAGGACAATTTCAATATCGCCGTCGCGCTGACGCGGCTCCTGAAGGTGCGGGGCAACGAGGTGGTCGGGCCGACCTCGACCGTCATCGGCGCCTTGTCCCTGATCGCCAGCCATCAGATCGACGGCGCCATCCTCGACATCAATCTCCGGGGCGAGATGGCCTATCCGGTCGTCGATGCCTTGCGCGAGAAAGGCGTGCGCATCGTCTTCATGACGGGATACGATCAAAAATCCATCCGCGCGGCCTATGGCGACGTGCCGTGCCTGCAAAAGCCGGTGACCGTCGATCACCTGCTGCAGACGCTCTTCGGCTGAGCCGCGCGCCAGGCCGCGGCAACTACGCGCGGCGAAAGATCAGCGATGTGTTGATCCCGCCAAACGCGAAATTGTTGGATATGGAATATTCGATATCGAGCACGCGCGGCGCGCCCATGATGCGATTGGCGGACCCTGCGTCCGTCGAACTCGGGTCCGGTGTGATCCAGGGTGGTCGCGAAGCCCGTTAGAAACGCCAGTTTTGAGCCTACTTCTCTGCGGTCGAATTTTCCGTTGATACAAATTGGTCTACGCCGATCTCCGAATATGGTGTAGGCTGATGTGTAGTTTATTTTGGGGTTCTTATGCCGCGAGAAACGAAGCGCCTCACCGATCTCAAGGTGAAGCGGATTACTAGACCGGGTCTCTATGCCGATGGCGATGGCGTCTATTTTAGGGTCACCAAGGCCGGGACGAAGTCCTGGCTCTATCGCTATAAAAGCGTCGCCGCCGCCAGCGCAGCGGGGTTCAAGATCGCGAACGGCACGATCAGCGCCGGGGGGAAACCCAAAACCTATTGGATGGGCCTCGGCGCCGCCAGCACGACGCCGGGCGACGGTCGCGTAAGCCTCGCTGATGCACGCGCCAAGGCCGCCGAACTGCGGCACCAGCGCTGGCTTGGCAACGATCCGATGGCAACGAAGCGGGCCACCAAGCTGTCGGCGCGTCTCGAGGCAGCGAAATCGATCACGTTCAAAGACTGCGCCGCAAAATACATTGCCGAGATGGCGGGCGGTTGGCGTAACGAAAAACATCGCCAACAATGGGCAAACACAATCCGAGACTATGCCGATCCGATCATCGGCCATCTTCCGGTCGGGACGATCGACATGGTTCAGGTGAAGCGAGTCCTTGAACCGATATGGTCGACAAAAACGGAAACGGCGACGCGGCTCCGGGGGCGCATCGAACAGATACTGGATTGGGCTCGCGTGCATGGGTATCGCGATGGTGACAATCCCGCCCGATGGCGAGGGAATCTGGATAAGGCGGGCTTGGCACGGCCATCGAAGGTCGCAAAGGTCGAACACCACGCCGCGTTGCCCTATGACGAGGTGCCGGCGTTCATGGCGAAGCTGCGCGCCCAGGAAGGCACCGCAGCGCGGGCGTTGGAATTTTTGATCCTGACGACGGCCCGGACGGGCGAGGTGATCGGTGCCGTGCCAGCCGAATTCGATCTCTCGAAGAATATATGGTCGGTTCCGGCGGAAAGAATGAAGGCCGGCCGCGAGCATCGGGTGCCTCTCAGCAAGGCAGCCTCGGCGATCGCTAAGATTGCGATCGAGGATGATGCCGAATTCCTATTTCCCGGTCGCCGCGCCAAGACGCCGATGAGCAACATGGCGATGGCAATGCTGCTGCGCCGGATGGGTTATGACGAGATCACGGTCCACGGCTTCCGATCGACGTTCCGCGATTGGGCCGCAGAGCAAGGTCACCCCCGCGATCTGGCCGAGATGGCGTTGGCGCATCTTGTTACCGACGAAACCGAAGCGGCTTATTTCCGGAGCGACCTGCTGCAACGCCGGCGTGCGCTGGCCGAGGGATGGTCGCGGTTCTGCGCGCAGCCACCGAAGAAGAAGGGCGCCGGCGATAACGTGGTCGCGCTTCGGCGCAAGGCCGTCGCGGATTGAGCGCCAGCGAGAATCACGGGGTATGCTCGCATTCCGGCGACTGGCGAGGTTCGGTGGGTGGATCAGCCGTGATCCGACTCGCTCAGACGGCCTGTGCCGGTCGTCTAAGGTCGCGGCCATCGGCGTTGTGGGGTAACATCATTCGGCGATGGTAGACGTATATCACCTTTACTTAGACGATTCCGGTACCCGCCACCCAGATCATGATCCTGGACGCAAGGCCGACCACGGGTACGATTGGTTTGCGCTGGGGGGCGTGCTTATCAAGCAACAAGACGAAGATGCTGCGCGAAAGTTGCATGACGAGTTTTGCAAGCGGTGGAATTTTAGCGCGCCGCTGCGATCAGCGGACGTCAGGGCCCAATCTGCTGGGTTCCACTGGCTAAAGGGACTCGAGAAACAGGACGCTGAACGCTTCTATGAGGAACTCTACCAAGTCCTCGCGGGCGCACCGCTAATCGGTATTGCCTGTGCCATTGACCGTCCCGGCTATAATCATCGATATCGCGAAAGATTCGGACGGCAACGCTGGCTGCTGTGCAAGACAGCTTTCGCAGTCGTTGTAGAGCGCGCCGCTAAATTCGCGCGGCGGGAAGATTACCGCCTAAAGGTGTTCGTTGAGCGGGGCGATAAAAAGACCGACCGAACCGTCAAGGGATACTATGAATGCCTGCGCCGAGACGGTATGCCATTCGCGTCGGACAACTCGGGCAAATATGCCCCGCTGACGCAGGCGGAGCTTCACCACACGCTCTACGATTTCGGCACAAAGAACAAAACCTCGCCAATGGACCAGCTTGCCGACCTGTATCTCTGGCCTATGTGCATGGGCGGATACAATCCTGCCAATCGTCCCTACCGCCGCTTGATGGAGGATCGGAAGCTGATCGACGCCCTCCTCGAGACCGACGAACTTCCCGGCCTCGGGATTAAGTACAGTTGCTTTGATTTGGTAGATGCCAGAAAACCGTGAAGCCCGGATCGCTCCGGGCTTCGGGCAGCCACCGTTGGGTGACCTCGTAGGCTATGCCTGCGATCAATATCGCTCCATTCGGCGGAAAAGTCAAGTTTACAACACTGATTTTGGGCCGAGTCGCGGCACAAGATATAGCTACCGGGTCGCCCATTCTAGCCAATTTTAGTGGCTGTTTAACACCATATCTTGTAACCTAATGATATGGACGGCGCCTCCGCCGGTCGACCGCACGTTGACCCGGCACTGCTCGCTGAACAGCGAGCGGCCGTAAGAGAACATATCAAGGAACGCGGCACTATGGCCGGATTGGCGATCGAGCCGAACCGACCATCGGCGGGCACTCCCTTTGCCTTTGTAGCCCCGGTCCCGGCGCTGCCGAAACACCTCCGCCACGATAGGGACGCCTGGCATCGCTGCTCCTATTGCGAAACCAACAAGCGGTTTGTCGATGGGCGCATTGTTCTCTGCGGCGACGGACTCCTGCGGACGATCGGTGTCGACTGCTGGCAGCACCACATAGAAGAAGCAGAATGGACTGCTGCCGTGGAGGAATGGGGCCGCTTCCGCCGGCGGGAACGCTTCCTTGCCATGCGGGATCAACTTTTCCCAACGCTATTACGACTCCAGTGGCAACTAGCCACCGAGTTTAAGCTGCATATGACCTCCGTTGCCTTCGCGGACGGCGTAGTCAATCGGGTGTACCGCCTAATGCCTCGGCTTGCGGATGAACTGGCAAAAGCGAGCAAGGCTGGCGGTTCGCTCACGGTAGAGCGCCGAGTACAAGATTTTGCAGCAATGGAAGGTTCGCGAGGTCAGCGTAACTCTCAGCGAGACACCGATGCTGTCCGATATAAGGCGGAGCTACACACGGTCTTTACCTGCCGCGGCGTCGAAATTTTTCTTAAGGATGGCATCGCCGGTCAACTACTGGATGGGGCCGTCAACCGCATTATCCTCCTCAATGACCGAATTAGGCGGATCGAGTGGGAGACCATCGGCGATTTGAGTTTTACGAGAGAGGCAAACCATATCGAGAAGGGTTGTCGCTCGATAATCGCTGATGTCGCCACAGCTATAGCGCATCTTCGATCTGTGCGGACGTTCTTTTCCGCTCCCAATGTCGCTGGCATCGTTCGCTGGGCGAGCGATCATGATTGCGAGCTATGCCTTTACGGGGG
>Ga0335085_10015746_pt1 | contig 10951 bp, 10 predicted proteins | sample Lox_Sample_45_FD_206712 | JGI IMG/M metagenome (GOLD analysis project Ga0335085, IMG submission 206712) | Soil microbial communities from Loxahatchee National Wildlife Refuge, Florida, United States - Lox_Sample_4.5 | ecosystem: Environmental > Terrestrial > Soil > Wetlands | place: USA... | reverse complement strand
TCATGGCAAAGCGGGCCGGCGTACGCATCGAGAAGTTTTCTCTCGGCATGGGGCCCAAGCTTGTCGGCTACAAGAAGGGTGACACGGAATATGTCATCTCGGCGCTTCCGCTAGGCGGGTACGTCAAGATGGCGGGTGAGAATCCCGATGAAGAGCCCACGGGGTCGCCGGATGAGTTCCAGTCCAAGACCGTATGGCAGCGCGTCAAGATTGCGGCAACGGGGCCGCTCACCAATATCTTGCTCGCCTTTATCGTAATGCCCTTTGTGTTCATGATTGGCACCTATTCCGAAGGCCCTGCCAAGGTGGGCTATGTCGAGCAGGGATCACCGGCGGAGCAGGCTGGGTTCATGGCGGGTGATGTTATCGAGGCGATCAATGGAAGGCGCATCAACGACTGGGTAAAGGCATTGTCCCTCATTGCTGTGAATCCGGATACGGATGTGACGGTTACGGTCGATCGCCAGGGCGAGAAGAAGACATTCACACTCAGGCCTACCACGGCTACAGAGCTCAAGATCGGGACCTCTGGCCTGGTCCCAGACATTCCTGCAGAGATCGGCAGGCTTCGGCCGGGACTACCGGCGGAGAAGGCTGGTTTCCAGATACATGACAAGATCATTTCCGTGGACGGGAAAACGATCTATCACTGGAACCAGTTTTCCACCATGGTAAAAGAAAGCAAGGGTAAAAAGCTGACGCTTACAGTCGAGCGCGATGGCGTGCGCATGGAGAAGTCCGTGACCCCCATCGAGGACGGAGGGCGTTTCGTGATCGGAGTAGAGCCGGTCATCAATCTGGTGTTCAAGAAATACGGGTTCTTTCAATCCATCAGACTGGGTTTCGATAAAACCCTCGAGGCCATCGACCTGACAGTCATCACTCTGAGAAAGCTGTTGACGTTCAACCTTTCAATCAAGACGCTGGGCGGACCGGTGATGATCGCCCAGATGTCGGGCCAGGCTGCGGCTGCAGGTCTTTCGACCTTCCTGTCGCTGCTCGCTATGATCAGCATTTCACTCGGCATTCTGAACCTGCTGCCGATACCGATACTAGACGGCGGGCTCATCCTGTTCCTCGTGATAGAGGCGATCCGGAAAAAGCCGCTTACCCGCAGGACCATGGAAATTGCCCAGAGCATCGGCGCTGCGGTCTTGATTACGCTGATCATCGTGGTATCTTATAATGACATCATGCGAATGTTCTTCAGCAAGTGATAACAATACAAGCCTGAACAGCTCGGGTCCAAAGCATGCGAAGTTTATAGGCTGAAGCCATGTTTTCCTTTGCCTTCTTCGCGCACTGCGTGATATATTTACGAGCTCTTGATCTTCGAAGCAAATGGACGCGATTTGAATACAATTATCCCTCGCAAAAAGACAAAACAAATAACTCTCGGTGCCGTGAAGATCGGCGGCGGCGCGCCCGTAGTCGTTCAGTCCATGTGCAACACGGACACTCGTGACGCCGTTAAGACGATCGAGCAGATCGGCCGTCTTGAACAGGCAGGGTGCGAGTTGGTGAGGCTTGCCGTACCAGACACGGATGCGGCAAAGGCTTTGGGCGTGATCAGAAAGGGAACGAAGCTTCCCCTGATCGCTGACATTCACTTCGATTACCGGCTTGCGCTCGAGGCAGTGAAGAAGGGTGTAGACGGTCTCAGGATCAACCCGGGCAACATCGGCGGGAAAGAAAAGGTTTCTGAAGTAGTCAGGGCCTGTAAGGACCGTGGTATCCCGATCCGCATCGGTGTGAATGCCGGCTCCCTTGAAAAGCATCTGCTCGAAAAGTACCAGCATCCCACAGCCGAGGCGCTCGTCGAAAGTGCCTTCGGGCACGTTCACATCCTCGAAGACCTGAAATTCACGAATCTCAAGGTCTCGCTCAAGGCATCGGACGTTCTTACCTCGGTCGCGTCTTATCGTTTGTTCTCGGAAAAGTCCGACTATCCTCTCCATATCGGCATCTCGGAAGCAGGAACCCTATTTTCCGGAACGGTCAAGTCGAGCGTCGGGCTAGGCATCCTGCTAGCGGAAGGCATCGGTGATACCATGCGGGTTTCGCTCACCGCTGACCCGGTCGAGGAAGTACGCGTCGCCTATGAGATCCTGAAATCACTCAAGATACGCCTGCGCGGCGTCAATATTGTATCGTGTCCCACCTGCGGCAGGACGGAGATAGACATCATCGGCCTGGCACAGGAAGTTGAGAAGAGACTGGCGCACATCAAGGAGCCGCTTACGGTCGCGGTTATGGGCTGCGTGGTGAACGGACCGGGCGAGGCGCGCGACGCAGACGCGGGCATCGCTGGAGGGAAGGGCATTGGGCTCTTGTTCAAACACGGCGATATCATCAAAAAGCTTGACGAAGCTGAACTCGCTGATGCGCTTGTGAGGGAAGTGGAGGAAATTGTGAAAGCAAGATCCAAATCCTGATGTCCAACAATCAGATCGGCTGTCAATTGTCAAATCACCAATGCGTTTCTTGGAGAAATTAGTTCATTTAATTAGAGCCTTATAATTTGATTCTCCCCAGGGGGTTATCATGCGCTATTCCCATCTCTTCATCCCTACTCTCAAAGAGGCGCCGGCTGATGCTGAGGCAGTTTCTCACAAGCTCATGGTACGCGCAGGCTATGTACGTCAGATCGCGGCTGGCCTGTACATCTATCTGCCCCTCGGCCAGCGCGTGATGGCGAAGATCAACCAGATCATCCGGGAAGAGATGAATGCCATTGGCGGCCAGGAAGTGATCATGCCGGTATTGAACCCTGCGGAAGTCTGGCAACAGACCGGACGTTGGGACGCCATCGGAGACGAGATGTTCCGTCTGAAGGACCGCAGCGGCCGTGATATGTGTATGGCCATGACGCATGAGGAGACCATGACCTGGCTCGCGGCCCACGATATCCGTTCATACCGCGATCTGCCGCAGACCTGGTACCAGATCCAGACCAAGCTCAGGGATGAGGCACGGCCCAAGAGCGGTGTGCTCCGGACGCGCGAGTTCACCATGAAGGACTCCTACAGTTTCGACCGGGACGAAGGGGGGCTCGACAGGTCCTATCAGCTTCATCTCGAAGCGTATAAAAAAATCTACAGCCGATGCGGCATCAGGTTCTATGTCGTGCAGAGCGACACGGGCATGATGGGCGGCTCCATGGCGCATGAGTACATGGCCCCTTCACCGGCTGGTGAGGACGAGGTGGCGCTCTGCGACGCCTGCGGATATGCGGCGAACGTGGAACTTGCGTTGTCCGTGCCGAAGATGCCGAATTTCACGGACTGGAAGTATGAGGAAGTCGCTACGCCCGAAAAGCGGACGATCGAAGAGGTCACGCGTTTCCTGAAACTGACACCGGACCTTCTCATCAAATCCATCCTCGTCATAAGCGAAAAGGGGCCGGTGCTCGCTCTTGTCCGCGGCGACCAGACCCTGCACGAAAAGAAGCTTGCAAAGATTATTGGTCCGCATAGGCCGGGGCAGAAGGATGAGGTGAAGGAGATCCTCGGCGTGACTGCAGGGTTCATCGGCCCCATGGGCCATAAGCTGAGGAAGATCTCCGACCCCTCGCTCAAGCTGGGCATGTACGTCGCCGGCGCGAACAAGGAAGGGGTCCATGTAAAAGGCGTGAGAGCGGACAAGCATTTTGCGGACGCAGAGTTTGCTGACATTCATCTTGCTGGGCCGGGCGATGCCTGCGTGCAATGCGGCAAGCCGCTCCGCATCGAACGGGTTATCGAGATTGGCAATATCTTCAAACTGGGGACCAAGTACTCCGTTCCGCTCAAGGCCAACTATCTCGATGAGAACGGCGTGGATAAACCGATCATCATGGGCAGCTATGGCATCGGACCGGCCAGGATAGCAGCTGCGGCCATCGAGCAGGGGAACGATGAGAACGGCATCATCTGGCCACTCCCGATCGCTCCGTACCATATCCTGATCGTGCCGGTAAACGTCAAGGACGTGAAATCCATGGACACTGCCGAGGATATGTACACGGCACTCGAGGAAAAAGGCTTCGAGGTCTTGATGGATGACCGTGATGAACGCGCCGGAGTCAAGTTCAAGGACGCCGATCTCATCGGTATCCCCCACCGCATCATCATTGGAGAGAAGAACCTCAAGGAAGGGCTCGTGGAGTTGAAGGAACGGAAAACCGGTCAGGTGGAAAAGGTGAAGGTTGAGGAGGCGGTGGAGAGGATAGCGAAGAAACTAGTGATGGAAGTGTAGCTGAATCGCTGATCCGGAACGTGGCATGAGGAACGTATCGTACGACGGGCCTGTTGAACCATAATAGGTTGCCTCATTTTGTCGCTCCTCCCAACGCGAGGATCCGGACGCGCTTTCCGTGAAGACGGAATGCAGCGAAATAATACGAGCGGGGTCCCTGATTGCGGGGTAATGACGACCACCATATTTGGAGGCAAGTTTTTGGATAACGATATCGAGCAGATCAGGAGCATTATCAATGCGGTGGCCGTGCGGTATCAGGCGCAAGGCGGCGATATACGGTTCGCGGGAGTAGAGGGAGGCGTCGTCAAGATCGTGCCCACTGGTTTTTGCTGGCGCTGACATATAACGCGGATAGCCCTGGTGCAGGGCTTACAAGAAAGATTGACCGAGAAATTTCCCTGGGTGGAAAAAGTCATTGTGGTCAGAAGTGAGCCGTGATTTCACCTTGAAAAATAACTTGAACTTAAGAGCTAAAGGGCCTATAATTAAAATTTATGGAGGGTCCCTTCAATGGATGAGACCGTTAAGTTGACGCTCACTCCGCAGCAGACCGCAGATATCAAAAAGCAGATTGGTTTTGAGCTGCGCGAGATTTATCTCACGAAGCGATCGTTGAATAAGCTCAGGGTCTTCCGGCTACGTCTCAGCGAAGAGCAGCAGCAGGTCATGGAAGAGCATCTCGGTCAGAAGGTAAAAGAACTTACGGTTACGCGTTCCATAGCGACGAGGATTCTCTAAGGGCGGTTCAAGGGCGTGCCTTGTCTCCCCTCTTTTATGATGCCATCGATATCGTTATTCTTTCCTATTCTTTACGCGAAAGGAGGTGAATGTTGATGAAAAAATATATTGCTATCATATTGGCCCTGCTATTCGTCTTTACCGTCGCAATCGTTGGATGTGAGAAAAAGGCGGAAGCTCCGAAACCGGCTGAACAGCCCGCGATGGCCCCGGCTGCTCCAGCTCCGACGCCTGCTCCTGCTCCGGCGCCGGAACCTGCTCCAGCCCCGGCACCGGCTCCGGAAAAACCTGCTAAGAAGTAAGTTCCATGCTCTCGTTACCGGGTATTTTAGCAAGTACGGCCCCCTTCAGAGGGGGCCTTTTATGTTTGAAAGAATGCAGGATCATACCGTAGCCCTATGACGAAATTTATAATCGATTTTCTCCGCTTGATCGTCAGGGAAAGGCGAACGCCGAACTTACCAGGAAAGCTGCAGTGGTCGAGGGGCTGGTCACGCTGCGTGATGCCGCAGTCCGGAAAATGCTGAATGGCAAGAACACCTTCGATGAAATTATCTGAGTAATAGGAGAAAAAACGCAAGTGGCGAGGGGTATGAGACGACAGACGTTAATAATGTCCCGGCCCTGAAGTTCATATTCCATGGAAAATTTTATTGTTTTCATAGCTGACCACTGGATTCTTGCCGCACTGTCTGCGGCAAGTGTGCTCCTCGCGGCCTTTTTCGCAGCTTCTGAAACGGCCATCGTGTTCGCGAACAAGGGGCATATCCGCCAGCTGTCTGAAGGCGGGAACCAGCGCGCCGCAGCCGTGCTCCGCCTCCTGCAGCAGCGGGACCGGTTGCACAGTACGCTTCTGTTCTCCGAGAACTTCTCTATTGCGCTCGCTGTGTCTTTTTGCACCGTCGCCGCCTTTCACCTGTTTTTACGGACAGCGCTTTCGGTGGCGGCCGCCACGATCGTTATGAGCATTGTGGTCGTGCTCTTTGCCAAACTCGCGCCCAAAGGGCTTGCCGCACGGAACCCCGATCGCCTTGCTCTCATCGTTGCCTATCCCGTGCTCCTTGTCATGAAGATCGTATCGCCGGTCGCGCGCCTCCTCGCTGCGGCTGCGGATTTGTTTGCCGGGCCCGGTCCGCAGGGCATGTCCTGCACGGCGGTGGTAACCGAGGAGGATATCAAGGCCATGATCAACCTCGGGGAGGAGGGTGGTTCGCTCAAGGAGGAGGAGAAGGAATTGCTCCATAAGGTCTTCGAGTTCGGCGATACCCTCGCATCGGAAGCCATGCGGCCGCGGACCGAGATCGTTAGCGTGCCGTCGAATGCTACACTCCAGGAAGTGTTCAGCCTCGTGTCTGAATTCGGGTATTCTCGCTATCCAGTGATAGAAGACACCATTGATACGGTCATCGGGATCCTCTACATTAAAGACATTCTCGTCGCCATGTCCACAGGTGAGGTGAAGCGCGAGGACGATATCCAGCAGTTCATCAGGCCGGCGTACTTCATCCCGGAGAACAAACGGGTGAGTGAACTCCTGTCGGAGATGCAGCGGGAGCGGTTCCAGCTCGCCATCGTCATCGACGAATTCGGCGGGACGTCGGGACTGGTGACGCTCGAAGACCTGATCGAGGAGATCGTCGGCAGCATCCATGACGAGCTTGAGACCGAAGAGAAGGAAGTCCAGATCGTGGACGAGAAGAACTTTGTGGTTGCGGGCCAGTCTGCGCTTGACGAGGTGAACGAGCTGCTCGGCACCAGCCTCCAGTCAAAGGATTTCAATACTCTCGGGGGGTTCGTGTTTGGGCTCTTCGGCAGGATGCCCAAGGTGGGAGAGCAACTCAAGTACAAGAACCTCAAGCTCGAGATCCTTGAGCTCGAGGGCAGGAAGATCAGCAAGATCAAGATTACAAAACTGTGAGGTGCAGAGGGCATGGAGCATGGAGCACGGCGCATGTGACTTTCCCCCGGTGCTCTTTGCCCTCTGCCGAATGCCATCTTGGAGGTGAAGTTTGCAGAAGAAAGTGACAGTCGTGGGAGCGGGTCATGTGGGGGCGACCCTTGTGCAGCGGATCGCGGAGACGCGGCTCGCCGACGTGGTGATGGTGGATGTGGTGGAAGGTGTGCCTCAGGGCAAGGGGCTCGATCTCCTTGAAGCCGGCCCTGTGCTAGGGTACGACTCGAAAGTTACCGGTACGAACGGATATGACGAGACCGCCGGTTCTGATATAATAGTGATTACGGCCGGCTTGGCGAGAAAGCCGGGCATGAGCCGCGACGACCTGCTCGCGGCGAACGGAGACATCGTGAAGAAGGTAAGCCAAGAGACTGGGCGCCGTTCTCCGAATGCCATCATGATCGTGGTTACGAATCCCATGGATGTGATGGCATATGTGGCCATGAAGGCGAGCGGTTTCCCGCGTGAGCGAGTCGTCGGTATGGGCGGCGTGCTCGATTCGGCACGGTTCCGGACCTTTATCGCCATGGAACTCGGCGTGTCCGTTGAAAATACGCACGCTTTCGTACTTGGCGGACACGGCGACTCTATGGTGCCGCTGCCGCGCTATTCCACGGTGGCGGGTATCCCTATCACGGAGCTAATGAGCGCCGACCAGATCAGCCGGCTTGTCGAACGCACGCGGAACGGTGGCGCCGAGATCGTGGCCCTGCTCAAGACAGGGAGTGCTTACTACGCACCGTCGGCAGCAACGCTCGAGATGGTCGAAGCCATGCTCCTGGACAAGAAGAAGATCCTCCCCTGTTCCGCCTACCTCGAAGGAGAGTACGGTGTAAAGGGAGCCTTCGCCGGCGTGCCGGTAAAGCTCGGCGCAAAAGGCGTGGAGCAGGTCATTGAGATCACGCTCAACGCTGATGAGAACGCAGCGTTCATGAAGTCTGTTGACGCAGTGAGGGCAGGATGCGCGAAATTCATGTAGACGAAATCAGGGACAACGTTGCCCAGATCTGCGTTGATGCAGCGTACAACCTGAGCGAAGACGTGCTCACGGCATTCGACCGTGCGATCGAGACGGAGACCGCGCCGGGGGCAAGGGAGATCATCGAGCTCCTGAAGGAGAATGCCCGCATCGCGAAAGAAGACCACATTCCGCTCTGCCAGGACACAGGTATCGCCATCTTTTACGTGGAGATCGGCCAGGACCTCCGGATCAAGAATGGCTTCATTGTCGACGCCATCAATGAAGGGGTTCGCAAAGGTTACAGAGAGGGCTATCTCAGGAAGTCCGTGGTGGACCCCATCACGAGGAAAAACACCGGCGACAATACACCAGCCATCATCTATACCGAACTTGTGCCTGGAGACAAGCTCAAGATATCGTTCATGCCCAAGGGAGCGGGGAGTGAGAACATGAGCGTCATACGGATGCTCCGGCCGACCGAGGGTGTGGAAGGCATTAAGAACTTCGTGCTTGAGTGCGTACAGAAGGCCGGCGCCAATCCGTGTCCGCCAGTCGTGATCGGCGTGGGTATCGGCGGCGATTTTGAGAAAGCCGCGCTTATCGCCAAGAAGGCGCTTCTCCGGCCCGTCGGAAGCCCCAATCCGAAGTTAGAACTCGCGTCCCTCGAGGAGACGCTGCTCAAAGCCGTGAACAGGACGGGCATCGGGCCCGAAGGGCTCGGCGGCAAAGTGACGGCTATGGCCGTGCACGTAGAGAGCTTCCCGTGCCACATCGCGAGCCTCCCGGTGGCGGTGAATATCAACTGTCATGCGGCGAGGCATAAGACGATTATTCTCTAGAGCAGGGAGAGCGTGGAGGGGAGAGTAAGGAGTAAGAAGCGTAGAACGTACGGCATGAAGGCTATTTCCCCCTGCCCTATGCGCTATGTCGATAGAGGTTAAGCATGACCGAAACCATTAAAATACAACCCCCGCTGAGGGACGACATTATCGAGAAACTCAAGGCTGGCGACCGTGTAGTGATTACCGGCACGATCTATACCGCCAGGGACATGGCGCACAAATACATGGTCGAAGGATATAAAAAAGGCGAGAAGCTGCCGTTTGATGTCAAAGGACAGATCATTTATTATACCGGTCCCACACCGGCACCGCCGGGAAAGCCCATCGGCTCTGCCGGCCCGACCACGAGCTATCGGCTTGACAAGTACACACCTACGCTGCTGGAGCTGGGGCTTAAGGGCATGATCGGCAAAGGTCCGCGCGGACAGGAAGTGAAGGATTCCATCAAGAAGCACAAAGCTGTGTATTTCGCCGCAATCGGCGGCGCAGGCGCGCTCATATCCAAGACTATCCGGAAGGCCGAGGTGATCGCCTATCCAGAACTTGGGACCGAGGCGATCATGAGGCTCGAGGTCGAGGACTTCCCGGCTGTGGTGGTGAACGACGTGCATGGCGCGGACCTGTACCGAATCGGCGTGGAGCAGTATAAGGAGGTCGTCGGCGTCGAGGATGAGTCCTGCTGAATATGACCCGTAGAGTCAAGGAACGTCGAGCAATGATTAAAGATACAAAATTCACGTTGCTGTTGATATTGCGCTTTTGCGGGAACTGAGAGGGAGGAATGATGACGATCAAGTCAAGAATCAGGACGATACCGGATTATCCCAAGAAGGGGATCATGTTCCGGGACATCACCACACTCATCAAGGATCCCGTGGGGTTCCGACTGGTCATTGACAGCCTGACGCAGCGGTATATTCATGCGGACTTTGATTTCGATACGATCGTGGGCATTGAGTCACGAGGCTTCATTATCGGCTCGGCTCTGTCATACGCGCTTGGGAAAGGCTTCATCCCGATTCGAAAAAAGGGCAAACTCCCGGCCGATGTCGAATTCCAGGAATACGCGCTTGAGTACGGCACGGACAGGATCGAGATCCATAAGGATGCACTGAAAAAGGGTGAGCGCGTCATCCTCGTGGATGATCTTCTGGCGACCGGTGGCACTGCGCTGGCCGCGGCCGCCCTTATCGAAAAGCTTGGTGCAAAAGTGGTCGAGATGGCGTTCATCGTGGACTTGCCCGATGTGGGAGGGAAAAAGAAGTTGTTGGAAAAAGGATATGAAGTCTTTGCGCTGACCGAGTTTGAAGGGGAGTAGGTTCCAAAAAAATCTCAGGACATAATGAAAGCGTTGTCGTGATTACAGGCAGCGCGTTTATTTTTTGCTGATTTCGGCTACAAGCATTCAACGTCGGCCAACTGCTCACGTTCGTTCCGCGACAGATGCTTGTATGATTTTGGTATAGACACTTACTAGTGCATAGCTTTCCCAAGTGTTGCACTTCACAATTGAACTTGCGAACTTTAAAAAAAGAGCATCCCGTCATATTCCAGCGCATAAACGATCAGCTGTATCCCGCCGGCGATCTCTGTCCCCTCGATAAGGTCTTCTACCGCAAGGTTCCGGTTCTTCGCTACCTGCTCGCATAGCTGGAATTTTACCCCTGCATCGAGAGCCTCAGCAAGGCGCTGCTCGAAGGTCGGCACGCCGGGCGGTAGCGTCCCTTTTTCCCTGATTACCCCTTTGACGACCGCATCAGCTCCATCTTGTACGCAATAGACTACGGTATCGCAGCTGGAATACTGGGCTAGTGTGGCAAACATAAGAGCCGATTTCACCTTGCCCACATCTCGAATTCCTGTGGACAATTGTACGGCGAATCTTTTTCTTTCCTTTTTAGCAGCTTCACCCATGTCGCGCTCCTCCTTCTACCACGTGCGGCTGTTAACGCATATCTATAGAATAAGGGCAAACAAAAAAGTATACTCATATTTTCCCCTTGCTCTTGAAATGCACGTTACTAGAGATGGCAAAATTTGTCCAGCAAAGAGTATGTCAACATACTTGAATGGTTTTATTGGAGGATAGTCGTTAACGAGTCCTATATGATTTTCCACAATTTCAGCCAGCCGCGTTCGTCAGTCGCACCTTATAACGAGGGTGGTCTAATAAAACCCCTCGCGGGGCTTTTGGTCAACCATCACCGGCGCCCCCCC
>Ga0335085_10015745_pt1 | contig 10952 bp, 10 predicted proteins | sample Lox_Sample_45_FD_206712 | JGI IMG/M metagenome (GOLD analysis project Ga0335085, IMG submission 206712) | Soil microbial communities from Loxahatchee National Wildlife Refuge, Florida, United States - Lox_Sample_4.5 | ecosystem: Environmental > Terrestrial > Soil > Wetlands | place: USA... | reverse complement strand
GCGCGCGCCGGAGTGGCCGTCGCGGCCTCGTCCGTCGGAGGCGTAGACTCCAGGGAACCATCCGAAGCGACCCGGTGTACGAGGAGTCGAATGCTTCGGTCAATGCTCGTCGTGACGATTGCCCTGGCGGTTGTCGCAAGCGGAGCGGATGCTCACCAGAGGGCGAGCGCGCAGTCGCCGCCCGCGCGCGACGCCGCATCGGTGTCGCAGCTCCCGCAGCTGCTCGGGTTCGCGAACGGGGCGATCGTCCGGGTCGACCCGGACTCCCTGCAGGCTCTTGCGGGAGCGAGGATCCGGGTGGGTTCGGGCGGTTGCGCCGCGCGATACGGCGGCACCGCCTGCTGGAGCGCTCCCCCATGGGCCGCCGCCCCGGATCGGCAACGCCTGGCTGTCGCCCGGAACGACGCCTCCTCGGTCGAGCTCATCGACGCCAGAACACTGCGAGTGCTCGCACGCATCCCGATCAGCGGAGGGTCGATCGGAGCGCTGTCCTGGCTCGGCGGCAACCGGCTTCTCGCGGTTCAAGAGGTTGGCGGCGAACGGCAGCGGCTCCTCGTCCTGGACCCGGCGAAGCGACGCGTGGTCGCCCGTCATCCGCTGAACGGATCCGTGCAGCGGCTGGCCCTGGCGGGCCACCGGCTTGTACTCGTCCTCTCGCCGGTGCAGCGGATCGGTCCGGCGAGGATCGCCGTTGCGAGCGCGACGGGTGCGGTGCGTGTCGTCCCGCTCGCACAGATCCGCGCCGGCTCGAAGGTTCTTGGAACGGGCTCTCAGTTTGCGTTCGAGACCCAGCTCCCCGGCCTCGCGGTCGACTCCGTGGGAGGGCACGCGTTCGTCGTCGACGCAGGCCGGGTCGCCGACGTCGATCTGGCGCGCCTCACCGTCTCGTACCACCCGCTGAGCCGACAGACGGCGGCGGCGACCAAAGAGGTCAGCGGGCACGAGCGGGACGCGGTCTGGCTCGGCGGCGGCACGCTCGCGGTATCGGGCTCGGACACCACCCGCGACCAGACCCGTCCCGCCGGACTTCTCGCGATCGACACCAGGACGTGGAACGTTCGCACACTCAACCCTGACGCGACGAGCGTTGAACTCGCCGACAACCTCCTCCTGGCGAGCGGCGAACGCCCAGACGCGGGCAAGGCGGTCGGGATCGGCCTCGTCGCCTACCGGCTCGACGGCAGCAGGCGCTTCCAGGTGCTGGACGGCCAGCCTGTGTGGCTCGCACTCGCCTACGGAGGACGCGCGTACGTCGGCGTCTCCGGGGAGGACCCGCTCACGATCGTCGAGCTTGCATCGGGAGCCGTCGGCGGCCAGCAGACGCGGTCGCCGCCTACCCTGCTCCTGGGCCGCGGCGCGGGCTGGTGGCAGCAGCCCATCACTCCGTAAGAGCTGCTCGGGGTCTACGCGGAGTCTACGGCGCTGCCGATCAGGCAGCCGGGGTCGGTAGGCTCAGCCTGGATCTCACCGAGATCCAGGCTCAGTGGGCGTGTGCGTGCTCGGCGAGGATCGTGTCGGGGTCGATCCGGTCGGCGAGGAGCGCGGCCAGGATCGTCGTCAACGGCATCGACAGGATCAGCCCGATCGAGCCGACGAGGGCGGCGATCACCTCTTCCGCGACTGCTTCGCCGTTGACGGCGTCGGTGAAGCTCGTGTGGCCGATGCTGAAGATCAGCAGCACCGGCAGGGCGGCGCCGGCGTAGGCGAAGACGAGTGTCGTGACCGTGGCGGAGATGTGGTCCTGGCCGACGTCGAGGGCGCCGTGGAAGAGCCCGCTGACTCCGAGCCGCGGGTTCGCCCGCCTGAGTGCGAGCACGGTCGAGGCCTGGCTGACGGTGAGGTCGAGCAGGACGCCGAGCGCCCCGATCACCATGCCGGCGATGAGCAGCCCGCGGAGCGAGATCGTCGCCTGGGTGGCTGCGAGATAGAGCGACTCGTCGGAGCCTGCGCCGCTGAGGTGGGCGAGGCCGGAGAAGCTGTCGGCGAGTCCGGCGGCGACGAGGAGGCTGAGTGCGGTGCCGAGCAGGGCGGCGATCATCTTCGCGCCGAGCCCGTAGTTGAGCGGCATCGTGATCAGCATCACGGCGAGCGCGCCGACGATCGCCACGTCGACAGGGTGTCCGCCGTGGAGGATCGCCGGGATCACGAACCCGACGATCACGAGCAGGCTCGCGCCGAGCCCGACCAGTGCCCGCAGGCCGCGGAAGCGGGCCGCCACGAGCAGCAGGGCGGCAAAGCCGGCTGCGAGCCAGAGCATCGGGGCACGGCGGTCGAAGTCGGAGAACGAGTAGGGGTCGAGCTTCTCTCCCGCCGGGAGGGCGGCACCGTGCGGGAGTGCGTTCGGGTAGACGCGGATGTGGTCGCCGGGGGCGAGCACCAGGACGTTGGTCTCGCCGATCAGCGTGAAGCTCGAGGCCGTCCCGGCGTGCGGGCCGCTGGTCAGCTCGATGGAGACGCGGCGGCAGCCGTCCGCGCCGCGGTCGCGGCAGCGGACGCGCCGGACGGCCGTCACGGTCGCGCCGTCGGTGTGGACGTTCACGAAGGCGGATCCGTGCACCGTGCCGCGCGGCCACAGCAACACCAGCCCCGCCACCGTTCCGAGCACCAGGAGGACGACGGCGAGGCGCAGCAGAACGAGGAGCCCCGGCCGGCCGGATGGCGTGCGAAACCGGCGCCTCCCCTCCCACGCATCTGCACCCCAGAACTGCGGGTCGGGTGTGCCGACATCCGGTTCGGAGCCGCGAAGGCGCTCGACGTCCATGCCCTGGATCGTCGCAGCGGCAGGAGACGACGCTCGCTGACGAGGGTCTCGGTCCGGGCGCGTCACCCCCCGGCCGTCGCTGATCCAGCCGGAAGGACGGGGCATAATGCTCGCCGATGCCGTTGCGGGGGCTGATGGCGTTGGTGGCGGCAGGAGCCGTGCTCGCCGGCCCGGCGGCGGCCGGCGCCGATACGACGACCGGCGCAACGGACACGGCACCGCCCCCGACCACAACGACGGTGCCGGCGACGACGGAGACCTCCCCGCCCGAGCCGACGACGACCGCTCCAACCGAGACGACCCCGCCGACGACCGTGCCGGCGACGACGGTGACGTTGCCGACGACGACCGCCGAGTCGACGACGGCAACCGGCACGACCACGACCGGACCGGACGAGCAGACGACAGCGACGTCGGCTCCCAGGACGAGCTCCACCCGTGCGGCTGCGACGTCCTCCAGCTCGCTCTCGTCTGCGGCCGCGACGGCGACTTCGAGCGCATTCTGGCCCGGCTGCCCGCTCGCCGCTGTCGCCGTCCTCCTGCCGGGGCGTCAGCCGCTGCTCGTGGGCCCGGTCGCCGATACGCAGGTGACCGATGCCTCCATCAGCAGCCTCTCCTATCCCGCCGGCGGCTCGATCGTCACCGGCAAGGCCGTGAGCGTCGGCGAGAACGGCTGTGCGGAGAACGGGCCCGAAGGCGGCCGCGCACAGATACGGACCCTGTCGCTCTTCGCAGGGGCGGTGCGCGCCGCGCGGGTCAGCCTGGCGGTGGGCCAGTCCCCGACGGGCGCCGTCGCCGGGCTCACGGTCGGCGGCAGGAGCACCGGAGCGAGCACGGGGAGGTCGATCCCGCTGCAGCACTGGGGCTATCTCGTCGTAGGCATGCCGAAACCCCTGACGACGACGAGCAACGGCGCTGCCCTCAGCGTGCTCGCGGTCCACCTGCTCGAGCCTCACGCGGGCCTTCCCGCCGGCGCGACGGTCCTGGTCTCCGCCGCCGGCTTCCCGGCTGCGAAAAGCGGGCTCCGCGCTGGATCCGCGGCCGGTAGCCGGGCCGGCAAGCCGAAGGCGCGCAAGAAGGGAGCCAAGGCGACGCACGAGCCGCTGAGGGTGACTCCGCCTCTGGGCGAGAGCGGCTTCATCTTCCCGGTGGTGGGAGAGACGGCGTACGTCGACACCTACGGCGCGTACCGAAGCGACGTCCCCGGCAACTGGCACCACGGCGACGACATCTTCGCCCCGCTCGGCGCGCCGATCGTCGCCGTCGCCAGCGGCACGATCAACCGGGTGGGCTGGGAACACGTCGGCGGCTGGAGACTCTGGGTCAGGGACAGCGCCGGCGACGAGTTCTACTACGCCCACCTCTCCGGCTACACCCCGAGCGACCTGCGCTCGAATCGGGTCCACGCAGGCGAGGTCATCGGCTTCATCGGCAACACCGGCGATGCCTTCACCACCTCGCCCCATCTGCACTTCGAGATCCACCCCCGCCAGCTGCTTCACCTCGGCTACGACGGCGCCGTCGACCCGACCAGCTATATCGACCGGTGGAAGCACGTCGCCCACGTGCGCAGCCCGCATCCCACCCATCCACGGCTCCCCCGCCAGCCCGCGCTGCGCCAGGAAGCCCGCTACGTCTTCCGCGAGCTCCTGGCCGCCCGCCACCTGATCTCTCACGGGCCCAAGCCGAGCGAGCGGCCGCACGTCGAGATACCGCCGGGCGCAAACGGTCGCCCCTATGCGGCGCCGCTGCCGCCACCGGAGACCACTCCCAGCCTCGCCGACGCGGGTACCGCGCAGGCAACCGGTCACTGGGTGCTCCTGGCCGTGGCGGTGCTGCTGGCCGGGCTCGCGTCCTTCGCGCTCATCGGCGCCCGGACACGTGCCTTGCCGGCGCTGCGCCGCCGTAGCGGGGGTCGCACGGGCCGCGCGAGCGAGGCCGGCGAAGATCGTCCCGCGGCCGGCGAGGACGTCGAGCGCTGATGCCCGATCGGCCGGCTCCTGTCCGCGGACGTCTCCGCCGGGTGTGCCGCCACCGCGAGGGGGGCGCTGCCGGACCTTGTCGGCAGGCGTCCACTCGTGAGAGGGTCGTGCGGTTCGTCACCTCGAGGGAAGGATGCTCCCGTGCTCTTTCACGTGACCTGGAGCTTCATCGATACGAGCGAGGAAGGCGGCCGGCGGTCGCTCGCGGTGTTCGGGAAATGGCAGCCGCCGGCCGGTGCCGAGTTCAAGGGCTTCTACGGCTTCGCGGACGGCGCCGGCGGCGTCGCGATCATCGAGGCGGACAGTGCGGCGACGCTCGCCCGCACGACTGCTCCGTGGACACCGTGGCTGCGTTTCACGGTCACTCCCATCCTGCCGATCGAGGAGTCGACCGGAATCGCCGGCGAGGCAGTCGCCTTCCGCGACTCCGTCTAGACGAGCGGCCCGGCCCGTTCCGGCGGTCCGCGACCCACTCGACCTTCGCGGACCCTGTAACCTTGCGCGCCTGCGGATGGCGGCTCCCGTGACCTGCGTCTACCACGCCTACGAGGCCGGCGAGCTCGTCGCCACGGGCCGGCTGACCTTCGAGCGCCCGCCCCAGGTCGGCCAGGAGGTACGGCTCAACGGCCGGCCGCACGTCGTGCGGGAGATCGCCTACGGCAGCGACTCGCCCGTGCTCATGCTCGAGCCGCGCTAGCTGCCCGGCGCTCGGCCAGCGGGAGCGTGAAGGCGACGCGGGCGCCCCCGCCGTTCGGTCGCCTCTCCGCCCAGATCCGGCCGCCCTGCGCCTCGACGAGCCCGCGTGCGATCGCGAGCCCCAGGCCGGCGCCCTCGGCCGAGCGGGCGCGGGCGCGGTCGGCGCGCCAGAAGCGGTCGAACATCCGCGTCTCGTCGCCGGGCTCGATTCCCTCGCCCGTGTCCTCGACGCTGATCTCCAGCTCCAGGCCGACCGGCCTCGCCGCGACGACGACCGAGCCGTCGGAGGGCGTGTGCCTGAGCGCGTTCGCGAGCAGGTTCAGGAGCACGCGCTCCACCTGCTCGGGCGCGCAGCGCACCGGAGGGAGTGCGCCGTCGAGCCGCGCCTCGAGCTGCACGTCCCGCGCCGCCGCCTCGGCCTGCAGCGCGCTGACGCACGCCTCGAGCACGCTGCCTAACGCCGTCTCCCGCAGCTCGAGCGTGAGCGCGCCTGCGTCGATCGCGGCGAGCTCGAAGAGGTCGTCGACGAGCCGTCCGAGCGCCCGCGTCTGCGCGCGCAGGGCCGGGAGGTAGTCCGCCGGCTCGACGAGGCCGTCCTCGATCGCCTCGAGCATCGCCTGGATCGAGGCGAGCGGGGTGCGCAGGTCGTGGCTCGCCCAGGCGACGAGCTGGCGGCGCGCGTCGAACAGCGCCTCCACCGACGCCGCCATCTCGTTGAACGAGCCGCCGAGGCGCGCCAGCTCGCGTGGGCCCTGCTCGGGCGCCCGCGCCGAGAGCTCGCCGGCCGCCAGCTCGCCGGCGGCCCGCTCGAGCGCGCGGATGCGGCGGGCGATCAGCTCTGCGACGACGAGGGCCGCGAGCACCCCCGAGAGCGCCGCGGCCGATGCGACCTCGAGCACCTGGACGTCGGCGTGCATGTGGAACATGACGAACCCGCCGAGCACCACCGCTCCCAGCGGGACTGCGCCTGCGAAGAGAGCGAGCGCCGCGAGCTGCAGCCGCACTGTCGGCAGCAGGCGCAGGAGCAGCGCGGCGACGATTCCCGCAGCGAGAGCTGCGAGCGCGATCTCGGTCGCGAAGCCGGTCAATGCCGCTCCCGGTGCCGGCAGCGCCGGCGCCTCCGCTTCTCGCTCAGCTCCGTCGAGCCTACGCTCACGGCGTGAACCGGTAGCCGGCGCCCCAGACGGTCTCCAGGTGGCGCGGGCGGGACGGGTCCTCCTCCACCTTCTCGCGCAGGCGGCGGATGTGGACGGTGACGGTGCCGGTGTCGAGCGAGCTCGTGTAGCCCCAGACGCTCTCCATCAGCTGATCCCGCGAGAAGACGCGGCGCGGGTGCGAGGCGAGGAACCAGAGCAGGTCGAACTCCTTCAGGGTCAGGCGCAGCGGTTGACCGGCCTTGCGCACCTCCCGCGCGTCGGCGTCGAGCTCGACGTCGCCGAAGGCGAGGCTCGGGCCCAAGGTCGGGGCGGCGGCTGCGCGCTTGAGCAGGTTGCGGACCCGGACTGCGAGCTCGCGCGGGCTGAACGGCTTCGTCACGTAGTCGTCGGCGCCGAGCTCGAGGCCGACGATCCGGTCGGCTTCCTCGCCGCGGGCGGTCAGCATGATGATCGGCAGGTCGGAGCGGGCCCTGACCCAGCGGCAGATCTCGAGGCCGTCGCGGCGCGGGAGCATCACGTCGAGCACGACGAGCGCCGGCGCCTCCTCCTCGAGCAGGCGCAGCGCCTCGTCGCCGTCGGCGGCCTCGAGGGTGCGGTAGCCGTCCCGCTGCAGGTAGCGGACGACGACGTCGCGGACGATCTCTTCGTCGTCGACGACGAGCACGGTCTGCATCAACCGGATTGTCACCCGTGGCCGCTTGCGCCGGGGTTAAATCCGGCGGTGCCCTTCGACGCGACGTCCGCCGTGCTGCTCGCGCTGCTCGGTGTCGGCGTCGGGGCGTTCGGGACGGTCGTCGGAGCCGGCGGCGGCTTCGTGCTCACGCCGGTGCTGCTCCTGCTCTACCCGCACGAGTCGGCGCAGACGCTGACGGCGATCAGCCTCGCGGCGGTCTTCTTCAACGCGTCCTCCGGAACGGTCGCCTATCTGCGGCAGGGGCGGGTGGACGTACGCAGCGGGCTCGTGTTCGCGGCTGCGACGACGCCGGGCGCGGTCGGCGGCGCGCTCCTCACCGGCGCCGTCTCGCGGCAGGTGTTCGACGCGCTGATGGGGAGCGTGCTCACGCTGCTCGCGGTCTGGCTGCTCACGGGCGAGCGCTGGCGGCCGGTTCTGCCGCGGCGCGGGGTGGTGCGCCGGACGTTCGTCGACCGCGAGGGCGTGGCGTACGAGTACGACGTGCCGCTCGTGCGCGGCATCGTCTACAGCCTCGGCGTCGGCTTCGTCTCGAGCTTCCTCGGGATCGGGGGCGGTGTCATCCACGTGCCTCTGCTCGTGCGCGCGCTGGGCTTCCCGACGCACGTCGCGACCGCGACCTCGCACTTCGTGCTCGCGTTCATGGCCGGCGCCGGCACGGTCACGCACGCGCTTGCGGGCAGCTTCGCCTCGGGGCACGGGCTGCGGCGGGCGGCGGCGATCTCGGTCGGGGTCGTCCTCGGGGCCCAGGTGGGCGCACGGTTGTCACGGCGGCTCCACGGCCGGCACATCGAGTGGCTGCTCGCCGCCGCGCTGCTCGCGCTCGCGGCGCGCCTCTTCGTCTCGGTCTGACCCCGGGAGGCGCCGCTCGCGGAGACCGTGCGGCGGACGGTGCCGGAACGGCAATGGCTGCGACGGTGCGTACTTCGCCGAATGGGCGATCGGGAACGGCGCCGATGCGCCACGGCCGGCTCGGCGCTGAGATCGAGGCAGCCCACAGGAGGTGCCGCCGTGCGTGCCACGAGAACCACCGTCCTCGTCGTCGTTCCGGTCGCCGTCTATCTCGCGACGCTGCTCCTCGTCGCGGCGCTCTACGTCCACCCGCCGACCCTCGGCTGGGTTGGCCTCGGCGTCGTCGCGGTCGTCGCGCTCGGCCTCGCCGCCGGCGCGCTCGTGCTCTTCCCGCGCATGCGGACGAACGCGGATCCGGCCGCCGCGCCCGAGCAGAGACGGCTGCTCGTCCTCGCCGACGCGCGGTGCCCCGGCGAGCGCCTGTGCGACACGGTCGCGGCCCGGCTCGCCGGCCGGGAGGCCGACGTGCTCGTCGTCGCTCCCGTCCTGGCATCGCCGCTCCACTACCTCGCCGACGACGAGTACGGTGAGCGCCACGACGCCCGTGCACGGCTCGACGCGGTCGTCGCGGGTCTGCGCCGCCGCGGTCTGCGTGTCGAGGGCCGCCTGGGCGACGACGACCCGCTCCAGGCGCTCGGCGACGCGCTCTCCGGCTTTCCCGCCGGCGAGGCGCTCGTCGTCACCTCGCAGCACGGCCACTGGCTCGAGGGTCAGCTGTTCGAGCGTGCGCGCAGGCTCGTGCCGGTGCTCGAGCACGTCGAGGCCTGAGCTGGACCCAGGCTGAGCACGGACAACGGAGGCCGCCCGAGCGGCCCCCACCCGGCGACTGCCCCGACCGGCATCCGGTCCGGCGCCGACGCTCCGTACGGCGTTCTCCCGATGCCGCCCGTTGCGGGGCGGCAGACGCTGGGAATGCGATGGCCAGGGTGATCGTGATGGGGGCCGGGGGTCGCGACTTCCACGACTTCAACGTCGTCTTCCGCGAGGACCCGGACACGAAGGTCGTCGCCTTCACGGCGGCGCAGATCCCCGGCATCGACGATCGCGTCTACCCGCCCTCGCTCGCCGGCCCGCTCTACCCGGAGGGAATCGCGATCGTCCCGGAGGAGCGGCTCGCCGAGCTGATCCGGACCGAGGCGGTGGACGAGGTCGTGCTCGCGTACTCCGATCTGGCCCATGCCGAGGTGATGCACAAGGCTTCGATCGCGCTGGCGGCCGGCGCCGACTTCAGGCTGCTCGGGCCGCGCGCGACGATGCTGCTGGCCTCGAAGCCGGTCGTCGCGGTGACCGCGGTTCGCACGGGCTGCGGCAAGAGCCAGACGAGCCGCTGCGTCGCGGGGCTCCTGCTCGACGCGGGGCTCTCCGTCGCGCTCGTCCGCCATCCGATGCCGTACGGCGACCTCGAGGCGATGCGGGTGCAGCGGTTCGCGACGCTCGCGGAGATCGACGCCTCGCACCCGACGATCGAGGAGCGCGAGGAGTACGAGCTGCCCGTGCGCCTCGGGATGACGGTCTGGGCGGGCGTCGACTACGGCGAGATCCTCGCCCGGGCCGAGTCCGAGTCGGACGTGATCCTGTGGGACGGCGGCAACAACGACTTCCCCTTCTTCGCGCCCGATGTGACGATCGTCGTCGTCGACCCGCTGCGCCCGGGCCACGAGCTCGGCTATCACCCGGGCGAGGCGAACCTGCGGCTCGCCGACGCCGTCGTCGTGAACAAGATCGACAGCGCGCCGCTGGAGGCGATCGAGCGGGTGCTCACCGACGTGCGCGTGACCAATCCGTCGGCACAGGTCGTTTTCGCCCGCTCGCCGGTCACGCTCGAGGACGGGCCCGACCTCGTCGGCCGGCGCGTGCTCGTGGTCGAGGACGGCCCCACCCTGACCCACGGCGGCATGGCCTTCGGCGCCGGCACGGTCGCCGCGCGCAACGCAGGCGCGGGCGAGATCGTCGATCCGCGGCCGTTCGCCCAGGGGTCGATCGCCGAGCTGTACGCGCGCTACCCGCATCTCGGCGCCGTGCTGCCGGCGATGGGCTACTCGGAGAGGCAGCTCGCCGAGCTGGCAGCGACGATCGGCGCCTGCGAGTGCGACGTCGTCGTCACGGGGACGCCGATCGACCTCTCGCGCCTGATCGCTTCGCGGCATCCCTTCCGGCACGCCTCGTACGAGCTCGAGGAGGCGGGGGGAACGCCGCTCGCGCAGGTGCTCGAGCCCGTGCTCGCTGCCGCCGGACGAGTGCCGGCGACTGTCTAGTGACCTGAGTCGGTAGTTCGCAGGGACCGGTGGTGTGGTGGCGAAGTCCGTCCTTGTCAGCGACGAGGATGGAGGCGGTTATGGCTGCGCGGACGGCGATCGTGCTTAGCGGCGGGGAGCGGGAGGTGCTGGAGCGGTGGGCGCGGCGGCCGAAGACGGCGCAGGCGCTCGCGTTCCGGTGTCGTGTGGTGTTGGCGGCGGCGGAGGGCCGCTCGAGCATCGAGATCGCGGATCAGTTGGGCTGTCACGCCTCGACGGTGGGCAAGTGGCGGGTTCGCTTTGCCGAGCGCGGTCTTGACGGGTTGCACGATGAGCCGCGGCCGGGCAAGCCGCGCACGATCAGCGACGAGCAGGTGGAGCGGGTGATCGTGAAGACGCTGGAGGAGCAGCCCAAGGACGCGACGCATTGGTCGACGCGGTCGATGGCTGCGGCGACCGGGATGTCGCAGTCGGCGGTAAGCCGGATCTGGCGGGCGTTCGGGTTGAAGCCGCACCAGACGGAGACGTTCAAGCTCTCGCCGGATCCGCAGTTCATCGACAAGGTGCGTGACATCGTCG
>Ga0335085_10015744_pt1 | contig 10953 bp, 11 predicted proteins | sample Lox_Sample_45_FD_206712 | JGI IMG/M metagenome (GOLD analysis project Ga0335085, IMG submission 206712) | Soil microbial communities from Loxahatchee National Wildlife Refuge, Florida, United States - Lox_Sample_4.5 | ecosystem: Environmental > Terrestrial > Soil > Wetlands | place: USA... | reverse complement strand
GGGTGTGCAGGAACTTCGCGATGTCCCGCTCGGTGAAGGTCGCGCGCTGGTGAGTCAGCGCCCGCAACGCCAGAGTCGGATCCTCCAGGATGGCTTCACCATTTTCGCGGGCTACCTTCTCCTGCGCTGCGATGCGTTCGGCCACATGGCGCGGTAGGTTCTCGTCGGTCTGCCGATCCCGCCCCACGCCGATTTTCTTCCCCGGCTCAAGCTCAATGCCTTGGGCTTCCAGGGTGCGATGATCGATCCGGATTGCATGCCCGGCGCGCGCCAGATGCTCGTTGGCGGTCTCGGCCCAGGCCTCCCGCCACTTCAGGAGATCCGCCTTCGCGTTCCAGGATCGGACCTTCTTGCCGAAGCCCTCGGCGGTCACTTCACGCATGGTCAGGAGCACGTGGGCGTGGGGGTTATTCGGGTCATCCTCATGAACCGAAAAGTCGGCCACCATCCCCTTGGCCACGAAGTGCGTGCGCACAAAGTCGCGCATCAGCTCCACGTTCTCGTCATGGGTCAATTCAAGTGGCAGCCCGATCTCAAGCTCCCGGGCCAGCTGGGCGTCCTTGCGCTTCTCGGTGGCCTCGACCTGGTTCCAGAGCCGCTGTCGGTCCGCCATCCATTCGGGTGCGCCTTCGGGTAACAGGATTTCAGAATGTTCCACCCCCTCCTTGCGCGTGTAGTCGTGCGTCATGCCATAGCGTTCATCCTGGAGGGACTCGCTGGCGCGATAGGCCGCCGCGGCCACCACGCTTTGGCCTTTGCCCCGTGACACGATTTTGGCGCTCAGGTGATAGATCGCCACCGATGTTGTCGCCTAGGCTGCTCTCGCTGATTCGAATCCGCTCATGCCACGCCTACCTCCGCCGACGCCCCGGGCGGCGGCTCCCTCCGCACACGTCGCGAAGCGACGTATAAGTGCGCCATTCTGGCTGCGCTGCGCTCCGCCCTCTGGGCTGGATCCTACCGCCACCCTCACCCTGGCACCAGCGCTGGCGGCTCCGATCAGCCTGGCGCGACCCCGGCAGCGGCCCGACCGCAGCCGCAGGCGCCCTGCCCTCCCACCGACCCGGCATTGCTGCTCGGACGCGGCAGATATGGGTGGGCCAATTGCAGGTACAGTATTTCCGCCTTGGGGCCATCAGGAGGGCGCCCGAAATGCCCAAACTCGACGAACAGATCTCCACGCTCGAGGAGCGACTCAGCCAATTGAAGCTGCGGGCCCAGCGCATCGAAGCCCGAAAGAAAGCCATCGAATCCCGCCGGGCACGCAAAGCCGATACCCGCCGAAAGATTCTCATCGGCGCAGTCGTGCTGGCGAAGGTCGAGCAAGGGGTCATCGACAAGGCGCAGCTGCGCGGATGGCTGGAGGGCGCTTTGAGCAGAGCGGATGATCGCGCGCTGTTCGGGTTGTGAGCTGTGATACAGCCTCGCAAGTTACCTTCCGGCGCGATGGCAGTAACTGCCAACGGTGGTCAAATGGGGGAGATGGCAAAGCGACTGCCCAGCGCCGCGTTCGCTCTCGTCTTGGCGATGATGCTGCCGGACCTGGCCCGCGCGGACACCATCCTGTTCGTGGGCAACAGCTTCACTTTCGGTTACCTCTCACAGGTGTGGCACTATCGAAAGGACTCGGTCACTGACCTGAACGACGAAGGTGTGGGCGGCGTGCCCGCCCTCTTTAAGCTCTTCACACAGGAGGCCGGCCTTCAGTGGCAGGTCAGCCTGGAGACCTCCCCAGGCAAGGACCTGCAGTGGCACATCGAGCACAAGGGCCCGCTCATTGACAAGCCGTTTGACCATGTGGTCTTGCAGAGCTTCTCGACTCTGGACGCGGCCCATCCGGGCGACCCCACCAGTCTGATCAAGTCCACCGGCACGCTCGTCGCGCTGCTTCAGGCGCGCAACCCAAAGGTCGACATTTGGTTGGACTCCACTTGGTCGCGCCCAGACCTCACTTACCAGCCGAACGGGCATTGGTACGGCAAGCCGATCGACGCCATGGAGAAGGACGTACGGACCGGCTACGACAAGGCGTCTGCGGCGACCCGGGGTGTTCATGGCGTATTGCCGGTTGGCCAGGCCTTCAACCGCGCCATCGAGAGTGGCTTTGCCACAGCCAACCCCTACGAAGGAACTGGGCCCGGTCAGGTCGACCTCTGGGCTTCGGACAACTACCACGCCAGTGCCTACGGCTATTACCTTGAGGCCTTGGTCGCCTTTGGCGCCATCACGGGCAAGGACCCTCTAGCGCTGGGTCAGAATGAGACCGCGGCGGCCGATCTCGGTATTTCCCCTGCCGAAGCCTCCCGGCTTGAGCAGATCGCCCACGATCAACTTGCGGCCGAGAAAAGATAGCGGCGGCAAGGCAAGGGGCGACAGCCCGGGAGGACTGTCGCCCCAAAAGAACCGGGCTACAAGCGCCCGGTCTCGGCAAACGAGTATTCGCGTCCTTCACCGATGATCAGATGATCCAGGACGCGAACGTCCAGGAGCGACAGGGTGTCGCGCAGTCGCTGCGTGATCAGTTCGTCCGCTTGGCTCGGCGTTGTCAGGCCGCTCGGGTGGTTGTGAAAAGCGATTACCGCGGCGGCATTGGCCTCCAAGACCACTCGGGCGACTTCCCGCGGGTGCACTGAAGCACCGTCGATGGTGCCTCGGAACAGGATTTCGCTGCGGATCAGCCGATTCCGCGCATCGAGGAGTAGAAGTCCGAAAACTTCGTACGGCAGCGCGCCGATATGAAGCCGCAGGTACTGCCGAGTGAGGTCGGGACTTTCGAGGACCGGAGTGCCGCGCCGGAAGCGCTGTGCGATGAGCGCCGTGGCTCCGCGGAGCAGCTCGTCCGATGAGGCTTCGCGCACCGCGTCGCCGTCGCAAATCAGGAATCTTCGAGTCATCGTCGTTCTCCAGAGGTGAGTGAACGACGAACCGGTTGCACGGCGCTGAAGGGCGACGGGTCAAGGGACCGAGGAATAAATGGAGGGGACCCGCACGCCCAATTTCATGACCTCGTCGCCTCGCGGGGAGGCAGCCGTTTATGCCGCGAAAGCCCTTGAGCGGGCGACCGCGCCGCGCGAGCCTTGGCGTCGGAAACTCACTGGCGGAAACGAGGAGTGGCGAGTACAGAGGCTGTCGAAGTCGGCAGGGATCAGAGACTTTCCAGAACCGCCTCCAGGATACCGAGCCCCGCGAGTACCGCGATCAGTAGGAGGCACTCGCGATAGCCTGAGACGACGGTGAAATCGACGTGGGAGCCGTGTGCCGACGGTTTTCGGCAGGGGCCGCCCAGCCGCGAAGCGGGTTGCCCTAGGCTCGTTGCTTTGGTTCCCAAGACACGACTCCCTCGTGAAGGGCCTCAAGAATGCATGGTTCCGAGGCGGCGCTCTTGGTCGAACGTGCGGTGATTGTGGCGATCCTGCTCCGGCCTCAGGAGCGGCCGGACGTCCCCCTGCCCGCGGCCGGCCCAAAGACGCGTAGTTGGACTTCGAGTTGGCCGGTGCGAGTCTCAACGTCCTGCACTTCGCGCTGGAGCGGTTCGGTGACCTCGGCGCGCGCCGCCGCCTGCTGCACCAAGGGCTCCAGCGCACTCACCCGCTCGCGCAGGCGGCCCACTTCCCGGTCCCAATGTATCTGGTGCGCGTCTTCCCGTTGCCGGGCGGCCTTCAGCTGCTCGCGCAGGTTCCGGTTTTCCTGCTCCAGCAACCCGACCCCAATCGGGGACAGAGCCGGCGTACCCAGACGCGATTTCTCGCTCGCCAGCAGCCGGTAGATCCGCTCGACGCCACCGCGACATTGGTGTCGCCGCTCCAGGGCGACACGCACGGCAGCGCCCGAAGGCAAGGTCCCAAGGCGCGTTAGCTCTCGGATGAGAACGAGAACGGCCTCGTCGGACACCTTCGGCGGGTACATTTGCCCACTATAGCAGCGAAGCGGAAAGCTTTCCGCTTCATTATTGTCAGGTCCGCGATGTTGCATAAAGACAGTGTAATCAAGATCTTACAGCCATCTTGGTGTAGCCTCGAGCCGCCCTCCCCTCCGCCGTCCGACTCCAGTCTCTTCGAAAAGCCGATCGGCCGCAGGCCGTGTGTCGTCTTAATAATTAATACCTCCGACAGAAATCCTTTATTCGTTATGCGCGGCGGCAGGTCTCGAGCGGTGCACTCATGGGCCGGGCCCAATTGGGCGGCATCCGATTGGGGCGGCTCCAAGCGCCCTCCCGGATCTTCTTCAGCGCGATGTGCAGGCCGTGCAGCGGCGAAAAGCGCTGCAGGCTGCCCTCCTCGATCGACCAGACCACCTGGCGCATCAGTTCGGGTGCCGCCTCGTCAGTCGCGATGGATTGGATGTCACGCCTGAGGCGCGCGAGCTCGAACACCGAGAGTTTGCGCGAAGCGGGCGCCACGGCCCGAGGAGTCACTGGGTGCACCACCCTGGCCGGCTCCACGGCCAGGCAGGCCAGAAACTGCAGCACCCTGCCCCGTTCTTCCGCCGTGAGCTTCGAATCCGAGTCGAAGTCCAGGTGCGTCCGATGCAGCCGCACCGCTTCCCGGTAGCGGCTCTGCTCAGCGGCCGACATCACGCTGATGAGCTGTCCGAGTGCCCGGACCCGGTCCCGTCCGCGCAGTCCAGCGAAGGGATCGGACGGTTTGGCGGCTTCGGGCACCGCCGTGAGCGAGGATTGGGGCACCCTCGGGACCTGAGAATCTGCAGCCCCCTCGGTCGATCCCGAGCGCCGATTAGGGTGCCGCTCCAGCTCAGTCAGCAGCTCTCGGGGCACGCGCACCTCGGTGACGGCCGTGGCCTGGTTGAAGGGATTGGCCGGATCGCGGCCGGGATCCGTGCGCCTGAGGCACCCGAGTTTGCTGAGCAGCTGATAGGCCCGGGTTACCGTGGACGGGTCGATGCAGCACTCGCGCGCCACCCGCTTGAGTGGCACCTCCGAACACCAGTCGCCCCGCTGCAAACCCTCCTGCCAATGCAGCCAGAAGACGCGCTCGGCAGCGGCCGGAATGCCCTGGGACCACAGCCAGCGCTCCAGCGGCTTGGGCCGCAAACTGAAATACTTTTCGCGCACCAGCCGGGCGCGCGGATCATGATCATTGTGAACAGGCATAGTTCACCCCTCGCCAAAACCGACGATCTCAAAACCACTACCGATTCGAGGGGCTGCGCTCTTGACCCGATGGACTCGGGCTACTAACCTTGATTTGCGACGTCTAGGTTAGTTTTGCGGGTTCCCGCGAATCGATCCTTGATGGTAAAAAGGCCCCCGAAGGGGCCTTTTTATTGCGTGCCAGTCATGGCAGTCCTCCCTTTGATGTCCTCTGGTTGACGGTATTTGAACGCGTTCAAATGCGGCCGGAGAACCGAACCGGAGCGCCGTCGAAAGCCAGTCTCCCACCCGCGTTTGAACGCGTTCAAATGGCGCCATGGTCTGGGGTGCAGGATGGAAGAAGCAGGGCGAAGGGCCGCCACCGGGCTGCCGAGACCGTTACGCCCGAATGGCGCTTTTCCGGGTGGCCAGATACGAAGAACCCCAGCTGGGCTGGGGTTCTTGATCAGGGCTCGCAGGGCAGGGGAGTTCATGAGTCGCCCTTCAGTCGTTCTCTCACCCGGCGTTCGGCCAGCTCGAATACCTCTTCGGTGATCTCGCGCTGGGCGCGCTTGTCGAGCTGGTAAAACTTGACGGTAAACCGGCCATCGCTGCGCTTCATGCGCAAGGCGACGCGACCCTTGATTTTGACGGCCTGCTCGCGCGAGGCCGTGGGTGCTTCGCGGGTGGTTTCACCGCTGCCGATGAGCTCGCGGGCCACCGCGCCGGCGTCGGGCCTGGGACTGGCAGCGGCCAGGCGAGTCGCGGTCTCGATGACCTTGGCGGGGTGGGTTTTCAGCGCCTTGACCAGATCGTGAGACCAGCGCACCGCGATGTCCCGCGGGTCCGCAAAAGCGGCCAGCACGGCGGCGGGCAACTCGGCGATCTGGAGATGCTTCGTCACGGTCGCATCGCTTACGCCGATCGCGGCGGCGAGCTCGGCATGTTCGGCAAAGACGCCACTGGCTAGCCATTGCCGGAACATCGAGCCTTTTTCAAAGGCGGACAGATCCGCGCGCTCCTCATTCTCGCGGTACATCTTCAGCACCAGATCGCGCGACTCGGACGCCTTGGCATCGAGCAGGGCGTAGAGCGGAAAGCCGCCCTCCGTCTCCGCATCCAAGGCCAGACTCGCCCGATGCCGACGGTGGCCGGACACAATCTCGAAATCCGCTGCCGGGTCACCCGTAACCGGGCGCACACGAATCGGCTGTTCCTGTCCGTGCGCCCGCAAACTGGCCTTCAACTCGATGAACTTTGGGTCATTCTCCAGGAAGGCGCGCTCGTCGCGGTTGATGAACTCGGTGGCCCGCACCCGTTTCGGATCAAGCTTCAACACCAGCATCCCGTTGGCACGCTCGGCCTTCAGGCGCAGATTCTCTTCGCGCAGTCCCTCCGCGAGCCGCTGACCCGCCTCAGCCACATAGGGCCTGGCGCCCGCAGCCGGTGCTGCGCGGGGGATGGGGGCCTGGGCGGCCTTCGCCAGAATTGCCCGGTGGATGTCGTCAGTCTTTGACACCGGCCTAGCTCACTGCCCGCAGCGCCTGGCGCAGGGGGGCCGGGGCTGCCGCGTCGGACCGTGTCCACACGCCGTGGATCGCCCGGGCAATCTCGGCGTTGACGTTGTTCATGGATTCGAGTGCGCGCTCAAAGGCGCGCCGATCACCCTCGTACTTGGCGCTTTCCTCGGAATGATCCACTTCGTAGAGCGTGAGCAGCCGTGGACCCAGTTTTTCCAGCACCACGGTCTGCAGCATCGCGTGGGTGAAGGTGTCCGAGAGGAAGCTTCTGATCCAGGAGCTGATCTTCTGGTGGATGGCGTCACTGGGCTTGAAGCGCGTGAGCAGGACGGCGCCGAAGTCGAAGGTCTTCTGCTCGCCCTGGACTTGGTTGATGGTCCGTACGACATCGGCGATCAGCTCATAGAACAGCGACGCGGACTGCAGATCCAGGAACGCCGGCGGCAAGGTGATCACCAGGGCGTCGGCTGCGAAGAGGGCGTTGCTGTTGACGAAGGACAGCGATGGCGCGGTATCCAGGAGGATCACGTCATAGTCTTGCTTCACGGTATCCAGGCCATCGGCGAGGATTCGATAGAAGAGGAAGTTCTCCTCGCTGCGGATCCGCGCCGCGACCGCGAACTCCGCGCCGTAGAGGCCGAGATTGGAGGGAATGAGATCCAGCTGGTCCCAATGGGTCTTGCGAATCGCCGTCGCCAGCGTCCCGGTCCAGTCCGGATTGAATCCTCTGACCGAATCCCCCGGGCCCTCAAAGAAGGGGCGGGCGGTGTGGTTGGCGGGCACTTCGGTGTGCGGGAGGATGCCGAACATCTGGGTGAGGCTCGCCTGGGCATCCAGGTCGACCGCCAGGACCCGGTAGCCTTGCAGACACAGGTACTGAGCCAGGTGAGCCGCGGTGGTTGTCTTGGCCACGCCGCCCTTGAAGTTGCAGATTGAGAGGACGAGGGGAGCTTTCCCCTGGGGCCGTCGGGGGGTGAGGCCGAAGGCCTGCTGTAAGCGGTGAACTTCCTCGAGCGTAAACTCGCGGCGTCGAGTGTTCACCTGAGTGCCCTGGGGCAGGGTTTCGTCCTTCTTCAGGCGCCGGTACAGGGTGTCGATCGAGATGTTGTCCAGGTACTGGAGAATCTCGGTGGCACTGAAGCGGCGCAGCACCTTGCGCAGGTGGGGGTCGACGGCCGCGTCGCGTGCCGCCTCGATGAGGCCCTGGGCTTTGCTGGAAAGCGCCTCCAGATCCTGAAGCGCCAGCCGGCTGAAGGGCTGGTTCGGCAGGCCATTGGGATCATCCGCCATTCACTACCCACTTGCCGCCGGATGACGGACAATATGTCAATCGTGCTGCGGGATATTAATGTAGCTGCGGCATCAGATCAAGGCTAAGGTAGAAATGATGCCGCATGCACATTCCGATGACGCGAAGGCACGCGCCCTCCGAGCGCCCAATATTATCGCGGCTGGGGGGAGGTCACCACGGTGGGAAACCCCCCGCGAACAGCCCAGAACCTCCGAGATCCGCGGTAGATGTCGCACGCGTGAAACGCGCGGGCGGGCGGCGGTGAGAGCTGGCGGTGGTGTACCGATTTTGGTACAGTATCAGTGGTGACGGAGTTCAAGCTGGCCGTGCGCTTCTACCGCACGGCCCAGGGGCATGAGCCCGTGCGCGAGTGGCTGCGGGCTTTGCCAGCGGCGGATCGCAAAGCCATCGGGGAGGAGATTCGTACGGTTCAGATCGGATGGCCGCTGGGCATGCCCATCGTGCGCAAGCTTGATGCGGATTTGTGGGAAGTGCGCGTGAAGCTCACTGATCGGATCGCCCGGGTGCTCTTCACGGTGGAGGAGGGCGTGGCGGTGCTCCTGCACGGCTTCATCAAGAAGACCCAGAAGACCCCGGCGCCGGACCTCAAGACGGCCACCGATCGCAAGAAGCTACTGGTGCGGGCCCGATCCGCACGCTGATGAATGAACTGGAGAGAAGTCTATGGCACGCATGAAGACCAATCCGCACCTCGGGAGCGATTTCGAAGAGTTCCTGGCCGATGAGGGTCTGCTCGAAGGCGCGACGGCAGTCGCCGTGAAGCGCGTGCTCACGTGGCAGCTCCAGGCGGCCATGAAGGATGCCAAGGTTTCCCAGGCCGAACTCGCGCGGCGCATGAAAACCAGCCGCGCGGCCATTCATCGGCTTCTGGATGCCACCGATTCATCCGTGACACTCTCCACCATCACCAAGGCCGCAGCAGCGCTGGGTCGCAGCGTGCGCCTGCAACTCGCTGCGTGACAGCGCTTCCGGCGACGATCTCCGAGGCGGTTCTGTCCGGTTCGTCAGTCCAGATCGGGCGTAGCCCAGATGACACGACCTTCTGTGTTGAGCGTCATCGAGCCAACGGGCGTGCCCTCCCTGTCCAGAACCCGAACCTGCACATAGCCCACCGAGGCGTTGCTGACGATCAACGCCCGCCGTTCGGGCAGCAGCAACACACTTCCACACAGGCCATTGGCGGCAATCTGGTAAGTGAAATCCGCGCAGGTGAACCAATCGCGACGCACTGAAAGGTCCAGTGCAGCATCGAAGGCGTCCGCCACTACTTCCAGCATCGACAGTCTCCCGCAGTCTCCATCGAGACGAGCCCTGACCCATCCGGGGTGAACCGAAAACTTGTGCGACGGCAAACCGGACGACGCGGATCGCGTGCTTGCCCGGGACAGGGCATGCCGTCCAATTTGGGCGTTCGCCGGCTTCTTGAATTCTGGGATGCCGAGAACGAAGCACATTGTGCGGGGAAACCTCCGTCTTCATGCCGAATCCTCTTCAGCAGCAAAGTGCACACCATGCAGGGCGGTGCGGCCGGACCGGCCTGCCTGCCGTTATTGGTCAAAGGGGGCGCCGAACGAACCGGGCACTCACTCGGACTGTAGCTACCGGTGAAGCTCCCGTGAGCCGCCGCGGGCGACAATCTTGAGCCGTAGCAGGGGCCGCGCCAAACCCAGCGGCCCATGACACAAAGATGGCTCCGAAGATCGGCACCAGCGGAGTGCCCGTGGAGGTAGCGGCAAGGACCGAGGGCAGAGTACGCAGCGATGATCACCCAGGAGCACGCGATGACCGGTTCGGTGACTCGAAAGTTCTACCACTTCCTGGGGAACCTGCGCCCACGCATGGGCGTGGTGATCTCGATGCTGATCGTGGGCGCTCTACCGAACATGGGGTTGTGCCAGATCACGCCGGAGATCGCCAATCAGATCCGAGCGGGCGTTGAGGACCGAATCGAAGCACTGACGATTCTCGGGGGTGACTTTGGTCTCTCAGATGGGAGCTTCAAGTCCCACGGGCAGATGCAGCCCCTCGAGCCGAACACCGAAGTGAAGTTGGATGCCTACAAGTTCGGCGGCAGTGGCGATGTGGGGGATCCGCGACCCCTTGGGGATTCGGGGATCAGCTGGCAGCCGCGTCTGCAAGGCAACATGGGGTACCTTGACTCCAAAGATGAATGGGGCTCGGGTCTTCTGGCCGGTGACACCAACAAGGTCAACACCTCGGCCATCGAGTTCGGAGGCGGGGCACGCTTCTGGTTCGGCGACAGCTTCAGTGTGGCGCCGACCTTGATGGGACTCTACGGCCACACCTCTGATGACTACCAGGTTCGCAGTCCATTCGTGAGAGCGAACCTCATTGCGGCCACGCAGATGGGTCTGATCGACTGGAGCATCAATACCTGGACGGTGCGGCCGGCGCTGAATGTCCAGTATCTGATCCGGTTCGGGCGCAATACCCTCGCGCTTTCCTCCGACTCGACCTACTTCCATACCGAGGGATTCGGCGCCTCCATGGCGAATGTGCGGGTCAGTGGCAACTCGGGTGCGATCGACAACAAGATCGACCTGGATGTGCCGCTGGGAATTGAACTCCTCGGACACGAGCTGCATACCGGCGGCTACCTGAGCCGCACTGAGCTGCTCGGGGATCTGCGCGACGGACTCAACGTGGACCACATCAACGAGGTGCATGGCCGTCTGGTGCTCGATTTCCTCCACCACCTGTGGAAAGTGCAGTGGATCGGGCTCGGCGCCTCCTACCTTACCGGCACGAACTTCTCGGGCTGGTCGGTGGGCGCGGACATCGCCTTTCGATTTTGAGCGGCCGGCGACCCCGGCAGCGATGCGCAACCTCAGCTCAAGCGGCCCGGCTGATATTGTCCGCATAGATCAGCCGGCCGGGCCCAAGCCCCGTCATGATCTCCGGAAGACTGGAGTCGGCGACGGCGAAGCAGCCTTGGCTGCGACCGAGCATGCCGAAGTACTCGATCATCTCCCCACTTACCGACCAGGCGCGATGTGCCACGACCGCCCGCG
>Ga0335085_10015743_pt1 | contig 10954 bp, 7 predicted proteins | sample Lox_Sample_45_FD_206712 | JGI IMG/M metagenome (GOLD analysis project Ga0335085, IMG submission 206712) | Soil microbial communities from Loxahatchee National Wildlife Refuge, Florida, United States - Lox_Sample_4.5 | ecosystem: Environmental > Terrestrial > Soil > Wetlands | place: USA: Florida... | reverse complement strand
CCGGCGCGCGCGTCGGGCTGATCGGCCGCAACGGCGCCGGCAAGACCACGCTGTTCGGCGTGATCGCCGGCGACATTTCGGCCGAGACCGGCGGCGTGGCCATGTCGCCGCGCTGGCGTATCGGGCGTCTGGCGCAGGAAGCGCCGGACGGATCCGACAGCCTGCTCGAGGTCGTGCTTAAGGCGCATGGCGAGCGCGAGCGCCTGCTTGCGGAAACCGAGACCGCGCACGACCCGCACCGCATCGCCGAAATCCAGACGCGGCTTGCCGACATCGGCGCGCACGCGGCGCCCGCCCGCGCCGCCGCGATTCTCGCGGGCTTAGGCTTTTCCACCGCCGAGCAGGCGCGGCCGGTGAACGAATTCTCCGGCGGCTGGCGCATGCGCGTGGCGCTGGCCGCGACGCTGTTTGCCGAACCCGATCTGCTATTGCTCGACGAACCGACCAACTACCTCGATCTCGAAGGCACGCTGTGGCTGCAGGATCATCTGTCGCGTTATCCGCATACGCTGATCGTCATCAGCCACGACCGCGACCTGCTCGACAGCGCGGTCGGCCACATTCTGTCGCTGGAGAGCCGCAAGCTGACGCTCTACCGCGGCAATTATTCGCAGTTTGAACGCCAGCGCAGCGAGCGCGTCGCGCTCGACCAGAAGCTGATCAAAAAGCAGGAGGCGCAGCGCAAACATCTGCAGGCTTTCGTCGACCGCTTCCGCGCCAAGGCGACCAAGGCGCGGCAGGCGCAGTCGCGGTTGAAAATGCTGGCGAAGATGGAGCCGATCGCCGCGTTGGTCACCGAGGAGGTGCGGGCGATCCATTTCCCGGCGCCGGCCAAGCTGTTGTCGCCGCCGATCATCGCCACCGATGAGGTCGTAGTAGGCTACGACGGACGTGCCGTTCTTTCCGGCCTGTCGCTGCGCATCGACAATGACGACCGCATCGCGCTGCTCGGGGCCAACGGCAACGGCAAGTCCACTCTGGTCAAGCTGCTCGCCGGCCGGCTTGCGCCGATGCAAGGCAACGTGACGCGCGCCGCCAATCTGAAGGTCGGCTATTTCGCCCAGCACCAGCTCGACGAACTCAACGAAGAGCGCAGCCCCTACGATCACGTGCGCGAGCTGATGCCCGGCGAACCGGAAGCCAAGGTGCGCAGCCGCGCCGGAGTGATCGGCTTTTCCGGGCTCGCCGCCAATCACGCGGTGAAGACGTTGTCGGGCGGCGAGAAATCGCGCCTGCTGCTCGGACTGGCGACGTTCGCCGCACCGCATCTCATCATCCTCGACGAGCCGACCAACCATCTCGACATCGACAGCCGCGCCGCGCTAATCGAGGCGATCAACGATTTTCCAGGCGCCGTCATCATGGTCTCACACGACCGCTATTTGCTGGAAGCCTGCGCCGACCGGCTCTGGCTGGTGAGCGGCGGCAAGGTCGCGCCCTTCGATGGCAATCTCGACAATTACCGCCGCATGGTACTCTCCGGCGAAACTGAGCGCGCGAGCGTCGGCGCGAAATCATCGAGCCGCGGCGATCCGGCCGAGACGCGGCGCGCCGCCGCCGGCAAGCGCGTGGCGACGGCGCCGCTTCGCAAGCGAATTTCGCAGGCGGAAGTGCTGATCGCCCAGCTCACGCGCCAACTGCACAAGCTCGATGCGACTTTGGCCGACGGCACCTTGTTCACGACCGATCCGGCGCGCGCGGCGGACCTCGCCAAGACGCGCGCGCGGGTCGTCGCGGCGATCGAAAAGGCGGAAGAGGAATGGCTCGCCGCCAGCGCGGCGCTGGAGACGGCCTAGGCTTACTGCACGTATTGGCGTTCGATTTCGCCCTTGGCGGTCTTGGGTTTACTCGGCTTTTTCGCCTTCTGCTTTTTGACCGGCTTGGCGGGCGCCTCCGGCTCGGGCACGCGGTCGACGACCTTTAGCCGGCCGTTATCGAAGGTGTAGATGCCGGGCCAACTGCCGGTCAGATAGGTTAGCACGACCTTGCGCTCGCCTTTGGCTCCGGCGCTAATCGCGATATTGCCAGGCACGCCGGCGCGCCGCACCACGTCGCATTCGCTCATGTCGAGCGCAATGCCACCCATAATCAGCGATCCGTCTTGCGGCTCCTGCGAGGCGGCGCCGGGCACACTGGCCGCGGCGGGCATCGGCGCGCTGGCAAGGTCGCCGGCCATGGAGCCGACCGGCCGGTCGGGCGGCGGCACGGATGCCTCGGCTTGCGCCGCGGCAGGGCCGGGCGTTACCGCGGCGGCACGGGCGCTGCAGCGACCATCGGCGCCGACGAGTTCGTCCGCACCCACCGGCCCCTTGGGATTGAGCACGAGGTTCTGGTCGTTACTCGTAGCACTGGCCCAGCTCGGCTTATTGAAGAGGTCCACCGGCTTGGAGAACCAGCCGCCCTCGTTGTTGTCCTGGAACAGTTGCGCCGAGTTTTTGCAGCCGGCCACCGCGAGCCCGGCGACCGCAACAACAAACGCAACAGTGACGACGCGGCAACGCAAAGAAAACCTCCCCCGGGGCAACCTATCCGCTTGTCCCTTAATAGCTATTTTGCGTCATCACGATGGCACGGACAAGCCAAGCCGCTTCAATGCGTTAACTCGGCCAAAGACCGAATGCGCCGATGACTTAGTCGGCCAATGACCGATGGTTCCCAAGATCAGGCTTTTTTGACCCAGCGCCCCTGTTCGTCGCTCTGCCAATAGGTTGTCTCAAACCCCTTGGCCTTGGCGTCGCTCCAATGGGAGCGCGCCGCGGCGACGGCGTCGCCGTCCTCACCGTTAAACACGAGCACGATGCGCTGGTAGGTCGCTGCGTCGTCCGGCATCGGCGCGCCGTCGATGAGGAAGCGTATCGTCGCCGCGTTCGGGTTGCCGCCATTGACCGTCAACAGCACCGGCTGCGCGGCGGCATCGGCTTCGCGCCACGTCCCGTGCGGCAGGAAGCCGTCGTCGCGGTAGGTCCATAAGTGCGCGTCAAGCGCCTCGATGCGCTCCTCGGACGCGCCCTGCACCGCCACCTTCCAACCGCGGTCGAGCGATTTCTCCAAAAGCGACGGCAGCACGCCTTCGAGTTTCTGGCCTTGCAGGTGATAGAAGAGAACTTCGGTCATCGCCGCAAACTAGCGTTCGTAATAATCCTTCACCAGCCGGTCGAGCAACCGCACGCCCCAGCCGGAACCCCAGCTGCGGTTGATATCGGTCTGACGCGAATCGAATCCGGTGCCGGCAATGTCGAGATGCGCCCAGGGCGTCTTGTCGTCGACGAAACGCTTGATGAATTGCGCCGCGGTGATGGCGCCGCCCCAGCGCGTACCGCCGGTGTTTTTCACGTCGGCGAATTTGGAATCGATCTGCTTGTCGTATTCGGGCGCCAGCGGCATTCGCCAGACTTTCTCGCCGGTCGCCTCGCCCGCTTTGGTCAACCGCTCGGCCAGCCGGTCGTCGTTGGTGAACAGACCGGCATATTCGTGGCCAAGCGCGACAATGATGGCGCCCGTCAGCGTCGCCAGATCCACCATGAGTTTCGGCTTGAAGCGCTTAGCCGCGTACCAGATCACGTCGGCCAAGACGAGGCGGCCCTCGGCGTCGGTGTTGATGATCTCGATCGTCTGACCCGACATCGAGGTAACGATGTCGCCTGGCCGTTGCGCGTTCCCGTCAGGCATGTTCTCGACGAGGCCGATAACGCCGACCGCGTTGACGCGCGCCTTGCGTGCGGCAAGCGCCTGCATCAGGCCGGTCACGCAAGCGGCACCGGCCATGTCGCCCTTCATGTCCTCCATGCCGGCGGCCGGCTTGATCGAAATGCCGCCGGTGTCGAAGCAGACGCCCTTGCCGATGAAAGCAAGCGGCGCGTCATTCTTGCGGTCACCGTCCCAACGCATCACCACAACGCGGCTTTCGCGCGTTGAGCCTTGCCCGACGCCGAGCAGCGCGTGCATGCCAAGTTTCTGCATGCCCTTGCGATCGAGCACTTCGACGCTGACCCCGATCTTCTTGAGCGCCTTGGTGCGGCTGGCGAACTCTTCCGGATAGAGGATGTTGGCCGGCTCGTTGACGAGATCGCGCGCCAAGAGAACGCCGCCGGAAATCGCTTCGCGGCTTGCGTAGGCTTTGCGGGCGGCGGCGAGACTACCGACGGCGATCGTCACAGTACGATGCGCCGGCAGGCTCTCGTCTTCTTTGCGTTTGGTCTTGTAGCGATCGAAAACATAAGCGCGCAGCGCGATACCGAGCGCAAGGTCCGCGGCTTGCTCAGGCCGCAATGCGCCGGTCGGCAGTTCGGCGAATACGGCCGCCTCGCTCGCGGCAATCGGCAGCTTGCCCATCGCCAAGCCTCCGAGCTTAAGCAGGTCGTTCTGCTCGAGGCCGGTGCCGCGGCCGGCCCCGATCACCACCAGACGGGCAATGTCGAGGCTTTCTGGCACGATCAGTTCGAGCGCGCTGCCGTTTTTTCCGCTGAATCGCTCGGACTTGGCGGCGCGCGCAATCAAGGTGGCGGCCGGAGCGATCGCCTTGTTCGTGGCCGGGCCAAATCGAAGCCGGTCGTCGCAGAACACCACCAGAACACCAGATGCTCCGATTTTGGTCGGGGCGGCGAAGGGGGCAAAGCCGAGCGTAAAGGCATCGGACATGCGGGCGCTTCCTTAAGGCTTGGAACACAGAGGGCGGGTCGGTCCGCTCGGGCCCATATGTGGCCTACCGGGCGGCGCTCTGCAAAGGCCCCAGGCGGCAAAATCCCGTCTTTTCATCGGCGCCGGCGACGCACCTCACGCGGTGCCCGACTCGAAGCCGCATTTGGCGGCCAATATTGACCTTTTGGCGCGCGCAACGAGCCCCTGATTTTACTTTTTATTGTGCATGTTCAAAGGCTTTGCCTTTGGCTGGCCACTTTGTCGATGGATCAAGGTAAACCTGATGGGTGGGGACTAGGCTTGCTAGGCTCAGCGTCCGGTCGGGGGACCGGGCGCCGGGTGGACTTTGCCGAAATTGGGGACAACGCTTCGGATGGGGTCGATCGGCCGATATATCTTCCGCACGACGCTGGGCGCGTTTCTGGTCATCCTGATCAGCCTCACCGCGGTGATCTGGGTCACGCAGGCGTTGCACGACATCGACCTGATGACCACTCAGGGTCAATCGATCCTCATCTTCGTCGCCATCACCGGCATGATCATTCCGCTGCTGGTCTTGGTGATCGCACCGATTGCGCTGCTCATCGCGGTCGTGCACGTCCTCAACAAAATGTCGACCGACAGCGAAATCATCGTGATGAACGCGGCCGGCATGTCGCCGTGGGCCCTGTTCCGCGCTTTCATTGCAGCGGCGGTCGTCGTGTCGGTCATGGTCGCAGCGATCAGCGCCTATTTCGCGCCGAAGGGCCTGCGCATGCTGCGCGAATGGCTCACCGAGGTGAACGCCGACGTTGTCGGCAATCTCGTGCAGCCAGGCCGTTTTACCAACGTCGGGGGCGGCGTCATCATGCGTATCCGCGAGCGGCGTAGCGACGGGCAAATGCTCGGTATCTTCCTCGACGATCAGCGCGACCCGACGCAACGCGTAACCGTGGTTGCCGACATGGGCGAGGTGCTCAACAGCCCCAGCGGAACCTACCTGGTGTTGCAGAACGGAATGGTGCAGCGTTTTGAGGCGAAGGAGCGCGATCCGACGATGGTGGTGTTCGACCGCTACGCGTTCGACCTGTCGACGCTCATTCCCGGGCAGCAGAAAATTATCTATTCAATTCGCGAGCGCTACCTTTGGCAGCTGTTGTTTCCGGACCCGAAGGATAAGCTCTACGTCGAAGAACCCGACCAGTTCCGCGCGGAACTGCATGACCGCATGATCGCGCCGATCTATCCGATCGCCTTCACCGTGATCGCCTTCGCCTATCTGGGCGCGCCGCGCACCAACCGCCAAAGCCGCACGATTTCGATGCTCGGCGCCGTCGGCGGCGTGGCGATCCTGCGGCTCGCCGGGTTTGTCTCGACCGTATTCGGCGCTTCCATCCCGGCATTTCTGGCGTTGCAATACGTCGCGCTGCTGCTTGCATTCGGCGGCGGCCTGTTCGTGATCCACCGCGGCCTCATCCTGGAGCTGCCGTCGTCCGTGAATGTCTGGCTTGCCACCATGACCGAACGCGTGATGCGGCGCGTTGCCACGCAGTGAGCGCCCTATGCGGATAATCGGTGCGACACTCGGACGTTACGTGGGGATGCGTTTTCTCAGCGCGGTGCTGCTGGTGTTCGGCGGCATTTTCGCGTTGGTCGCGCTTGTCGATTACATCGAGACGATGCGGCGCGCCAATGACATCCCGCACGTATCGGCGCTCTTGGTCGCGAAGACCTCATTCTACCGCGTCCCGCAGATTACCGAACGGGTGATGCCGTTCTGCGTGCTGATCGGCACGATGGTTTGCTATCTCAACCTGTCGCGACGGCTTGAACTTGTCGTCGCGCGGGCGGCCGGCGTCTCGGCTTGGCAATTTATCTCGCCGGCAGTGATCGTCGCCTTCGTGCTCGGACTTTTCGCCACGACGATCTACAATCCGCTCTCGGCGATCATGGAGGAGCAGTCCAAGCGCTACGAGGCCATCCTGTTCGGCAATTCCAAGGAACTGCTCGGCGGCGGCCCCTTCTGGACCAGTCAACGCAGCGCCGACGGCCAGGCGATCATCAATGCGAAAGCCAGCCGCGACCAGGGTATCAATCTTACTGGCGTGACCTTTTTCATCTTCGACAAGGCCGGCCACTTCACGCGGCGCGTCGACGCCCGGCTCGCCACCCTTGAGCCCGGCGCATGGCTTCTGCGCGACGCTCGGGTCAACGAGCCAGGGAAACAGCCGACCAGCCACGCGGTCTATGAAGTCAAGACCAACCTTACCCCGGAACAGGCGCGTGAAAGTTTTGCGACCCCCGAATCCGTGCCGTTCTGGGATTTGCCAGCGTATATCACGATTGCAGACCATGCTGGTCTGATCGCTGCAGGCTATAAATACCAATTCCAGAAGCTTATAGCGCAGCCGTTCTTGCTAGCGGCCATGGTATTTCTTGCCGCCTCCGTTAGTCTACGTTTCTTCCGCTTCGGCGGGGTGCAAAAGATGATTTTAAGTGGCGTTGCAGCAGGCTTTCTGCTTTATGTCTTGTCGAAAGTGACTGAGGACATGACGAAGGCCGAGCTGATGCACCCTGTGCCGGCGGCTTGGCTACCTGTGCTCGCCGGTGGCCTGACGGGCTTTATTGCGTTGCTGTACCAGGAGGACGGCTGATGGCGAGGCCTGTTTGCGCCCGTCCTCCTGCGCCTACGGCCCGACGCCGCAGTTTCGCCGGAGTTTTTGCAGCTCTCAGCCTGCTGGGTTGCGGCGACCTGCTGCCCTGCGCGCCCGCGCTCGCGCAGGAAGTGTTCAGCTTCCCGCCGAGCCCACCCGCCAAACCAAAGTCGCCGATCGCCACCGCACGCGAAAACGCCGCGCAGCAGCAGATGCTCGTGAAGGCGGACGAGATCGACTACGACTACGCAAATCGTCGCGTCTCCGCGGTCGGCAATGTGCAAATCTATTACCGCAATTCAACGCTGGAAGCCGACAAAGTCATCTACGACCAGAACACCAAGCGCTTGCATGCCGAAGGCAATGTTCGGCTCACCGAGGTCAACGGCCAAAAGACCTACGGTTCCATCATGGATCTGTCGGACGACTACCGTAATGGGTTTGTCGACTCGCTGCGGCTGGATTCGCCCGACCTGACGCGCATGGCGGCCGCCCGCGCCGAACGTTCGCAGGGAAATACCACGATTTTTCACAGCGGCGTCTACACCGCGTGCGCGCCTTGTAAGGACGACCCGCGCAAGCCGCCGATGTGGCAGGTCAAGGCCGTACGCATCATCCATGACCAGAAGGAGAAGATGATCTACTTCGAGGATGCGCGGCTCGAATTTTTTGGCCAGCCGATGGCTTGGCTACCCTATTTTTCGACGCCGGACCCCACCGTCAAGCGCAAGTCCGGCTTCCTGACGCCGTCGCTCACGTCGAACACGATCTACGGACAGGCAGTCGAAATTCCCTATTACTGGGCGTTGGCGCCGGACTACGACGCGACCTTTGCGCCAATGATCACCACCAAGCAGGGCGTGCTGCTGCAAGGCGAATTCCGCCAGCGCCTGCTCACCGGCGCCTACGCCATCCGCGCCGCCGGCATCTATCAGCTCGATCCATCCTATTTTGCGAACAGCTCGCCGGGCGTCAACGCGCCGGGCGACCGCAATTTCCGCGGCAGCGTCGAGACCGAAGGCAAATTTGCCATCAATGAAAAGTGGGTCTGGGGCTGGGACAGCGTGTTGCTCACCGACAAAACATTCTTGTCGGACTACAACCCGCATCTATCGGCCTATCACTATACCGATACGCTCGGGGCCGCCGCCAATTCGGGCATCTCGCAGCTCTATCTCTCCGGCAAGGGTGATCGCAGCTACTTCGACGTCCGCTCGATCTATTACTACGGCTTCTCGACCGCCGACGTGCAGACGCAAATCCCGGTGATCCATCCGGTGCTCGATTACGACTACACATTCAATAACCCGATCATGGGCGGCGAGCTCGGCTACAATATTAACTTTACCAGCCTGACGCGTAACCAGGCGGAATTCGACGCCATCAATCAGACCGCAGCCAATGCCAACACGTGCGGCAACACGGCCGATCCCATGTTCGCGACATCAAGTAACTGCCTGTTGCGCGGCATACCCGGGACCTATTCCCGTTTCACCGCGCAAGCCCATTGGCGCCGTACCTTCACTGATTCATTTGGCCAACAATTCACGCCGTTCGCGGCGCTGCGCGCCGATGCCGGCTCCATGCAGATTGACAATAATCCCGGTGTGTCCAACTACATCAATGCTGGCGACACCAATCTGGTGCGCGCGATGCCAACGGTCGGCCTCGAATATCGCTTCCCCTTCATCAGCGTGCAGTCCTGGGGTACGCAGACGGTCGAACCGATTGTCCAAGTGATCGCGCGACCGCCCGAACCACAGATCGGCAAGTGGCCGAACGAAGACGCCCAAAGCCTGATCTTCGACGATACGAATTTGTTCAAGATCGACAAATTCTCGGGTTACGACCGCGTCGAGGGCGGCGGGCGCGCCAATTACGGCATCAGCTACACCGCGCAGTTCAACCAGGCGGGCGCATTTAACGCGTTGTTCGGTCAGTCCTACAGCCTGTGGGACAATTCTTTCTCGCAGGCCAGCATCGCCAATACCGGACTCGACAGCGGCCTCGACTCGACGCGTTCCGACTACGTCGCGCGGGCGGCCTTCCAACCGAATTCAACCTACAAGTTCAGCTCGCGCTTTCGCTTCGACAACGACACCTTCACCGTCAAGCGGCTGGAACTCGAAGCGACCGCCAATTTCGACCGCTGGACCGGCAGCTTGCTCTATGGCGACTATGCCGCCCAGCCCGACATTGGCTTCCTGACCCGACGGCAAGGCATCCTGGCGAGCGGCTCGGTCAAGCTCGACGCTAATTGGCTGGTTCGCGGATCGATAACCTATGACCTCGAAGCGCACGATATTGCCCAGGACTCGATTGGCATCGCCTATGTCAATGATTGCCTAATTTTAGGCCTAAATTATATGACTAGTTATTCGTATGGGACGGGTTCGCCCGTGCTCAACAATACGGTCATGCTGCAATTGAGCCTGCGCACGCTTGGCGACACCTCGGTGAGTCAGAACGTTGGGCCGAACGCGAACTCGCATTGACCGCGGACGGTGCAACAGATCGCCATCCGCACCCTGCCCGCAATGGATAGCGCGATGCCAAGGATGAGCCGCCCCATCGTTTCCCGCCGAAGCTGGATCCTCGTTGCGACAGTCGTCGCGGCGTTCATTGTGCCCGCTATCAGCTTCGCGCAGGTGGTGGTGGTCGCCAATGGCTCGCCGATCACCGCCTACGACATCGAACAACGCGCAAAGCTCATCGCGTCGGCGACGCACAAGACGCCGACGCGGCAGGAGGTCATCCAGGAACTGATCGACGACCGCATCAAGATCGCGAAGGCCAAAAGCTACGGCTTCGAGATCGGCGATCAGGAGGTTGAGCAGGCGTTTGCCAACATGGCCAAGGCGCAGCACCTGTCGACACAACAATTCACGCAGATGATCGAGCACGCCGGCATCGCTCCAGGCACGCTGAAGGCGCGCATCCGCGCCGAATTGACTTGGGGCCAATTGGTGCGCGGCAAATTCAGCTCGTCCCTGGAGGTTGGCGATTCCGACATCGCCAACGTGTTGCGCACACGCAACGAGCCCGCCGCAGATATGGTCGGCTATATCTATATCCTTTATCCGGTCATGGTCTTGCTGCCGACCGGATCGAGCTCCGCCGTCATCGAGGCCAAGCGTCGCGAGGCGGAAAACCTGCGCGAGCGCTTCGTCGACTGCAAAAGCGGCCTGCCGTTTGCCCGCGCCTTGCGCGATGTCGCCGTGCGCGAACCGGTGTCGCGCAGTTCCGGCGACCTCACCGAACAGCAACGCGATATGCTCGCCAGCATTCCGCCCGGCCATCTAACCCCCCCGGAGCCGACCGAGCAGGGTCTGCAGATGTTTGCCATCTGCGACAAGAAAGCGACCAAGACCGATTCTCCGATCAAGCGGGAAATCCGCCAGCAACTTTACGCCAAACGTTTTGAAGTCGAGTCCAAGAGATTTCTCGACGAGATTCGCAAACAAGCGATGATCGAATACAAATGAACGTGCGCGGGCGTCTTCCCCTGGCGTTGACCCTCGGCGAGCCGGCCGGAATCGGGCCCGATTTGACGCTCATGCTCTGGCGGCGAAGGGCCGAGTTCGACGTGCCGGCCTTTTACCTGATTGGCGACATCGATTTTCTGCGGCGTCGCGCACAAAGTCTCAAGCTGGACATCCCTTTTGCGGCGGTCACGCCACACG
>Ga0335085_10015741_pt1 | contig 10954 bp, 8 predicted proteins | sample Lox_Sample_45_FD_206712 | JGI IMG/M metagenome (GOLD analysis project Ga0335085, IMG submission 206712) | Soil microbial communities from Loxahatchee National Wildlife Refuge, Florida, United States - Lox_Sample_4.5 | ecosystem: Environmental > Terrestrial > Soil > Wetlands | place: USA: Florida... | reverse complement strand
TTCCAAGTTGCGAAACTCGTGAAGCGTTTGGGAGTTCTTTCGTTTCCACCTTCCTCTTGGGTTGTACTCCTTTTGGCCACGGGGAGAATCGGCAGGTAGCGCATAGCAAGCGTTCGCCATGGTTTGCACTCCGGACTTATAAAGATAAAGGAGGGTATGGGCGTCGATGCCCAGCGGCCTATTGTGATTACCAGTTGTCGCTACAATGCTGTCCGCTAGCCGTTTCTCGGCCGCTGGTGCATGGGGTGGAACCGGCTGGTATTCCAAGTCTGTACCCAACCCGTCCTGTGCGGCCTGAATGGTGATGCCAAAAGCGGCAGGTTCACGAGCAATGGGGGAGCCGCGCTGCAGACGAAATCCTCCGAAGGAGACGGTTGCGGCTCCGTGTAGCTGACCGGTGACAAACTCGATGGTCTCTTCCGCTTCCGCCTCAGTTTCTCCTGGAAATCCGAAGAAGAATTGCAGGTTGAACGCCAGGCCGGCATCACGGCAGAGCTTCAGTGTCTTTTCAATCACATCAGAGCGGACGCCTTTGTGCATGCAGTCGAGAACACGTTGTGAATAGGACTCCAAGCCGAAGATCAAATTCTTGCAGCCTGCGGCTGCCAGGTCTCTGAGCAGGCTGGCAGTGAAAGCCGATTCGAAGCGGACTTCGCATTGCCACGCCAAGCCGGCGCCGGCAAGCTTCTGCGCAAGGGCTTGCAGCATTATCGGTGGAACGCAGTCATCCGCCAGGCTGAAGCAATGCACCGAATAACGGTCCCGCAGGCTTACCAGGTCGCGCACCAGTAAGTCCGGGTCGCGCATACGAAACCGACTTCGCATCGAGGGCGAAACGGAGCAGAAAGTACATTTCGACCAGTAGCATCCGCGTGAAGTACTGGCGAGCAGGACGGGCTCGGGCGCGAGATATCTTTCGAGTGGAAGCCCGGAATAATCAGGTGTGGGAAGGGCATTGATGTCTTCAGTAGAAACACTCCCTCTCCGAATGCCATTTCCGTCGCGACTCGCAACGTTCGCAAGACCCTGCGTCTCGGCGCCAGTCTCTATCGCAGTGAGCAGTGTCTGCAGCGCGGTTTCTCCTTCATAGCCCACAATGTAGTCGCACCAGTCGAATAGCTCTAGATGTGAAGGCAGGTCGTTGTACCAGACCGTTGGGATGTGGCCGCCCAGAATGATTGAGGTTGAAGGCATTCGCATCCGAACCAGGCGAGCTAAGGCAATTGCCGGCACAATCTGGGTAGTATAGGTAATCGATATTCCGACGGCGCCAGGCTGAGCTAGACAGAGTTGTGGAATTGTGAACTTGTCAAGAAATATGCCGAATGGGTTTGCACTGGGCCTATCCGTCACACGCGAGATTTCGGCGGCAGAGAATGACGGCACCCGCCGGTGCAGAAGTGGCGACTCCGCGCCGAGAACCTCAGCTGCATCTTGCAGCACTCGCTTTGCATTTGCTAAGCGATTGAGATTGCTGAAGGTTTCCCATCGGCGCAGATCGCGAACAGCCTCGTCAATTCTCAGGGCCACGTGGGGCGCCTTGAGAACAGCAGTCATTAACGAGGGGTATTCGTGTGCCGCAGAGGGCGAAAGTGTGGACTCCGCTTCCATCTTGACCAGGCGCCTCTCTAGCCTGCGCATTGCAAGATTAAGCCTTCTGCTGGTCCACAGTCTGAGGCAGAATTCAAGGTTAGCGTCATACAGTTCGACCTGGTGATTGCCCCTCAGACGCAGGAACGCAGCCAAGACAGCAAGACTGGCGTAAGGCTGTGTGGCATCGGCGAAGGGGGGATAAACGAGAGCGAGCTTCATGGGAGTGTTTCCCACGTGATGAAGTTGCGGCGAGTAAGCTCATTGAGAAAAGAGATAGTGGTCTCCCGTCCCTTGTCGCCTACCGCTCCGAGAATGTCGGCAAGCGCGTGCCGGCCGTTGCAGGCTCCCAGAAGAGCGGTTCCGTGGCTGCCGACTTCGATCAGATGTTCGTGTTCCTGATCGAAGACATAAGACGTGGCATTCTGCTCAATAACATCAGACTCCGCCGCACATTGAACTTCGTCCAGGTTGAATGCGAATTCGTAAGGGAGCAACGTATCCGATCGACACGGAAACATTCGCGCGGGGCAAGACAGGTCCACATCGGCCAACCCAATGGGTGGACCGTTACTATGCCGCCCGGGGGGAAGAAAAACGAGGTGACTTCGAGAAATTAGAAATGACTCCGGTGGTCTGATGCTGCTTCGCCGCTCTACCTGACCAACAAATTCCGAGACCTCTGCGGCCTGCATGCCTTTCTCAACGTGGTACGCGCACCAGGTTTTAAGATCGCCGTCTCCACTGGGCCGCACGGTTGCGATACCGTAGCGATCTAATTGTTGGAATACTGGCGCTCGCTCCTCAAGAACAAAACGGCTCGTAGCCACGTGGGTTATGCAACCGGAGTGATTCTCGACGAATTGTACGGTTCTTTCAGCTTCGGCTCGGGTCTCCGATGGAAAGCCGCTAAAAAACATTACAAAGGCTCGAATGCCCACGCTGGCGCAGTCACGCAAAATGCGGCTCGCGTTTTCCGGTGTAATGCCTTTGTCCATGGCATTCAGTACACGGGGGACAGCTGATTCGAGACCGAAAATCAACATCAGGCAGCCACCATCGTAAAGTTTCCTTAAACACGGTTGCGTGTAGGAGCGTTCCATCCTGGTCTCACCGAACCAGCGGAAGGGCAGCCGAGAGGAAATCACCGCATTCGCGAGTCCAGCAGCGGTCGCCGGGGGAATCGCTTCGTCAACGAAGTAAAAACAAGATGCCGAATATCTATCATGGAGCCACAGGAGGACCTTCATCGTTTGATTCACGCTCAGGCGGCGAAACTGATCGCGATACAGCCGTGCATGAGAGCAGAAAGCGCAGCGTCCCCAATAGCATCCTCGAGAGCTCAAAACCGGCAGCACGGGTTCCGGTGTCAGATACTCTGACAAACGTAAACCGTCATAGTTGGGAACTGGAAAGTCCGTGGCTGGTAATGGGTCTCCAGCCGGCCTGTATAGCGGTTTTCCGTTATGAAAGCGGACTACGCCTTTCACTTCGTCCAGGTCGTCGCCTCTATCGAGCGCGTTCACCAGGTCCAGTAGGGGCCGCTCGCCTTCAAAAGGAACATAGGCGTCTACATATTTGTCAAATGCGCCAAGCACTCCCCAGCGCCCGTCGAAGAAGCATATGAGACCGCCGCCTAGCACCACTAACGCTTGCGGCGAAAGCTTTCGCACCACGCTGGCGAGGGTTATGGCGGGAATCAATTGTCCGTAATAATTCAGAGAGATACCGACGACGCGAGGCTCGGTAGCGAGAAGCTCCGGTAGCACCCGCTCGAAAAAGGGTAGGAAGAGGTTCTGCCGGCGATCGCGTATGGCATTCAACACAGCCAACGCACTGGTGCAATCGTGACTCATCACAAATCCACCGGGAGTCCACTGCGCCGGATAGTGTGCTGCAGAGACAAACTGCATGGCACGGCGCAGTATTCCTGCTGCCCGAGCATATGAACGCCGCGTCTTGTAGGCCGCATGATCGCGCATCTGACTTCGAGCGGCGTCTACGCGGGCGATCAGATAATCGGCAGAGAGCACATTCTCAGCAATCTCGCGATACCGTCCACGATACTCACCGGGAAGCGAAGGCTTCGACTCGAATACTTGCATCGACCTGTATAACAAACGCGCACAACGCTCGAGATAAGGCGCACTTAACAGTTCGTTGTAAGAGCGAATATTCAGATCGGTGATAGCTACCTGTTTGCCATGATTGGAAAGATAGCCTGCAAGCGACGCGATGCCTAGAGGCGGGTGTGCCGGATCGGCGACCGGCGGAAACAACAGCAAAGTGCTCATCGTCGACTCTGAACACGGTATAAACAGAATGGATTATTGTGCGGAGATCCTGTTGCTCCGAATGCCATGAAGGTACATCCGCCACGGCAGATTTCGCCGAATTCGCAGTCTCTGCAGGCGCCGGTCAGGTCCGACGGGACAAACCCGCGGGTATAGCGAAATGCACCCGGCCGGTTCCAAATTGCACTGAGCGTCTCTTCGCGAACATTTCCTTCAACAAAACTCGACGACTGCAATGAAAGGCAGCCCTTTACGTTGCCGTTCGCTTCGATGCCGATGGCCAGGCATCCGGCGGGACATCCGCACCAGCATCCAAATAGTGGAGTATCAGCGCCTCTGCGGAGCGCCTCTTCATGCTCCGAAAAGTAACCGATGTTGTCGCCAACATCGATATATACGGCGTCACGCTGCTTACCAGAAACTATAAAGTCGGCTATTGCGGGCAGGTCCTCCGGGGTTAGATGGAGTTCTGGATGTTTCGCCATGCGTCCTACGGGAGCGCCCAGTTGCAGTCGCCATACATCCACACCCATTCCGGCCACAAGGGCTTCTATGTCCTCCAGCTCTCGGAGGTTCATCCGGTTGACGTGAGTCACGATATTCACGCGCAATCCGGCATCACGTAGTAGCGAGCAGGCGAGGAGGACAACGGCAAAAGAGTGTGGATGATGGCGAATATAGTTATGGGTAGGTTCCAGACCGTCAAGACTAAGGGCAACACGGCACACACCGGCATTTTTGATTCGCTTAGCTAACGCACCGGTTATCAGCAATCCATTGGTGATCAACGATGCGGCCACCCCGAGACTCACCAATTCGCGTGCAATCTTCTCCCAATCGTCGCGAAGAAGCGCTTCTCCTCCTGACAGTACTACATACTCACAGCCGAGACTCTTGAGGTCGTGGCATAGCTTGATTGCCTCCGCGGAACTGAGTTCTGTGCCGCGACTGTAATTGGGGCCCAATCCTGAGGCGCAGTGGAGGCAGCGCATGTTACAACGGGACGTCAATTCCCACACACACCGCTTCGGCCGCAGCCGAATGGCGTCAATAATTTCGCGCACACATCCCCCTTTCCGCTTCCGTGCGGATGATGTAATGGCGCCCTTTCTGTAAAGTCGCTCGGTTACGCTACCGCGATGTTGCCACCACCGCCGCCGTCGCCGTAGACAACCTTGTCGCCGAGCGCGCGCTCAAGCCTTTTGGCGAGCTCGACGTCCTTCACATGCGCATGAATCTCTTCACTGATGAGTGCTTTCAGATCCTCGCAAGTCCATATCTTTAGCGTACGTGGTCCCTTCGGATTCTCAGCCATTGGAATACCCCTTTGTGACGCGTCGCGAACTGGTTAGCCGCGAAGAGGCGCGTCGCCAGAGTGAATAGGAGTCCATGATCTCGTTTCTGGCAGAGGGAAGTCGGTGACCGCAGTCACCGGTCAATGTGAAGCAACGAGCAAGTGGCGTGCAACCAACGCATACCCGAATTGCCTTGCAACCGCCAAAGCGTGCCAGGAGCGGGTGGTTGGGGCAAACAGAGCAGTCCACAGTAGGGCGGTATTACTGGCAACGTTCGGCGGGAGCGCTACAGGGCGACATTGGGGGGCTTGCCCAAAGAGCTGGACGCATAAGTCGTCACAAGGCGACTTATCATATCGATCCAGATGTATCCTGAGTGTTTCCATATCGCCGGACCCGAGGGCACAAGTCCGACATGCCGACAACCCGTCAAAGTGACTTCCCGGAACAAGACTTCAGGAAGGCGGACCCGCTGCTCGGCTGTCGCCCGGGATATCGTACGAGATGGCAATTTCACGACACGTAATCTGCGCCAGCTTGTTCGCAAGGTAATTCCGTGCGGCCGAGAAACCACGAATTGTTTCGTTCTGCTCACCAGGGCGTTTCTCGTTACCCTTTGGTGACGCTTCTTAGCACCCCAACGCAGTAGGCAAGCGTCAGGTGAATTGTTCTCACCGCATGACCTTGTTTTTGAGGTCACGCGTCGCATCCTTCGCGTCTTCTGCATTTCTTTTCGCGTGCCTGGTGGCACTCTCGACGGCCGCTTTGGTGTCGTCAGTCGCGTCTTCAAGGTCACGCCTGACGCGTTTTACCACGTCATCCAGTTTACGTTTACTTGCCGCTTATTCATTGTTCACTGCCTTCGTGGAAAAAAGTGAGCTGAGGTTGACGGTGGCGAGATGTTACCGAACTGGGACCGCATGTTGAAATTGACGAGAAGTCCCTTGTTGAATGCGAATATTTTCCAAGTCGACTGGTCGGTGACCCGGCTCACACGTGATGGTGCCATTTCACCTTAGACGAATCTTGCGACAGGCCAACGCGAGGGACAGGCGTCCCAAAGCTCGGATCTTTAATGCCATTCAAGTTTCTCGCGGCTATCCTTCCCCCAAAGCGAAAAGGCAGCGCCGCTTGTCTCCGATCGAGCGTGAAAAATTGGTGACCCGAGTCACAGCCACGTTCATCCGGCGGAGCTACACTCACCTGAGTAACGGCGGACAAGATCCAGTGCATACTGTGAAAAGCATCTCGGCGATCGTGGCGACCTGCAGTGAGTTCGCGGCTGTTATCGTTATCGTAATCGGCGCTGGTCGTGCCATATGGTCGGCAATCACCGCGTTGTTTCGACAGGGTGCGCTGGTAGATCCTCTGGTCGTATTCCGAACCTTCGCCGGATGGCTGGTGCTGGCCCTTGAATTTCTCCTGGCGGCAGACATTCTAAAAACAGCAATAAGCCCGAGCTGGACCGACATTGGACAACTCGCCGCAATTGCCGCGATCAGGACATTCCTGAATTACTCGCTTGGGCACGACCTGCGTCGTACGTGAGGTCAAGCAACTGGTCGCGGCGGAGGCCGACCTCAATCTTCGCTTAGGCCATCACAGCAAGCGCTAATTGTTTGCTCTGCTCCGGCTTGTCAGGAAACTCGAATATACCGCTTGCCGTGACTTGGATGAGGCGCGCTATGAGCCCCGTCCAGCCTGTTTGGTGACTTGCGCCAATGCCAGCGCCATTGTCCCCATGGAAGTATTCGTAGAACAGAATGAGATCCTGCCAATACGGGTCTTTTTGGAATTTCTCGCTTCCGCCGTAGACGGGGCGCCGTCCATCCTGCCGAGTGAAAATGCTGATCAGGCGGCGTGATAGCTCAGTGCTGACCTCTTGCAGGTTCATGAGCTTCCCGGAGCCGGTTGGACAGTCCACCTTAAAGTCCGGGCCGAGGTAGCTGTACCAGCGGTAAAGCGCATAGACCAGAACAAAGTTCATCGGAAACCAGATCGGGCCGCGCCAGTTCGAGTTACCGCCAAACATGCCCGTCGGGGATTCGGCTGGTTCGTAAGAAACCGAGAAAGTCTGGCCATCCAGATCCAACCTGTACGGCTGCTTGTCGTAATGCTTGGAGAGCGATCGGATACCGTAGTCGCTCAGAAACTCGTTAGGGTCCAACATGCGAGACAGAATGCGCCGCAGTTTCTCGGGGGTGATAACCGACAGCATTCGATTGCCGAGATATCCCAGCTTGTCAATGTTAGTCAGATTGCTGAGGACTTCGGGATAGCGTCGCGAAAGCCAGCGCAAGCGCTCGTCGAAGTGCGGAAGACGGCCGTACTCCGCGTCAGTAATGACGAGGCTCGCAGCCATGGGTAGCAATCCAAGCAGCGACCGTACCTTCAATCGGCTGCTGCGACCACTGGGGAGGCGCAGAAGGTCGTAGTAAAATCCATCTTCTTCATCGTAGAGCTCATCTTCATTGATGCCCATGCGGTCCATCGCCGAGGCGATCTGGATGAAATGCTCGTAGAACTTGTAGCCGATCTCCTCGTATTCGGGCTCCTCCTTCGATAGCTCCAGCGCCATCTCCAGCATGTTAAGGCAGTAAAGGGCCATCCAGGCTGTACCATCAGCCTGTTCGAGGATCCCGCCGTCGGGGATCGCGGAGCTGCGATCGAAAACCCCGATGTTGTCGAGACCGAGGAAGCCGCCTTGAAAGACGTTGTTGCCCAGCGCATCCTTTCGATTCACCCACCACGTGAAATTGAGCATCAGCTTCTGGAAGATGCGCTGCAGAAAGCGGCGATCCCCGTTCCCGGTCGCAGCTCTCTCATTGCAGTAGATACGCCACGCTGCGAGACCCTGCACTGGTGGGTTCACATCGCTGAAGTTCCACTCGTAGGCAGGAATTTGCCCATTCGGATGCATGAACCATGGCTTGTGAATGAGTTCCAGCTGCTTCTTTGCGAACTCCGGGTCCACTACGTAAAGGGCGATTGCCTGGAACGCGAGATCCCAGGCCGCAAACCACGGATACTCCCATTTGTCTGGCATCGAGATGATGTCGGCTGTAGATAAATGCGCCCATGCGTTATTTCGACAACGCTGCGTCCCTACTCCGTCGGAACATGTCCAACTGTAGACGTCGTAGACGTAGTGCTGCTTCGTCCAGAGCATGCCCGCGAGTGCCTGGCGCATTACATTTGCCTCATCCGGATTGGCACTCTCCGGAATTACGGTCGCATAGAATGCATCGTCCTCCTGCCTGCGCTGTTCAACGATTTCGTCGAATGCAGGGTCCTTGAGGCTCAATTGAGCTAACTGTTCCTGTTCCGCTCCGAAGAGCCGCAATCGAACCACAGCACAGCCGTGGGCGGGTACCGTGATTGAGTAGTCCGCTGCAGCCTTGGTTCCGGTCTGCGCAGGATTGATCGCGGAGAATTGCTGATGAACGACATAGTTGTTAATGCCGTCTTTCACATAGGGGGAAGCATTCGGTACGCCGAATATTCGCTGGTTGTTGGTTTCATTCTCCGTGAAAAGCAATTGGTGAGCGGCCTCGCAGCGTAGGTAGTAGCTCCCGAGCTTGGGATGTGACGCCTTGATCGTCGGCGCCCCCGCTCCGCTGAGAGCGGTCATTTCCGGCTTGATTCCACCTGGCACCCAGGACCACGTGTTGCGGTACCACAATGTCGGGAGTACTCGAAGAGTGCATTCTTCGGGTCCACGATTGTGCATCGAGATGCGAATCAGGAGATCTTCTGGTGCGGCCTTCGCATATTCGATGAAAACATCGAAATAGCGATCGTCATCAAAGACGCCGGTATCGGTGAGCTCATACTCGAAATCGCCCCGAGTCCGCTTTTTATTTGTAGAGACGATCGCGTCGTAGGGATACGCTCGTTGCGGGTACTTGTACAGGTACTTCATGTAGGAGTGCGTCGGCGTGCTGTCCAAATAGAAGTAGCACTCCTTTACGTCCTCACCGTGATTGCCCTCGGAATTCGTCAGCCCAAAAAGGCGCTCCTTCAGGATAGGATCTTTCCCATTCCAAAGTGCAACGGCGAAGCACAGCAGCTGCTGATCGTCGCAAATCCCTGCTAGCCCGTCCTCGCCCCACCTGTACGCGCGAGAACGAGCCTGATCGTGCGTGAAATAATTCCAAGCGTCTCCGCTGGTGCTGTAGTCCTCGCGCACGGTCCCCCATTGACGTTCGCTCAGATACGGTCCCCATTTCTTCCATGAAGATTGCTTCAGTCGGTCTTGTTCTAGACGAACGTGTTCGGCAGTGGGACCTAACATATGACCCTCCAACGGAACCGCAGTCTGGGGACTGCGGCATCATTCACGAGGCACGAAGTTAAGCGGTCTTGTGGTGCGCAAGAACGGTGATTGCCTGGCGAGAACGCAACTGCGTCTTGCCGCGCATGACGGTCATCTCGTTCCAGTCATAAGGAAACTCCTTGCCGCATTCCAAACACACCACATAAGTTCCAGTGACCGAAACGGCTTCGCTGCGGCGCATGTTGCCCTTTAGCTTGATTGGGAAACTGAAGCGTTTGTGTGGACAGCCAAAGATGAGATCGAAGAGGCCCATGACTCTGTCCCTCCCGCGAGGCTGGTGTGAAGGGAGTGCGAAGGCACTTCCGCGGGTCAGCCCTCAATGCCAACATCTATTCGGCGTATTCTCTACTTCTTACCCGATTCTTGCAACACTTTCTGATTGCGTCAGTGACTGCGGTCACGGAAGGTGGGCTGGGATGCGGGGCGACCCTCATGTGCTCCTAGATTGCGGACTGTGACTTCAACGAGACTTTCCTCGCAGTTCTGGCTACAACTCAGTCGCGTCCGCCATCGGCTGACGAAGGCTATGCAACGGCAGTGAAGAGCTGGGACTCATGCCATCACCTTACCGCACCCGCATCTTCGTTTCCTTCGTGCAAGAGGTCACAACCAAATCGGTTCTAGAGCGGCAAGCACTGCATGGCGGAAGTTTGCCCGGACAATGACTGGAGTTCTGAAGATCCTCTTGCAGAGCGAACACCGGGTTGACGGGTCTCGAGGATACAATGCCCCATATGGAGTCGGCCATTCGGAGTTGCGCTGTCGCCCTCGCGATTATTACATTTTCCTCTTCGTGGGGCTGGCCTCAAACCCCTCCTCCTGATAAGAAGAGAACCACAACTGAATCGATCGGCGATGCCGTCCGGGCTGAAGATAAAACCGCGGCGCCCCAGACATCACGAGAAAATGCCCAAGCCGCTGCCCAGTCGGCCACCAAAGTTCCCCCGGTTCACGTTCTGTACGTCCACGGCATCAACCAGATCGGCGCAGGAGACTCGCTGCGCTTACGCAAAGGCATCTGCAAATATGTCGGCGAATGCACGGTCACCAACTTAGGACGGATCTATGCTGAGGGTCCCTTTGTGGTGAATTCACCGCCACCGACGTTAACATTACGGGGAGAACGCATCTGGCACTCGAAAGAAGATTGGAGCGCATCGGCACCATTCCTTGACCGATATCTCATCCAGGGAGAAGGCCACACTCCTATACTCCTGGATGAATTCAACTGGTGGCCGCTCGCCTATCCGCTCAAGTGCAAGTGGCTCATCGCGAGAGATGCTCGACTGACGGGCCCGTCTAAGACACACCTGGAGGTCTGTTCCGCTGCCACTACACCCGACCCCGCTCACCCCGAGCGCTACTTGAGTTATCAGTGGATAAGCACTTCGCAAGCGGCCGAACTCGAACACGCCAAGCCTCGTGCAAGGATACTCAAT
>Ga0335085_10015740_pt1 | contig 10955 bp, 13 predicted proteins | sample Lox_Sample_45_FD_206712 | JGI IMG/M metagenome (GOLD analysis project Ga0335085, IMG submission 206712) | Soil microbial communities from Loxahatchee National Wildlife Refuge, Florida, United States - Lox_Sample_4.5 | ecosystem: Environmental > Terrestrial > Soil > Wetlands | place: USA... | reverse complement strand
TGCCGACCACGACGAGGTTCTTCTTCGTCATGGGGCAACGGACACCAGCAAGCGCGATACCACACGTGACGCGCCGCGTTCACCGCCGGGGGAGGCCGGCAGGCCGAACTCGTGAATGACAAAATTGTCACAAACACAGAAGCGCACAACAAATTTGTAAGAGTCACCGGCGGACCGGCGACTGGCACTTGCCCGATGACCTCTGTCCCGCCGAGCGCGCTTTGCCTCAAGACTGCTCGAGCTCCGCGCGTGGCGCGTCGCCCGGGCGGTCCCGGCGCGGGGACACCGCGAGCGGGCGATTCCCTCTGGAGAGAGGCAAAGACATTTTTGTAGGGACAGCCCTATGAACCGACAGAAACGTCTGGTCGAACGAGGGACCTCTTGCACGGTCTGTCAGCCCGTCGTCGGAGACTGTCGCTCGTTCAGGCCGCCCATGGCACGGCACGTCGTGCCGGGTGACTCGTGCGTGCTCGTGCGGCCTTCCGGTCGTCCTCGCAACCTGCGTGGCCCGACGGGGTGAAACGGTTCAGCGCTTCTCGCTGGGAACTTCTTCTCCCGTCACGGGTCGCCGGGGCGCCGCCGGCGCAGGGACGCGCGCCCAGACCACCGGCGCGCTCCGGGACGCGTGCTCGGGGCGGAGACCTAGATTCCGGAGCATCGGCGTGTACCGCGCCGCCTTGACGAGCACCGCGCGCCTCGCGACCCGTCGTGCCTCGGCGAGGGCATCCGCCGTGAGCGGGGCCGGATTTGCCAGCCTTCGCAGCACCTCGAACCCAGGCTGCGCGGCCAGGGCGCGCCCGAACATCGGGTCGAAGAGCACGACCTCCACGCTCGCATCCGGCAGTCCCCGCAGCACCTCGATGGACTCGCCGTGGCGGACCTCGATGGTCGACCCCTCGCGCCGCAGCGACGCGTCGGCCAGAACGGCGAGCGGGAGGCTCGACTCCACCCCGAGCACCGACCCGCCCGTTCCCACGAGCCGCGCGGCCACCCGGGCGTCCTGGGCGAAGCCCAGGGTGGCGTCGAGGACGCTGTCGCCGGGCGCCAGCTCTCCGATGCGCTGCAGCGGGTCCTCCGCCCTCCCCTTTGCGATCTCCTTGAGCCGCAGGGCCGCGAGCCCGGGCCCGCCAGCGACGTGCCCCAGCCGGTCCCACAGCGAGACGGCGTTCTCGCCAAAGACCACCAGCACCCGCGCCTGCACGAGCAGGCCGCGCAGCGGCGCCTTCGGCTTCCGGAGCAGCAGCGGCAATCCCCAGCGATCCGCGCACGCCTCCGCCTCGGTGCGGAGCGCGGCGTCGCTCGACCCGCTCAGGGCGACCGCGAGGGGATGCGGGGAATCCATCCGGACGACGACTTACGCCGACCGCCGCGCGGACTCCATCAGCTGCGGAAGCACCGAGCGGTTCCGACCGTTGCGCTTCGCGAAGTACAGGCACTGGTCGGCGAGGTCGATCAGCTCCTGCTTGGCGGTTCCGTTCCCGGGCGCCGCCGCGATGCCCACCGAGATGGTGACTTGGAAGGCTCCGGCCTCGCTCTGGAACACCTTGGCCTGCACCGCCTCCCGGATGCGCTCGGCGATGACCAGGGCGCCCTTCGCATCCGTCTCCGGCATGATGACCGCGAACTCCTCGCCGCCGTAGCGGGCGACCAGGTCCGTGTCGCGCGCCTTCTCGCGGAGGATCTGCGCCACGCCCTTCAGGACCTGGTCTCCCACGGGGTGGCCGTAGGTGTCGTTCACCGACTTGAAGTGATCCACGTCGGTCAGCAGCAGCGCGCACGCCCGTCCGTACCGTCGTGCCTGGGCGAGCGCCTCGTCGGCGCGGGCCTGGAACGCGCGGTGGTTGAGCAGGCCGGTCAGTCCGTCGGTGGTCGCCAGCCGCTCGGTCTGGTCGAAGAGCTGGGCCCGGAGGACCGCCTGTCCGGCCTGCAGCGCGATGACTTCCAGCATCCGCAGCGCGTCCTCGTCCAGGGAGGATCTGCGCCGGGCGCCCGCCACGAGCGTCCCGAGGATCCGGTCGCCCGCGGCCAGGGGCAGGATCTTCAGCGCGCCGAGGCCGCGCACCCGGCTGTCGTCGTCGAAGACCACCTGGCGATCCATCGACCTGAGATCTCGCCCCGGGAGCGGGGTGCCGTAGCGAACGACGTTGGCCACGAGCCCGTTGTTGTCACCGAAGACGCGGCCCTCGAGCGTCTTTCCGGCCGGGCTGGCCCCGCTCATCCGCGCGACGCGATGCTGTCGCTTTCCCTCGTGCTCGGTCACCAGGGTGATGGCGGCGAAGTCCAGCCCGGCCAGCTGTCGCGCCCCGTCGAGCACCGCGCCGAACACGGCATCCAGGTTCGCGGCGCGGTTGAGGTCCTCGATGGCCTTGAAGAACCGGCTCTTCTCGTCGCGGGCGCGGCGGATCTCGACCAGCACCCGCTCCACCTCGATGGCCCGCAGCACCTCGGCGGCGAGCGTCCGGAGCAGCGTCTCCTCTCCGTCCCCGAACGGCTGGGGCTGCATCCGATCCGCCACCAGGACGCCCCGCAGCTGGCCGCCGGGCTCGGCGAGTGGCACGGCGCAGACGCTCCGTGGCGCTGGCCCACCGTCGTACCAGGTGACGCCTCGCAGACCCGACGGCGAGACCATCCGCACCGGCACCGAACGCTTCAGCACCCCCGCCAGGATGCCCTCGCCCGCGTGGACCGCGCCGCGCTGGACGCGCTCGGAGGCGCTGCGACAGTCGTGGAGGACCAGGGTCCGATCGTCCGGGGCGAGGAGAAAGGCGGCGCAGGTGTGGGTCCGGAGCGCGAGCTCGCCGATCTCCAGCACCGAGCCGACCGCACCCTCCACCTGCGTCACCGCGGCGAGCATCCACTGGCTGCCCGCATCCGGGGCGGGCTCGGAGCTCCCGGCGCTCGCGAGGCGGTAGGTCCGCGCGCGCTCCTCCACCTCCTTGAGGCGGGCCTTCACGGCCTCACCCTCGGCGCGACGGGCCAGCGCCAGGCGGGCGTTGAGGACGACGCGGTAGATGACGGCGAAGAGCGCGAGGAACGCCGCGTGGGTCGCGAAGGGGATCCAACCCGAACGGAGCGTGAGGAGCGCCTCGAATCCGAGGGCGAGGCCGAGGAGCAGGGCTGCCGGGAGGGCCTCGAAGAAGCCCACCAGCCCGGCCATGACGACGTAGACCAGGGGATGGACGCCGGGGCCGGCGAGGGCGACGACCATGTATGCCGCGGCGACCACCGGTGCGCCGAGCTCGAGATCGTGGCGGACGCGGGGGCGCGCGGCGGTTGCAGCGCGCAGGGCTCGGCGGACTCCGGCGACGCAGAGCCCGGCCACGAGGCCCGCGGCGGCGGCCACCTCGTCCCAGCGCGGATCGGCGATGCCCCGGAGGCGGCCCTGGGCGAGGAGCCACCCCACCGCGACGACCGACGCCGGGCCGATGGAGCGGAACAGCCAGCGCGCGGCGCGCGGCATGCGGACGGGGCGCGGGCTCATTCGAGGTGGATGACGATCTCTCCGGGCTTCACGAACCCCAGCTCCTCGCGTGCGGCACGCTCGATGGCCGCCGGGTCACCGCGGAGGCCCTCGATCTCGTGGGTGAGGCGGAGGTTCTCCTCCCGGAGCTGGGCGTTGCGCTGCGAGAGCGCCTCGGCCTGGGCGCGGAGGCGGGCGTGGCGGCGGAACCCTCGCGGCTCGAGCGCGCTCACCAGGGCGAGCACGAGGGACACTGCCGCCGCCAGCCGCCAGCCGTACCGCCGCATCCAGTCCATCGCCGACACAGGACCGTAGCAGTGGGTCGGGACCCCGCAAGAAAGCCGCCCTCCGCTCTTGCCCGGAGGGAACGCGGCCGTCCCGAGGCCCCGCGTCCGGGCGGTTCCGGAGGGCATGCGCGATCCCGCGGCGCTCCGGGTGCCGCGCCGGGCCCTCGGACGCGCTGATCCAGGAAACCCCTCGGGTCACGCCCGGGAACCACCTTGGAACGCTCGTCTGCTCGGCCGCGATCGCGGGACGAGGCGAAGCGTTCCATCCGGTTTCTCATGCGTGGTTCGGGAGCCTTCTTGGAACCCTCCCCGGCGGCCGAAGGCGTGCGGGGTCCCCCCAAAGCGTTCCATCGGATTTCCCATCGGGCGTTCGGGAAGCCTGATGGAACGCTCGGGAGGGGGGTCGCGGCCCTCCGCCCGGGAGAGAAGGTTCCACGATGGTCCGCAAACCGCCGACGGGAAACCGGATGGAACGTCTCGGCGCCTCCAACGGCCGCGGCCGAGCAGTCGAGCGTTCCGAAAGGTTTCCAGAGACGGCCATTTCCGGTTTCGCGGATCAGCGCCGCCGATCGCGGCTCCCCGGAGCGCAGACGGTCTCGCAGGCCGCGCGGGACCGCTGTTGACGCCGTCCGGCGCGTCCCCGCGTCTCCTCAGGGCAGGCTTCCGTCCCCTTCCCGCGTCGCGCTCCCACGCGCGCCCCAGGCGGCTCAGCCTCTACACCGGCATCAAGCGCTGCACCCGCTCCGGCTCTTCCCCCAGCCAGTCCGGATTCTTCGCGGTCGAATCGAAGATCGACGTCGTCTTGAAGAGCTCGACCTCCCCGCTCAGCGCGTGCTCCCGGGTCCTGCCGAGGAGCGCCTTCACCGCCGCCTTGCTCAGCGGGCGGAACGTCCGCGCGGCCTCCAGCGCCTGCTCCAGGATCTTCACGCTGTCGCAGCCAGTGATGACCACCGACGTCGGCAGGTTGAGCGCGTAGTGCAGGCACTCGATCGCCGTCACCCTCCGCGTCCGCAGGATCAGCCCGTTCGCCATGCTCTTCATCCCCAGCACGCCGATCCGCTCCCGCACCAGCTCGGGCAGCACGCCCCTCTCGAAGCTCCGGTAGTGCGCGTCCATCACGTTCAGCGGCATCTGGACGGCGTCGAAGCGGAAGCCGTGCTCGCGAGCGACCTCGAGCATGTGAAGGTGCACGCTCGGATCCTTGTGTCCGGTGAAGCCGATGTACCGGAGCTTCCCCGCCTTGCGCGCCGCCAGCAGCGCCTCGTTTGCCCCGTCCTTCTCGAAGATCCGGTGTGGATCGTCGAACCGCAGCACCTCGTGATGCTGGACCAGGTCGATCCGGTCGGTCTTCAGCCGCCGGAGCGACTCATCGAGCTGCCGCGTCGCCTCCGCCCCCGAGCGCCCGTCGATCTTCGTCATCAGGAAGACCTTTTCCCGGTAGCCACCCCGGAGCGCCTTCCCCACCCTCCGCTCGCTCGCGCCCCCGTTGTAGTCCCACGAGTTGTCGAGGAACGTGATCCCCTCGTCGATCGCCCGGCGGACGATCCGCAGCGCCAGCTGCTCGCTCACGCCCGGCAACCCGAGGTGCCAGCCTCCCAGGCCGATGGCCGAGACCCGCTCCCCCGTCCGCCCGAGCTCCCGGTACGGGATCCCCGCCTCCTCCACGTCGGCCCTTGCCATGGAACGTCCTCCGTCCTGCAGAACGTAGGGTCGACACCCGGCCGGGGCACCCTGAGGGTGCTCAGCGTGCGGGCTTCCGGAGCGCCTCGTCGATCAGCGGCTCCAGCGTCCCCTGCTCGGCCACCCCGGCGTAGATGGACACCACCCGGCCGTCGCGCCCGATGATCAGCGTCGTCGGCAGGAGTCCCACCTTCCCGAACGCCGTCTGCCCGTTGCGGAGCGCATCGTCCGCGACCAGCACCGGGTACCTGAGCCCGAGCTGATCCGCGAAGGGACGCAGGACTTGAGGTCCCTCGAGATCCATCCCCACCGCGATCGCCACCAGGCCTCGCGCCTGATCGGTGTCGTAGATCTGCTGGAGGCGCGGCGCCGTGGCGATGCAGGGGAAGCACCACGTCGCCAGGAACTGCACCACCACCACCTTGCCCGCGAGCTGGCTGCCGTCGATCCACCCACCACCCAGGACGGGAAGTCGCTGCAGCTCCGCCAGGTACGGCGACGCATCGACCTTCGGCGGGGGGTTGCCCGATTGCCCTGCGCACCCGGCCATCGACAGCCCGAGCGCGACGATGGCCCACGCCACATGGCGCCTCAGGCCCGCGGCGAGTCTCCCCCGGCGATCTCCCGCTGGCATGACTCGCAGAATCCGTACAGCTCCATCTTGTGCGAGGTGACCTGGAAGCCGTGCTTCCGCGCGACCTTGTCCTGGAGCGCCTCGATGCGGTCGTTCTCGAACTCGACGATGGTGCCGCAGCGCGTGCAGATGAGGTGGTCGTGGTGGTGACGGCCGACGGCCGCCTCGTAGCGGGTCTGCCCGTCGCCGAAGTTCCGGGCGTGGGCGAGGCCGCACTCGTGCAGCAGCTTCATCGTCCGGTACACCGTGGCCACCGACACCCGTGCATCCTGCTCGCGCACCTTCGCCCAGAGCTCCTCCACCGCGAGGTGGCCGCCCATCGAGAAGAAGGTGTCGATGATCAGGCTCCGCTGCCGCGTGCTCTTCAGGCCGTGCTCGGCCATGTAGCGGCTGAGGACCTCGGAGCGGTTCTCTGGATGGCTCACGGGTAACGACGCCTCCACGCCTCCACGGCCCCGGGAGCGTCGGGCGACCCGAGGTCCTCCCCGGTCAACCGGACGAGGGAGACGTGCGCCTGGGTGCGCACGGTGGGATCCGGGTCCGAGAGGGCCTGGACCAGCGCCGGAACATACCCCCGTCCCTCCGGACGGTAGCGGGCGACCTCCGCCGCCAGCGCGCGCAGGCGCGGGTCGGGATCCCCCAGGGCCTGCCCGAGCGCCGTCCCGGCGGGGACGTAGGGCGCCCGAGAGGACGGCAGCAGCAGCAGGAACACCACGACGGCCAGTCCAACCTGAAAAAATGCCTTGCTTGCCGGGTACTTGCGCGCGCTGGCCAGCCCGAACCGGTAGACCGCGAAGCACGCCACGAAGACCGCGAAGACCCAGGGCGTCAGCCGCTCGAGCGCGGTGGGCAGCCGTCCCGGGAAGCTCCGGCCGAAGAAGGAAAGCCCCGCCGAGGCGACCAGGAGAACGTACAGCGCCACCCCGAGCCCCGGCCCCAGCCGAAGTCCTCCCACCGAGGGCGCATCGACTTGCGAACCTGCCCCTCTGCTTAGATTGTGTTCCGGAGTCATCGAAACCGACCGTGGCGCCCGTGCCGGGATGCTACTGGTCTCATCCGACCCCTTCATGGCGTCCTGGGAACGCAAACGCCAGCCTGACGACGTGCCCACCCCCGTGGCCGTGGCCGTCTCCAACTTCTGCCGGCGCGCCGGGACCCCGGCCGCCCCGCGAGCGGTCCGCGAGGCGCTGTCCACGGTGACCGAGGCCGACGATTTCCGCGTCCGCGCGGTGACCGACGCCGAGCCGCCCGTCCGCCCGCTCGGCCCCTTCGCGGTCATCGACCTGGCGCGCGGCACGCCGCCCGACACCGCCGCGCTCCGGGAGCGCTCCGGCTACTACGCCCTCGTCGAGGAGCTGCTCGCCCTCGCAGAGCTCCAGGTCAGTGCGCCGCCGCCGGTTCCGGCAAGCGCCCTCCCCGCGCCACCGGAGCAGAGCCCTTCCGCGGTCCCGCCCTCGCCGCCGGTCGAGGGAGCCGCCACGTCTGCCCGCCGAGGGGGGCGGAGGAGTGAGCCTGCTGCCCCCACGGTGGCCGAGCGCATCGCCCCCCGGCGGCGCACCGCGCAGCCACCGGCGCAGCCGGCACCCCGTGGCCGGTTCACGCAGGGCGAGCTGCAGCGCGCGCCGCTCGAGGCGCTGGAGGAGCCAGAGGGCCGCGCCACGCTGGAGTCGCTCCTCGCCCAGCACGGCCACCGCACCGCCCTGCTCCGGACGCTCGCCCACGGCTACACCGGGAGCCGCGGTGAGCCCTCCGCGACCGAGCTCGACGCCCTGCTCGTCCACCACGGCCTGCTCGAGGCCGCCGAGGCCAGCGAGCGCGAGCTGCTGCTCTCCGCCCTCTCGGAGCACCGCGGCGCTCTCGGGCGCGTCGCCTGGACGCTCGGACTCCGCGGCCCCGAGCTGACCGCCCTCGTCTCCCGGCTCGGCCTCGGGCCCGAGGTGGACCGGCTCCGCGAGCACTTCCGCCGCGAGGTGCTCACCCCGCCGAGCTGGACCGTCCGGCTCGATCTGCTCGGCCGGCGCAGGTACCTCGAGGACCTCGGCCTCGACCGCGAGTTCGAGGAACTCCTGCGCGGTGACCTCGGACGCGAGATCCGCGCGCTCGACGCGGACGGCGAGGATGTTCCCGCCGCGCTCGCCCGCCGCCTCTCCGTCTCCCCCACCCTCGTCGGCCGCGCCCTGGAGCGGCTCGGACTCCCCTGAACGGACATGCCCATCTACGAATACGAATGCAGCCAGTGCCACCGGACCTCGGACGCGCTCCAGAAGGTGAACGACCCTGCTCCGGAGACCTGCCCTCACTGTGGCGCCCACGGAACGCTGTCCCGGCAGCTCAGCCGGACCAGCTTCGTCCTCAAGGGGGGCGGCTGGTACGCGGACCTGTACTCGTCCAGCAAGCCCAAGGCGGACGGGGGGGAGGCGAAGCCCGCCGCCAAGACCGACAGTCCCGCGAGCGGCGGCTCGGCGCCGGCCAGCGGAGGCGGCGACGGCGGTGGTGGGGGCAGCTCGGGCTCGAAGTCCGGGTCCGGCTCGGGTCCGGTGAACTCGTCGCCGAAGGTCGCCGCGGCGAAGGCCTGAACCGGGCATGGACGCGCGGCGGCGCCGCATCCGGTGCGTCATCGCGGCGGTGCTGCTCGCCGGCTGCGCCGGGCGCACCGCGATGAGCCAGGAGCAGCGGGAGGCGGTGCTCCGGGAGGTCCGCTCCTCGCCGCCGCGCTGGCTCGCCATCTCCTGCGTCCGCGTCCACCTCGACGCCAGTCCAGGAACGACGTTCCTCCTCGGCGGTCCCCTCGAGGAGCAGGAGCCGCGGTGGCCAGGACGGAGCGAGGGCGTCCTCCCCGCCGGCACGCCGGTCCGGCTCCTCGACGTCTCCTTTCCCGGGGCCGAGGCACGCGCGGCCCGGCCCGAGGGCACGCCGCGGGATCAGGTCTGGGTGCGGCTCGGCCTCCCGGGTGGCACCACCGCCATCCTCCCGCTGCCGGATCGCGCTCGCTCCGAACAGGAGTTCTGGGGCAGTCTCGGACAGTGGGTGGGCCGCCTCGACCCCGCGCTCCAGGTCACCGGCTGGAACGACGCAGTCATCGAGGCGGTGCGGAGCCGGCACACCGTCGTCGAGATGCCGGAGACGGCGGTGCTCGCCGCCTGGGGTCCCCCGGCGAAGAAGGAGCAGCGGTTCGAGGCCGGAGCGCGCCGCGAGACCTGGACCTGGCCCGGCGGAGCTCGCAAGGCCGAGTTCGTCGACGGCCAGCTGGTGGAGTCGCGGGCGCCGGACGCTACCGGAACCGCCCCCTGAACCCCTTCTTCTTGCGGGTTCGCTCCTGCTCGCGGGCCTCGCCCGGCTTTCCGAGCCGGGGCAGCTCGCCCACCATCACCGGCCAGTATGCAGTTCCGCGCAGCGCGGTCAGCAGATCTGCCTGGCTGGTCACCCGGTCGCGGAAGAACGTCGCCCCGCGGCCCACCTCGTCGAGCGCGAGCTTCGCGTCGCTGCCACCCACGGAGGGCAACCCCAGCTTTTCCGCCGCCTCCACCGCCAGGTCGTTCGCCGGCTGGCGCACCCGCGCGTTGTAGCCCTCGATGGCGGACAGCCCCTGGACGCTCAGCACCTGGTCCAGCGCTGGCGAGGGAAAGTCTCGGTCATAGGGGCGGGCAGCGACGACCACGGCGCCGAGCGAGAGCACCTTGGGGATGACCTCCGCCGCGCTCCATGGCTTCTCCCGGTTGCTCCCCCAGAGCTGCACCGGCTCCGGCGCCTCCTCCGGCCGGTCGAAGAAGCAGAGGTACTGCCCGCGGTCGGTCACCAGCTCCAGCCCGACGAAGAGGCGCAGGGGCGTCTTTGGCTGGAGGTCGAACAGCTCGTCACAGCCGTCCTGGGTGTTGGTCTCGGTGAAGGCGACCCCCTCCAGGCCGAGCGAGGCAGCCCGCTCGAGCACGGCGCGCGGGTCGAGGTCGCACCCCTTGGTGAGGTGCGAATGAACGTGAAGGTCGATGAGCATGTCCGGGAAGGCCCGCGGCTAGCACGGACCCCGTCCCGGGTCGAGACCACAGGCGCAGTCAGGCGTAGGCCAGTGGCTGCTCGAAGACCGGCTCGCTGCGCCGCTCCTCCTGCGTGCGGATGAGGTAGCCCATCAGCATGAGGGAGGAGCCGTTCTGGAGCACCCGCTCGGGGTCCCGGGCGATGAGCGTGGCGCTGTAGCTCATGAAGAACTGGGCCAGATCCTCCCCCGCCTCGCGGCCGATGAGCGCGTGGAGCTGCCTCGGATCCATGCGCTGGATCTCCTGAATGAAACGAACCGCCGCGTCTTTCTTGTTGTTCAAGACCTCTCCCTCGCCCCGCCCGCCCTGCTGCTTCCCCGAGGGTGGCCATGACCCCCGGCGCGCGCCACCACGCGGTCACCTGCCTTTGACACCCCTTCCGGCCGCATGCCATACAGGCAGGCGGGCGGCGGTCCTCGGGGAGGGGTTCGGCGCATGTTCACCGGCGTGAAGGTGTTCTCGGCCACGAAGGCGCGGGAGCGCGAGGAGCTGGGCGAGAACGTCACCCGCTGGCTCAAGAGCAACGCCGATCTCGAGGTCGTGGATCGGGTCGTGTGCCAGTCCAGCGACAACGAGTTCCACTGCTACTCGCTCATCCTCTTCTACCGCGACCGGCCGAAGTCCGAGCCGCGCGGCTGAGCCGGCAGCGCCTCGATCAGCCCCCCGCACCAGGGGGACGCCTGTGGACGCGCGCAGGAGCGCGCGGTCGATCGGGCTCAGAGGTCGAAGAAGTAGGACCACTTCACCTGGAAGGTGTCGACCGCGGGCCCCGGTCCGAGGCGCAGCGGGAGGATCCCGGACGTCGGCTCCTGGCCCGGCGCGAGGCCGAGCACCTGCTGGTTCCGCGAGTACACCAGGTAGAG
>Ga0335085_10015739_pt1 | contig 10955 bp, 11 predicted proteins | sample Lox_Sample_45_FD_206712 | JGI IMG/M metagenome (GOLD analysis project Ga0335085, IMG submission 206712) | Soil microbial communities from Loxahatchee National Wildlife Refuge, Florida, United States - Lox_Sample_4.5 | ecosystem: Environmental > Terrestrial > Soil > Wetlands | place: USA... | reverse complement strand
GGTCGGGCTGGGATCGCCCACCTCGCCCCGCGCCAGGAATCCCTCTTGCCTTGCCCAAGCCGGCGAGCGCGAGAGCCGGTCGCGTGCCTCCTCGAGCTCTCGGTCGATGTCGCTGTACACCAGGTGCGTCCGCGAGAGGAGGACCGGCGCGAGGATGTCCAGCTCCACCGCCGCATGCCCAAACCACGGGTTGCGGCCGGCGCCGGCCTGGCGCGGTTGCGCGCCGGCCGGGGGCAACGGCGAGCGTGCTTCGTTTCGCCCGATCGGGCTCGGGTAGCGCCTCTGCGTGAGCCGGGAGCTGCCCGCATGCTGAAGCCGCGTCGGGGTCGGCTCGCGCTTCCCGGCCGGCCACGCTCGGACCCCCCCGGGGCCTGAGGCCATGCCCCCGATCGCGTTGGTATCCGGGGCCTCGGCGCGCGCGCTTCACCTGGGCGAGTTCCTCCCACCGCTGCTCGCGGGCGCCGCCTACCTCACGCTCTATCTCCGCCGCCTGCGAACACTGTCGCGCGAGCGCCGCGCGCCGGAGGCGTGGCGCGTGGGTGTCTTTGTGAGCGGGGTCGCGCTGGTGACCCTGGTTCAGCTTCCGCCGGTCGACGGCTTTGCCGACGAAGTGCTCGCGGCCCACATGGTGCAGCACATCGTGATTGGCGAAGTCGCCTCGCTGTTGATCGTGCTCGGCCTGACCGGACCCATGCTCCAGCCGCTCCTGCGCCTGCCTGTGACCAGAGGGCTGCGGGCGCTCGCCAATCCGCCGGTTGCGCTTGGGCTCTGGGCGCTCAACCTCTACCTCTGGCACCTGCCGCTGCTCTACCAGCTGGCGATCCGTCACGATCTGGTGCACGCGCTGGAGCACGCCTGCCTGCTGTGGTGCGGCACGCTCCTCTGGCTGGCGTTGCTCGGGCCGCTGCCCAAGCCGGCCTGGTTTCGGGGCTGGGCCGAGCTCGGCTATGTGTTCGCGGTCAGGACCGTCGGGGCCGTGCTCGGCAACGTCCTGATCTGGGCACAGACGGTGGTGTATCCGGTCTACCGGCCGACCGACGCCTCCTACGGGCTCGACCCGCTCTCGGATCAGAATCTCGCGGGCGCCGCGATGATGGTGGCGCAGATGGTGCTCACGGCGCTGCTCGTGGCGTGGCTCTTCCTGCGCTTCGCACGACGGGAGGAGGAGCAGCAGCTGCTGCTCGACCTCGCCTCCGAGAGCGGCATCGCGCTCGACCGTGCCCGCGCCGCGCGCGCCGCCGACGCCGGCGCCGGGGAGCGGCTGCGCCGGGTGCTCATGGCGCAGGCGACGGAGGGCGCGGGGGAGGGGGCCGGCGTGGACACCGACCGGGAGAGCGCGGTCGCGGGAGCGGATGCCGAGGCGGGCGCCGAGAGCCGGCTGGAGGCCGCATCCCGATGAGAGACCGCGCTGCTCCGGGAATGGGCCGCCGCGCTCCCTGGCGCCGGGCTTGCGCAATCGCCTCCGCGAGCGCGCTCTGCGTGGGGGGCTGCGGCGGGCGCCAGTCGATCGTGGCGCCGCGCAGCCATCAGGCGCACGTGATCTCGCTGCTGTGGTGGTGGATGCTAGGAGCGTCCGTGGTGGTCTTCGCGGGCGCGGTCGGCCTGCTGGCGCTGGCGTTCCTGCGGCGCCGCTCGGCGGGGCTGCCGCTCGTGGGGAAGCGCGAGGACCTGGCCGGCGGCATGGTGATCGGCTTCGGCATCGTGGTGCCCCTGGTCGTGCTCGTGACGCTCTTCGGGGCGAGCGACATCTACGCGGTCCGCTTCAGCGAGGCGCCGGCGCCGGGCTCAACGGCCATGACCGTGGACGTGACCGGCCATCAGTGGTGGTGGGAAGTCCGCTATCCGGGCAGCCAGGCGGTCACGGCCAACGAAGTCCACATCCCGGTGAACACCCGGGTCCGGGTGCTCGCCACCACCGACGACGTGATCCACAGTCTCTGGGTGCCGCGGCTCGCACGCAAGATCGACATGATCCCGGGCCGCGAGAACGCGATCCTGCTCGACACGCCCGACGCCGGTCGCTATGTGGGCCAGTGCTCGGAATTCTGCGGGCTGGCGCACGCGAACATGCGCATCGCGGTGGTGGCCGAACCGGCGGCCTCCTTCGCCGCCTGGCTGGCCAACGCGGCGCGCCCGGCGCCGCCGCCGGCCGGAGCCTCGGCGACGTCGGGCCGGCAGCTCTTCACCGGCCGCGGCTGCGATGGCTGTCACGAGCTGCGCGGCACCGAAGCGCAGGGTCAGATCGGACCGGACCTCAGTCATCTCGCCTCGCGCGCGACGCTCGCGGCGTTGACGGTCCCCAACACGCGTGCGGAGCTTGCGGCCTGGATCGAGGATCCCCAGGCGATCAAGCCTGGCGCGCACATGCCGGACCTCGGCCTCTCTGCCGGCGAAGCGCAGAAGATCGCCGCCTACCTCGAGGGCCTGCACTAGCGATGGCAACCGTCCTCTCACCACGCGCCCGGCGGCACGTAGAGCTGCTCGACCATGCGTGGCGGGAGCGCCGCGGCCTCCTCGGCTGGCTGACCACCACCGACCACAAGCGGATCGGGCTCATGTACCTGTTCACCTCGCTCGCCTTCTTCGCCGCCGGCGGCGTCGAGGCGCTCCTCATCCGCACGCAGCTGATCGGCCCGGCGCAGCACCTGCTGACGCCGGAGGCCTACGACGAGCTGTTCACGATGCACGGGATCACGATGATCTTCCTCGTCGTCATCCCGATGACGACGGGGGCATTTGGCAACTACCTCGTTCCGCTGATGATCGGGGCGCGCGACATGGCGTTCCCGCGCATGAACGCCGTCTCGTTCTGGATCTTCCTGGGCTCCGGGGTGTTCCTCTACATCGCGCTCGCGACTGGGCAGGCGCCGAACGCCGGCTGGTTCGACTACGTGCCGCTCGCCTCCAAGCAGTACGACCCGGGCCTCAACATCGACTTCTACGGCTACGGGCTGATCTTCAACGGGATCGCGAGCACCGCCACCGCGATCAACATCATCGTCACCATCTTCAAGCTGCGTGCGCCCGGCATGTCGCTCAACCGCATGCCGCTGTTCTGCTTCGCGTTCCTCGCCGCGGCCTTCTCGCTCGTGTTCGCGCTGCCGGCGCTCACGCTGGCGACGATCTTCCTCGAGCTCGACCGGCAGCTCGGCTTTCACTTCTACGACGTGGCCTTCGGCGGCGATCCGCTGTTGTGGCAGAACCTGTTCTGGATCTTCGGCCACCCTGAGGTCTACATCATCATCCTGCCTGCCTTCGGGATCGCAACGTCGATCATCCCGACGTTCGTGCACCGGCGCATGGTGATGTTCCCGCTGGTGGCGCTGGCGGAGCTGCTCGTCGCGTTCCTCGGCTTCGGCGTCTGGGTCCACCACATGTTTGCCGTCGGTCTCGCCACGATGGTCACGGTCTACTTCGCCGCTGCGAGCCTGATCATCGTGATCCCGAGCGCGATCCAGATCTTCGCCTGGATCACCACCATCCTGAGCGGCACGCCGGAGTTCAAGACGCCGCTCCTGTGGATCGTCGGCTTCATCGTGTTCTTCATCGTCGGCGGCCTTTCCGGGATAACGCTCGCCGCGATCCCCTTCGATCAGCAGGTGAACGCGAGCTACTACGTCGTCGCGCACTTCCACTTCGTGATCTTCGGCGGTGCCGTGTTCCCGATCCTCGGCGGCATGTACTACTGGTTCCCGAAGGTCTCCGGGCGGATGTACCACGAGCGGGTCGGGCAGCTCTCCTTCTGGCTCAGCTTCATCGGCACCTGGGTCACGTTCTTCCCGATGCACCTGGTGGGCATCGACGGCATGCCCCGGCGCATCTACACCTACACGGCGGCAAGCGGCTGGGCGACGCTGAACGCGCTGGAGTCGGTCGGCGCCTACGTGCTCGCCGCCGGGCTCCTGCTCGTGATCGCCAACCTGGCCGTGAGCCTCCTCAAGGGCCCCCGCGCGGGCAACGATCCCTGGCGGGGGGACACGCTCGAGTGGGCCACCTCATCCCCGCCGCCCCCTTACAACTACGCGGTCGTCCCCACCGTTTCGAGCGCCTACCCGATGTGGGACAGGGACGATCGCGAGCGGGACGCCGTGCGCCTGGACCGCGGCGAGGGCGTGCTAGCGCGCGGGCACGAGACGCCGGCGAGCACCGTGCAGGACGCCGAGTTCGACGAGGTGCTCGCCATGCCGCCGCACTCGCTGTGGCCGCCGTTGGTCGGCCTCGCGCTGTTCGTCGGGTTCGTGATGCTGCTGCTCGCGCACTTCGTGATCGCGGCCGCGGTCGGCGGAGCGGCCGCGCTCCTGCTGCTGGCGTGGCATGCCGAGGCGCCGCGCGAGGAGGCGGGCGCGCCAGTTCCCGGGCTGGGCACGCCCGGCGAGGGGGCCGCGACATGAGCGCCGTTGGGCCGACCGCGGGCGCCGGCGCCGTGCGGCCGCCGCGCAGGGGCCCAACCGGTGGGCCCGCCGGTGAGCAGATTGCGGTGGCGCGGAGCGCGCAGCCGAGCGGGGTCTGGGGCATGGCGCTCCTGCTCTGCTCCGAGACGATGCTCTTCGCCGGGCTCATCGCCAGCTACTTCTACCTCGATTTCCGCGCCCAGCGGTGGCCGCCGCCGGGGGTCGCGGCGCCGCAGGTGCTCGACCCAAGCGTGCTGACGGCGGTGCTCGTGGCGAGCAGCCTGCCGATTGCGCTCGCCGCCCGCCGGGCGCGCGCCGGCGAGCTGCGCGCCACGATCGCGATGATCGCCCTGGCCGCCGTGCTGCAGAGCGGCTACCTGGCCTTCCAGGTGCACCAGCTCGCGGCCGAACTGCCGGCCCTGCATCCGCGCGGGAGCGCCTACGCCTCGGCCTACGTTGCGCTGCTCGGGTTGCACCACGCGCACGTGCTGCTCGGCGTGTTGCTGGACCTCGGGCTGCTCTTCTGGCTCGTCGCCCGGGGGCTCTCGGACTACCGGGTCACCGGCGTGCGGGCCGTCGCGCTGTATTGGTACGTCGTCAACGCGATTGCGGTCGCCGTGCTCCTCACCGAGCTGTCGCCGTCGCTATGAGCGTCCGGGCTCCCAGCGTCGTGAGCTCCAACGCGGCGCGGCTCAACGCGATCGTCTGGTTCGGGGTGCTCGGCGGCCCGGCCGCCTGGGCGGTCCAGTTCCTGTTCGCGATGCAATTCGCGCTCGCCCGCTGCGAGTCGCCCAACGCTCGCTTCCAGTTCCCGGTGCATGGCATCTCGCTGGCGCTGGGCGTGGCCGGCGTCGTCGTCGCGCTGCTCGCCGAGCTCGCGGCTGTCGCGGTCTTTCGCGCGACCGTCCCGGACCGGGGCGAGCACGATGCCGCTTCGATCACGCGCGGGCGCCTGCACTTCCTCGCTGCCGTGGGCATGACCGTAAACCCGCTCACGCTGACCATCTGCGCGATGGTCGCCGTCGGCGTGCCGCTGTTGAGCGTATGTCGTCAGTCATGAGGCGCACGGGCTCAGCGGTTGGTTGGCCGGTCCGCTGGACCGAGCGGTTGCAGCCTGGCTGGCGCCGGGCGCTCGCGGTGTCGGCGCTGGTGCTCGCGGGCTCGGCAACCGTCGCGGGGGCGGCATCCCAGAACGGCATCGTGCGCCCCGGCCACGAGCCGGCGCGGCCGAGCGTGGCGCTCGGCAGGGAGCTCTACGACGCGAACTGCGCGAGCTGCCACGGCATCGGCGGCGAAGGCGTCGGCAGGCCGAGACCCGGCGCCGGCGACCTCGCCGGGGCGGGGCCCTCGCTCGAGGGCGTCGGCGCGATGGCCGCGGACTTCTATCTGCGCACCGGGTTCATGCCGCTCGCGAACATCCACGCCGAGCCCTCCGCGCAGCGCGTCCTGTTCACGCCGAAGGAGGTGCGCGCGCTGACCGAGCTCGTGGCCTCGCTCGGCCCCGGCCCGGGGGTCCCGCACCCGGAAGGGCGGGCCGGGAACCTCGCCGAGGGATTCAGGCTCTTCACCGAAGACTGCGCCGGGTGTCATCAGAGCCTCGCGCGGGGCGGCTTCGTGACGGGTGCGCGCGTGCCTCCGCTGCAGGGCGTTCCCGCAACCGAGATTGCCGAGGCGGTCCGCATCGGCCCCTACCTGATGCCGCGCTTCTCCGCGCGCCAGATCAGCGCCGCGCAGTTGGACTCGATCGTCCGCTACGTGCTCTGGACCAACCACCCGAACAACGCCGGAGGCTGGTCGATCGGAAACCTCGGGCCCATCCCGGAGGGGCTGGTCGCATGGCTCGCGGCGGTCGTGCTCGCCGTCACCTGCCTCGCCGTGAGCCGGAGGCTGCGCGCATGAGCTGCGCCCGCATGAGCGGCCTGGAGGGTCGGCAATGAAGCTCAGGCAGTGGCTGATCGCGCTTTCAGCGCTCGCCTACGCGCGCCGCAGGCGGCGTCGCGAGCAGCCGGGTCCTCAACCCGATGGCTCCCACCACCGGGCGCGCCTTTCGCGGTCGCCGGGCGACGGTCGCCTGGTTCCGCCCGTGCCCGCCGACCGGCGCGCCGAGCATCTCGTCGCCGTCCTGCTGGTGGTCGCCGCGCTCTTCGCCGCGGGCTTTGTCGTCGTGTACGCCGAGCTCGAGCCCTCCACGCTGACCAACCAGCTGCTCGGCGTGTGCATCGCCGGGTCGCTCGCCTGCGTCGCCGCCGCCCTCGCGGTTCTGGCGCGACGCCTCGTCGTCACCGAGGAGCTCGAGGAGGACTACCCCGAGCCCGACCCGCAGGCCCAGGACGAGGTCGCCGAGCTCGTGCGCGAGGGAGCCGGCGGGATCACGCGGCGGCGCCTGCTCGTCGGCGCCGCGGCCACTGCCGGCGGCGCGCTCGGGTTGGCCGGCCTCACGCCGCTTCTCTCGCTGGGGCCACTCTGGGACACCACACCGCTTCAGGCCACGCCCTGGCATCGGGGACGGCGACTCGTCGATACCGGTGGTGCTCCGCTGCGCGCCGCGGACATCGAGGAGGAAACCTTCTACGCCGCCTTCGCCGAGGGGGCCGAACCCGACGAGATAGCCTCGCTGCTGGTGCTCGTGCGGATGAGCCCCTCGGCGCTGAGGCTGCCGCCCGGCCGGGCGGATTGGGCGCCCGAGGGCATCCTCGCCTACTCGCGGATCTGCACGCACGCCGGCTGCGCGATCGAGCTCTACCGCAAGCCGCGCTTCCCGGCGCTCGAGCCGAAGCCGGCGCTCGTCTGCCCATGTCACTACTCGACGTTCGACCCGGCCACCGGAGCGACCGTCATCTTCGGCCCGGCCGGCCGGCCCCTGCCCCAGCTGCCGCTGCTGATCGACGCAAGCGGCTACCTCGCCGCCGCCGGCAATTTCTCCGAACGTGTCGGGCCGGGGTGGTGGGGGGTGCGCGAGGAGCCGTCATGAGCGACCGCATTCAGGACCCGGTTCGCTTCATCGACGAACGGACCGGGGCGGCGCCGGCGCTGCGCAAGGCGCTGCGCTACCTCTTTCCAGACCACTGGTCCTTCCTGCTGGGGGAGATCGCGCTGTACGCGTTCCTCGTGCTCGTCCTCACGGGCACCTACCTGGCGCTCTTCTTCGAGCCGAGCGTGGGGAAGACCGTCTACCACGGGCCCTATGCGCCGCTCGACGGCACGCAGATGAGCGAGGCCTACAGGTCGGTCGTTGAAATCTCGCTCACCTACAAGGCGGGCCTCTTGATCCGCCAGACGCATCACTGGGCCGCAGACGTCTTCATCGCTGCGATCGTGATCCACCTGATGCGGGTGTTCTTCACCGGCGCCTACCGCAGGCCGCGCGAGCTGACCTGGCTGATCGGGCTGGCGCTGCTCTTCACCTCGCTGCTGGAGGGCTACCTCGGCTACTCGCTGGTCGACGACCTGCTCTCGGGGATAGGGCTCGCGATCGGCTACGGGGTGCTCCTCTCGGTGCCGATCATCGGCGGTCCCCTGGGCGTCCTCCTCTTCGGCTCCGCCTTCCCGGGAAAGGGCGTGCTCGAGTCCCGAATGTACATCGCGCACGTGTTCCTCATACCAGCGCTCCTGGCGATGCTGATCGGTGCACACCTCGCGCTCGTGGCGGCGCGCCATCACACGCAGTTCCGCCGCGACCGCCGCCACACCGACCGGCGCCTGGTGGGCATCCCGCTCTTCCCGGCGCAGGCGCCACGCTCGCTCGCGCTGCTGTTCGCGGTGATGGCGGTGCTGTTCCTGCTCGGCGGCCTCGTGCAGATCAACCCGATCTGGCAGTGGGGCCCGTTCGAGCCGTGGCTCGCCACGAACGGCGCGCAGCCGGACTGGTACCTCGGCTGGCTGATCGGCGCGCTGCGGCTGATGCCAAGCTTCGATGTGGTGGTCGGCCACTACACGCTCATCCCGAATCCGTTCTGGGGAGGCGTGGCCTTCCCGCTGTTCGTGCTCGGCGTGCTCGCCACCTTCCCCTGGCTCGAGCGCCTCCTGACGCGGGATGTCCGCGCACACAACGTGCTCGATCGCCCGCGCGAGGCCCCGACGCGCACGGCGTTCGGCGTCGCCTTCCTCAGCTGGATCTTCCTGATCTTCGCCTTCGGGGCGAGCGATCGGCTCTACGTCCTCTTCGGCGTGAGCTACGAAACGCTGCTCGACGTCTTTCGCTTCGCCATCTGGGTTGTGCCAGCGGTTCTCTTCGTGCTCGTCCGCCTGCTCTGCCGCGAGCTCGGTCATACCGACCGGATCGAGCGCGAGCGTGACTGCGCGGAGCGCGAGGCCGGGCAGGCGGGGGCCGCGGCCGGTGCGCCGGGGAGGGTCGAGAGCCGCGCGTGAGGCCTGTCCACGTCGGCTGCTCCGGCTGGAACTACCGCGATTGGCGCGGGCGCCTCTACCCGCCCTCGCTGCCGGCGCCGCGATGGCTCGAGTGCTACGCCACCCACTTCGGGACCGTGGAGGTGAACACGACCTTCTATCGGCTCGTGAGCCGCGACGCGGTGGAGCACTGGCTCGCGCAGACGCCCGACTCCTTCCTCTTCTCCGTCAAGGCGAGCCGCTACATGACACACGTGAGGCGTCTGCGCGATGTCGAGCAGGGCATCGCGCGCTTCTACGAGCGCCTCGAGCCGCTCCAGGCCGCCGGGCGGTTGGGCGCGGTGCTGTGGCAGCTGCCCGAGAACCTCCCCCGGGACGACGAGCGCCTCGGCGCGCTGCTGGCCCACCTGCCGGACGGTCGTCATGCGATCGAGCCCCGCCACCCCAGCTGGTTTGCCGGCGACGTCGCCGAGCGACTGCGCGAGCGCGGCGTCTCGCTCGTCGTGGCCGACCATCGCGAGCGCAAGCTGCCGACGCCCGCGGCAACCGCGGACTGGCGCTACATCCGCTTTCACTTCGGCACGCGGGGGCGGCGCGGCAACTACTCGCACGCGGAGCTCGAGGCCTGGGCGAGCCGCCTGCATGGTTGGCGCGCCGAGCAGGAGCTGTACGTGTACTTCAACAACGACTGGGAGGGGTTCGCGCCGCGCAACGCGATGTGGCTCGCGAGGCGGCTCGAGGAGCTTGCGCGGCCGGCCAGGCGACCCCGATCCCGGGGGCGGACCTAGCCGGGCCGACCCGGCGAGGCGCCGGGCGTCTGGCTCGTGCGCCGGGCCCGACCGGCCTGGCGGCGAGCGGCCTCGCGGGCAGCTCCCTCCTCGGCCTCGGCCACGTCATCCGGGACCTGCTCGGCGGGGGCCTCCTCGGGCATCTGGTCCGAGGACTTCGGGATCTGGGAGCGCTCGTCGGGCACGGTCGTGTCGCTACCCCGGAGCAGTACGCCCGAAACGCGCAGCGGGGCTACCGTTCCTCGCAGGGAAGGCCCTGCTCATCCGTGCCGTCGGTCAGAGGCGACGGTTGCGGGGCTAGGCCCGACCCTCCAGCACGCCGTTTCGCCTGGCGAGGCTGGCGAGACCGGCGCTGTGCAGCGCCAGGCGCAGCTCGAGCATCGACTCGTAGATGCCCGTAGCGCCCGCTTCGAGCAGCTCTTCGCGCGAGAACCCGCCGGTGAGCACTCCCACGGCCGGCACCCCGGCTCGGCCCGCCGCCTCGACGTCCCAGGGGGAATCACCCACCATCACAGCTTCCGCCGGGCTGGCGCCCACTCGCTCGAGCGCGACGCCGACCAGGTCGGGCTGCGGCTTGGTCGCCTCGACGTCATCCGCGCTGGTCCAGGCATCCGCGAGCCCTCGCACGTCCAGCAGGTCCACGTAGTGCTCGACCTGGGCGCGGTCGGAGGAGCTTGCGAGCACCGCGCTGTGTCCTCTGCGGCCGAGGTCGCGGACGAGCTCGTGCGCGCCAAAGTTCGGCCTCACCTCGGCGATCATCTCGTGGTAGGCCCTCTTCTGAGCCGCTCTGAGCCGATCCCCACTCTCGCGCTCGACCGTACCGTCGGTCACGGCGCGGACGAGCTGGTCGCCGCCCATGCCGACGTGCCGGTGGAGGCGCCAGATCGGCAGCACGATGTCGTGCTCCAGGAACGCGCGATACCACGCCAGCGCATGCTGGTAGTTGGAATCGACGAGCGTTCCGTCGATGTCGAGTATCGCGACGCTCATCCTCTGGGCGCTACCCGCCGCCCGCCCAGTCAATCTCCCGGCGCGGGCAGTCGCTCGCGATGTGTTTCGGGCGCAGCAGCGCCGGGCAGCTTCCTGGCGTGAGGCGAGCTGACCCTCTTCCCATCCGGAGGTGCGAGAGGTGAGGCTCCCGCAGCGCCTCGGCTCGTCGCGCAGGCCGGGTGACTGTGAGGAAAGGTCGCCTTCGAGCGGGCCGAGATCGCGACTTCGCCCGGGCGAGTACCTGGCTTCGGCCGACGAGCTCTTCCAGGTCGAGTCCTGCGGCGAGAAGCGCGCGATCGTCCAGAACTGCATGAGCGGCGACCTCTACGACGTGGCCATCGAGGAGCTGCTCAGCCTGAGGCACGTGGAGGCCACCGCGCCCTGACCGTGAGGGAGCCCGGATTGGGGCGGGCAGCCGGGGGTAGAGGCAGCGCCAGCA
>Ga0335085_10015737_pt1 | contig 10955 bp, 3 predicted proteins | sample Lox_Sample_45_FD_206712 | JGI IMG/M metagenome (GOLD analysis project Ga0335085, IMG submission 206712) | Soil microbial communities from Loxahatchee National Wildlife Refuge, Florida, United States - Lox_Sample_4.5 | ecosystem: Environmental > Terrestrial > Soil > Wetlands | place: USA: Florida... | reverse complement strand
CCTATCAGCGGGTGCAGCCGCTGACGATCGGCGAATTGTGGGCACTGGCTATCACTTTGCGCATCACGCTCGTGGAAAATCTCCGGCGGCTGGCGGAGGAGGTCGTGGCACGCCTCTCGGCCAGTCGCTTGGCCGACGAACTGGTCGACCGTTTTCCCGCCGTCGAGCGCGGTCCCGTTGCGGCAGTCGTTCAAAGCCTCAATGACGCACCTTGGTCCACCGCCTTTGCGGTCCAGCTCGCGCTGCGCTTGCGCGACAGCGATCCCGATACCACGTCCGCGTTGCGCTGGCTCAACGAAAGGCTGGCTGCCGAGGGAAGCACGACGGACGAGATCGTTCGCGACGAGGTGCAGCGCCAGAGCGCAATGAACGTGACCGTTCGCAACGTGATCACGAGCATGCGCTTCGTATCGATGATCAACTGGGCGGAATTCTTCGAAAGCGTGAGCCCGGTCGATGCGGTGTTGCGGGCCGGCAGCAACTTCGCCGCGATGAACTTCGCCACGCGCGATCTTTACCGCCGCGCCATCGAACAGCTGGCGCGCCAGTCGGGCTGCGAAGAGACCGGGGTCGCCGAGCGCGCGATCGCCGCCGCCAGGCGCGCTGGTGCCGGTTCGGGCGAAACGAGCCTCGCGGCGTGCCGGGAATGCGATCCGGGCTACCATCTCATTGCTTCGGGTCGCCGCGCGCTCGAGAAAGAGTTGGGTTGCCGCGTGCCCTTCGGCACACGTCTCTTCCGCTTCAGTTCGGACGTCGGCGTGATGAGTTATGCGGGCATGATCGCCTTCGTAACAGCGATCGTCCTAGCGGCGCCACTGCTCGTCGCCGCCCATGCGGGCAGCTTTGGCTGGGCGCTCGCGCTGTTGGCGGTCGCCGGCTTGGTTCCGGCCTCCGACATCGCGGTCACGGTCGTCAATCGCGCAATCACGCAACAGGTCGGGGCCATGCCTCTGCCCGAATTGGAGCTTGCCGAAGGCGTTCCGCAGGAGCTGCGAACCATCATCGTGGTGCCGACGATGCTTGCGAGCATCGCCGACATCCGCAACCAGGTCGAACGTCTCGAGGTTCATTACCTCTCCAATCCCGACCACAACTTCGTTTTCGCTCTGCTCTCCGACTGGCGCGACAGTGCCGCCGGGCATGAGGCGAACGACGAGGCCCTGCTAGCTGAAGCGGCCGCAGGCATTGCCGAACTCAATGCGCGCCATGCCGCCGCGAACGGCGGGCAGCTCTTCTTCCTTCTTCACCGGCGGCGCCTGTGGAATGCAGGAGAGGGAAAATGGATCGGCTGGGAACGCAAGCGCGGCAAACTTCACGAGCTCAATCGACTGCTGCGCGGCGCACGTGACACGAACTTCATGCCGATAGATGGCAGGTCGCCCTTGCTGCCATCAGATATCCGCTATGTCATCACGCTCGATGCCGACACGCGCATGCCGATCCGTGCAGCACGGCGGCTGGTCGGCAAGATGGCCCACCCGCTCAATCGCCCCCGCTTCGATCCACGCCGCGGCCGGGTCGTGCAGGGCTACGGTATTCTTCAACCCCGCGTAACACCGTCTCTGCCGCTTGGCGACGCGGGTTCGCTCTATCAGCGGGTGTTCTCCGGTCCCGACGGCCTCGATCCCTACGTGCAGGCCGTTTCCGACGTCTATCAGGACCTTTTCGAAGAGGGCTCCTATTCCGGTAAGGGGATTTACGATGTCGATATCTTCGAGGCTGCGCTGGCCGGACAGTTTCCGGAGAGTGCGGTTCTTAGCCACGATCTCCTGGAAGGCATCTTCGCGCATGCCGGCCTCGCCTCCGATATCGAATTGGTCGAGGAGTTTCCCGCGCGCTACGGCGTGGTTGCGGCGCGGCAACATCGATGGGTGCGCGGCGACTGGCAGTTGCTGCCGTGGATATTCGGCATTGGTCACCGAACGCATGGCGGCGCGCCGAAGACGCCGATTCCGCTGATCGGACGCTGGAAGCTGCTCGACAATTTGCGCCGTTCCCTGTCGGCGCCGGCCGCGCTTATGACCTTGCTGCTCGCGTGGCTACAGCCTGTGCCCGTCGCCGCGACATGGACGATCTTCATCCTGCTGACCGTCGCCCTGCCGCCGCTCATCCCTGCGCTTGCCGCACTCCTGCCGCGCCGTCCAGGCGTATCGCTGCGCAATCACTTCAGCGTCCTCCGCCGCGATTTCGCACTCGGACTTCTGCAAAGTGCGTTCCTGCTCACCTTTCTTGCCCACCAGTCCTGGCTGATGGTCGACGCGGTGGGCCGCACGTTCTATCGTCTTCTCATTCGCCGGCGGCGGCTGCTGCAATGGACGACGACGGCGCAATACAGCGACAACGACCGCTTCGACTTGCGCGGCCTTGCCGCACAGATCGCCGCAAGCCTCCCCTTTGCCGCCATCGTCGCCGTCGGGCTCTATCTTGCCGGACACCATACATGGCCGATCGCTCTGCCGTTTGCCGCCCTGTGGATGCTGTCGCCGGCAATCGCGTACCGGGCGAGCCTGCCGCCGCCTGCCGCAGGGCATCTGACGATCGTCGCCGAAGACACGCAGGCGTTGCGGCTGATCGCGCGCCGCACCTGGAGGTTCTTCGAAACATTCGTCACTGCCGAAAGCAATATGCTTCCGCCCGATAATTTCCAGGAAGACCCGAACCCGGTCATCGCCCACCGCACATCGCCGACAAACATCGGCCTCTATCTTCTTTCGGTGATAGCGGCGCGCGATTGCGGCTGGCTGGGAACGCTCGATACGCTCGATCGCCTCGAGGCGACGCTGGCGACAATGAACAGGATGGAGCGGTTTCGAGGTCATTTTTTCAATTGGTATGAAACCCGTGACATGCGCGCGCTGGAGCCGCAATACGTCTCCTCGGTGGACAGCGGCAACCTCGCCGGCCATCTGATCGCGTTGGCCAATGCAGCGCGAGAGATCAAGGTCGGGCCGCTTCTAAGCCCCGAATGGAAGGCGGGGCTCGAAGACACGCTGGCGCTGGTGCGCGAGGCAACACGGGCGTGTGCCGCGGGTGGGCAGGGTGCGGACAGCGCACGCGCAGCCCTCGATAATGCCATCGCGGCGTTCGCAAATGCGCTAGCCCCGGTGCTGGCGACGCCGTCGGCAATCGCCTACTGTCTCCACGATCTCGCGAAGATTGCCGATACGCTCGACGGCCACGCGCGGGCGTGGTCGAAGGCGCGCCGGGACGCCGCCAGTGCGGAGGTCGTCGTTTGGAGCGGCGCGCTGCGCGCGAGCATCGACTCGCACGCGCGCGATCTTGCAACCTCGACACCCAGGATCGAGCAGACGGGGCGCGACGCCGAGCGTGTCTTGATGTCCGATGCGCTCGAAGGTGCCAACCGTCCCGCTGAGACCGTATCCGACCGCCTGATGGCGATCGCGGAACGCTCTATGTCCTTCTTTCACGCCATGCAGTTCGGATTTCTGTTCAACGCGGAACGCCAACTCCTGTCCATCGGGTATCGCATCGCCGATGGCACTCTCGATTCCAGTTATTACGATCTGCTCGCATCCGAAGCCCGGCTGGCGAGTTTCGTGGCGATCGCGAAAGGCGACATCCCCGCGAAGCATTGGTTCCATCTCGGACGAACGCTGACGCCCATCCGCGGCGGCGCGGGCTTGATCTCCTGGTCCGGGTCGATGTTCGAATATCTGATGCCGTCGCTTGTGATGCGCGCGCCGCCGGGCAGCCTGCTCGCGCAGACCAATCGCCAGATCGTCCGCCGGCAGCAGGAATATGCAGACGGCTTAGGCGTGCCATGGGGGATGTCGGAATCCGAGTACAACACGCGCGACATCGAGCAGACCTATCAATATTCGAGCTTCGGCGTTCCCGATCTGGGCTACAAGCGCGGTCTTGCCGAGAGCACGGTGATTGCGCCCTATGCGACCGGCCTGGCCGCGATGGTCGCACCGTCCGACGCGGCGCGAAATTATGCGCGCATGGCGGCTCTTGGCATGCGCGGCGCCTATGGCTGGTACGAGGCAATCGATTATACGCGCACCCGGCTTCCCGAAGGTGCGAAATTCGCTGTGATACGCGCCTTCATGGCTCATCACCAGGCGATGACGATCATCGGCATTGCCAACGCGCTGCAAGACGGCCGGATGCGCGCGCGCTTTCATGCCGAGCCAATCGTTCAGGCGACCGAGCTTTTGCTGCAGGAACGCATGCCACGCAACGTCGCGCTTGCGCGGCCACCGCCAGAGCACGCGACCGCCGCCGCGCATTTGGAAAGCATTCAGCCGGATATCCAGCGCCGTTATGCGACGGCGCACTCGCGCTTGCCCCGCACGCACCTGCTGTCGAACGGTCGCTATTCGACGATGCTGACGGCGGCCGGATCGGGGTACAGCCGATGGCACGACGTGGCGGTGACTCGTTGGCGTGAGGATGTCACCTGCGACAACTGGGGCGCTTACATATTCCTGCGCGACGTACGAAGTGGCGAGACTTGGTCGGCCGGGTATCAGCCGACGTCCGTCGAACCCGATTCCTACCAGGTTACCTTCGCTGAGGATCGCGCTGAGATCGCTCGCAGCGACGGCACCCTCAGCACGACGCTCGAGGTCGCATTGTCTCCGGAAGACGATGCGGAAGTTCGCCGGATCACCATCTCAAATCACGGAATCCGCGCGCGCGACATCGAGGTGACGTCCTATGCCGAGATCGTGCTGGCGCGACAGGCCGACGACGTGGCCCATCCTGCATTCGCCAAGCTGTTCGTCGAGACCGAGTTTTTGCCGGAACTCGGCGCCATTCTGGCGACACGGCGGCGCCGCTCGTCCGGTGAACCTCTCGTCTGGGCCGCGCATCTGGCGGTGGTCGAAGGCGAAGTGTCGGGCGACGTGCAATTCGAGACCGACCGGGCGCGGTTTCTCGGGCGCGGACAAACCATTCGTTCGGCGGCGGCCATGACGGAGGGATGGCCACTGTCCAACACGGCCGGAGCGGTGCTCGATCCGATTTTCAGCCTGCGCCGCCGCGTGACAATCCCGCGCGGCGGCACGGTGCGCATCGCCTTCTGGACGATGGCCGCCGCCTCGCGCGAGGACCTGATCGCGCTCGCCGACAAGCATCTCGACGCGATGGCTTTCGAGCGGGCGACCACGCTGGCATGGACGCAGGCGCAGATGCAGCTTCACCATCTGGGCATCGGCACCGCGGAAGCGCATCTTTTCCAGCGTGTGGCCAATCACATTCTCTATTCCGATGTCACGCTCAGGCCCCCTCCGGAAGCTTTGAAGCGCGGGCTGCGCAAGGTTTCCACGCTGTGGGCTCACGGAATCTCCGGCGACCTGCCCATCGTTCTGGTTCGCGTCGCCGAGCAGGACGATCTAAGTTTGGTGCGCCAGCTTATGCGCGCCCATCAATACTGGCGCCTCAAGCATCTCCCCGTCGATCTGGTAATCCTCAACGAACGGGCCGGGTCCTATCTGCAGGATCTGCAGAACGAAATCGACGCGCTGGTGCGGATAAGCCAGCCGCTGCCGCGCCTTGCCGGCGGCGCAGCGCGCGGCGCCGTCTTGGCGTTGCGTGCCGATCTCGTTTCCCCTGAAATTTGCGGCCTGCTGCTTGCCTGCGCGCGGGCGGTTTTTCATGGCGATCGCGGGACGCTTGCGGAACAGATCAATCGCGCGCGCGACCTCCAACCCGCGCGACCGCCGCCGGCTCGCCGCATGGTGTCCGCACTTCCCGCCGAACCAACTTCACCGCGCCCCGAAATGGAGTTTTTCAATGGCATCGGCGGATTTTCGCTCGATGGCCGCGAATACCTCACCATTCTCGAGGGCGGCAATCGAACGCCGGCACCGTGGATCAATGTCGTCGCCAATCCGGAGTTCGGCTTCATCGTTTCGACGGACGGCAGCGGTTTCACCTGGTCAGTGAACAGCCAGCAGAACCAGCTCACGCCTTGGTCGAACGACCCCGTGGGCGAGGCGCCCGGCGAGGCGATCTATGTGCGGGACGAGGAAACCGGCGAGGTGTGGGGGCCGACGGCGCTGCCTATTCGGGAGAAATCTGGAAGCTATTCGGTGCGGCACGGACAGGGCTACAGCCGCTTCGAGCACAATTCGCACGGCATCGCCCTCGACCTCCTGCAATTCGTTCCTGTCGACGATTCCATCAAGATTGCGCGGCTCAAGATCGGCAATCGATCCGGACGGGAGCGACGACTCTCTGTCACCGTTTATGTCGAATGGGCGCTTGGCCAGGGCCGCATGGCCGCGCCGCTCATCGTCACCGAGATCGACGGGCAAACCGGAGCGCTTTTCGCGCGGAATCCCTGGAACGATCAGTTCGGTGAGCGCATCGCTTTCGCCGATCTCAATGGGAAGCAGACCGCCTATACGTGCGATCGGGCGGAGTTCATCGGGCGCGACGGCACACTCGACCGGCCACTCGGGCTGACGGTAGATCATGGCCTTTCCAGTCGTGCCGGTGCGGGTCTAGATCCTTGCGGCGCTTTGCAAACCGAGCTGCGGCTTGCTCCTGGCGAGGCGACGGAGATCGTGTTCTTCCTGGGACAGGCGGCTACAAGGGGCGAGGCTCAATCCCTCATTGCCAAATATCGCAGTGCCGATCTCGATGCGGTGTTCGCGAAGGTGGTCGAACTATGGGAAGGCGTGCTCTCGGCTGTCCAGGTGAAGACGCCGGATCGGGCGCTGGATCTGCTCGTGAACCGCTGGCTGCCCTATCAGACGCTTGCCTGTCGCGTTTGGGCGCGAACCGGCTTTTACCAGGCAAGCGGTGCCTACGGTTTCCGCGACCAGTTGCAGGACGTGCTGGCGCTGTGCCTGTCGCGTCCGGATATCGCGCGCGCGCATCTGTTGCGCGCGGCGGCTCGACAATTCGTCGAGGGCGACGTGCAGCACTGGTGGCTGCCCGAATCGGGCCGCGGAATTCGCACGCGCGTGGCGGACGATCGCGTCTGGCTCGCCTATGCGGTCGCACATTACCTGCAGGTTACCGGAGACGCCGGGATATTGTCGGAAATGGTGCCGTTTCTCGAAGGGCCTGTCCTGCTCGACGGTGAGCGCGACGCCTTTTTCCAGCCTGCAATTTCCGAACGGCGTGCCAGCCTGTTCGATCATTGCGTGTTGGCGCTCGACACAAGTCTCGCCACCGGAGCGCATGGACTGCCGTTGATGGGCACCGGAGACTGGAACGACGGCATGGATCGCGTCGGCGAAGGCGGCCGCGGCGAGAGTGTCTGGCTCGGCTGGTTTCTCTGTGCAACGCTGAACGCCTTCGCGTCGTTGGCCGAGCGGCACGGCGGCGCCAAACACGCGGACGAGTGGCGCGCGCACGTCGCCGCCTTGAAGGTGGCGCTGGACCGCCAGGCCTGGGATGGCGACTGGTACCGCCGGGCTTTTTTCGACGACGGATCACCTTTGGGTTCCGTTTCCAACAGCGAATGCCGCATCGATTCCATCGCGCAGTCCTGGGCGGTCATTTCCCGCTGTGCGGAGGCCACGCATGCCGCACGCGCCATGGCGGCGCTCGACAAGTATCTGCTTCAGCGCGATCAGAAATTGTCGCTCTTATTCACGCCGCCTTTCGACGATCCGGAGCATGATCCCGGCTACATCAAGGGTTATCCGCCGGGTATCCGCGAAAACGGCGGACAGTACACTCACGCAGCGTTGTGGGCGGCGCAGGCGTTCGCGATGCAGGGCGATGGAGACAAGGCCGGCGAAATGCTCGCAATGCTCAACCCCATTCGCCACAGCGACAGTCCTGGCGAGATCCACCGATACCGGGTGGAACCCTATGCGGTCTGCGCCGACGTTTATTCTGTGCCGCCTCACGTCGGGCGCGGCGGATGGACCTGGTACACCGGATCCGCCGGCTGGATGTATCGCGTCATCCTGGAGTGGCTTCTGGGCTTTCGCGTTCAAGGCGCCAACCTGCTTCTCGATCCTTGTATTCCGCGCGGCTGGCCCGGCTTCGAAATTGTCTTCCGCCACCGTTCGGCCCGCTACGACATTGCGGTGGAGAATCCGCTTGGGGTCTGCGGAGGGGTTCTCGCCATCAAGCTCGACGGTAACATCGTGACGACCAGCAGGAACGCGCCCATCCCGCTCGCCGACGATGGCGCCACGCACAAATTGCAGATCGTTCTCGGCGCCACGCGCGAGAGTTCGTGAGGCAAGCCGTATTATAGGGCTAATGCACACGACGTTTAAGTTGATGGCTTATAGAGCTCAATTTCGATTGCCAGCGCCTCCCGCATGTCAGCCAAGCGAGAAAGCTGCAACGCAAGATGAAGCAAAGTGGCCTCCCGCGCCAACAATCGGCAGTCCGAAGCCCGATGTTGACAGCCGATGGATGTGAGAAATGGATGTTTGGGCATGGCTGCACTCCCTTGCGGCGTAGGCGGGAGCGCAACAGTCTCTCGGTCACCCAGCGCCTACAGGCACGAAGCCAGTGATGCTCCAGAATGCGCTGAAGGAGCAAAGGATTCCAACAGAACTTTCAAAACGTCTCGCCTCGTCATGCAGGCGTCGCTCGGCCATCCTGGCATTTGCCCGGGAACGTCATTTTCATCTACGACTGGCGTTTCCCATCTCAACAATCCGCGTAAACCGACGCTTCCGCGTTTGGAACATACTCGGATACCAAGCTCACAGTTTATCCCAATAATTGGTAACCCACGATTCAGTTATCATTCTTTTCTATTCGTGTACGCCGAAATAGTTTGAGAGCTACACTGTTCCTCTCTTGTAATTGTTAATCGTTCACCCCATTTGTCATGAAACGAGTTCAGGCTAAAGCGTAGTTATGCCTCGCGCCGCCATGCGGTGGAAGCGATGCCGAAAGCCTTGCCAAATCCGTCGTCGTCGCTCAGTTGCAGGAAAGGAAGAACCAATGAACACACGGACAACCAGCCGGTCGGTGACTTTCCGGAGGCCGTTCTTATTGAGTGGCTTCGACGCCGTCCAGCCGGCGGGCACTTATGTGATCGACGTCGAAGAGGAAGCATTAGAAGGTATCTCGTTTCCGGCGTTCAGGCGTCTTTCCACGCAGATGCGGATCTCCACGCTCGGCAAGACCGAGCATCGGTTCATCAATCCGGTCGAACTCGACGAAGCATTGCAGCGTGACGCTGCGCCGGAGGAACTGCCGAGCGGCCCCGTCTCGCCGATGCCGGAAGGCATGAAGCGCGAAAAGGCGAAGAGGGCCCAAGCGTGGCTGGCAAAGCGCCACTAGTTGCGAGACAGCAGGTGCATCAATTGAGCAGTAAGGCGACTACCATGAAAAGCGATCAATCCTTTCACTTGAGCCGCATCTACGCCAAGGGGTGGAATATGGCGAAGGCCTTGTCCTCCGATCGTCTTGACGGGCTCGACGAAGAAGGCATCGCAGCAATGAATCCCTATCGAATCGAGAATGAACGACGGCGCTGGCAGGAGGGCTTTGCGGCCGGTGCCCTGTGATAGCGCCGGCAGCGAACGGGGTGCTTGCGCAGCAGATCGACCGGTCGGGCGAAGCCTTTGCGACACGCATGGCAATAAAGACCGCACGTCCGCCCAGCGGACAGATTGCCGGCTTTCAAACAGTTGATCCGCAATGCCCCTATACCGATCGGGGGCGCGCTTCATCACCCTTTGCTTGAAGCGGACCGACCGGGGGCCGGAGGCGGATGAAGCGCACCAAAGCTCGGCGCTACCTCATTAATGATGCCAGAGGATCGCCAGCAGGCTGGCAATGAGAGACGCAGTTGCAGAAATTGCGGCGGCGACCGCAGTCAACATCACATAAGCGGCGCTGTGCTTCGTCGCTATCGCAGTTTCGATGGCGGCCCGTGCCGCTTCGGTTTCGGCGATGGCAGCGATTTTCTGTGCATCGGTGGCATCGATCTGGGCCCGGAACTGGCGCCGATTCAATTCCGCCTGGACCTTCTCAAATTCTTTCGTTCCGTGCAGCATGGATTGCTGCGTAGAAAGAAGCTCATCCGTGTTCATCTCGGCGTATGGCTTAGACACGTCCGCCTGTTGGGGTTCCGTCATCTTCACAAGCACCTCAATTCAAGTTAGGAAAACAACGCGAGGTCAGCGAATGCGCAGGCGTCTCCGTCGATGAAGTCTCAAGCAGTGGCTTCAGCCCGACCGCCGACTCCGCAGGCGCTTTCGTTTGTTGCCGGACCGCGCCGGCCGTCGCGGCTCCTGCTTCGCGTGAGCGGTGTCGGGCGTGCTCGGGCGGGCGCCAACGACCGTCAGCGGACGCCTGGTGAGTGTTTCAATGTCGCGTAGAAGCTTTCGCTCCGTGATGTCGCAGAACGCGACCGCGATACCGGAGTTTCCGGCGCGCGCCGTCCGGCCGATCCGATGAACATAGCTCTCCGGCTCGTCGGGCAGCTCGAAATTGATCACATGACTGACGCCGTCCACATCGATGCCGCGCGCAGCAATATCGGTCGCGACAAGCACGCGCGCGCGACCCGAGCGGAAGCGCTCCAACGCCTGCTGGCGTGCGTTCTGTGATTTGTTGCCGTGGAGCGCATCGTTGGAAATGCCGGCGCGATCAAGGTGCTCACTCACGCGATTGGCGTGATGCTTGGTGCGTGTAAACACGATGACGCGCGATAGATTGGGGTCGCCGAGCAGATGCGTCAGGAGAGCCTTCTTCTGCGCGGTTTCCACAAAATGCACGCACTGGTCCACCAGATCGACCGTGATGGCTTGGGGGGTGACTTCGATGCGCAGCGGATCGTGCAGCATCTCGGCCGCCAGCTTTGCCACATCGTTCGGCATCGTGGCGGAGAACAGCAGCGACTGCCGCTTCTTCGGCAGCATACCCACTAATTTCCGGACATCGCGGATAAATCCCATATCGAGCATGCGATCGGCTTCATCGAGTACGAAATATTTCACATGGTCGAGCCGCACATGCCCCTGCTGCGCTAGGTCAAGAAGGCGACCAGGCGT
>Ga0335085_10015736_pt1 | contig 10956 bp, 5 predicted proteins | sample Lox_Sample_45_FD_206712 | JGI IMG/M metagenome (GOLD analysis project Ga0335085, IMG submission 206712) | Soil microbial communities from Loxahatchee National Wildlife Refuge, Florida, United States - Lox_Sample_4.5 | ecosystem: Environmental > Terrestrial > Soil > Wetlands | place: USA: Florida... | reverse complement strand
GCGTGGAAAATCGCTCCGGCCCTGGCCACGGGCAACACCGTCGTGCTGAAGCCCGCCGAGTACACGCCTCTCACCGCGCTGGCCTTCGCCGAAATCTGCAACGAGGTTGGCCTGCCCAAGGGCGTCGTCAACATCGTCACCGGCGACGGCGCCACCGGCGAAGCTCTCGTGAAGCATCCCGACGTGAACAAAATCGCGTTCACCGGCTCGACCGAAGTGGGCCGCGCCATCCGCAAAGCCACCGCCGCCTCGCACAAGCGCCTCTCGCTCGAGCTTGGCGGCAAGTCCCCGTTCGTCATTTTCGAGGACGCCGATCTCGACGGCGCGGTCGAAGGCCTCGTCGACGGCATCTGGTTCAACCAGGGCCAGGTCTGCTGCGCGGGTTCGCGCCTGCTGGTCCAGGAGAGCGTCGCCGAAAAAATGTTCCGCAAGCTGCAAGCGCGCATGAGCACGCTGCGGATCGGCGCGCCGCTCGACAAAGCCATCGACATCGGCGCGATTGTCGCCCGCGTGCAACTCGAGCGCATCGACCGCCTGGTGCAGCAGGGCATCGCCGAAGGCGCCACCTGCTGGCAGCCGGAAGTCCTGCTGCCTTCGCGCGGCCTTTATTACAAGCCCACGCTGCTCAGCAACGTCCAGCCCACTTCGATCGTAGCCCAGCAGGAAATTTTCGGCCCGGTGCTGGCCGCGATGACCTTCCGCACGCCGCGCGAAGCCGTCGAACTCGCCAACAACACCGTCTACGGCCTCGCCGCAAGCGTCTGGAGCGAGAGCATCAACGTGGCGCTGCAAGTCGCCTCGCAGATTAAAGCCGGCGTCGTTTGGGTGAACAGCACCAATCTCTTTGACGCTGCCTGCGGATTTGGCGGCTATCGCGAGAGTGGCTACGGGCGGGAAGGGGGTCGCGAGGGCCTGGTCGAATACCTCGAGCCCGCATGGTTCCACAAGCTCCCCGCGCTCAAGAAAAACGGGGCGCGCAGAACCGAGCCGGCCGAAGTCGCCACGCCGGCGATCGACCGCACCGTGAAACTCTACATCGGCGGCAAGCAGGTCCGCCCAGACTCCGGCTACAGCCTCGAAATCCGCGGCAAAAAGGGCGAGCTGCTCGGCGAATCGCCGCTGGGAAACCGCAAAGACATTCGCAACGCCGTCGAAGCCGCCCGCAAGGCCGAGTCCTGGAGCAAGACCAGCGCGCACAACCGCGCCCAAGTCCTCTACTACATTGCCGAAAACCTTTCCCAGCGCGGCGAAGAGATCGCCGCGAGGCTCTCTGCCGCCGTCGGGAAAAAGCAGGCCGCCGAAGAGGTGCAGAGAAGCATCGAGCGCCTGTTCTCCTATGCTGGATGGGCCGATAAGTACGACGGCGCGGTCCACAACCCGCCGTTCCGCAACGTCTCCATCGCCATGAACGAAGCCCTCGGCGCCGTGGGCGTGGTTTGCCCAGCGGAGTTCCCGCTGCTTGGCTTCTTCACCCTGGTCCTGCCGCTGATTTCCGCGGGCAACGCCGTCGTCGCCGTTCCTTCCGAAACCTATCCGTTGATCACCGGCGATCTCTACCAGGTATTCGAAACCAGCGATCTCCCCGGCGGGGTCGTCAACCTCGTCGCCGGCCGGGCCACCGAACTTCTGAAAGTCCTCGCCGAACACGATGACCTCGACGCCATCTGGTGCTATGGCGATGCCGAACTGTGCGTGACCGCCAAGGCGCTTTCCATCGGCAATCTGAAGCAGGTCTGGACAAACGAAGGCCGCCAGATCGATTTCCTGCAAACTCCCCAAAGCGAAGGCCGCTGGTATCTCGAGCATGCCCACCAGGTGAAGAATATCTGGGTTCCCTACGGCGAATAATTTTTCTCTGCTCGGTTTGGTAGCGGCCGCCCCTTTTGGCTGGCGGGCCCCTTCGCGTTCAGGCTCCTCCCGCGATTGCCCTTGCCGTGTTTCTCCGTTGTAGTTCCCGGCACAAAAAAAGGGGATGGCCGAAGCCATCCCCCCTGGTCGAAGTGGAAGTAGGAATTATTGTCCGGAGGCCGCGGTGTAGAACACCACGTACTCGGTGTTCGCCCCCGAGCCGCCTGCCGCTACGGTCGCTGGCGACGTCGGCGTCAAGGTACCGTCGGAGCCGATGGTGTAGAGGGAAATCGTTCCGTCGGTGGCGTTGTCAATCGCTAGAAGCACGCCGGTCGGATCGATGGCCATCCCACCGAAGGGCCCATTGCCCGTCTCTTGCGCGGATCCAATGGCCGAGGTGGAAACCACGCCGCTGGGTTGGGTTAATCCGTAGGGAGTGACCTGTCCCACGGTCTCGTCGAACTCGTCGTCCAGGACGTAGAGGTATTTGGAGTTGGGGCTCGCAATGACGCTGATGGGATCGGTGGCGCCGGCGATGGGTGTTGGCCCGGAACCGATCTGGGTCAGTTGCCCCGCGCTCGCGCCGCTCGCGGTGATGGTATAGGCGCTGACGCTTGGCGCATTCGCCCCGCCGTCGCCTTCATTCGCCACGTAGAGGTGTCCGTTGCCGTCGATTCTTCCGATGACCGGGTACGCCCCTGTGTTCACGGGCGAATTGCCGAGAGGTGTCAGTTGCCCCAGGCTACCGGCGGCTTGGCTGATCGAGAATTCGCTAATGGAGCTGCCTCCATTGTTGACGATGTAGAGGAAGTTCCCGGTCTGGTCCGTGAGGAGCCAGGTTGGGGCGTTCAGCGTGCCGTCGGTGTACTCGACGACGCTCGGGATGGCGGTGAGTTTCCCGTCGTTCGTTCCGCCGCTGGGCTGCGTGTGGGTAATCGTGAAGCCGTAGACGACGCTAGTGCCGGTGGTGATGACATACAGAAATCGTCCCGTCGGATCGATCACCGCGGTGTAAAGATCCCCGTCGCTGTTGTCGGTGGCGGAAGTCGGGCCCTGGCCGGTGGGAGTCGAGGCAAAGACGCCCGTCGCCGAGCTGACGTAGAAGGAGTGGAGCGCCCCGTTCGAGTCGATGTAGTAAAGCAGATCGCCCGAAGGATGCAGCACGACTTGTTGCGGATTGGCGGGCAGCGGCACCAGCCCGCTCGGGTTCGAGGGATCGTTGGTGTTTGGCGTGAGCGGCGTGCTGGAGGTTACGTCCACCAGATAGCTGGAAATCGATCCGGTTCCCTCCGCACCGTTCGGGTTGGCAACGTACGCAAATCGCGCCGAGGCCGCCTGAACCGTCAGCGAAGTGCTGCCGGTCAGCCCCGCGACGTTTGCCGGCGATTGCACGGTCGCGCTGATATTCGCGCTGCCGGTTGTGAGCGCCTGCGCCAGGCCCGTGGTTCCATCGATGCTGGCCACACCGGTTGTATCGGAGGTCCACGCCAGGACCGCGTTCCCCGGCAGCGGCTGGGTTGTGCCGTCGCTGAAGAGTTCCACTGCCGCAAATTGTACCGTGGTCCCCGCCGCGGCCGTCGACGCTGCTGGGCTCAACTGCAGAGACACGCTGGTCGGCGGGCCAACCGTCAAGGTCGCCGAACCGGACGTAATCTCGTCACAGCTCGTGGCCACGATCGTGGTGGTGCCCTGTCCCACGGTGGTGATATTGCCGGAGCCGTCAACGGTAGCGACGTCGGGATTCGTCGAACTCCAGAACACCTGGCTGGTAATGTCTTGAGTCGTGTCGTTGCCCGCGGCCAGCGTGAATTCCCCCGTTGCGGTAAAGGCCTGGCTCCCGCCGCTTGGGATATTTGCCGTCGGCGGATTCACAGTAATGGAATTCAGTCGGTCCACTTCCAGGGGCACCGTGGTGGCGGTTGCCGTGGAGAAGGTGGCTCCGATGTTCGTGAATCCCAGTCCCACCCCGCTGGCGAACCCCGTGTTGTCAATCGACGCCACATTCGTATCGGAGGAGCTCCAGGTCGCCGCACTGCTCTGATCCTGGGTGGTGCCGTTGCTGTAGTAGGCCGTCGCCGCGAACTGCAACGTGCCGCAAACCGCCGTGGTAATGTCCTGTGGTTTCACCGCGGCTCGCCGGGAAGTGTGGACCGGGGTGCGCGCCGCGCGCCGCGCCCCTCGAATCGCACCGCCTGTCGGGGCGCTCACATAGATAGTTCCGTTATTCGGTGCAACAACCAGATACCGCAAAGTGGGAGCGCAATTGCAGGCCACGAAGATGGCCGCGCAAATCAGCGCCATCCCCGATAGTGCCAAACGACCGGGCTTCATTTTCATAGTGCCTCCTCAGAGAGTTCGCACAAGACCATGTGGACAGAGACACAAAAATAATGGGGTTCAAGTGCCTGGGCGGCAGAACACACGTGTGGGCGAGGTCCCACCCCGTTCTTTATGTCGTGGATCCCAAGTTGCCTCTGCACGGGCACGATACTTGAAACCCTCACCCCCGGCAAAGTATCTTCGGCGTTATAGTTGACCTTTCGATTAACCTACCCGTCGTCTTCAGGTCTCCTTTTGCTCTCGCAACCTCCGAAAAACTCTCGATTGTCCTTGCCCGCGAGTTCTGCAATGATGCGACGATAGTTTTGGCCTGTAACCTGGCTGCGCTGCGTTCCTCATACTGTTTCCGAAGGACCCGAACTCATGGCCCGACTGCTCACTACGGAAGACCATCGCCTGGAGGAATCCCGCCAGCGCAAGAAACACTGGAAACGCTGGGGGCCATATCTCTCCGACCGCCAGTGGGGCACCGTCCGCGAAGATTACAGCGCCAATGGCACCGCCTGGGAATCCTTTCCCTTCGAACAGGCTCACGCCCGCGCCTATCGCTGGGGCGAAGATGGCATCGGCGGCGTTTGCGACCGCCACCAGATGATCTGTTTTGCGCTGGCCTTGTGGAATGGCAAGGACCCCATCCTCAAGGAGCGCCTCTTTGGCCTCACCGGCAATCAGGGAAACCACGGCGAAGACGTGAAGGAATGTTATTTCTACCTGGATTCCACGCCGACCCACAGTTACATGCGCATGCTGTACAAATATCCCCAGGCCGAGTTCCCGTACCACCGGCTGTTGGAGGAGAATCAGAAGCGCGGCCGCCCTCTGCCTGAGTTTGAGTTACTCGATACCGGCGCCTTCGAGCAGAATCGCTATTTCGATATCTTTGTCGAGTACGCGAAATGCGACGTCGAAGACATCCTCATCAAAATCACCGCCTGGAATCGCGGACCGGAAGCCGCTCCGCTGCACTTGCTGCCCACGGTGTGGTTCCGCAACACATGGTCTTGGGGCAAGGATTTGCGCCGCCCGACCGCGCGAAGGGCGCCGGATACCCCGGGTTCGCTCTGCACCGAACTTGAGCACTGGGAATACGGTAAGCGATGGCTGCTTTGCGCGGGCTCGCCGGAACTTCTCTTCACCGAGAACGAAACCAACTACGAAGAAATCTTCAAATATCGCAGCCGCACGCCTTACGTAAAGGACGCCTTTCACAGTTACCTGATCCGCGGAAACAAGGCCGCCGTGAATCCCCAGCGGACGGGCACCAAGATGGCCGCCCACTACCCGGTTCATCTCGGCCCGGGCGAATCCGTCACCCTCAAACTTCGCCTCACCGACATCCATCCTCTCGGCGGCATGGACGCTGACTCCCCCATGAGCGGCACGATCACCGCGCCCGCCCATCAGGAGCGCGCACCCGGCGTTCCGGGGACAAATGACTTCGGCGCGGGCTACGACGCCATGTTTGTCCAGCGCCAGCAGGAAGCGCAGGAATTTTACGATTCGCGCATCCCCAAAAACCTCTCCGAAGACGCGCGCCACGTCATGCGCCAGGCCTACTCCGGCATGCTCTGGTGCAAGCAGTTCTATCACTACGACGTGTACACCTGGCTCGAGGGAGATCCCGCCGGCCCTGAGCCCCCCGAGGAGCGCTGGCACGGCCGCAACAAGGATTGGACCCACCTCTATAACGATGACATCATCTCCATGCCCGACAAGTGGGAGTATCCCTGGTACGCTGCCTGGGATCTCGCCTTCCACTGCATTCCACTCGCGATCATCGACCCCGATTACGCGAAGGAGCAGCTCATTCTTCTCCTGCGCGAGTGGTACATGCATCCCAACGGCCAGTTGCCCGCCTACGAGTGGGCCTTTGGCGACGTCAATCCTCCCGTGCATGCCTGGGCCGCGTGGCGCGTCTATAAGATCGAACGCCGCATCCGCGGCGTCGCCGACCGCAGCTTCCTCGAAAAAATCTTCCACAAGCTGCTTCTGAATTTCACCTGGTGGGTCAACCGCAAGGACCCCGACGGCCACAACATCTTCCAAGGTGGTTTCCTCGGACTCGATAACATCGGCGTCTTCGATCGTTCCGCTCCGCTGCCCACCGGAGGCCATCTCGAACAATCCGACGGCACCAGTTGGATGGGCATGTATTGCCTCAACATGCTGGCGATCGCGCTCGAACTCGCCAAGGACGATCAAGCCTACGAAGACGTGGCCAGCAAATTTTTCGAGCATTTTGTCTACATCGCGCGCGCCATGAACGACATGGGCCCGCACGGCCGTTCGCTCTGGGACACGGAAGACGGCTTCTACTACGACCTTCTCCACCTTCCCAATGGCGAAGAGCATTTCCTGAAGATCCGCTCGATGGTCGGCCTGATTCCGCTCTTCGCCGTGGAAACGCTCGAGCCGGAAATCGTGGACCGCCTGCCCGGCTTCAAGCGCCGCATGCAGTGGTTCATTGACAACCATCCGGACGTGCCCGAGCACATCGAAATGACCCAGCGGTCCGCGCGCGGCGTGCGACGCCTGCTTTCGCTCGCGAATCGCAAACAGATCAAGCGCATGCTCTGTCGCATGCTGGATGAAACCGAATTTTTCTCCCCGTACGGCATCCGCGCGCTTTCCCGCTACCATGAAGACCATCCCTACGAAGTCCAGGTGAATGGCCACGTGAATCGCGTGGATTACGAGCCCGCCGAATCCAGCACCGGCGTTTTTGGGGGCAACTCCAACTGGCGGGGCCCCATCTGGTTTCCCGTCAATTTCCTGCTGATCGAATCGCTCCAGAAATTCCATCACTATTACGGGGAAGACTTCAAAGTAGAATGTCCCACGCATTCCAAGAGCGAAGCCGACCTCTGGCAGGTCGCCAAGGAAATTTCCCGCCGCCTCACCCACATCTTCCTCCGGGGCAAAGACGGCAAGCGCCCCTTTGCCGGGGCCCAGAATCTTTTCAACGAGGATCCACACTGGCGTGACCTGATTCTCTTCTACGAATATTTTCATGGAGACACCGGCGCCGGCCTCGGCGCCAATCATCAGACCGGCTGGACTGGCCTGGTCGCCAAGCTGTTGGAGCAGAGCGGAGAATAAGGCGTGTCGCTTCTTGCCGAGGTGCAGTTCGGACGCGAAATCCTGGGGGATCTCGAGCAGGCCGAAGCCCGCGAGTGGCTGGTTACCAACGGCATCGGCGGTTATGCCTCCGGCACTGTCGCTGGCACTTCCACGCGCCGTTATCACGGCCTGCTGATGGCCGCGCTGCAGCCGCCCACCGGCCGGACGTTGCTGGTCGCAGGCCTGGATGAGACCGCGCGTTACGCCGAGCGCAATTTCCCACTCGCCACCAACCGCTGGCTCAGCGGTTTCATCTCCCCCAACGGTTATTTACAGCTCGAGAGTTTTCATCTGGAGGGCACCAAGCCCGTCTTTCGGTACGCGCTCGCCGACGCGCTGCTCGAAAAGCGCGTGTGGATGCGCCAGGGCGAGAACACCACCTACGTGGAATACACGCTGGTCCGCGCCAATGCCCCCGTCGAGCTCGAAGGCAAGGTGATGGTCACTTACCGCGACTTCCACGCCACCACGCATTCCGACGGCTGGCGGATGCAGGTGATGCTCGTGGAAAAGGGAATTCGCGTCGAGGCCTTCGCCGGCGCCACACCCTTCTTTCTGCGCAGCGATTCCGCCGCACTTGAGCCGCGCCACGAGTGGTATCGCGACTTTGTTCTTCCCGCTGAGCGCGAACGCGGCCTCGACGATCACGAAGACCGCCTCTTCGCGGCGAATTTTCGCCGCACCCTGAATCCCGGCGAAAAGGTAACGCTCGTCTTTTCCACCGAGCCCAGCGCCTCGCTCGACGCCGAACAATCCCGCGCCGAGCAGTCCAACCACGAGTGGAAACTCTTCCAGACCTGGCAGAAAAAGCATCAACAGATCGCCAACACGCACCCCGATGACGAACCAAGCTGGCTCTGGCAACTGGTGCTTGCCGCCGATCAGTTCATCGTCAAGCGCCCGCTCCAGAACCAACCCTCCGCCCTCAGCGTCATTGCCGGCTATCCCTGGTTCAACGATTGGGGTCGCGACACCATGATCGCCTTGCCGGGTCTCACGCTTCCGCTCGGGCGGCCGGAGATTGCGCGGAATATTCTGGAATGCTTCGCGCAATACGTGGACGGCGGCATGCTCCCCAACAATTTCCCGGACCGCGGTGGCGCGCCGCAATACAACACCATCGACGCCACCCTCTGGTACTTCGAGGCGGTCCGGCAGTATTTCGAGGCCGTTCTCGATCTCGATCTGCTGAAAAAACTCTTTCCGGTCCTGTCGGGAATCGTGGACGCACATGTCTCCGGTACGCGCTTCAACATCAAAGTCGATCCCACCGACGCGCTTCTCTACGGCGGCAGCCCCGAAGTGCAATTAACCTGGATGGACGCCAAGATCGGCGATTGGGTGGTTACGCCGCGCATTGGGAAACCCGTCGAGGTCAACGCCCTTTGGGTTAACGCGCTTCATACCATGGCCGGATTTGCCACGCAGTTGAAGGTGCCCGGCGAGGGTTACGCAAAATTGCGCGACAAAGCCGCCAGAAATTTCCAGAAGTTCTGGAATCCGGAGCGGAATTGCTGCTTCGATGTGCTGGAGGTTCCGGGCGGAGGCGCGGACGCTTCGCTCCGGCCCAATCAGATTTTTGCGGTTTCGCTGCCGTTTAGCGCGCTCACGCAGGTCCAGCAGAAAAATGTCGTGAATGCCGTTGGCCGGGAACTCCTTACTTCCTTCGGTCTCCGCAGCCTCGCGCCCTCCGAACCTGCCTACAAAGGCCAATACACCGGCGGGCCCCGCGAACGCGATTCCGCCTACCATCAAGGTACTGTCTGGGCCTGGCTTCTCGGCGCGTTCGCGCTGGCGCATTTCAAGGTCTACGGAAATCGCGCAACCGCGCAAAACTTTCTGGAACCTTTGGGAAGATCTATCTACGCGGCAGGACTTGGCACCATCGGCGAAATCTTCGGCGGAGATGCCCCGTTCCCGCCGGCGGGCTGCCCGGCGCAAGCCTGGAGCGTCGCCGAACTCATCCGCGCCTGGGAATTCCTCTCCTCGCAACAAGGCCGGTCCACCTGAAAGCTCGATTCGATGCTTGCCTCAATCCAGGCGCGGCGCGGGCTCGTACAACTCAATCAGAACTTTTCCCGCATCCGGCGCGGAGACCAGGAAAAAATTCACGCGCGTGCCGTCCGAGCCCGGCCGCGTCGCCGGGTACACGGCATCCAGCCCGAAATTTTCCTTCAGCAGCTGCGTTGCCCGGTCCACGTCCTTGCACAAGAATTCCACCTGCTGGATTCCCTCGCCAAATTTTTGCAGATATTTCGCGATTGCGCCGCTGCCCGCCGGGTCCTTGCTGGTAAGAATGTCCATGGTGAGCCCGCCGGGAAAGTGCAGCTCAAACTCCCTGGCGTCCTGGTCGGGCGGCACTTCCGCCAGCCGCGGAAGCCCGTTGGCTTCATGCAGTTTCTCAAACCGCTCGGGGCTCACCGCCAGCCCGACGGTCACCTTCGGGGCGTGCGAGTCCAGCAAATCCGCCAGCTTCGTGTCGCTCCACCAGGGATACACGGCGTGGTCCGCCAGCGCCCGCCCGCTGCGGCAAATCTCGTTCGCGGAAACAACGCGGACTTCGGGGTCGTCCGAACACATCCCCTCGATGGCGCGCTGCAGAAGTTCGTTCATCGTTTCACCCAAGAGAATCTCCCGTTGGCTGCCGCACTAGTTTAACTGGATTGCGTCTCGTTCGTCTTTACCGGTCCAGCCGCGAGCGATGCCACGATGGAGAGCCCGAGGATGCCCCCCACCACGCTCAACGAGAGCAGCGTCGCAAAATGGAACCACGGCTCCGCCACCATTTTCCCCCCGACAAACACCAGCACCAGCGCCAATCCGTGGCTCAAATAGCGGAAATATTGCAGGACGTCGGCCAGCAGGAAATACAGCGCGCGCAGGCCAAGGATGGCAAAGACGTTCGAGGTGTAGACAATGAAGGGGTCTTTGGTGATGCCGAAAATCGCGGGAATGGAGTCGACCGCGAAGGTCACGTCGGTGATCTCCACAATCAGCAGCACCAGCAGGAGCGGGGTCGCGAAAAGGCGGCCCTCGTCGCGCAGGAAAAAACGTCCCCCGCGGTATTCCTTGGTCACGCGCAAGTGAGAGTTCGCGAAGCGGAAGATCGGATTCTTCTCGTAGTGCACGGTTTTGTCGTGCTTCCACAACATGTGGAACCCCGTGTACACGAGAAAAATGCCGAACACCTGCAGGATCCAGTCGAAGCGGCTGACCAGCGCCGCTCCCGCCGCAATCATGATCCCGCGCATCACCAGCGCGCCCAGAATTCCCCATTCCAGCACGCGATGCTGATACTCGCCGGGCACGCGGAACGCCCGAAACAGCACCAGAAACACGAACAGGTTGTCGACGCTCAGCGCTTTCTCGATGAGGTATCCGGTGAAGAATTCCAGCCCGCGGTCCGAGCCGTGCCAGTGCCACACCCAGAACCCGAAGGCCAGCGACAACGCGATCCACACCACGCTCCAGACGGCCGCTTCCCGCAATCCAATCTTGTGGGCTTTCCGGTGGAAGACCCCCAGATCCAGGGCCAAGGCAAGCAAGACAAAGAGATTGAACGCAACCCACAGCAGGGTGGTGCCCATGCACCCAGAATAGCGCAGTTCAGGGCTGCGCCGAGGCCAAGTCTTTCCCGTTCAGGTTCGA
>Ga0335085_10015735_pt1 | contig 10957 bp, 6 predicted proteins | sample Lox_Sample_45_FD_206712 | JGI IMG/M metagenome (GOLD analysis project Ga0335085, IMG submission 206712) | Soil microbial communities from Loxahatchee National Wildlife Refuge, Florida, United States - Lox_Sample_4.5 | ecosystem: Environmental > Terrestrial > Soil > Wetlands | place: USA: Florida... | reverse complement strand
GATGCCGTACTCCGTCGTGTGCGTCTGCCACATGCAGAAGCCGCCCACGTGCTTGGCGACCATCACCACGTACCTGGCGCCGAGGTCGCGGGCGACGCTCGCCCACTGGTCGGTGTCGATGTCGGGATCGATGGACGACGGCGGCGTCGAGCGGTCGTCGTACTCGCGGTCCTGCCACGTGTTCGGCGCGAAGTGGACGAACATCCCCAGTTCCAGATCCTGCCAGTGCCTCTGGTCGGCAGACGGCAAGGCAGAAGGCCACCCTGCCCCGCCCCCCAAGGCGCGCGATGACGGCAGGCGCGCGGCCACGCCTGCCGCGACGAGCGAAGACACGAACTCCCGGCGGTCGGTCATGCGCTCAAGATACGCGCGCACGGATTGTGCACCACCACGGCGGGCATGTCGGGAATGATCCTCACGACCGGGCGCGGATGCCCGGGCGACGGCACTTCCGCCGGTCCAGGCGGCCGGTAAGTTTCCCGCCCGTGAACGCGCCAGCACGCAAGGCGGTGATCCTCGCCCGCGGCCTCGGCACCAGGATGCGCCAGGACGACGCCGCCGCCGGCCTCGACCCGAGGCAGGCCGCGACCGCCGCCGCGGGCCTCAAGGTACTGATGCCGCTCGCCGGCCGGCCGTTCGTGCACTACGTGCTGAGCGCGCTGGCCGATGCGGGCTACGACGAGATCTGCCTCGTGATCGGCCCCGACCGGCCGGCGGTGCGCGAGCACTTCGAGCGCGACGTGACGCCGAAGCGGATCCGCATCGCCTTCGCGATCCAGGACCAGCCGCGCGGCACCGCCGACGCGGTGCTGGCCGCGGAGGCATTCGCCGGGCCCGACCGGTTCCTGGTCATCAACTCGGACAACTACTACCCCCTCGAGGCGTACCGCGGACTGCGCGAAGCCGGGGGGGCGGGCATCGCCGGGTTCTGGCGCCGGGCGCTGGTGAGCGAGGGCAACCTGCTCCCGGACCGCGTCGCCGGCTTCCCCATCGTCGAGCGGGACGCCGCCGGCTACGCTTCGCGGCTCGTCGAGCCCGGCGAGACCGCGCTGAAGCCGGACGACGACGCGCTGATCAGCATGAACTGCTGGATGTTCACCCCGCGGATCTTCGCCGCCTGCCGCGCGATCCCGCCGTCGGCGAACGGCGAGCTGGAGATCCAGGCCGCGGTGCGGCACGCGATGCGCGAGGGCGAGCGGTTCCGGGTGCTCGCGTTCCGCGCCCCGGTCCTCGACCTCACGGCCCGCGGCGACGTCGCCTACGTGACCGGACGCCTCGCAGGCGTCCGGGTGGAGCTCTAGACCATGCCTTCGGACCAGCTGATCGCGCGGGCGCAGGAAGCGCTCGAGCACCTGGGCGGCACCTCGGAGGAGGTGCGCCGCTACTTCGTGCCCGGCCGCATCGAGGTGCTCGGCAAGCACACCGACTACGCCGGCGGGCGGAGCCTGCTGTGCGCGGCGGAGCGGGGGATGTACTTCGCCGTCGCGCCGCGCGGCGACGGCCGGATGCGGATCGCGGACGCCCGCCTGGGCGAGACCGTCGAGTTCGCGATCGAGCCGAACGTGAAGGCCGCGCCGGGCCACTGGTCCAACTACCCGATGACCATGGCGCGGCGGCTGGCGCGCAACTTCCCCGGCCGCTGGACCGGCGTGGACGTCGGCATGATCGGCGACCTCCCGCTCGCGGCCGGGATGAGCAGCTCGAGCGCCGTCTCCATCGGCTACTACGTGGCCCTCGCCGACGCGAATGCGCTCGAGCGCCGGCCCGAGTACGAAGCGAACATCCGCACGATGGAGGACCTCGCCGGCTACCTGGGCACGGTCGAGAACGGCCGCACCTTCGGCACGCTGCGGGGCGACACCGGCGTCGGGCTCGCCGGCGGCAGCGAGGATCAGACCGCCATCCTGTGCTGCCGGGCCGGCGAGCTGAGCCAGTACTCGTTCTGCCCGGTGCGCCACGAGCGCAACCTCCCGCTCCCCGCGGGCTGGTCGTTCGCGGTGGGCGTGACCGGCGTGGTCGCGGACAAGAACGCCGCCGCCCAGGAGAAGTACAACCGCGCCGCCCGCCTGGTGGACGAGGTGATGCGGGTGTGGCGCGGGGCGACCGGCCGCGACGACCTGTGGCTCGCGGACGCGCTCGAGGGATCGCCGGGCGCGCCCGCCCGCTTCCGCAGGCTGCTCGAGCCGACACCCGAGCTGCTGGAGCGGTTCGAGCAGTTCTACGTCGAGAACGCCGAGATCATCCCCGCCGTGGGCGACCTGCTGGCGACGGGCGACGTGACGGGCATCGGCCCGCTGGTGGACCGCTCGATGGAGCGGGCGGTGCGCCTCTTGAAGAACCAGATCCCGGAGACGATCGCCCTGGCCTCCGGCGCCCGCACCCTGGGCGCGGCAGCGGCTTCCGCGTTCGGCGGCGGTTTCGGGGGCGCGGTCTGGGCGCTGGTGGCCGTGCGCGACGCCGAGGGCTTCCTGAAGCGCTGGGCCGAAGGCTACCGGAAGGCCTTCCCCGCCCACGCCGCGCGGGCCGAGTTCTTCCTGACCCCGGCCGCGCCCGCGATGCGGCGGCTGTAGGCCGGATCGAAACGGGCCGGCCCCGCCGGCCGTAGACACCAGCAGGTCCATGCCCTGCCCCCGAGGCCGCCCGCGCGGGCGTCCCCGCACCGGGCACTCCGTTCCAGCCACGTCCAAGGAGACCACCCGATGGTCCTGACCGTCCGTACCGTGCGAGGTGTGCTGCGCCTCGCGGCGCTCGCCGCCCTCGTCGCCGCGGCGCCGCTCGCCGCCCAGACCAGGCTGCTCCGCTACCCGGACATCCACGGCGACCGCGTGGTGTTCACCTACGCGGGCGATCTGTGGACGGCCCCGTCGACCGGCGGCACCGCGGTGCGGCTGACCGCGCACCCGGGCCTCGAGCTGTTCGCCAAGTTCTCGCCCGACGGGCAGTGGATCGCCTTCACCGGCCAGTACGACGGCGACGAGCAGGTGTACGTGATCCCGGCCACCGGCGGCGTGCCGCGCCAGCTGACCTTCTACCCGGCCAGGGGCCCGCTGCCGCCGCGCTGGGGCTACGACAACCAGGTGTACGGGTGGACGCCCGACGGCAAGGCGATCCTGTTCCGCTCGCTGCGCGACGGCTGGGACCTGGCCGACAACCGGCTGTACACGGTCCCGCTCGAGGGCGGCCTCCCGACGGCGCTGCCGATGCCGCAGGCCGGCGCGGGCGACGTCTCGCCCGACGGCCGGCAGGTCGTCTACTCGCCCCTGTTCCGCGACTTCCGCGCCTGGAAGCGCTACCAGGGAGGCTGGGCCCAGGACCTGTGGGTCTTCGACCTGGCGACCCACGCGGCGAAGAACGTCACCGACAACCCGTTCGCCGACCGCGATCCGATGTGGATCGGCGGCCGCGTCTACTTCGCCTCCGACCGCTCGGGCACGCTCAACCTGTACACGGTCCTGCCGGACGGCACGGACCTGCGCCAGCTCACCACCAGCACGACCTGGGACGTGCGCTGGCCGAGCGCCGACGAGACCGGGCAGATCGTGTACGAATCCGACGGCGAGCTGCACGTCTTCAACACGCACGACAACTCCGACCGCAAGCTCGACATCGTCGCGCCCGACGACCAGCTCGCGGCGCGGCCGCACCACCAGTCGGTGTCACGCTACGTCGAGGACTTCGCGCTGAGCCCGAACGGCACCCGCGCGCTGTTCACCGCCCGCGGCGACGTCTTCACCGTGCCGGCCGAGCACGGCCCGACCCGCAACCTCACCCACAGCTCCGACGCGCACGACAAGGGCGCGCGCTGGTCGCCGGACGGGCGCAAGATCGCCTTCATCTCCGACCGCAGCGGTGAAGAGGAGCTGTACCTGGTGGACCAGGACGGCTCCGGCGCGCCGGAGCGGCTCACCACCGGCGGCGACATGATGCGCTACCCGCCGGTGTGGTCGCCCGACGGCAAGTACCTCGCCTTCGCCGACAAGTCCGGCCGCCTGTGGGCGCTCGAGCTGGCGACCAGGCGCCTCACGGAAGTGGCGCGCGACTCCAGCGGCACGATGTACGACCAGAGCTGGTCGCCGGACAGCCGCTGGCTCGCCTTCAGCCTCGCCCACGCGAGCGGCTTCCGCTCGGTGTATGTGTGGGGTCTCGGCGATCGCGTCCTGCACCAGGTGACCGACGCGCTGGCGGGCTCGTACGAGCCGGTGTTCGATCGGGACGGCAAGTACCTGTTCTTCCTCAGCGACCGCGAGTACCACCCGCAGATCAGCTCGCTCGAGTGGGACTTCGCGGGCAACCGCACCACCGGCATCTTCGCGCTGGCGCTCCGCAAGGACGTGCCGCCGCCGTTCCCGCCGCAGAGCGACGAGGTGAAGCCGGATACGACGGCGGCGGCTCCCGCGCCGGCACCGGCGCGCGGCCGGCACGCCGCGCCGGCGGCCGACACCGCCCGGACCGCACCCAAGGGCGCGCCGACGCCGGTCGCCATCGATTTCGACGGTCTCGCCGGGCGCATCGCGCCGGTGCCGGTGCCCGCCGACAACTACAGCGGCCTCGTGGCCGTGAAGGGGAACCTGCTCTACGTGCGGTCGCCGGCCGGCTACTACGGCCGCTCGAGCGACGAGCACTCGGCGCTCGTGGCCTTCAGCTTCGAGGACCGCAAGGCCACGACGCTCGCCGAGGACGTCGGCGGCTACGCGCTCTCGCCCGACGGCTCCAAGGTCCTGGTGCGCCAGGGCGGCGCGTACAACCTGTACGACGCCACGGCCAAGGGCGCATCGTCCAAAAAGACCGTGTCCACCGAGGGGCTCGTGGCCGACGTCGTGCCGCAGCAGGAGTGGGCCGAGATCTTCGAGGAGGTGTGGCGGCGGTACCGCGACTTCTTCTACGTGCCGAACATGAACGGGTACGACTGGAAGGCGCTGCACGACCGCTACCGGCCGCTGCTCCAGTACGTCGGCCACCGCTCCGATCTCGACTTCGTGCTGCAGGAGATGGTCGCGGAGCTGAGCAACTCGCACACCTACATCTCCGGCGGCGACTACGGCGCCGTGCCCGCCCGGCCGCCCGTCGGCCTGCCCGGCGCGCGGTTCGCGCTCGACCCGGCCTCCGGACGCTACCGGATCGCCTCCATCATGGAGGGCGACAACGCCGAGGAGCCGTACCGCTCGCCGCTCACCGCCATCGGCGTGGACGCGCGGGTGGGCGACTACGTGCTGGCCATCGACGGCGTGGACCTGAAGGCGCCGGAGAACCCGTACCGGCTGCTCCGCTACAAGGCGGATCACCCCGTCACGCTCACGCTCAACGCGCGGCCCACCGCCGACGGCGCGCGGCAGGTCACCTACCAACCCGTCGGCAGCGAGACCAACCTGGTCTACTACGACTGGGTCGCCGCCAACCGGCGCCGGGTGGACTCGCTGACCCACGGCACCGTCGGGTACCTGCACCTGCCCGACATGGGTGCCGACGGCATCGCCGAGTTCATCAAGTGGTACTACCCGCAGATCCGGATGGAGGGGCTGGTCGTCGACGACCGCGGCAACGGCGGGGGCAACGTCTCCTCGATGATCATCGCGCGGCTGAGCCAGCAGCTGCTGGCCACGCGGTTCTCGCGCGACAACGAGTTCGCCGGCACCTACCCCAACGGGCCGATCTTCCACGGCTCCCTGGTCGCGCTCTTGAACGAGACCTCGGCCTCCGACGGCGACATCTTCCCGGCGATGTTCAAGCAGGCCGGGCTCGGCCCCCTGATCGGCAAGCGCTCCTGGGGCGGCGTCATCGGGATCACCGGCCACGGGCCGCTCCTGGACGGCGGCAACGTCAACGTCCCGGAGTTCGGCTTCGCCAGCGCCGACGGCCGCTGGATCATCGAGGGCCACGGCGTGGATCCCGACATCGTGGTGGAGAACGACCCGGCGAGTGTCATCGCCGGCCGCGACCCGCAGCTCGAGCGCGGCGTCGCGGAGGTGCTGCGGGAGATGCGGGAGCACCCGCGCCGGCTGCCGCCGCGTCCGGCGCCGCCGGTGAAGGCGCCGGCCGGCATGCGGTAGCGCCAGCCGGGCCCGAACGCACGACGGCAGGGGCGCAGCGCGCTCCTGCCTTCGTCGTGCCCGGGCGGCCCGCCGGCCGCGGCGCTACGGCGCGCGGCTGGTGGCGCCGATGAACTGCGCGATGTTGGTCTTGAGCTGCGCCAGCGCCGGCGGGTAGAGGTACATCATGTGGCCGGCGTCGTAGTACTTGAGCTCGATGTGGCCGCGCAGGTCGGGCCTCAGGCCCAGGTGGTCCATGGTGTACTCGGTGGCGAAGAACGGCGTCGCGAGGTCGTAGTAGCCGTTCTCGACCTGGACCCGGAGGTTGGGGTTGTACCTGAGGGCATCCGCGAGGTCGCCCCCGACGTACGGCGTCGCACGCCACCCGCCCCCGCCGCCCGGGCCCCGGCCGCCGCGGCTCCAGTCCCAGCGCACGTCGCCGCCGGTGACGTAGCGCTGATCGCCGCCGTACTTCAGCTGGTCGTGCAGGTAGGCGTTGATCGCGGCGGTGAACGCGCCGGAGATGGCGTTCGACTGCGGGTCCTCGTACGCGTTCTCCGCCAGCAGGTCCGCCTCGGGCCCGCTGAAGCGCGCGTCGAGGCGGCCCGTGATCAGGCCGTGCGCGCGCTGCAGCTCGGCCATGTACTGCCCCAGCGTAACCCGCAGGTTCGCCTTGTCGAGGTAGCCGGTGTCGAGCCCCGTGTAGGCCGAGAGCCGCCGCAGCACGTCGGCGCGCTCCGCGGCGCCGAGCGCCGTGCCCTTCGCCAGCGCGTCGGCGTACGCGCCGGCGGCGAACTGGCGCACCGTGTCGATGAACGCCGCCAGGTTGGCCGGCTGCGGGATCACGTGATGGTACGCCGCCACCGCCGCGTAGCTCGGCAGGTAGAGCACGTAGGAGACGTCGTGGCCCGACGCGAAGTTCAGCGTCTCGAAGTCGAGCACGTTCGAGATCAGGACGACGCCGTTGAAGTCCATCCCCTCGTCGCCCTGCAGCAGGTTGACCAGCACCGCCGAGCGCGTGGTGCCGTAGCTCTCGCCGATCAGGTACTTGGGCGAGTTCCACCGGCCGTTGCGCGTGACGTACTGGCGGACGAACTGCGCCAGCGACCGGGCGTCCTGGTCGATGCCCCAGAAGTCCTTGCCCGTGCCCTTCCCCACCGGCTTGCTGAAGCCCGTGCCGACCGGATCCACGAACACCATGTCGGTGACGTCGAGCAGGGTGTTGCCGTTGTCCTCGACGCGATACGGGGGCGGCGGCGTGGGCGCGGCGTCGGTCGTGACGATCCGCTGCGGGCCGAAGGCACCCATATGCAGCCACAGCGAGGCCGAGCCGGGGCCCCCGTTGTAGACGAACGCCAGCGGCCGCTGGCTCGCGTCGCGCACGTCGGTGCGGGTGTACGCCGTGTAGTACAGCCGCCCGACCGGCGCGCCGGAGTCGTTCCTCAGGATCAGGGTTCCGGCCAGCGCGCGGTACGGGATCGTCTGGCCGCCCACCCGGACGGTGTGCATCGTGACCGACGAATCCGGGACGGTGTCGGACGCCGACATCGTCCTGACGGCGGAGTCCCCCGCCGCGGCCGGCGCATTGGCCCCCGGCTCGGGCCGCCGGGGCCGCTGGGCCGCCGCGACCGACGGCACGACCAGACACGCGATCAGGGCGGACGTGAACGAGAACCGACGCATGCTTCCTCCCGTGCGGCTGGCACGTTGGCTCGCGGCAGACGTGGGGCTCTGGATGGCGACGGTCAATACACCCTGGACCGGCGGCGCACGCAAGGGGGAAGGCCTCAGGTCGCGAACGCCAGCACCAGGATGCCGGCGAACACCGCGATCGCTCCCGCCACCCGGCGCGGGCCGAAGCGCTCGCCCAGCCACAACCAGCCCGCCAGGGCAGCGATCACCACGCCGACTTCGCGCACCGCGCCCGCGTAGCCGAGCGGCGCGACGGCGTAGGCCCGCAGCACGAGGGCGTACGCCACCATCATCAGCGCGCCGGCCGCCACGACCCGCCACGCGTGCGCGCGCCACGCCGCCGCGACACCGCGGCTTCCGTACCGGGCCAGCACCGGCGGCGTCAGCATCAGCGTGCCCCCGAGCATGATGGCCACCGTGTACGGCGCCGCGCTGGTGCGCCGCACCGCCAGCCCGTCGATCAGGGAGTAGACGGAGATGCACAGCGCGACGCCCAGCGCCGAGGCCACGCCGCGCCCGCGGAACCCGGGCCCGCTCCACCGCCACCACGCTTCGCCGCCGCCGACCGGGACGAGACCCAGGACGACGAGCGCGAGCCCGGCGACCCCGGCCGGCGAGGGCACCTGCCCGAGCGCGACGGCCGCCCACAGGGCGAGCAGCGCCGGTGCGGCGCCGCGTGCCAGCGGGTACACCTGCGAGAAGTCGGCCAGGCCGTACGCGCGGACCAGCAGCAGTCCGTACGCGGCCTCGACGGCAGAGCTGGCGACGACGTACGGCCAGATCGCCCGCGGCACCGGCGCCGCGACCAGCACCGGCAGGAACAGCAGCGAGCCCGCCAGCCACGCGAGCCACAGCACCAGCAGGCGGTCTTCGACCGGCTTGATGAGCAGGTTCCAGGCGGCGTGCAACACGCCGGCCACCAGCAGCAGGGCGAGGGCGGGGAGACTCACGCGGCATCGCGCCCCTGCCGCGGCGCCGCGCTCACGTCCGTGCGCTCACCCGACGGGCTCGGCCTCGAGCGTCAGCACCCGGAACGGGGCCAGCTCGAAGGCGTGCGGCACCCCGGCCTCGAGCCGCACGGGCATCTGCCCGCGGTCCGCCGCCCACGGGCTCCGCGCGGCGTACACGCGCGGCGCGCCGTCCGGCAGCTCGAAGGCTTCCCCCGGGTCGAGGGTGAGGGTCTGGGGAACGGCGGCCGGGTTCCGGAGCGAGAGAATCCCCCGCCCGCCGCGCCAGGCCGCGTGCCCGTACGCCGCGAGCGCCATCGGGTCGCCCCCGACCCAATGGGTGTCCGCCAGCACCTCGGCGTTGCGGCGCGACCAGGCGGCCGCCTCGGCCAGCACGTCCCAATTGGAGGCCGTGAGCAGTGAAGGCGTGACGTACATCTCCTGCAGCTGTGTCCCGGTCCCGAAGTAGGCGCGGACGTCGTCGCCGAAGTCGTCGTGGGGATCCGTGTTCAGGTTGTGCGCGTGCTGCGCGTAGATCACGCCGTGCAGCATCAGCGAGCTGAGCGGGAACAGCGGGCCCTTCCGCACGATGCCCTGCCAGGTGTCGCCGTCGCGGTAGGTGATCCACCGCTGCCGGTCGCTGCCCACGCCGGCGAAGTCGTGGTCCTCGCCGCCGCGCCAGATCGAGTCGGCCCAGCGCAGCCAGAACGGCGAGGGGAAGGTGCCGGTCGTGAGATTGACGTACAGGTCCGGCTTCACCGCCCTCAGCTCGCCGATCAGGTGGATCGCGGCGTCGAAGTCGGAGTCGAAGGCGCTGCCGGGGATCGCCGTCGCGGCGTTGCCCGTGCCGTCGAACTTGAACTGGTTGACCCCGTAAGTGCGGATCATGTCGAGGCACACGTCGCGGAACCGGGCGTAGTACTTCGGGCCCGACAACGCGAACCCGCCCTCGTTGGTCTCGAAGCCCTGCGCGCGCCCGTAGCGCAGCCGCTCCTGCCGTGGCTGGCCGTAGCCGCCCCACGGCGACATCCAGACGCCGGGCGCGGCCCCGTAGTTCGCCGTCTCCGCCTTCACCGGCGCGAAGCCGTCCGGGAATCCGGCGTTGAAGTGCCACAGCGTCTGGTGATCGTCCCAGCCGTCGTCGAACAGGAACGAGTCGAGCGTGACGCCGCGGCGTTGCCGCAGCTCGGTGCCGAAGGCGTCCACGACCGCGAGGGCCCCGGCCTGGTCGTAGGCGTTGAAGTAGCCGAGGTCGTACCAGGAGTTGTAGTGGAGGAAGGTGCGGTACGGGTGCGCCCGCTCGCGTTCGAGGTAGGCGAGGAAGTCGCGCCGCAGCTGCCCCGGCGTCGTCACGCCGATCACCGAGGAGTAGGCCGGCGCCGTCCCCGGCCTCACGGGGAGCGCGCGGTCGAGCCACGCCCGCGCCCGCCCGCCGTCGGACGCCGCGCCGGCGAGCGGGTGCTCGAAGCCGAGGAACAGGTTGCCCGCCACCAGCGGCGAGCCGGTCACCGAGCCCTGCACCGCCGCGCCGGGCAGCGCCACGTCCACCAGGAGGATCCGGAGCAGCGGCACCTCGTCGCCGGTGGTCTCGAGCCGGACCTCCTGCCTGAGGTACGCCGAGCCGTCGCGCAGAACGGCGCGCCAGGTGACGCGCAGCGGGCTCGAGGCGTCGGCGAGCACGACGGTGACCTGCTGGCCGCCGGAGCGCTCGACGAGGCGCGACGCCCCGGGATCGGCGGCGAGCCGCTCGACGCGCGGAGCGCCCGCAATCCGCATCGCCGTCGAGCGGATCTCGGTGCCGCCGGCCAGCGCGAGCACGAACACGTCGGGCGAGGGAGCGAGCGTCGTGCGGTTGCGCCGGTCCTCGAGGCGGACGGCGCGGAGCACGCCGCCCGCCGTGCTCCACGCGGCCGCCACCTGGTCGTTGCCGAGCGACAGCTCGTCGCCGTTGGCGGCCACGCGCGCGGCGCCTGGGCCGGTCGTCGTGGCCGGGAGCGCGGGGCCCCTCCGGCCGCCGATCCGCGGCAGCGCCGCGGCGCCGGCCGAGGCCAGGGCGGCGCGCTCGACGAATTCCCGGCGCGTGATCATTCGCCCATCGCCCGCGTCACGGCGCCGCCCTTCATCACGAACCGGACGTTGCGCAGCGCGTGCACGTCGGTCGTGGGGTCGCCCTCGACCGCGATCAGGTCCGCCAGCAGCCCGGGCTTGACGCTGCCGCGGTCCTCGAGCCGCAGGATCTTCGCGTTGCCGCTGGTGGCCGCGACCACCGCTGCGAGCGGCGTCATCCCGTAG
>Ga0335085_10015734_pt1 | contig 10957 bp, 8 predicted proteins | sample Lox_Sample_45_FD_206712 | JGI IMG/M metagenome (GOLD analysis project Ga0335085, IMG submission 206712) | Soil microbial communities from Loxahatchee National Wildlife Refuge, Florida, United States - Lox_Sample_4.5 | ecosystem: Environmental > Terrestrial > Soil > Wetlands | place: USA: Florida... | reverse complement strand
CTGGATCGACCGCCTCCTCCCCCCGGTGGTGATCGGGCCCGTGGTGATGGTCATCGGCCTCGGCCTCGCCCAGGTGGCGGTGGCGATGGCCACGACCGGGAGCGGCGTCCCCGCGAACGTCTTCGACCCGGCGCTGTTCAGCGGCGCCAAGTTCGCCGTGGCGATGGCGGCGCTCCTCGTGGCGGTGCTCGCCTCCGTCTACCTTCGCGGCTTCCCCGGCGTCATCCCCGTGCTCATCGGGGTCCTGGGCGGCTACGCCGTGGCGGCGCTCGCGGGCCAGGTGGACTTCTCCGGCATCGCCCGGGCGGGCCTGTTCGACGTCCCGCACTTCGTCCTGCCGCGGTTCGACCTCGGCGCCATCGCGCTCCTCGCACCGATCTCGCTCGTGGTCATCACCGAGCACATCGGCCACCTCATCGTGACCGGCAACGTGGTGGGGAAGGACCTCATGAGGGACCCCGGGTTGCACCGCTCGCTCGCCGGCGACGGCATCGCCACGGCGCTCTCGGGCCTGCTCGGCGGCCCGCCCAACACCACCTACGGGGAGAACATCGGGGTCATGGCGGTGACCCGCGTCTTCAGCGTCTGGGTCATCGGCGGCGCGGCGGTCATCGCCATCGCCATGTCGTTCCTGCCCAAGGTCGGGGCGGCCATCGCCTCCATCCCGGTCCACGTGATGGGCGGCATCTGCATCCTGCTCTTCGGGATCATCGCCTCCGCCGGCGTCCGCATGATGGTCGAGGACCGCACCGACTTCTCGCAAAGGCGGAACCTCATCATCGCCTCGGTCATCCTGGTCATCGGCGTGGGGGGAGCGAGGATCCACGTCCTCGGGGCCGAGATCGGCGAGATGTCCCTCGCCACGTACGTGGGCGTGCTCCTCAACCTGGTCCTGCCGGGAGCTCCCGCCGCGAAGGCCTCCAGGGCCTAGACTAGCCCGGGGCAGCGGTGCCGCGCGGGGCGGCGGGCCCGGAAGGCTCGCCGTCCTTCCGCTTCCCGACCCGTCGCGCCGGCACGCCCGCCCAGGTCTCCCCGGGGCCGACGCGGGTGTGCTTCGAGAGCACCGAGCCCGCGGCGATGACCGCGCCATCCCCGATGTCGCAGCCCGGGAAGATGACGGCCATGAGACCCACCGTGACGTTGCGGCCGATGCGCACCGGCGCCGTGACGAGCCGCCCGCGCTCGGCGGCGTGGCAGACCAGGGTCACGTCTCCGCCGATCACCGAGTCGTCTCCGATCTCGATGAGGTTCTGGTCGGCCATGATGGCGGTGTTGATCTGGACGCGCCTGCCGATGCGGGCGCCCATGAGCCGGTGGTAGAGCGGCAGGAACGGCGTCACCCGGATCCAGTTCACGAACGTGAAGCGAAACACCAGGGTGAGGGCGTTGTAGCTCGCCCACCGCCACGCCCCCATCGACAGGAACGGGAAGCGCCCCACCGGCGTGCCGGTGGCGAAGGTGAGCCAGCGAACCGCCGGGAGCAGCAGGAGCAGCGCGAGGCCGAACGCGAAGTAGCCGGCCGCTCCCGCCACCCCGAGCGCGAGCGCACGCGCCGCCCCCGGCGCGGGGTACGCCGCCCCGGCACGCTCCAGGAGCCACGCCGCGGGCGCCGCGGCGACGCCGCAGACCGCGATCACCTCGGCGAAGAGGAGGAGCGTGAGCAGGACCTGCAGCGGCGTGAAGAGGGCCAGCTTCCAGCGCGGCTCGGGCACGGGCGGTCCTCAGTAGGTGAGCAACCCGCCCGCCCGCCAGAGGGCGAAGATCGCTCCCCAGCCGAGCGCGAGCGTGCCCAGGAACACCAGGGCGGCGAGGAGCGAGAGCCGGTTCATGCTGCCGCCCCACGGGCGCGGCGCCCAGCCGGCCATCACCGCCTGAACCCCGTTCGCGAGGTGGTAGGCCGTGCCGAGGACGCCGAGCAGGTACACGAGGAGCGTGGGCCGGTGAAAGCGCATCTCGCGGGCGAGGTCGTCGAACGGCTCCGGCCCGCCGTGGAGCAGGCGCGGGCGGAGGAGCGCGAGCCACAGGTGCGCGCCCAGGAATGCGAGGATTCCGAGCCCGGCCAGGCGATGCAGCACGTGTCGGACGTTCGCGAAGGCGGACGTGGCCGCCTGGACCCGGGTGCCGGGCACCCGGACGACGCCCCAGACGGCGTGAATGGCGAGGGGCAGGAGCACGACCGCGTAGGTGACGAGCTGGAACCCCGGGCCGCGGTGCTGGGTGACGGCCCGCTCCCAGGACTCCCCGCCGCGGATCGCGTGGAGGTTGTTCCAGAGGTGGTTCACGGTCCACACGCCGAGCGGCATGAGGCCGAGGAGCGATGCGGTCTTCGAGGAGAGGTAGCCGATGCGCAAGGGGGCCTCGCAGGGCGAGAAGACTAGCACTCCGGAAGGTCGACGCCGATCCGAAGCGGGCCGAGGAACACGTTCACCGCGAGGCCGCCCCGGGCCGTCTCCTCGTACGCGGTGGTGGTTGGGCCCTTCCCCGGGGCTTTCGCAGGGTGTACGAAGTAGGGGCACCCGCACCACCCGTCACCTCGGGCGGCGCCGGGCGGGGAGGCTCCTTGGGCGATCTCGCGACGGGCATGCTGGTCCGCCACGCCACGCTCGGACTGGGCCGGGTGGTCCTCATCGAGCCCACCGCCGTCCACGTCTTCTTCCCGGGCACCGACTCCCGGCAGGCGGCGAAGCTGCGCTGGCCGGCGGCGCGGCCCCTCCTCACCACCGAGGGCGTGGAGCGCGACGCTTGGCTCGAGTCGCTCTCCTCCTTCGAGCTCGACCCGGAGACGGGCCGCTACACGCTCGCCACGAACTTCGTCACCCACGAGCAGGCGGTCGAGGACTACCTGTCCCGCCGCCCCGTGGCGGCCACGCCCTCCGGCCGGATGGACCGGGTGGACGCGTGGCGGGCCGCCTCCACCGAGTTCCACGCGGCCTTCCCTCCCGGCGAGGGAGAACGCCTCGCCGCCACGCGGAACGCGAGGGAACTCGTGCGCCGCCTCAACCGGGTGCTCAAGGCCACCGAGGGCATCCCCGGCGCGCTCGAGCCCGCCGCGGTCGCCGACGCCCTGAAGGACGTGGCCTCGCTCCTGCCCTGGGCGGAGAGCCTCTTCGCGCTCCTCTCGGTGCCCTCGCCCGCGCGCCCGCGCTTCGACGCGCTCTTCGCGGCCACGGCCGCCTTCGGGCGGGAGCCCGCGATCGCCTGGCCCCTCGCGACGCTGTTCCCGTTCCTCGCCTCCCCGGCGCGCCACATCGTGCTGTGGCCGCGGGCGACGACCGTGGCCGCCGAGCGGCTGGGCTTCGACCTCCGCTACTCGGCAGCGCCTGCCTACCCCACCTACGCCGCTCTTCGCGCCCTGGCGGCCCGGCTCTTCGAGCGCCTCGCGCCGCACGGGGCGCACGACCTCGCCGACGTGGAGGCCCTGCTCTTTGCGACCGCGTCGCGGCGCGGCATCGCGAAGCCGGGCAGCATCGCCGCTCCCCGGCCGCCGCCCCCCTCCCAGCCGGCGGTTCCGCGCGCACCGACGCCGCCGCCCGCTCCGGCCGCCCGGGCCCCCGCCCACGCGCCCGCCGCGCGGGTGAAGCCGAAGCCCGGGGCGCATGCGCCCGCCGGGAAGGCCGGAGCGAAGCTCCACCCGAAGCGCCCCAAGGCGAGGTCGGCCGCCCGCGCGCGGGCGAAGCCGGTCCGGAAGACGGCCAGGCGCCGCCGCTGACGCCTCACCTCCGCGCGCGGGGACGGCGGGGCCTGCCGCGCCCGGGCGCGGCGGCGCGAGCGGCCTCCTCGAGCCAGGCGCCCGAGAGCCGCGCCCCCAGGGCGAGGCCCTCGTCCCACGACGGTCCGTCGGGCACCCACGACGCGGCCTGCGAGAGCACCTCGGCCTCGAGCGAGAGGTCCTCCCCGAGCCGCCGCTCGTCGGCGCCGTCCATCCCGGAAGCCGCCAGGAACGCCGCGCGGGGGGCGCCGCTCGCGCCGAGCCGGGAGAGCCAGGCCTCGAGCGCTGCCACGGCGGCCGCGGGGTCCGGTGCGATCCCCGCGCTCCGGGCGAGCCCGGCGAGGAGCAGCCGCCGGAGCCCGTCGGCGGCGAGGCGGCCCGCGTCGGGCCGGCGCCGCAGCGCGTCGAGCACCTCGGCGGCGGGGGCGGTGTCGCCCGAGGGGAGGCGCGAGGTCGATCGCGAGAGCTTCGCGCGGCGGAGGTGCGACGACGGTCGCCGGGCAAGCGCGGGCGGGGGGAGCGGCGGGGCGCCGGCCTGGCGGGCGCGGACGTACTCGGCGGCGGCCCGGAGGGTTGCGCGGGCGTCCTCCGCCTTGGGATCGGGGAGCGCGGGGAGGAGCGCGCGCAGCGCATCGCGCGCGGCGGGCCGGAGCGGAGCCGTGGCGAGCACGGCCGTCCAGGTGCGCTCCGTGAAGTGAATGCCCTCGGCCGCCGCCACGAGGGCGCGGGCCTCGGCGGGGCGGAGGACGCGCATCGCGCGGGCGTCCTCCGCGGCCGCGCGCACGTTCACGAGCGGCAGGGTGACGGGGGCGTGGCCCCAGCCGGCGGGGCCGTGGAGGAGTGCCACCTCGGCGTCGTCGTCCACGATCCCCGATTTCACCCAGCGGAAGATTCGCCCGACGCCGACCATGCCGTGAGGCTCGAGCTCGGCGGCGCGGAGCGCGCCCAGGCTGGCGCCACCGAACACCGCCACGCCCGCCTCCAGGGCCTCCAGGATCTCGTGGTGCCAGACCGACGGCACCGTCTCGAACACCCCGTCCACGAGGGCGATGGCGATGGGCCGGGCCGAGAGGACGGCGAGGAGATCGCCCGACCGAGCCGGCGGGAGGACGCGGCAGGTCGCGATGCGCTCCGCCTCGGCGGCCGGCAGGGAGGGGCCGAGGAAGGCGACGAGGTCGCCGGCCAGGGGCGCTCGCCGTCTCACAGGAGCCCCGACACCGCGAGCCCAGGCACCACCGCCCTGCACACCGCCCATCCCGCCGGTGCGTCGAGCGGCACCATCGCGACGCGCCGGTGCCCCGCCCGCGCGAGGCGCCGGACCACCTCCCGGAGCGCGTCCCCGGGCGTCCGCGCCCGGAGGTCCGGCATGCGCGAGGCGTCGCGCCGTCCGCCACGTCGCGGCAAGGAGAGATCCTCCGCCGCCGGACGCGACCTCGACTCGGCCACGTCCTCGCGCGCACCGTGGATCTCGGTGGCGCGCGACTGGGCCGCCTCGTGCAGCGCGGCGAGGAGGGCGCGGTCGCGCCGTGTGCGGCAGGCGTACCCGGCGGCGAGGGGCACCGGACCCGCCGGCTCGACGAGGAGCGCGGCCGCACACGGGATGCCGAGCGGCCCCGTCGCGTCGAGGAGGTGCACGGCGATGCCGCGGGCCTCGAGCTCGAGCGCGAGGGCGGCCGCCCCCGGCGCCGCGGCGGGGAGCGAGCTCTTGTCGAGGAGGCGGGAGGCGACCTCTCTCCCGGTGAACCCCTCCGGCAGTGCGCGGGCGAGCTGGTCTCGCTCCACGAGCTCCAGGATCGCGTGCAGCATCGCCGCGGCCGTGGACGCGTGCGCCCCCGAGCCGTTCGAGGTCCAGGTCACGAACGCCGGGCCGAGCGACGGCCCGGAGGGCGGCGGGCAGTGGACCGCGCAGGCGGGCACGAGCACCGATCCGCCCGAGGCGAGGTCCTCGGCGAGCCTCCAGGCGATGCGCACACGCCGCGAGGCGGGGCCGGTGGACGGCTCGATCTCGTCGGGCGCGATCACCGCGGCTCCGCCGGAGGCCAGCCCCTCCGCGTCGCCCCACCGGTCGACCCCGGCGCGCTCGGCGCCGGAGAGCTCGGCGGCCTCGAGCAGCGCCCCCAGGGCGGCGAGCGCGCGGGACGGCCCCTTGCCGTTCGTCACCTGGAGCACGTGACCTCGCGGCCGGACGGCGCACGCCACCTCGACCCCGGTCCGATCGAGCCCCGTGATGCGGGCGACGCGCGTGACGCCCAGCGCCGCGGCGAGTGGCGCCGCGGCCCCCAGCGGACCCGAGACGGGCGGCATGAATCGGTTTATACACCCCGCATGTCCAACGACGCCCTCCAGAAGGCCCTCGCGCACTACGAGAAGAACGCCACCACGTACCTCGACGAGCTGAAGTCGCTCGTGCGCATCCCCTCGGTCTCGTTCCCCGGATTCCCCGAGGGCGAGGTCGTGAAGAGCGCCGAGGCGGCCGCCGAGGTTCTTCGCCGCCGCGGTTTCCAGAAGGTGGAGGTGCTCCGCGTCGAGGGGACCCACCCGTACGTCTTCGGCGAGCGCATCGAGGACCCGAAGCTGCCGACGCTCCTCCTCTACGCGCACCACGACGTCCAGCCCGCCGGCGACGAGGAGCTCTGGAAGACGAAGCCGTTCGAGCCGACCGAGAAGGACGGCCGCCTCTGGGGCCGCGGCACCGCCGACGACAAGGCCGGGATCCTCATCCACGCCGCGGCGGTGGACTCGTGGGTGAAGGCCGCCGGCAAGATGCCGGTCAACGTGAAGATCGTGGTGGAGGGCGAGGAGGAGATCGGCTCCGACCACCTGCCGAAGTTCCTCCAGCAGTACCGCTCCCGGCTCGACGCCGACGCGATGGTGCTCACCGACACCGGCAACATCGAGGCGGGGGTGCCGAGCATCACCATCGCCCTCCGCGGCCTCGTCACCGTGGAGGTCGAGGTGCGCGCCCTCGATCAGAGCGTGCACTCCGGCATGTGGGGTGGCCCGGTGCCAGACCCGGCCCTGGCGCTCTCGAAGATGCTGGCCGCGCTTGTCACCGAGGACGGCCGCATCGCGATCCCCGGCATCTACGACAAGGTCAGGAAGCTCTCGCCCGAGCAGAGGAAAGGCATCGAGCACCTGCCGGTCTCGGCGGAGGGATTCCGGAAGCAGGTACGGATGCGCCCCGGCGTCCAGCTCCTCGGCGGCCGCCATCCGTTCGAGACCAACTGGTGGCAGCCCGCCGTGGGCGTGAACGCCATCCAGGCATCCTCGAAGAAGGACGCCCGCAACATCATCAACGACGTCGCCTGGGCCCGCGTCGGCGTCCGCCTCGTGCCGGACCAGAGCGACGTCGAGGTCGGGAGGATGCTGGAGGACTTCCTCCGCCGCTCGGCGCCGTGGGGCGTCGAGGTCTCGGTGAAGCACCTCACGAGCGGCGCCCCCTGGATCACCGACGTCGGCCACCCGGCCTTCAAGGCCGCGTTCAGCTCGCTGGAGAAGGGGTACGGGAAGCCGGCCCTGGCGGTCGGGTGCGGCGGCTCCATCGGCTTCGTGGAGCCGTTCGCGAAGGCGCTCGGCGGCGTGCCGGCCCTCCTCATCGGCGTCGAGGACCCGCTGTCCAACCCTCACTCCGAGAACGAGAGCCTCCTCGTCGGCGATTTCCACAAGGCCGCGCGGAGCGCCATCCACCTCTACGGCGAGCTCGCCGGCGCGCTTCCCGGAAAGGCGTAGCGCGGGGATGGCGCCCCCGAGGAAAGGAAGCGTCGCCCCCGAGGAGGCCGCGGCGCTGGAGCGGGCGCGGGAGCTTCCCAACACCCGCACCGCCTCGGACCCGATCGCGCTGAAGCGCGCCTTCGTCGACCACCTGCAGTACTCGCAGGGCGCGGACGAGCACTCCGCCACCGCCCTCGACCGGTTCTTCGCCGTGGCGCTGCTCGTGCGCGACCGCCTGATGCGGCGGTGGATCGAGACGCAGCAGCTCTACTACCGGAAGGACGCGAAGCGCGTCTATTACATGTCGCTCGAGTTCCTCATGGGAAAGGCGCTCGAGAACAACCTCATCAACCTCGGCATCCACGACGTCACGCGCCAGGCGCTGGCGGACCTCGGGCTCGACCTCGCCGATCTTCTCGGCCAGGAGCCGGACGCCGGCCTCGGAAACGGCGGCCTGGGACGGCTCGCCGCCTGCTTCCTCGACTCGCTCGCCACGCTCTCCTACCCGGCCTACGGCTACGGCATCCGCTACGAGTTCGGCATCTTCAACCAGGAGATCCGCGCCGGCTACCAGGTGGAGCGGCCGGACGACTGGCTCCGCTTCGGCAATCCCTGGGAGGTGCCGCGCCCCGAGAACGTGGTGCCCGTCTCCTTCTACGGCCGCACCGAGCAGGTCACCGAGGACGGCAAGACGCGCGTGAGGTGGCTCGACGTCCGCCACGTGCTGGGCATGCCCTACGACGTGCCCATCGCCGGCTACCAGAACGGCACGGTGAACACGCTCCGGCTCTGGCGCGCGCGCGCCGCCCAGGAGCTCGACCTCGCCGACTTCAACGCCGGCGACTACCTCGCCGCGGTCGAGGACCGGGACCTCTCCGAGAACATCTCCAAGGTCCTCTACCCGAACGACCTCACCGTGATGGGGAAGGAGCTCCGGCTCCAGCAGCAGTACTTCTTCGTCTCCTGCTCGATCCACGACATCGTGAACCGCCACCTCAAGACGCATGCGGGGTTCGACGACTTTCCCGACAAGGTGGCCATCCAGCTCAACGACACGCACCCGGCCATCGCCATCGCCGAGCTCATGCGCGTGCTCGTGGACGAGCACGAGATGGAGTGGGAGAAGGCCTGGGGCATCTGCCGGAGGACGTTCGGGTACACCAACCACACGCTCATGCCCGAGGCGCTGGAGCGCTGGACGGTGGACCTCTTCGGCCGGGTGCTGCCCCGCCACCTGGAGCTCATCTTCGAGATCAACCGTCGCTTCCTCGAGACGATGCGCGCCTCGGGCAAGGTGGACGAGCCGGCGGTCGAGCGCATGAGCCTCATCGAGGAGGGCCCGACGAAGCAGGTGCGCATGGCCAACCTGGCGGTGGTGGGCTCGCACTCGGTGAACGGCGTGGCCGAGCTGCACACCGAGCTCCTGAAGAAGGAGCTCTTCGCGGACTTCAACGGGCTGTGGCCGGAGAGGTTCAACTCGAAGACGAACGGGGTCACGCCGCGGCGCTGGATGCTGGTGGCCAACCCGGAGCTGGCGAGCGCCATCACCGAGGCCATCGGGCCGGAGTGGGTGACCGACGCGTCGCTCCTGCAGCGGCTCGCCCCGCTGGCCCAGGACGCCGGATTCCGACGGCTGTTCCGGAGGGTGAAGAAGGCCAACAAGTCGCGCCTGGCCGCCATCGTGGAGGCCGAGAACGGGATCCACCTCGACCTCGACGCCATCTTCGACGTCCAGGTGAAGCGCCTCCACGAGTACAAGCGCCAGCTCCTCGCCGCGCTGCGCATCGCCCACGAGTACCTGCGCATGAAGGAGGACGGGGGCTATCAGCCCCATCCCCGCGTTCACCTCTTCGGCGCGAAGGCCGCCCCCGGCTACGCGATGGCGAAGTGGATCATCAAGCTCATCAACTCCATCGCCGACGTCGCCAACGACGACCCGGCCACCCGCGACCGGCTGAAGGTGGTGTTCCTGCGGAACTACCGGGTCTCGCTGGCCGAGCGGATCATCCCGGCCGCCGAGGTCTCCGAGCAGATCTCCACCGCCGGCACGGAGGCGTCGGGGACCGGCAACATGAAGTTCGCCATGAACGGCGCCCTCACCGTCGGCACGCTCGACGGCGCCAACGTGGAGATCCGCGACGAGGTAGGCGCCGAGAACTTCTTCCTTTTCGGGCTGACGGTGGACGAGGTCGGGGCGCTGAAGGCGAAGGGCTACCAGCCGCGCGAGCGCTACTACGCGGATTCGCGCCTCAAGGCCACCATCGACGCCATCGGCTCCGGCGTCTTCTCGCCGGGAGAACCCGGGCTGTTCAAGCCGATCGTGGACTCGCTCCTCGAGCACGATCCGTACCTCGTGCTCGCCGACTTCGGCGCTTACTGCGACATCCAGGAAGAGGTCGAGCGCGCCTATCGCGAGCCGGAGCGCTGGAACCGGATGGCCATCCTCAACGTCGCCCGCTCCGGCCGCTTCTCGTCGGACCGGACGATCCGGCAGTACGCCGAGGAGATCTGGAAGGCGAAGCCGGTCCCGGCGGAGGAGTGACGGCTCCAGGCGGTCCGCTCATGGTGAGCGTAGGCCCCCGCTTCAGCGGGGCCGAAGTCGAACCACGCCTCCAGCCGAACTCCTCGAGCCTCACCCGTCCGCGGTCGTCGAAGCGCACACCCTCCCGCTCGAGGAGGTCGCGCTGCACCGCGGCGCCCACCGGGTCGAGGATCGAGATCGCCGCGTGCCGGAGGCCTCGCGCGCCGAGGACGCGCTGCCAGGGCACCCGGTGGCGCGTGCCGCGCAGTGCCGCGAGCGCGTTCCCGACGAGCCGTCCGCCGCGGGGCATGCCGAGCGACCAGGCCACGTCGCCGTAGGTGGCCACCTTGCCGCGGGGAATCCGCCGCACGGCGGCATGGATGCGCTGCCAGAGGCGCGTCAGGTGCACGGCGGGCGAAGGTACCATGTGCGACGCCCCGCCCGTGTGTCCGGTGTACCGCGGCTTGCAGGTCGGTTCCGCAGGGGCGTGCGTTCTTCCGGTCTGCCCCCGGAGCCCAGGCTTCACCGCGCTGGGCGGGGAGGTCGCGCTGGAGATGCGCCTCGGCCCCGCGCTCACGGCCTCGATCGGCTTTCCGATCGTCTTCCTCACCGGGTCGCCCGAGGCGACGAAGACCTCCTACGTCCTCGCCGGCGGCGGCCTGGAGTGGCAGTTCTGATCACAGGGGCGGAGGCGCGCCGCCCTCCGCCGGAGTCGCCGGCCTCGCCGGAGCGCTTCCTCCGAGTCGAACCCGGATCCCGATCTCCAGCGTGAAGCCGGCGATCCAGGTCGGAGACTCGAGCAGGGTGGCGTAGGCACCCCCGTAGGTGGTCTCGAGGAGCAGGTCCGCGAGCGAACCCATGGGGTACGAGAGGCCGGCCGAGAAGAAGAAACCCGCGCGGGAATCCTTCTCGCTGTAGGCGGGGACCTGCGCGGTCGCGTTCCACGACAGCGTCGTCGTGGACCAGCCCAGCCCGACGGAGAAGGCGGACTGGAGCTTTCCGAGGTCGCCGTGCAC
>Ga0335085_10015732_pt1 | contig 10958 bp, 8 predicted proteins | sample Lox_Sample_45_FD_206712 | JGI IMG/M metagenome (GOLD analysis project Ga0335085, IMG submission 206712) | Soil microbial communities from Loxahatchee National Wildlife Refuge, Florida, United States - Lox_Sample_4.5 | ecosystem: Environmental > Terrestrial > Soil > Wetlands | place: USA: Florida... | reverse complement strand
CTTCCAGAAAAGCCAAGGCGATTAGACTGCTCCAGACGATCGTCGGGGTGTGTTTCGGTATGGTGCCCGCCCGCGTTGAAAACGAGAAGTGGTTTCCCCAACAATAATATTTGTCACTGGATCGATTCGCGATCAACCATTCAAAACAGTGCTCTGCGCGCCGGCGGTATTCTTCCGCCCGGGTTAGCGCATACAACTTCGAATAGCCCCATCCCATGTAGCCCATGCCCTTGGTGGAGGTGTGCGGCTTTATGCCGATCAACGGCCGGATATGGAAAGGAATGCGAAGAACCGCCCCGGTCAGCAACCGCTTCGGGAAATGTTTGTTAAATGTAAGGTAGTGCAGGTAAGACAGGTCACCGTCGCCAGGATCGTAGGCCCGATAGTCGTGGGTTTCCACCCACCGTGCCACGTCCTGGATGCTTTGCGCTACCGTTCTCATGACTCTCCCAAGTAGACTACGAATTTGTCTGGGGGCTAGCTATCTGAGATCAGCAATTGGACATCTGCCGCAGCAATTCCGCGTATTTCTTCTTTTCGGCATTCCAAGAAAATCGTTCGCGCAACGCTACGGCGCGCTCGCGGTAACGAAGCAGCAGTTCCGGATATTCGGCGATTCGGTCGAAGGCGGCACTTAAGGAACCGGGCTCGTTCCAGTCGAAAAAGATGCAGTCTTCTTCGCCAAAGTAATAGGAAATGGCGTAGCTGCGAACCGTCACAACGGGTAGACCCATGGATATATATTCGATCAACTTCAACGGAAGGGCGTAGTTTGTTACCGAGGAAATCACCAAAGGGACAAGCCCAACGCTGCAGTCGCTGATTTTCTCGGAGATGGCATGGACCTGGTAACCGTGGTTATCGAATTCAACGACATTTTCCAGATGAAGGGATTGGATCATTTCCCGCAATGGCTGACTGAAATCTCCTTCGCCAACGATCTTCACTGCAATCTTGTCTTTATGGCGCACCATAGACAGCGCGGTCATCAACATGCCCAGGCCGGAACGCTCCAGGATCGTTCCATGGAACACGAACCGCGTTTTGCCGTTAACGCTGAAGGATTCGCGAAGAGGAAAGAGCTTCTCGTCGGCAAAATTCGCGATAACGTCGATCGAATCCGAGGCCAGGCCATGTTTCAGCAGGATGCCTTCCTTAACGGGATCATGCACGGTGATGACCCGGTCGCTGTAGGCGGCGCTGAGCCGCTCTTGCCAGAGAAGCAGCCGGAAGAAGAATCCGCTCTCCCCGCCTTTGAACTTCGACGCGAAAGTGTTGGGCATGGGATCGTGAATATCCAGAATGACCTTCGCGCCGAATAACTTTGCAATAATCGTGCTGAAGACCAGGAAATCCGGCATGTTATTGACGTGAATTACGGCATAACGCCGTTGAAAGAACGAGACGGTGGTCTTGGCGAAACAGCGAAGGAAAAACTCCAAATAAGCTAATAGGTACCTGACGGCATTGCGGCCGCGGAACTTTGCCTGATTCAGCCGGATCAACCGCACACCACGGATCATCTCGCAGGGAGCATCGCCAGGACGCCGCAACGCCAAAACGTCCACGTCAAATCCCGCCTCAACGGCCGCTTCGGCCTCACGAATCACCCGTGGGTCCACCTCGTAATACGTGTAAGCCATCATGAGGACCGTTTTTTGTGTAGAAGGTCCGATGCTCACGCCACAATCCTCGATTCCAGCGCCTTAATCAATCTCTTAAAGTCTGTAGCCAATTCCGGTTGCGCCAGTACGTTCTCCGGATGGATCAACAAAACGATGTCCCGGTGGCGGGCATTATCCACTAACCACTCTATCGGGAATTTCTTCGTGTTTCTCCAGGGGGTCTCGAGCCAAAAAGCGCCCGGAAAAACGGTCAGGCCATTGGCACTCGTCAACGGCTCTAGTTCGGGATCCTCTAGATTCCCAAGGAACAAACGCATTGAGCTCCGCTCTGCCCATTCGACATACCGTTCTGGCTCATAGGGAGCGTAATGGTGAAAACCGTACTTGTGCCCTCCCGAACCGTGTTTCGACAGGGAGCGCACTAGGTTGCCGACGTGACGCTCGACCATCTGTTTTTCTTCTTGAAACGTGGACATCGAGCGAGAATTCTCAAGATGCAACCCGATTTCGTGACCGCCCTGATGTAACAGGTCGAGGATGGACCCAGAGGGAAGCGTACACCGGCGAAAGAACACGTAGGAGCGGGCGCGTTCAGCATTCAGCCAATTGAGTACTGTTTGTAACTCATTAAGATAACCAAATGTTTCGACCTTCGGAAAGTAGAGGTCGGAACTTATCCGGCTGAGCAGGTGCCGGGCGACGGGCTGTCTGCCATAAGGCCGGTCGACGTCTATGCGAATCAGTATGCCCATCGTCTACGGTGTCCTTTTCCACAGTGCCGGAACGGGATACTCGGGGTGGGGTTCAGCCTCCGAGGGCCACTTTTGGTCCTATCCTAAGGATGAAGTTACCCACCTGTCCCAAGTTAGTACTTGCGACCAGTAGTATGCGGTCCCGCCAGCTATCGATAATTCGTACAGGGCACCAAGCCGGTTGCTTGACCGCCGTTCAGACGGTCGCTTTGCCGGGCTTGGATGCTAGGATTTGAAGAGGTACAGGGAGACACCATGGGGCACGTGCAGTCGCTGCTTCCTTTCTTGGCCAAGCTTAGCTGTCCTTCCTCTTCTCTTGGTCAATGGCCCACTGGAATCACGAATATTTTGCGGAGGTTGTAATGATGCAGCGATTTCTTTTTGCGGTGCTAGTCTTCGTTTTTAGTTCGGTAGCGGTGCAGGCCGCCTGTTCCGGCAGTGGCACCACCTGGTCTTGCCCGGCCGGGTCGTCAGCCTCCAACGTTCAATCAGCCGTCGATTCCGCCTCCAATGGCGCGACGATTACCCTTGCCAATGGTTCCTACTCCTGGAGCAGCACGATTTTAGTGTCTAATTCCAAGGGCGTCACGCTCATCTGTGCCAGCGCGGGAGGCTGCACGATCAGCAGTTCGGCCAATCCAGTGTTCGGCATGAGCACGTACCCGGGCAATACCAACACCAATCTATACAGAATTTCCGGCTTTGTAGCCAATTTGAGCGGCGGATCCTTTGTGTGGTTCGGCAACGCCTGCAGCGGCTGCACCGGCACGCTCACGCAGGTACGTGTCGACCATAACACGCTGAACTACTCGGGCAGTTCCACACCCGTCGGCATATTTTTCGGTGAGAACTCCAGTGTGACGAATACCTACGGAGTGCTCGACCATAATACGTTTACCTCGGAAGGAAGCGCCATGCTTATGCAGATGATTGGCGCAACCAACAATGCCCCGCCATCCTCGCCCCTGGGCACCGCCAACAACATGTTCGTGGAAGACAACACGGTCAAGATTGCCACGATCACGGACACGGGAACGGGCTGCATGGATTCTTGGGGTTCTCAGGCTATCGTATGGAGACATAACACCAGCACCAACTGCCTGGTTACTGCTCATGGCGTAACGCATAACGGTGGACCATCGAACATTGAGGTTTACAATAACTCCATCGGTGTCAATTCTGGTGCCTCGGCCGTCGGCTTGGCGGATGGGTATCGCCTGTTTCATCACCAAGGCTCCGGCGAGCTGATGATCTTCAACAATTCTTTGACGTCGTACAGCGGCAAGAACGGAGATGCCATCGCGCTCCTACACTATCGGGATTACGCTCAAGGACCGTCCATCGACGGAGCTATAGCCGCCTGCGACGGAACTCAGAACCGAGATGGGAATCGCTCGGGTGCTTACGGCTATCCGTGCTGGCACCAGCCCGGACGTGATCCTGCCACAGGAACGTACATGCCGATCTATGTTTGGAATAACTACTGGTCCGATACAAAAGCACTGGTTCCTTTGATTCTTGAAGACCAAGGGGGCGGCACTCCTCCGGGATGCTCATCAAATTGTGACTACAAGAGCTACCACATGGTCGCCAACCGTGAAGCCTTCAACGCCGTGTCCGCTTCCGCTCAAACCAGTTCGACCAGCCCGTTCAACGGTAGCTCGGGGATGGGTTTTGGCACGCTGTCCAATCGCCCCTCGAATTGCACAACCAGCTCGGAAACCGCTTACGGAAATGGAGCGGCTGGTGTCGGTTATTTTGCGACCGATCAGGGGTCGCAAGGTACGCTTTATACCTGCTCCGCGACGAACACTTGGACCGTGTATTATGCGCCTTATACCTACCCGCACCCGCTCGTAAGCGGGTCGCCCGCTCCGCCGCCGACGAGTGGTGGGGCGCCAGCGCCGCCAAAGAATCTGGTTCTGGTAGTTCAGTAGGTTTTCGTGGCCGTAATATTGAACTGAGGCAGAGTTTCCGCACGTTGGTGATCGGATTGCCCCGCTACGACGAGCGCCTGACTGTGGTAATTGGTCGCGTTCGCACGGTCTTGACATTCTCTCGGCTGGGGCCCGATCGCAACGAGTTCCCAAACCGCGGCTGCAGTCTTTCAAACCTGCGGTTTGGCGGTGAATCGACGGACGGTACAGGTTCCAAAGCTTCCGCTTCCGGAAGCGCCATCATGGACACCAGGAACATGATCCACACAGGACTCATCATCTTGAAGGCCGCCTCGGTAAAATTGTAAAGCAAGGTGGAAACGAAATAGGCCATCATGAGCGCGCCAATCATGGGTGCCTGACTGATCGTTCGAATCACCTTTCTGAAGCCTGTAACAATAACGATTCCCAGGACGATCAAACCCACCCATCCCAGGTTCAAATAGATTTCCAAATATCCGTTATGGGCTTCGTTAATCGAATCGTCCGTCAATACACCCATAGTCTTCAGGCGTCCGCCTAACCAGAAACTCTCGTACCCAGAGCCTACCAACTTGTTCTGAGCCAGTGGCAGGAGCGCTTGCCACACTTCGGTGCGACCCGTGAGGGAAGGGTTCCTCCCAATCAGTTCCAATACCGCCCCGGCGCCACCAAACAGCACAAAGGCCGATAGCGCTACAGCCCCGCACGCAAGACCGGCGGCAACAACCGGCTTGCGAGACACCGGCCAGCGCTCAATCATGAGCATGATGGTCCCCGACAAGACAAAGCACATGATGGAGGTCATCGAATTGGATTCGTACAACAGCCATGACATGAAAATGACCAGAATCCCTTGTGCCAGCCGGGGCTTCTTTATGTCGTCGCCTTCTCGTCCTTCATAAATCTCCAGAAAGCGCCATACCGTTCCTAGGCCGAAGACCAAGCAAATCATTCCAAGGCCGTTCTTGTCGGTGGTAACGCCTGTCCAGAACATCGTGGAACCGGCGTTGTTATACCCTCGACCAAGATCGGGATAGTATCGGATGAAAAGAATCGATAGCGGGTAGAGGAGAATCGCGGCTCGAGTCATAACCCGCTTTAGTCCTCGTATCCAGTACGGCTCGGTGAGGATCACTAAAACCATCACGAGGTCCCCTAGTCCTCGAACCCACCGCTTCAAGGCCACGTCTGGATACTCGGACCAGACACAGCTAACCATGCAATAGAAAAAGAACAACAGCACCGGGCCGCTCGATCGCAGGATTGTCAGAACCTGACGCTGGCGCTTGAAAAGCACAATGAGCCCCAGCAACATCAAAAGCCCTAGCACCGCCCGGTCGATGGGATTTCCGTCCAGGTATCGTTCGCTGCGATCCATGGGCGAGGACATCTGTATCCACTGACCTACATTACGCGATCCCCCGATCAGCAGCCAGATAACAGGGATCCACAGGGCTTTGGAAGTCTTCTCCGGCCCTTCCCGGTCAAGGGAGAAAAGCCAGAATATCCCGATGAAACAAAGAATTGTTGCGACTATCGGAGGCATGCAACACCCGAGCGCCAGGATTCCGGATTGCGAGGAGTCATCACCACGATTTATTCTAACATTCGGCCACTCTGGAACTGATGGGCCTAGGCGAACACACCTTTATATAGACTGTCGACCATGGAAGATCTGGATCTCGCCCAATCCACGGTTTTCACCGCCAAGAAGGTAAGAACCACCCCAGCCACAAGCGAGAGCAGCAGGGCGATCATCGGAAGTTCGAGCTTCCGAAGCGCGGCGTACAGTAGCTGCAATATAGCGATTTGCGCGATATACCCGAACAGAGGATATTTCCCCAACAATACAATCTGATTGCGCAAAGTTCGCGGACCACCGTCGCTTATTCCCAGCAGATAAATCAGCATGAGCGTGAGAACCACTCCTACAAACTGCCCAACGTAGTTAGGCTCTCGCAGAGTAATTGCGACTGTGTAGATCAGATAGAGTGTGACAATCGGTATCGGATGTCGCACCGCGGCGTTGATCTTTTCAATCGGAAAGTACCCAACAATGAGTCCCATTAAACCGATACTCACAAGTTCCAGGTTGGAGCTTCCCAAGCCGTATAAGCTCAAGCCAAAAATCGAAATCAAAGACAGCGTCAACACCAAATAAAACGTGTGCCGATAAACTCTACAAAGAATCAGAAGTCCTGCCGAAAGCAACAACAAATAGCTGATCGGCACCAATATATAAAACGCCGCCGCTTTTCCGCTGCCAGCAACGGCCACATTCCCCGTCCCGTAGACAGCCCACAATGTCGTGGCATTGAGATTTCGAAAGCCGAAAAATACGAAACTGATCGCCAGATTCAGAAAGACAAACACTCCCAGCAATTTAAGGCCTCGCACAACCAATCGCTTCGGAAGTCGCGGATCCGTGAGCTGGTATTTTGCCAAGTACGCGTTGGAAACCAAGAAACCCGTTATGAATATGAACGATGGTGGCAAGAATCGCAGGTAGCGAAATACGGTACCGTGTTGGCCATGGAAATAGTTCAACCAGTGGTACAAAACCATGAACAAAACCAGCGCGCCCTTTGTGAAATCCAGCGCCGTGTTGCGAGCTACCGTTTTGGTCGCGACTCCGGCGATCGCATTTGGCCGTGGGTTGGTCAATGGAACGGCTGTGGCGAAGTCTGGAACCGTCATTTTTGTTGGTGGGGTCATCCGATAGCTATGCGCTTCCGGTGCAGCGTATCTATAAAGTCGGTGCGACGTTCACCTCGGCCACAGTTTCCGCCGAGTCTGGGAGGAGTCCCGCTGGCCGATCAATCAACAGGCGATGCACTAGTTCCAGGGTGAGAACCTTGTGAATCGCGGTTGTGTAGTTCCGGTTTCCTTTGCAATGACTGTTCACGATCTCTTCGAGACGGCGGCGATCCCAGTACGGGCGCGACAGAGTTCTTGAGTCCAACAATACATCCCGCAAGTAATTCGACAAGGCATCCCGGTACCACACGCGAAAATGGTAGAACTTGTGCCGCCCGAGGAAGAGTCGTTCGATGTGTAGAGGTTTGAGGAAGTGATCGACGCGCGCTACCGACTGGGGCATTCCGTAATCGTAAGCGTATTCCGCCTTGGCGGTAAACTCGAGATACTCTTGCAAGATCGCCGTCGCCCCGCGGCCGGAATTGCCTCCGTAGCCGCGATCGGTCCTGATCTTCAGCAAATCAGGGTTTCCTTCGCCAATCAGGCGCAAACAAATGTCGTTGTTCCGGCATGTGGAATCCGGCGCCTGGAAGACTGTGCGCACGAAGTTGTTATCCAGATAAGGCGAGCGCACGGAAAGTTGTGTCTGTTCTAACGCTCGTAAGCCGTAATGGTGCCAGGGCGCTTGGCGGAAGACCGCGAAGGATAGCGGATGAATGTGAATTTGAGCATCATAAGTGTCTTGCGCGGTTTGAATTTGGCTGAGAACCTCTGGACAAAATAAATCCGTAACCGGCATTACCGGCTTAAAGGCACGCACGCGCCGCAACACCTCGCCGCCATAATTACCCGTAAGCCGGACGGGCGCGATCTGCCTGGCCCGCTCGTTCACAAAAAGGTCGGGAGAATGGCTCACGTCGACGCAGCCATCACTCAGATAAACCGTGCGTTCGGCGCAGCGAGCGAATTGCGCCAGGAACTCGCTCCCCACGGGAATGAGCTGAAGCGCTTGCTGGCAAGCCGCCGCCACTTTTCGCGACAACATCACGTCCTGGGAATCTCGGAACATTCCGCCAAAGGAATAGCACGGAAGCGACTGTGGCGCAGGCTGGTGCCAAGCCAGGATCATCCGTGTATCCAACCCCCCCGTGAGCGACATCCCGAGGCGCTGCTTACCTCCGAAATAACGCGGCAGCGTTTCCGAAAATACATCGCGGAGGTTGCGGTAGTAAGTCTCAGCATCTAACCGCGGTTGTTCTTCCCACTCTTTTTCCTTGAAATAGAGGTCCTTCTGCTCCAGCGCGCCCTTCCGAAACGCCCAAGCTGACCCGGCCGGAAGCACTTGGATTCCTTGGAACAAGCTGCGATTCTCAAGTACACAGCCGCAGGAGATAAACTCACCAATCCCACGCATGTCGGCTTTGCGGGTCTCCGGCCGAACTTGCAGGATGGCCTTGGCTTCCGCGGCGAAGTAGAAACCGTCATTCGCCTGGTAATAATAGGTGCGTTGCATCCCATAGCGGTCGTTGAAGAGCGTTGCCGTTCCGAGAACGCGATCAGCCAACATTCCCTGGAACGTCCCGTTCAGTCTGGCAAAGAAATGAACGGTATCTTCTTCGTACAAATGGACCAAATACTCCAGGCCTTCTCCCTCGATCTGGTGGCTCTGTTCTTTGCGCCGAGTTACTGTTTCAGTCCCCGAAAATTCTTCGCCGGAAAAAATCAGGACTACGCCGTCTCGTTTGCTCCGCAGAGGCATACGTTCCGAAGATGCGCCCTGCTGGGCGACCCACCCTACATAGACGCCGAGTTCCTCGTCGACCCACGTGCCCGAGGTATAAAAAGACTCGTGGCAGAGGGCCTTGATCATCTGGGCCAACTCGCGAACAGCTTGTTCACGGGGCTTGGTTGTAATGATTCCGACGATTCCGGGCATGGTTGGAACTAAGCGGACTGCTTGATATCTTGAGATTTCCGGTTGTACCAGTTATTTCGAAGTTCGCGAAGCTTCTCGGCAACCGATTCCGGCAAACGATCCGCTAGTTTTCGGTGAAGGCCCAGTTGCAGAGCCGCCCGGCCCACACTGGTGAGGGGAACAAAGTACCGGGGAAGATCGAATCTCTTGAAACCATTGACCTCTTTGAATTTGGCGATTCCATCATCTTTTTTCTTGCCGTAAGAAAATCGCTGGTAGACGAGATAACCGATGTTGTTATCCGCGCAATAGCGGACGGAGTGGGCGATCAATGCATTTGTCGGCGCTTTTTCCCGATGATGAATCGTCGAGAGAATATTCATCAAGTTGGCCTGTGTTCTCGATTGATCTGCAGTAATCTTCACAAATCCGATCAATTTGTCTTCGAAATAAGCCCCGATGAAAGCGCTGTCATCAAGAAAAGTCGCCGCTTCCCGATAAACCGTTTCATAGTTCTTCCCGTAATGTGGAAACTTGCGCCCGCGCCGTATGGGCGATTCGTTGTAGATTTCCCAGATGCCCTTGGCCAGAGTGTCGTCGAACGGCACCACGCGGAGGACCACACCGCGCTTCTCCGCTTGCCGGGCGCGATTCCTGGCCTCCGAAGTAATCTGGCTTTTCCACCATTGATCGTATGTGGACACGGGTACCGCGGCGACGTTGTCCCACTCGATAGGATAAGAATACTTGGGCGTACTATCCGGAAGCTTCTGTATGAAGGTGAAAAGATCGATTCGTTCTTCGCACTGCCGCAGGCCATCCAACATTTCTTCTGGATTATCCAAAAAATGATACAGGTCGCCTTCCAGGCGCGCGACTTTGAGGAGTTTGCCCTGGACTCTAATCTCGTGACCACAAACTTTCATCAGTGATGCCTTTCTAATTCAGTTGATATTTGAAGTGCAATCGATTCGAAGCCGTTCTTATCTGAAGATCTCCCTTAGGTCTGCCGTTGCGTCAGTACCGGCAAGCCGGCATAAGACAGGAGCCTGCTGACGTGATCCAGGAGCTTGATCAGGTAGCGCAGAAACACGTGCTCGCCGAACAAAATAAGAAATGGCAAGGAGATCAGATAGCACGGCACCGCCACCAAAGATTTCATCGCGTTTTTTAGGCGATGGGCCGGATGTTTCGAAAAATTGCTTCCCCGCAGCAGCGCCCGCCGCAATAAGTAACGCCGGGTGCACCGGGAATTGGGCACCAACTCATGCGCGACCGCCTCGTCGCACCACACGAATTTAAACCCTTTGTCCATCATCCGGCGAAAAAAGTCTATGTCCTCTCCCGCGGTATCGAATTCCGTCCGGAAGGCCTCGTCGGTGCCTGCCAGGATCTCCGCCTTGAACAGGACATTTCCCGTGCGCGCCTGGCCAAAATTGAGGACGTAGCCCGTCGGGTAGCTGGGCCGGTCGAAAAAACGCCCTTTTTCGGCCCATTTCGGCGGTTTTTGCTGAAAATACGGTTTTACAGGGCCCAGGACTCCTGCCACCTCGTACGCCAGTCGGGTTTTAAATAGATGCAAAAGCCAATTGTCCACGGGATATTCGTCGTCATCGATGAACGCGATAAATTCGCCGTCCGCATTTTGCAGCGACTTGTTCCGCGTCATCGCTATGTTTTGTTCGGATTCGTGACAATACTTCACCGGCATGTTCGCGGTTGGCAGGAAGGCTTCGACAGTCTGCCGTGCCGATTGGGCCGGGTCATTGTCGGCCACCACCACGGAATAGGTAAACAAATCTTCAGTCTGCTGATAATTTAGCCGCTGCAGCAGGTACGTCAGCAGTTCCGCCCGTTTGAAAGTGCAGACACAAACGGAAATGTGATTGGCTTTCATGGTTGATCGAAGCGCAGATCGCGTTCGCTACGAATGGTTTGCCGTCATGCGACGGCGTACCGACGCTTTGGAGCGACGGACAGTCGACGCCGCGAATCGCCGGCACTTTTCCGCCACTCTTAGAGCTGGATAGAAGCCACGGATTGCACTCTT
>Ga0335085_10015731_pt1 | contig 10959 bp, 10 predicted proteins | sample Lox_Sample_45_FD_206712 | JGI IMG/M metagenome (GOLD analysis project Ga0335085, IMG submission 206712) | Soil microbial communities from Loxahatchee National Wildlife Refuge, Florida, United States - Lox_Sample_4.5 | ecosystem: Environmental > Terrestrial > Soil > Wetlands | place: USA... | reverse complement strand
GGGAACCCCCAACAAGAACAGGAACACAAGAAGCAGGGAGATTGCCAGTACCATGGCGCTACCTCACTCCGGCCCTGAGGGAGAGAGAATCGATTCGACCGCAAACAAGAGAAAGAGCAGACATCCCACGGGGATTGCGCCATAGATGATGCTCAACGAGATCCTCAGGGCCGGCGAAACTTGACCCGCATTCAACAAGCAGAGCTTAACTCCGTAGATAATGGCGATGACTGCGAAGATCGAACACAGCACGTCTGAGACAAGTGTGGCCACCTTAAATAACCCCCGGGGAAGGTTCTCCTTCACTATTCCCCCTCTGCCCAGGAATGTTGCGTAGCCCCAGCGTAATCAAGGGGTAGCCAGAAAGAGAAAGGGCATCGATTCCCAAACTATGGTAGACCTCCAACCCTTGAGGCCAATCAAGGTAAGGAGGCGGAACCGATGCCCGACCCGAGTGTAACACGGATTCTTCATCTCCCTGGGTACGGCGTGTATCAGCACGAGTTCGATGAGGGGCGCGAGACGGTGACCTGCTGGGTGCGCCCGACGGCCCGGAAGCCGTATGGCTGTTGCCCGTGCTGTGGCGTCAGCACCCAGGCGACGACCGGGCCCCCGACGGAGCGCCGGGTCCGAGATCTCCCCTGGGGGCCCTGGCAGGTGTGGCTGGTGGTCGAGATCCAGACCGTGGCCTGCCGGCGGTGTGGCCGCCACCGGGAGCGGGTGCCGTTCCTGGCCGGGAAGGCGCACCACACGGCGCGGGTCGAGGCGGCCGTGGCCCAGGCCTGCACCAGCGCGCCAGTGCGGCGCGTGGCCGCCCAGTGGGGCCTGGCGGCGGAGACGGTCCGCCTGATCGACAAACGGGCCCTGCGGCGCTGGGCGGCGGGCCGGCCGCGGCGACCCCTGCGCCAGCTCGGGGTGGACGAGATCTTCCTGGGGAAGAAGGTCAAGTTCCTGACCGTGGTGAGCAACCTCGAAACCCGGGAGCCTCTCTGGATGGGGACAGAGCGGAAGCGGGAGACGCTGGACCGGTTCTTCGCCGAGGCCTTGCCGCCCCGCTTGCGCCGCGCGGTGAAGGCCGTCTGCGTGGCCAGGTGGGAGCCCTTTCGGCTGAGCCTGCAGGTCCACCTGCCGCGCGCGCGACTGGTGTACGACAAGTTCCACGTGTTGAAGCACGCCAATGCCGCGGTGGATGAGACCCGCCGCGCCGAGTTCTTCCGGCAGGGCGGCCGGCTCCGCGGCCTGGTGCGGGGCAAGCGGTGGCTGCTCCTCACGCGGTGGCACCACCTGGACCGGGACCAGCGGCAGACGCTGGCTGATCTCTTCGCGGTGAACCGCCGCCTGGCCAAGGCCTATCTCTTCCGAGATCAGCTGACGCAGCTCTGGACCTACACGTACGAGGCGAACGCCCGGCGCTTCCTGACCACGTGGTGCCTGGCGCTCCGGTGGCAGCGGCTGCCCGCCTTCGAGGCGCTCGCCACGCTGCTCCTGACCCATCTGGAGGGGATCCTCGCCTACTGCCACGTGAAGGTCCCCTTCGGGGTAGTCGAGGCCATCAACGGGAACATCCGTGCCATGCTGCGTCGGGGCCGGGGCTACCGGGATCACGCGTACTTACTCCTCAAGGTGCAGCGGGCGACGGCCGATAGCCGCCTGCTGCGAGGCGCATGACTACTGGGCTCGTACAAGATTCCTGGGGAGTGCGGAAAGAATTGAGATCATCGAGAGGGCGGCGGGGGAGAAGTAAATTCGCGCACGAGCACTGCCCTTGGCCCCGGAAGATGACCCCAGGGCCACGCGGCGCTGCCCGCTCCACCGGCTACAAGGTGTTGGCTCTATGTCGGGTTGTCTCGGCCGCTAATACCAGGCGAAAGGGGGAGGAGGGGTGCCCCCGACTATCTCACTCCGGACCTCCTTCACGCCCTCGATCTGTTGAACCACCGCGGGGACGGCTTCGGCCACCTCCGACCAGTGGGTCGTGCCGGTGATGGTCACGATGCCGTCATCGGCGGTTACCTGAAGGTCGGCACCCCTGGTGCGGAAGTCCATGGCCAGCGCGGCCGAAACCCGGCTGTGCAATGTGAGATCCTGCATGGCCTTCACGGATGCCGCGGTCGGCTGGAACTCTGCCCGCTCGGTCAGGCGGGCGACCGTCTCACAGGCGGTGTCGAGACTCACGCGGCTCAGGTTCAGGACGAGGGCATAGAGCTGGGGATCATCCCAGTCGACCCCGAACAGGAACCGGGTCCATTCCCGCCGCTCCCTGTCCACCCTCTCGACATAGGCCAGCGCGTCCTTCCGGGCAAGGCCCTGCTGTCGCATGGCGGCCTGGATGCGGAAATCCAGGTCTGCGATCACCCGAACGCCGATGACGTGCGATATGCCGGGCAACAGAAGGTGCCCGAGGTATCCGTGATACACGAGTTCGCCCTCGCAGGCCTGCCCGCAGAGGGCGGCGCGCACGAATGTGAGGTAGGCGGCCCGCTCGCCGATCACCCGGTCCCAGAACGAGGGTCGCTTCTCCATCGTCTCGGTAAGCTTTTCCGTCGGGACCCCATACCGCTTTGCCGCCGCCTCGAGGTTCGCCTCGCGGCTGAGACACTGGTACCCCAGTTGTTCTGCCACACGCCTGGCCAGCCCCTCCCCGCCGCTGAATGTCCCCCGAGAAATCGAAACAATTGGCATCGCATCCCTCCGTGGTGAGGCGCCTGCACCGTCTCGAAGCTCCCGGGAGGCTCACGCCGGGAGGCAGCCCTGAGAGGTCCTCCGGCTCGAAGACCGTCAGGGGTTTCGAGATCTCCCCTCTGAGCGGGCCTGCCGGAATTTCGGCAAACGCCCTCCCCTCATTTGCTTTCGCAACGACATTCCTAATCAAGAAGATGGTCCGCTCTTGCCCCCCTGTCAATGCCCAACCCGCCCCTTCAGCCCTGCGCCTGATGCAGGGTCCGCAGCAGATCCATCGCTGTCTGGATTACCCGCTCTGCCCCGCCCGGAGCGATGGCCGAGGGCAGGCGGTAGCCCTTGAACGAGTGATCCACCTCGTAGCCGCCCTCCGGGTAGGCTGATGCCACCGGGATGTACCCGACGCAGCCGTTGGAGTAGCCCGCCACGAGTGTGTGCGGGAACGGCGAGCCCTCCTTGATCGCGAGCTGAATCTCGACGAAGATCTCGCCGGCAATTGCCACAACGGCGACGTCGTTGATATGGAGCGCCTGGACGGGGACGCGAACATCTGTGCGGCGCCCCTTTTCGGCGATCGTCTCCTGCAGCAGTTCGGTCCACATCACCTGGTATCGGGCGGGATTCAGGTCATCGGGGCTGGCCCCTTTGGCCACGAGGGCGTCGAGAGCAGCCTTCCGCTCCTCCCAGAGACGGCGCGCCTGAGCGGCGTCCGGCAGCGGGCTCAAGGGCAGTGTCAGGGTCTGCTCGCCGGCAGCAACCTGATCCGGTCGGAGGGCCGGTGCCTCGACCTGCCGCACCAGGTGAAAAGTGGCCACTGACGTGACCCACTCCTCGCTCGCCACCATCCGTCGGGTCTCGATGCCCAGAACCGTCTTGGCGGCCTCGAGACCCAGGATGGAGCCGACCCGCTCCGCCTCGTGGGGATCGGGGTGCATGAGGCTTCGCGGGTTGATGTTGCCCGTCGCCCCCTGCAGGAAGAGGCAAGTCGCGCCCGTCTCGCGCTCGACCACCCGGCGCATGGCACCAGGGTAGTCGGGGCTGATCAGTCGGCTGGCGGACCCGATGCAGATGGGGTGGCAAGCATAGTTCACGATCGCCGCCAAGGGTCGCCCGTCCAGCGCGTCCACGCGGACCACGCCGACCCGTTGATCGATGGGCCCGGCAGCGTTGTCACCCAGCACCGTCCGACCGTCCGACAGCCTTTCCCGCCGGTTCATGCTCAGTGCGGCATGTCCCACCCCGCCGGCGATCCGCGCCGGCACCTTCTGTGCCTGGGCCTGCTTGACGGCGGACAGCAGCTGGTGCGGGAGTGCCTGGATGTAGGCGGTCTCCTCGGGCCGGATCCGGTCCTGCTCGCCCCCGATCTTGACCGGCGAGCTGGTGGGGGCCGAATGGGAGTGCGTGCAGTTCACCAGCACGTGGGACGGCCTCGTCCCGAGACATGCGGCGATGCCGGACCGGATCTCGTCGACGAGCGGTGGGTGCAGGTAGATCAGGTCACAATCAAGGATGGCCACGGTCTCCGGGCCGACCGAGGCGACCAGCGCCGTGGCACGCATGTCCATGTGGACACCCGTCGATGGCTGGCTGCGGCGCGAGTACCCCATCAGGTCCACCCCGATCGGGGGGGTGATGTTGGCCCGGCCCACCCCCACTAGGAGCCGCGTGTCCGTGCGCTCGCTTGTCATGCAAGGTCCTCCAGTAACTCTACTCCGCCATTTGGGACGGCCGCTCTCAGTTGCAGGCCTTGACCGTCCGGATTGCCTCCTGGGGGCGTCGGGCCCACGCCTCTGCCCCAAAGCAACAATGGCCCGGCAATGGCCCGAGAAGCGGAACGACGGCCATGATAGTCGAAATGGCCCCGTGGGGGAACAGAGATGCCTCGCCCGCGATCGCCCCTGGTCTTGACGCGGTCCGATGCGACCGCGGATCGCACCGGTGTGGACAGACGCCGCGAATGCTCCGGGCAGTTGTCCGCCGACCATGCGCCAGGCGGGGGGCGCCCTGGTGCCCGTGTGACCCGGTACTCCTTCCGTAGAAGCCGGCCAGGCCGCTTCGACTCGCCGACGTTCCGGATGGACTGTCTTGGAAACGCAAAATGCTTGAATGGAATATCGTTTTCTGTCCAATGAGTGATGTATTCTTGATGAGTCAAAATTACTTTTTATGTTTAGAATTATTAGCTTACGAGTCTCTTCGAGGTTTCGGATAAATCGGGTATTCCAGCCAGAAAATCTTCACATTTAAAACGTTTTTATGCTTGACAAGAAGAGGCCGAAAGACTACCTTCTAAAGTGACGATCCCGAGAGGTCCCAAGGTTCGCCGCAAGAGTTTGCAGCAGTCAAAGGGAACCCGACGGAAGGCTCGAAATCGACCGACCGAAAGGAAGGAAGAGATCGAGGCAGCCGAAAGGAACCCGGCGCAGTAAGAAGCGGCGAAACCGAGAAAGGTCACTCGGGGTCGTCGTTTTTTTGTGCCTGCCCCTTGGAACCTGCCAGGAAGCACCATTTCATCACCCCCCACCTTGTGATACCATTCGTGGCAACCAATTCTCGAAAGGGAGGTGCCGGGAATACGAGGCAGGCGGAGCGAGCCCAGTCGGGGGTGAACGCGCTCCCGGATCGGAGCCGGCCGTTCCCCGGAGGAGATGTCCTTGGGGATCATTACCATAGCCCGGCAGGCCGAGAGTCAGGGCGAGGCGCTCGCGGAGCGCGTTGCCGCGGACCTTGGCTATGCCCTCGTGGATCGCGCCCACCTGGAGCGACTGATCCAGTCTCACGGTCTGACGGGGCGAGAGCTGGACGAAAGCGATGAGGAGCCGGGTGGGCCGGAAGCCCACCCGGGGGATCAGGTCCACGTGGATTACCTTCAGGAGGCACTCCTGGATCTGGCAGTCAAAAAGGACCTGGTCGTCCTGGGGCGGGGCGCCCAGATCCTGTTCCGTGACTGCCTCTGGAGCCTGCACGTGAGGGTCGTGGCCAGCAGCGCCACCCGGCGGGCAATGCTCCAGGCGAGGCAGCACGTCTCCGATGGCGAGGCCGACGCCCTGCTGGCCGAGACTGACCGCCAGCGTGCGGAGTGGATACGGCAGCACTACGGCGCGGACTGGGCTGACCCCATCCAATACGATCTCACCGTTCGGACGGATCGCCTGGGGATCGAGGAAGCCGCCGCCCTCATCCGGCTAGCCGCCGAGCAGCGACGGATCGGCGGCCACCTGGCGGAGATCGAGGCATGGATCGAGAGCGGACGTGCGGAAGGGCTGCCCGAGCCGGCCACGGGCGGCCCCGCTTTCGTTCATCCCAGCGAGGCGGAGCTGGCCAAGGTGCTGAACTTCTATCGGATTCGCTGGCAGTACGAACCAACCTCCTTCCCGCTGGCCTGGAACGAGGCCGGGCAGCCGACCGAGGCCTTCACGCCCGACTTCTATCTGCCCGACTTGGGCCTGTATCTCGAGCTGACCACGCTGAAACAGAGCCTGGTGACCGACAAGAACCGCAAGGTCCGCAGGTTTCGAGAGCTCTATCCAAACGTCCACCTGAAGGTCTTTTACGGGCGGGACTACCGCAGCCTCATTCACAAATACGGCCTTTCCCTCCCCGCGGCTCCGGGTCCGGCACTGCCTCGTGATCGTGAGGTGCGCTCATCGTGACATCGGAGACGCTGGGAGAGGTACTCTTCTCGGCAGACCGGATTGCATCCCGCATCCGAGAGCTGGGGGAGGCGATCTCACGAGACTACGCGGGGCGTGACCTGGTCCTGGCGGGAGTCCTGCGGGGTGCCGCCTTCTTTCTCGTCGACCTGGCCCGAGCACTCACCATCCCCGCGGCCGTCGATTTCATCGCCATCTCCAGTTACGGCCCGAGCAGCAAGGCCTCGGGGGTTGTCCGCATCGTGAAAGACCTGGAAGAGGAGATCGCCGGTCGAGATCTCCTGGTGGTCGAGGACATCGTGGACACCGGCCTGACCCTGGGCTACCTCCTCCGCATCCTCCGCGAGCGGGAACCGGCCAGCCTGAAGGTGTGCACGCTCCTGGATCGATCCGTGCGCCGAATCGTGGATCACCCCATCGCGTATCGCGGCTTCGAGGTTCCTGACCGCTTCGTCGTCGGCTACGGCCTCGACTACCAGCAGCGCTACCGGAGTCTTCCCTTCATCGCCCTCCTGAATCCCGCCGGGTGAGCCCGCCGCCTGGGTGCGCCCGGGCCTGTATTCCGAGCGCACGATCGCACTGACAGGGTGGCGCGACCAGCCTGGCGGTGTAAAATCGCTTTCCCATCCGCCGATGCGGGCGGCTACGGATACCCGGCGTGGCCACCGTAGGGACCATCCCGCCGCGGGCGGGACTGGTCATTGATCGTGTAAGCCCGGATTATTCGCGACTCATTCGCGAATAATCCGGGCTAGGAGGTTGCCCCGTGCCCGCAGCCGTCGAGCCCCAGTACCTGTACCTGACCACGGTCGGACGCCGCAGCGGTCTCCCCCGGGAGATCGAGATCTGGTTCACGCGCCGAGACAGTCGCGATTACGTGATCTCCGAACATTCGGGGCAGGCCAACTGGGTGCGAAATCTCTTGGCGGAACCACGCGTGCGCTGGCGGGTGAGGGAAACGACGTACTCCGGTCGCGCCAGGGTCCTCGATGCCGCCGCGGACGCGGAGCTGCTCCAGGAGATCCAGCAACTCTCCCGGAAGAAGTACGACTGGGGTGAAGGCCTGGTCGTCGAGCTCACACCCGATTCGCCCAGCTAACTGCGGCCTGCGCTCGAGCAGGGAGTTCCGGGGAGTAAATTTTTCACGACCAATCGTGTACTTTTTTCACCGATCGCGAGAGGCCGGCACCCGGAAGCTCCTGAACACCAAGCCTCCGGGTAGGGGAGACTGCTTGGCATGTGGGTTGCTGTTTCTTACAAGATCGCAGGAGACGGAGAGTGTGCCGGCGGGGGTTCCTCCCGGTCGCATCCGCGGAAGGGGTGTCAGGGGTACGATCTGCCAGGACCGGGGGGACTCGGAGCGGGGGCGACCGCACGGTGCCGTCCTCGCGTGCACGCTCTTCTCCCGGGGCGCTTCCACGTGGAGGGAGAAGACATGGCCCTGTTCGCGCCGCAAACACGGAAGGATGAGCCTGCCATCAAGGTTGAGCCGAAACCCGAGATCCCCCACGAGCCAGTGGTGTCCTCCCCGCCGCCCATGCCGGTGCGGGCGGAGCGCCTGCCGACACCGGCCACAGCCGCCCGGACCGGCGAGTCGGTCGTGGCCGCCGGTCTCACGATCGAGGGCAAGATCGACGGCAGCGGCAACGTCAAGGTGGCAGGATCCTTCAAGGGCACCGTCCACGTCAAGGGGGAGCTGACCATCGAGCCAGGCGCAACCGTCGAGGCCGAGGTGAACGCGGATGCAGTCCTGGTGGGGGGCGAGGTGCGAGGCCAGATTGTCGCCTCGTCCCGTGTCGAACTTCGGGAGTCGGGCGTCCTGATCGGGGACCTGAAGGCAGGCAGCCTGACGGTCGCCGCCGGCTCGAAGATGCGGGGCAGGGTAGAGTTCGGATGGAAAGAGGGAGAGGTGGAGAGCACGTCTCCCACGGATGTCAACCTCCTGTCCCAGCAGGTGAGCCGTCATGGGCGCGCCGGGTGAGTCCCGGCGCTGCCCGCACTGCGGGGAGCAAGTCCTCGCCAGCGCCTTGACCTGCCCGCGGTGCGAACGGCGAATCCGCGTTGGCGCCTCCCTGCCGGCCGCCGCATCAGCCGCGGCGCCCGTGCTCTGCCCCCTCAGCGTGGACGGCCTGATCCGACACCCCGGTGACGGCGGGGAGTGGGAATACACTGTCCTGGTCGAGGTCCAGGATGTCCATGGAGGGATCCTGGCTCGACGGGTTGTCGGCGTTGGGGCCATGCATCCCGGGGAGGTCCGCAGGGTCTCCCTCCGCATCGAGGTTCGCGTTCCCGAGACGGCCGGCTTACCAGTCCCTTCGTGACAGGGCCCGGGCTGGTGTTTCGCCGGATGCCATGTCCCTCCCCCGATCGCCCCCCATCTTGCTCCGGGACAGCATGCGGGTCGGTGAGGGTTAATCCAGTCTCGGCCAAGACATGATCCGGTCCGCACCCCGCCCATTCATCCATCAACAAGCCAGCGATTTCCGTTCGCATCGTTCTTCTTTTCCTCTCACCGGCTCCTCAATCCGCAGGTCCGCTTGACACGGCCTGGTGTCGCTGATATTGATTCCCCAGGCTCTGCAACGACGCGCACCTCTCGCCTGCCGCCAGGGGCGGACCCGGCGCGGAACGCCGGGTAGCGACCATTACCGCCTCGGTCCACCTGCGGGAGAGCGGGGATGCGGGTTCTCCCCCGTGGAGCGACGGGAAACCGGTGAAGGGTCGAATTTCGGGAGAGGAGGACAGGCGATGAGCAAGCAGGCGCGGCCGAGGATGGGTCGGGGGCTCTCACGCCGACAGTTCATGGGGGGGGCTGTGGGGGCGGCGGTTGCGGGTGTCATTGCAGGCGGATGGCGACCCGCGGCGGCCGCGGCGGCGTTCAGCTGGAAGCAGCAGGCCGGCGAGCAGATCCGGTTCATCGGCCTGAAGGCCATCCTCGAGACGTTCTGGCGCGAGTCTCTCCCGGACTTCGAGAAGGACACGGGGATCAAGGTCATCTTCGAGGACTACGAACAGGCGCAGAGCCGCCAGAAGCTCGCCACGGAACTGGTGGCCCGGACGGGCACCATCGACTCCTTCCGCACGACCAAGATGCAGGACTTCCCGCAATACTGGCAGAACGGCTGGTTCGAGGTGCTCGATCCCTACCTTGCGGATGCCAGCAAGGCGGATCCGGAGCTGAACCTCCCGGACTTCTTCTCCGGGGCCCTGGAGTCCTGCAAGATCGAAGGGAAGCTGGTCGCCCTGCCGGTGACCAGCGGCGCCCAGATCCTGTTCTACCGGAAGGACCTCTTCGACGCGAAGGGGTTGAAGGTCCCGACGACAATGGAAGAGATGGAGGCTGCGGCCAAAGCCCTGCACAATCCTCCGAATGTCTACGGCTTCGGGAGCCGCGGGCAGAAGTCTGCGGCCGTGTCCATGTTCGCGACCTTCCTCCACAACTTCGGGGCGGACTGGATGGCGGGCGGCAAGCCCTCACTCGGGACGCCGGAGTCGGTCGCGGCCTACAGCTATTACGGGCGCATGCTGCGGCAGTACGGCCCCCCGGGAGTGGTCAACATGAGCCACGTCGAGCTGGGGCCCATGTTCGGCGAGGGCAAGCTCGCCATGTTTGCGGATGACCTCAGCCTGGCCAGCATCTACGAGGACGACAAGAAGTCCAAGGTCGCGGGCAAGGTGGGGTACGCCAAGCTACCGGCCGGGCCCAAGCGCGACGCGCCGACCATTTACGTGTACGGGATGGCCATGTCGAGCCAGTCCAAGCACAAGGAGGCAACCTGGTTCTGGATCCAGTGGATCAGCAGCCCGGCGGTCCAGATCCGCGGCATGTTGAAAGGGGTCGCCGCGGTTCGCGCGTCGGCCTGGAAGAGCCCGGAGTTCCTGAAGACCGCCAAGAAGGACTGGGTCGAGGCGGCCCAGATCACCCTCCAGAAGGGCAACGACGAGTGGGCGCCGCCCGTGATCAGCGTGCCGGAGGCGCGGGACATCGTTGGCCTGCCCATCACGGTGGCCGTGGAGGGCGGGGACGTGAAGGCGGCCTGCGACCGGGCCAACCGGAACCTCGAGGCCCTGGCCCGCCGTGATGGCGTCCTGCGCTGAGCGAACACTGGGCCCACGCCGGCCGGGATCCGGTCCTCGGCATGGAGCCCGGTGTCAGGTCAGCGTCCCCAGGCGCGGGGCATGACCGCAGAGGATACGCGACCAGTGCGCCTGCGCCCAGGGAAAGATGCGGCGACGCGCGGGACACGCCGGGAGGTCAGCGGACGCCTTCATCGGGCCGCTCCGTTCCTCCTGCCTGCCCCAGCCGCGATCACGATTGCCCTCCTCTGTGCCTTTCCTGCAGTCTACACCCTCTACATGAGCTTCCAGGCCTGGACGGGATCGCAGACCCGGCCGCCCGAGTTCGTCGGGCTCCTGAACTACCTCGAGGCGTTCCGCGACGACGAGCGCTTCCAGATGGCCATCTGGCGGACCGTCCTCTACACGGCGGGGTCTCTGGCCCTGCAGCTGCCCCTGGGCGTGGCCTTGGCGGTGTTATTCAATCGGGAGTTCCTGGGCAAGGGGCTGGTCCGGACGCTCTACCTCCTGCCCTTCGTGGCGACACCGGCCGCCATCGCGTTGGTCTGGG
>Ga0335085_10015729_pt1 | contig 10960 bp, 14 predicted proteins | sample Lox_Sample_45_FD_206712 | JGI IMG/M metagenome (GOLD analysis project Ga0335085, IMG submission 206712) | Soil microbial communities from Loxahatchee National Wildlife Refuge, Florida, United States - Lox_Sample_4.5 | ecosystem: Environmental > Terrestrial > Soil > Wetlands | place: USA... | reverse complement strand
CTTTGCCGTCGAGTTCCCGATCTCGCGCATTCTGTGCGACGCCCGCATCCTCAACATTTTCGAAGGCGCCGCCGAAATCCAGGCGCAGGTGATCGCGCGGCGGCTGCTCGATGGGTCAAATTAGCCGCCGCCCAACTCGGCGAATGTCAGTGCGGGCATGCCGACGTTGATTCCGGCTCCAGCGACGAGTGGTGCTGCACGATCAGCCACGCCCTTGGGCCGGTCTGCCTGAAGACATAGGTGTAGCGAGCCTGCAGCTGCGTGCCGTCGTTCAGCTTGAAAGTGTAGAGGCCTGAGGCGAACGGATGGGTGCAGTCGCCGCCGATCTTGGCCGTCGTCATGTCGAAGGTGGCGACCGGTTGCGGCTTGAGAAACCCGACGAAGTAGCCCTTGATTTCCGCGCGGCCGGTCAACGGCCCATTGGCGCAGGTCGGCAGCAGCACTGCGTTGTCGGCGTAGGTCGAGACGATCGGCGTCGGATTGCTCGGCGAGGATCGCGACAGCTGCGTGGCCCAATTCTGTAACAGCTTCGGTACGACCGCATTCACATCGCACGCGCGCTTTGCCGCCCTCGACCATCCTGCGGCCGGCCAAGCGACAGCGACGATGATCGCCAGGCAGGCGAAGCGATGCAGCACTCTCGTGTTCAGGCTTTTCATGACGTTGCTCCCGTATCGGCATACAACGTTAGATTATCATCAAAATATAACGCTCTGAACACGTGAACGGCGTCCGCTGAAAAGATTGGGCGGCGGCTGCCGGACGAGTCGAACTAGCGTCGCGTTTCTATTCCAGCAAGGCCGGATCTTGAGCCAAATGCGCTGGGATTGACGGTGATGCGCACGTCGGGGAATGTCGGCCGATGAATGCCTTTGCAGAAGCGAAAGCCGAAAAGGATTTCCACCCCGATTCTCGACAAGCGTGGCTGCGCCTTGCCGCGACCATGTTGATTTCGACCGTCGGCGGCGTCGGCATGTGGTCGGTGGTGGTGGCGCTGCCGCCGGTGCAGGCCGAATTCGCCGTGCCGCGAGGAGAAGCGTCGCTGCCGTTTACGCTGGCGATGGTGGGATTTGCCTTGGGCGGCGTGCTCATGGGCCGGCTGTTCGACCGGACGGGAATCCTGGGTCCGCTGGCGCTCGGCGCTGTGGCCATGAGTGTCGGCTATCTCGGTGCCGCCGAAGCCGGCAGCCTTGCGGTGTTCGCCTTTGCGCACGGCGTCATCGGCTTCGGCACCTCGGTAACGCTCGGTCCGTTGATTGCCGATATCTCGCACTGGTTTGTCCGCCGCCGCGGCGTCGCAGTGACGCTGTGCTCGGCCGGAAACTATATCGCCGGCGCGGTGTGGCCGCCGATCGTGCAGCACGCGATCGCGCTCTACGGCTGGCGGGCGGCCCATGTCGGCATCGCGTTGACGTGCGGCGCGGCCATGTTTGCCATCGGCGTCATTGCTTTGCGCCGGCGCCCGCCCGCGGCTCTCGTCGGCGCCGCCGCCGCGGCGCGCAAGGGATCGCCCGCGGCGTTCGGTCTGTCCTCCCGCGCGCTGCAGACGCTGCTGGCCTTGGCCTCGGTCTGCTGCTGCGTGGCAATGTCGATGCCGCAGGTCCACATCGTCGCCTATTGCGGCGATCTCGGCTACGGCGTCGCCCGCGGCGCCGACATGCTGGCGCTGATGATGGCATTCGGGATCGTCGGGCGCATCGGCTCAGGCTTCATCGCCGACCGGATCGGCGGCCTGCCGACGTTGATGCTTGGGTCGGCGCTGCAGGGCGTCGCTTTGCTGCTCTACATCTTATACGACGGACTGGTTTCGCTCTATGTCATCTCGGCGGTGTTCGGGCTGTTCCAGGGCGGCATCGTGCCGAGCTACGCCATCATCGTGCGTGAATATTTCCCGGCCAAGGAAGCGGGCACCCGCGTCGGCATCATTCTGATGGCGAGCCTGTTCGGCATGGCGTTGGGCGGCTGGATGTCGGGCTATATCTTCGATCTCGCCGGCTCCTACCGCGCCGCGTTCTTCAACGGGCTGGGCTGGAATGCGGTCAACGGCACGATCGTGCTGTGGCTCCTGTTCCGCCGCCAAGGCTTCGGTGCCAAGCGCGCGCCGCCTATGCGTGAGCGCGCTGCGGCTCCTTGAGCAGCAACCCGACATTGCCCGACAAAATTCGCTCGCCGTCCGGCCCGAGCGCGCGCAGGTCGCGCACGAAGTCGCGCACGATCTCGCGCTTGCGGATCTCCTGCGGGTAGTCGGTGGCGAACACGATCCGCGACACCGGGATTTCGCACAGGCCGGCTTTCACCGCGCCGATGCCGCCTGCGAAGCCCGCAGTGTCGAACACGAGGTTGTTGCGGATGTAGTAGTCGAAATCGTGCTTGGGCGTGACGCCGTGGCGCGGGTTGCCGGCGGTGCCCCAAAACTCCTTGTCCTGGAAGCAGCGGATGCGCGACAGCATGCCGGCCATGCCGCCGGCGAGATGCGCCATGTGCACGGTCAGCGCCGGGTGGCGGTCGAACACGCCGGAATTGACCAGGCGGATCATGGCCATGATCAGCGAGAATTCGCGCCCCACGCCGCGCGCCGTGTCGTAGGCGTCGAATTGCTGCGCCTGATTGAGCTTGAGCGCCGGATGCACGAACACGAACAGGCCGAGCTTCTCCACTTCGCTCCAGAACGGCTCCAGCGCCGGATCGTCGATCCATTTGCCGTCGAACTCGGAACAGATGGTGACGCCGGGAAAGCCGAGCTCATGGCGGCAGCGGGCGAGCTCCTTGAAGGCGGCAGCGCCGCCGAGCGGATGCGCATGCGCGGCGCCGATGAAACGGCCGGGATAATCGCGCTCGGCTTGTTTCGCCTTGTCGTTGACGAGCCGCGAGGTGTCGAGATCGGCGCACATGCCGGCGGCGCTGGTCAGCCAGGCGGCGTCGATGCCGGCGACGTCCATCATCCGCACGTGCTCGTCGAGATCGTAGAGCAGCTTGTGCACCGTGTAGCTCGGTGCGCCGAGCGCGTCGTAATTGAGGATCAGCCGGTCGCCCGGGTCCTGTTTGATCAACTCGCGCGGCGTGAAGTGGTGCTGGAAATCGACGATCATTGCGGGTCCTCTGCGGGTTTTGCGGCGCCTTCTTAGCGCATGCTGCAGCCCTCGTCATTCCGGCGCGGCCCCGGAATGACAGGACCCGCAAGGAAGGCTACAACTAGGCCATGTCCGGTTTCATGTCCCATATCGCGGTGCCGATCGCCGTCGGCGCGGTCGCGGTCGTGTTGCTCCTCGGCCTGGCCAACATGATGCGCGGCGGCTCGGGCAACACCTCGCAGAAGCTGATGCGGCTGCGCGTGCTGCTGCAATTCATCGCCATCATCGTCATCATGACCACGCTCTGGTTCATGTCGAAGTGAGGCCATAAGCGGCAATGGTGGTTCTCAACAAGATCTACACCCGCACCGGCGACGACGGCACCACTGCGCTCGGCACCGGCGAGCGGCGCAAGAAATACGATCTGCGCATCGCCGCCTACGGCACGCTCGACGAGGTCAATGCCGCGATCGGCATCGCCCGGCTGCACACTGCCGGCGATAGCGGGCTCGATGCGGCGCTGGCGCGCATCCAGAACGATCTGTTCGACGCCGGCGCCGATCTCACCACGCCCGGCAAGGGCAAGGGGCCGGGCGGGGCGCGGCTGACGGTGACGGCGGCGCAAGTCGCCTATCTCGAGGGCGAGATCGACCGGCTCAACGCCGAGCTTGAGCCGCTTAAATCCTTCGTGCTGCCCGGCGGCACGGCAGCGGCCGCCTATCTGCACCTCGCCCGCACCATCTGCCGGCGCGCCGAGCGGCTGATCGCCGAGCTCAAGGACAAGCCGGGCGAGAGCGTCGGCGCCGAGGTGCTGCAATACGTCAACCGGCTGTCGGACTTTTTGTTCGTCGCGAGTCGTCACGCCAACGGCAAAGGCGCCCGCGACGTGCTATGGCGGCCGGGTCAGAATCGCTGATGGGCTAAACAGGGGCGCACCATGGTCATGCCGGTTTGGGATCACGACCCGTTCGATTGGCCGGAGCCGCCTTACGTGATGTGGGCGCTGATCGTGATCAACTTCGGCATCTTTTTCTGGATGGCCGGGCTGTCGCCCGACGATGCGGAAGCGGTCTCCCAAAGTGCCGGGCTTATTCCGATGGCGCTCACCCATGGCGGGCTGCCCGGCGCGCTGCCGCCGCCGCTGACCGTGATCACGTCGATGTTCGTGCACGGCAATTGCATGCACGTGTTCGGCAACATGATCTTCCTGTTCGTGTTCGGCGACGACATCGAGGAGGCGCTCGGCCATTGGCGCTTTCTTGCCTTCTACCTCGCCTGCGGCATTGCCGCCGGTCTGACCTTCGTGCTGAGCGATCCAACTTCGAGCGTCGACCTGATCGGCGCCTCCGGCGCCGTCGCCGGCGTCATCGCCGCCTATGCGCTGTTCCGGCCGTGCACCAAGATATACTGCCTGCTCGGCATGATCCCGCTGCACCTGCGGGCGTACTGGGTCATCGGCTTCTGGGCAGTCTGGCAGGTCATCGAAGTCGCCAACCGCGAGCACGACGGCGTCGCCTATTGGGCCCATGTCGGCGGCCTGATCGCCGGCGCCGTGCTGTTCGTGGTGATACGGCCGGCCGGCGTCCGCCTGTTCGAATGCATCGAGCCGCAAAGCGCCCCGCGCGGCGACGCCACCGTCAGCTGACACGTTGACCAAGGGGGCGGCGGCCGGTAGGTTGCCGCACCGCAGCATCCGCCGTCACGCGTCAGAAACGGCCGACAACTGCCGACAACAGCAAAACAGCCATCCTAAGCCAAGTCTTTAAGAACGAAGCCTTCAGGAACGAAGTCTGCAAGCGCCATGAAGATTCTCGTGCCCGTGAAGCGGGCGGTCGATAAGGACGTGAAAATCCGCGTCAAGGCCGACGGCTCCGGCGTCGAACTGGCCAACGTCAAAATGTCGATGAACCCGTTCGACGAGATCGCGGTCGAGGAAGCGATCCGGCTCAGGGAAGCGGGCAAGGCCACCGAGATCGTCTGCGCTTCGATCGGGCCGCAGCAGGCGGCCGAGACCATTCGGACTGCGCTCGCCATGGGCGCCGACCGCGGCATCCTGGTCAAGACCGACGGCGCCGCCGTCGAGCCGCTCGCGGTCGCGAAAATCCTCAAAGCCATCGCCGCCGCCGAGCAGCCGGGCCTCATCATCCTCGGCAAGCAGGCGATCGACGACGATTGCAATCAGACCGGCCAGATGCTGGCGGCGCTGCTCGGCTGGCCGCAGGGCACCTTCGCTTCGAAGGTCGCGCTCGACGGCGACGCCGTCATGGTCACCCGCGAGGTCGACGGCGGGCTGCAGACGGTGAAGCTGAAAATGCCGGCCATCGTCACCACCGATCTGCGCCTGAACGAGCCGCGCTACGCCTCGCTGCCCAACATCATGAAGGCGAAGAAGAAGCCGATCGACGAGAAGACCGCGGCCGATTACGGCGTCGACATCAAGCCGCGCCTCGAAGTAGTCAAGACGGCGGAGCCGCCGACGCGCAAGGCCGGCGTCAAGGTCAAGACCGTCGCCGAACTGATCGACAAGCTGAAAAACGAAGCGGGGGCGATCTGATGCCGACGCTTCTGGTCGCCGAGCACGACAACGCCTCGCTGAAGGACGCCACCGCCAAGGCGCTGACCGCCGCCAAGGCGCTCGGCGCCGAGGTGCATGTGCTGGTCGCGGGCGCGGGCTGCAAGCCGGCGGCCGAGGCCGCCGCAAAGCTCGACGGCGTCGGCAAGGTCTTGCTCGCCGATGCAGCCCTTTACGATCACATGCTGGCGGAGCCGACCGCGGCGCTGATCGTCGCGCTCGCCGGCCCCTATGAAACCATCGTGGCGCCGGCGACCACAAGCGGAAAGAATATCATGCCGCGGGTCGCGGCGCTGCTCGACGTGATGCAGATTTCCGACGTCATCAAGGCGGTGGCGCCCGATACTTTCGAGCGGCCGATCTATGCCGGCAACGCCGTCCAGACCGTGCGCTCGCGCGACGCCAAGAAGGTCATCACCATCCGCACCGCGGCGTTTCAGGCGACGGCTGCCGGCGGCGGCGCGGCGCCGGTCGAGACCGTCGCGGCCGCGGCCGATCCCGGCACGTCCGGTTTCGTCGGCGAGGAATTGTCGAAATCGGAGCGGCCGGAATTGACCTCGGCCAAGATCATCATTTCCGGCGGCCGGGCGATGCAAAGCCGCGACAACTTCACCAAATATATCGAGCCGGTGGCGGACAAGCTCGGCGCCGCGGTCGGCGCCTCGCGCGCCGCGGTCGACGCCGGCTATGCGCCGAACGACTGGCAGGTCGGCCAGACCGGCAAGGTGGTGGCGCCGGACCTCTACATCGCGGTCGGCATTTCCGGCGCCATTCAGCATCTCGCCGGCATGAAGGATTCGAAAGTGATCGTCGCCATCAACAAGGACGAGGAAGCGCCGATCTTCCAGGTCGCCGATTACGGCCTGGTCGCCGACCTCTATCAGGCGCTGCCGGAGCTCGCGGGCGAGCTCGACAAGATCCGGCATTGACGCAAGCGCGGTGGCGGCGCGATCATCGCAAAAGGTGAAGAGACATGGTCGAGGTCAAGGAAAGACCCAAGGTCCGCGGCGATCGGCCGGAAGCGACCGCCATCCGCAAGATCGGCATCATCGGCGCCGGTCAGATGGGCAGCGGCATCGCCCACGTCTGCGCGCTCTCAGGCTTCCACGTCCTGCTCAACGACGTCGCGCCTGACCGCATTTCCCAGGGTCTCGCCACCATCTCCGGCAACCTGGCGCGCCAAGTCAGCCGCCAGCGCATCACCGACGAGCAGCGTCAGGCCGCGATCAAGCGCATCTCGCCCGCCAACGCGCTCGACGATCTCGCCGACTGCGATCTGGTGATCGAGGCCGCGACCGAGTCCGAGGAGGTCAAGCGCAAGATCTTCGGCGCGCTGTGCCCGGTGCTGCCGCCCGCGACCATCGTCGGCACCAACACCTCGTCGATCTCGATCACGCGGCTCGCCGCCTCGACCGACCGGCCGGAGCGCTTCATCGGCATTCATTTCATGAATCCGGTGCCCTTGATGGAGCTGGTCGAGGTGATCCGCGGCATCGCCACCGACGACTTGACCTTCGAGACCACCAAGCAGTTCATCGGCAAGCTCGGCAAGCAGATCGCGGTGTCGGAGGATTTTCCGGCCTTCATCGTCAACCGCATCCTCTTGCCGATGATCAACGAGGCGATCTACACGCTCTACGAGGGCGTCGGCAATGTCGAGGCGATCGACAAGGCGATGCGGCTCGGCGCGCACCATCCGATGGGGCCGCTCGAGCTTGCCGATTTCATCGGCCTCGACACCTGCCTCTCGGTGATGCAGGTGCTGCACGAGGGCCTCGCCGATTCCAAATACCGGCCGTGCCCGCTGCTGGTGAAATACGTCGAGGCCGGCTGGCTCGGCCGCAAGACGCAGCGCGGCTTCTACGACTATCGCGGCGAGAAGCCGGTCCCGACAAGATAACGGACGACAGCGGACAGGTGACGGACGACGGAACGAATCTGCCCGCCGTCGTCCGTCCCGCGTTGTCTGCTCACGCCGCCGCCGGCATTTGCGGCGCCGTCTCGCGCCAGCACGGCAGCGCGGTGACGCGCTCCAGCCAGGCGCGGATATTGGCATAAGGGCCGAGCGGCATCTCCGCCTGCTGAGCATAGAGCAGCGGCGCGGCGACGGCGAAGTCGGCGATCGTCAGCCCGTCGCCGACCAGATATTTGTGCTTGCCGAGATGCGCATCGAGCGTCTTGGCTTCCTTGTCGAAGGCTTCGGTGCCCTTGGCGATGGCCGCTTCGTCGGGCGGGCCGAGGTTGAGGATTTTCTTGACCAGGCGCTGGAAGGTCAGCGGCTGGCAGGCTTCGGCGCCCCAATGGGCGAGCTGCCAGAACTGCCAGCGGGCGATGTCGGCGCGCTTGCGCGCGTCGTCCGGCCACAGCGGGTTGTTGGTCTTGCCGGCGATGTACTGCAGGATCGCGTTCGATTCCCACAGCGTGACGTCGCCGTCGACCAGCGTCGGCGTACGGCCCGTCGGATTGATGGCGAGATAAGCCGGGGCACGCTGCGCGCCCTTGGCCAGATCGACGAATTCCAATTCGAGCGGCACGCCGAGGTAAGCGGCGAGCGCGCGCACCTTCCAGGTGTTCGGCGACGGCGGAAAACCATAGAGCTTCATGGTTTGACTCCTGACGTTTTTGTTGAAGATGCTGTCCATCTCCTCCCGGGGAGGTCGTTTTAGTCGCAACACGAGTCCGGCTTCTTCGGCTCGACGAATTGCGCCTTCGGATCGACGGCGGCGCCGTCGTAGCGGTCGTGATGGCGCACCCAGGCCATCGGCCACGCCAGGCCGGCCTCGTCGCGGCCCTTCGGCGCGATATCGAGGAAATGATAGGCGCCGATGAACGTGTCGAGGCCGCGGCCGTAGGTCGAGTAGGTGTGAAACACTTCGCCGGCTGCGTTCTTGTAGAACGCGCTGGCGCCCGGCCGCTCCTCGCTCGGGAACGTCGTCATTTCATAATTGTAGAAGGCCTTGCCGGCGGCCTTCTCCTCGGCGCTCGCGGAGACTTGATAGTCGTGATTGAAGTCGGAGCCGAACGACGACAGCCATTTGAAGCGCCAGCCCATGCGGCGCCTGAACTTCTCGATCTGGCGGTAGGGCGCGCGCGAAATGACGACGAACGACACGTCGCGTTGCGCAAGGTGGATCGCGGCGCCGTCGAAGTGGTCGGCGAGGAACGAGCAGCTCGGACAGCCTTGCTCCCAATCGGGGCCGAGCATGAAGTGATAGACGATCAGCTGGCTCTTGCCGCCGAACATGTCGGCCAGCGTCTCCTTGCCGTTCAGTCCGTCGAACACATACGTCTTCTCGACCTTCTCCCACGGCAATTCGCGGCGCTTCTGCGCCAGCGCGTCGCGGGCGCGGGTGAAGGCCTTTTCCTCGGCGAGATAGGTTTTGCGCGCGGCGATCCATTCGTCGTGGGACACGACCTTGTGCGGTTCCATGGGTGCTCCTTCTCAATCGTAGCCCGCATGAGCGCAGCGACATGCGGGGAGGGCGAACCCGGATTTCGCTTCGCTCATCCGGGCAACGTCGCGTTACCGCTCCGCCGGCGTGATCCAGCCGATGCCGGCGCCGCCGGGCTCCAGCAGGATGGCGATGCGGCCGACGCCGGGCACGTCGAAGATCGGTCGCATCAGCTTGGCGCCGGCGGCGGTCGCCTTTTTGACGCGGGCGTCGACGTCGTCGACGGCGATGTAGGACATCCAGCTCTCCGGCGCTTGGCCGAATTCCGGGCTGCTGATGTCGAGCATGCCGCCGACCGGCGTGCCGTCCATGGTGATGAGCCAGTAGGTGCCGCCGCCGCCCGGCATCGGCATGGCGTCGAAGTTCCAGCCGAGCGTGTCGGCGTAGAATTTCTTGGCGCCGTCGACGTTCCGCGTCATCAGCTCGTTCCAGAAAAACGTACCGTGCGATCCGTTCATGTCCTGCTCCGTGGGTTTTGCCGGCGGGCCGCCATTGTGCCCGCCATTTGTGTCGCTCAAGCGAACAGCTTCGCCATCTTGTCGAGCGCGCCGTTCCAGCCGTTCTGATGGCGGTCGCGCGCGTCTTCGTCGAAGAACTGCTCGTGGGTCAGCGTCAACAGCGAGCCGTCGCCGTCGGGCTTGATGTCGACGGTGACCAGCGATTCGCGTTCCGGCATGCTCTTCCACGCCCAGGTGAAGACCAGCCTGCGGTCGGGAACGATCTCGCGATAGACCCCGCCGACGTCGTGCTCTTCGCCGTTCGGTGCGCGCATCACCCAGCGATAGTGGCCGCCGACGCGCACGTCGCAGCTGGCAGACTGCGCCTTGACCTCGCCGGGGCCCATCCAGGCCTTCACTTTTTCCGGATCGGTCCAGGCGGCGAAGACCTGCGCCGGCGGCGCGTTGAAGCGGCGCTTGATGGTGAGGCTCGGCTTGACGGCGGTTTGGGTGGCCATTGTTCGTCCTCCAGGAATGCGGCCAGGCGGTCGAGCCCGGCCGACCAGAATTTTTCGTAAGCGTTGAGCCATTCGAAGGCGTCGCGCATCGGCTCGGCATGGAGCCGGCAGGCGACGACGCGGCCGGTCTTGGCGCGCTCGACGAGACCGGCCGAGGCCAGCACGTCGAGGTGCTTCATCACCGCCGGCAGCGACATCGAAAACGGCGCGGCGAGCTCGCTCACCGAAAGGTCCGGCTGCTCGGCGAGCCGCATCACCAGCGCGCGCCGGGTCGGATCGGCCAACGCGGCGAAGGTGCGGTCGAGCGTCGGGCTCTGAAAGTTAACCATTTGGTTTAGTATAGGAGCGACCGCGGCTGAGTCAACCCCGTAGGACCGGCCGATGGGATTCACCCGCTCTTAAACTTCGCCGCCAATGATGCGCCGCCATGGATGCGGCAAAACTCATCGCGGCCTTCATCGGCGCCCAGACCGGCATGCTGCAGCTTGCGGTCGCGGCGCGGCTGGCGCGCATGAACGCCGATCAGGGCGCCGCGATCGCGCAACTGGTCGACGCCGCGCAGCAGAGCATCGATCCGCTCGCCAATGTGGCCGCCGGAATCGGCACGAACCTGAACGTCAGCGCGTAGCGCTGCCGCCGTCGCCGGCGATCGCGGCACTCACTAATTTCACCCCGTCATCGCTCGCCCATTCGGCGGGGCCCGCCATGGTGCCGATCTCGCAGCCGGCGCGGTCGATCAGCATCGTCGTCGGCATGCCGAAGGCTTTGCCGGCGGTCTTCAGATCTTCGTATACGTGGGCGCTCTGGTCGGAATAGTAGGCGAGCTTTTTGATGCCGACGTCTTTGAGAAACGCGAGCGGCTTGTGCGGATCGCGGGTGTCGATGTTGACGGCGACGACTTCGAAGCCCG
>Ga0335085_10015728_pt1 | contig 10960 bp, 9 predicted proteins | sample Lox_Sample_45_FD_206712 | JGI IMG/M metagenome (GOLD analysis project Ga0335085, IMG submission 206712) | Soil microbial communities from Loxahatchee National Wildlife Refuge, Florida, United States - Lox_Sample_4.5 | ecosystem: Environmental > Terrestrial > Soil > Wetlands | place: USA: Florida... | reverse complement strand
TGGATTGGCGGCGGAGGCGGCGATACTGCCGCACATCCTGGCCACCATTCACACTTGTGGGAAGGCGCTCGCATCTGCGGGAGCCTTTGTGTGCGGACCGGCAGTGATGAAGGAGCATCTGATCAATCACGCGCGAACATTTATTTTCAGTACGGCACTGCCGCCATATTTTGCCGAGCAAATCGGTGCTGCGCTGAAACTGGCGAGGGAAATGGATGGGGAGCGGCAAGAACTGCTGAAGCGTGCAAAAAGCTTGATTCACGAATTGCGGCGAGCGGGATTTGACACGGCGGGGAGCGCGAGCCAAATCGTGCCGGTGGTGATCGGAAAGAACGAGGAAACCTTGGAAGCGGCGGAACACTTGCAGCAAAAAGGATTTGCGGTAAGAGCGATCCGGCCGCCGACAGTGCCGGCGGGAGGAGCGCGCTTGCGTCTGTCCCTTACGGTGCGCATCGCGGAAGAGGAACTATCCCGGCTGGTAAAGTCTCTGGTGGAATGGCGCGCGGGTAAGTCCGCCCAGACCACGGCGAGATACGCATGAGGCGGCACTTTTTCATTACTGGTACGGACACCGGCGTTGGAAAGACGACGCTGGCGGCTTTGCTGTGCGCGGCACTGGATGCGGTCTATTGGAAACCGATTCAGACGGGGACGCTCGAAGGCTCGGATCGCGTTACGGTGATGCGGCTGGCGGGAATTGGAACCGACCGGACATTGGAAGAAGTGTATAAATTCGTGCCTCCGGTTTCGCCAGATCTGGCGGCGCGATGGGCGGGCGTGGAAATTGACTTGAACCGGATCAATCCGCCGACAAGTTTGCTGAATGATTGGCTGATCGTGGAGGGGGCCGGCGGGGTGCTGGTGCCGATCAACGGAAAGCAATTCATGTTGGATATGATGGTGAAGTTCAAGCTGCCGGTGATTCTGGCAGCGCGCAGCGGGCTGGGGACGATCAATCACACGCTGCTGACGCTGGCGGCGCTCCATGCGGCGGAACTGCCGGTACATGGTGTGGTGCTGATTGGCGACCAGAACCGCGAGAACCGCGAAACCATTGAGAAATTCGGCCACGTTCGCGTGATTGGGGAAATTCCCAAGCTTCCTAATTTGCATCGCACCGCACTCATGCAGGTGTTTTTGAACCACTTCGACCGGTCCGCGTTTTCACAATGAGTTCCGCGTTAAAAATTTGGCACCCATTCACGAATGGTGCGCTTGACCCTTCTCCGGTGCTGGTCCGGCGAGCGGAAGGTGTATATCTGCACACGGCGGATGGGCGAAAAATCGTCGACGCCATTTCCTCGTGGTGGGTGAATCTTCACGGGCATGCCAATCCGCGGATCGCCGCGGCGATCGCGGAGCAGGGCAAGAAGCTGGAACACGTGATCATGGCAGGATTTTCGCATGAGGCGGCCGAGGAGTTAGCCGAGCGCCTTCGGCGGTGGGTGCCGCGAGACCTGAGCTACATGTTCTTTTCGGATGATGGGTCAACAGCCGTAGAAGTGGCGCTGAAGGTGGCGGTGCAGTATTTCCAGAATCTGGATCGGGCCGAGAAGACGGAAATTGTGGCGTTGGCGCACGGGTATCATGGCGACACCGCCGGGGCTATGTCGGTGAGCGACGAATCGCCATTCACGCAGCCGTTCGAATCGATGCGCTATGCGGTGCACCGGGTGAACTCGGCGTACTGCTACCGGTGCCCCGTGGGATTGAAGCGGGAAAGTTGCCATATCGAATGCGTGCAACAGCTGGAACGACTGCTGGAGGAGCGGAGTGAACATATTGCGGCAGTGATTGTGGAACCGTTACTGCAGGGTGCGGGTGGAATGATCGTGCATCCTGTGGAGTTTTTGCAAAAGGTGCGGTCGTTATGTACGGAGCATGACGTGCTGCTTATTGCCGACGAGGTGCTCACCGGATTTGGGCGGACGGGAAAGATGTTCGCGTGCGATCTGGCGAATGTGTCGCCGGATTTGATGTGCGTCTCAAAGGGCATTACCGGCGGATTCATGACCATGGGCGTCACATTGTGCACGGATCGAGTGGAGTCTGCGTTTCGAAGCGAGAACCGGCTGCACACGTTCTATCACGGGCATTCGTACACGGGAAACGCGCTGGCCTGCGCCGCGGCAAACGCAAATCTGCAGATTTTCGAAGACGAACCGGTGTTTGACCGGATCGCGGCGATTGCCCGAATTCACGGAGAGCGGCTGGCGGTGCTACGCACGATGCACCGAGTAGGAGAGGTACGGCAGGTTGGCACGATGGGCGCATTGGAGTTGGTGACGGAGGACGCGGGATACCTGTCAGCGCTGCGGCCGAAATTGTACGGATTTTTCCTGGATCACGGTGTGTTGCTGCGGCCATTGGGAAATGTGGTTTATGTTTTGCCGCCGTATGTGATCGAGCCAGACGAATTGCATCGCGTGTACGACGTGATTGACGAGGCGATTGAGACGCTACTCTAGATTGCGCTGCGGGATCCCGTGCCAAGTTGAAGAGAAATCGTGGGTAGCGATATTGGAATCGTGCGTATATAGGGCGCAGGAGCCCTGCGGCCCTACGGGGGAAGTGATGACGGGGCAGTTGAGTGAGTGGCGACAGAAGATCGTGGCGTTCGCCGGAGCGCTAGGAGCGCCCGGGCTGTTCCTGATTTCTTTTCTGGATTCATCGGTACTGACATTTCCCGTAATCAATGACCTGCTGTTAATCGAATTGAGCATACAAAAACCGGCGCGGATGCCGCTGTATGCGGCGATGGCGATGACAGGGTCGGTGTTGGGATGCGTGTTGTTGTATTTCATCGCGAACAAGGGCGGCGAGGCATTCTTCCACAAGAAGGCGGGCCAACGAGCTGCGGCGATCCGCCGGTGGGTGGTGAAAAACGGGTTTGGGGGCATGCTGGCGGCAGCGCTGCTGCCACCGCCAACGCCGTTCAAGATTTTTGTATTTGCCGCGGGTGTTTTTGAAGTGCCGATGAGCAGTTTTGCCTCGGCGATCGCGCTGGCGCGGGCGATACGGTACTTCGGGATCGGGTATTTGGCGATTCGATATGGGGAACAGGCGTTGCCGTTCATTGCACAGCACAAGATTCAGGTAGCGATTGGGATTGTGGTTCTTGTAGCAGTGAGCTATGGATTGTCGCGTATTATCTTGCGAAATCAAACTGATAGCGCTGCGGGGTAGAGGTACGCGGAGAGAAGTAACCCTGGAGAAAAGCAACTGCAGAGAAAAACCGCAGGGGTCGCTGCTCGCCCTGCGCTATGTGCTACAGGGTTAGCGCAGGTGAACGTCGCTGGCCCAGACTAATGCGTCGCTGGTAACTGTAAATTGGGAATCGAGAAGCACCCGAGCATCGACGCGATGGCGGGACTGTTCTTCAGCAAGATCGCGCATGGAACGAATCACCACTTCATAGCCATCGACCGTTTTGGCAACCACGGCACTGGGAAAGGGCACGACGCGTATGTATTCCTGCGCGGTGCGGGACCGTTGCGCCGCATCCAGTTCCGTCGAAGGCTCAGGTTTATGGAAGCACTCGGCATTTTCCGGATCAAAGTTTCTACCGGGTCCAGCGGGGACGTCTACCAGGCAGAGGAGCGATTGGGTTTCCACTACGCCGTGCCAGGCGAGAATCGAAAGGGCATCGGGATACGCGGCGACGTGGCGAGGAGACGCGCTGTGATACGAACGCGCCTCAAGCGCAGCAACACCGGCGGAATGAAGGAGGGCTCTTGCTCCGATGTACGCGAGGACCAATACCAAGGCGACAATCGCGCCAGTTCGTCCGCGGGGTAATTTATTTTTTGCACCGATTTCCGAACTGACGAGCCGAAGAAGTTCCGGGAGTAAAATACCCGCCAAGAACAATGTGAGAATCCAAGGATCGATGACGGGCAGGCAATCGAAAGCAAGACGTGAAAGGCGGAAAGGTATCAGGAGGGCGATACCCTCGGATTGAAACAGATCGAAGAGAACGTGGAAAGTTGCGGCGAACGTCAGAGGAAAGACGAGAGCGGAAATGGATTCGCGGTGCTCTTTGGCCAAGAATCGTGTAAGGAACACGGTAATGACAACAATGACGGCGGTACCGAGGAGAGAGTGGGTGTAGGTGCGGCGTGCGTTGAAATATGCGGCCGGACCGAAGAGCGCACTGAGAAGATCGATGTCGGCGATGGTTCCTGCGATCAACATTCCGGCAATCACCGGCCAACGACGACGAGGAAACAATCCACGCGCTAAGGCGTAGGAGGCAAGAACGTGGGTGGCGATGTTCACGATCAGGTCTTTAGAGGGGCGCCGCCATTCGCAGCGGCCGCGTCGCGAGGTACAAGCAATTTCAACGCTCGAGGCACGATTGTAAACTCGATTGGCAGGCGAGTCAGAGGTTCGCCATCGACCTGGGAATAGACGGGATTGGCGTCAAGCGGTTCGCACACCAGAGATTCAGCTTTCCAGAAGTGGACATCTTCTTCTTTGCGAAGATTGCCCATCCAGAGCGTCGGAAGATAACTGAGATACCGGAAACCACTTTGCGTGGTGAGAGCCATGACCTCGAATTGGTCCTCAAAGAGATCGGCTTGATCGGTGATTTTGAAGGGGCCGCCATAATTCTTGGTGCGGCCGACAACGACGAGGGTGGCTTCAAGTTGTCGATCGCCGGTGCGCACGCGAAAGCGAGGGAAAGTGTAGCGAAGTACTTCGCGCGCGCCCTGCCACCAGTAGGCCAGGATGCCGACGCGGGCCTTGAGGCCGAGGTCCACGGAGTAGACAATCATGCCGTCCGGGCCAGCGCCCGCGACAGAAAGAAAGAAGCGCTTGCGATCGGGTTGCTGGAGAGGAGTAGCGAGGCCGAGGGCGATCTCGCGAACCTGGCCATTGACCAAACGGCGCGCAGCGCGAGGTATGTCCCAGGGAAGATCGAGCTCTTTGGCCAGGATGTTGGCGGTACCGCCGGGCAGAAGCGCGAGAGGAACGCGGTGTCCGTTGGAAGAGAGAGCAAGGCCGTTGACGACTTCGTTGAGCGTGCCGTCGCCACCGCAGGCGATTACAAGTTGGCGTTGCTCGCGAACTGCTTGCTGGGCCAGGTCTGTGGCGTGGCCGGGGCCGTTGGTTTCCGCGAGGTCGGCGTGAATGCCGTTAGAAGCAAGAATGTGGCGAGCCTGGTCGATGAGTTTGCGCCTGCCGTTACCACCGTTTCCAGCGTTGGGATTGTGAATCAGAAGGGCGTTTTGGATGAGCGTGTCCATGTCCAGAGTTTCAGGCAATTGAACATTGTAGCTGAAAAACCGTGGGGTACGGAAAGAGCTGTGCGGGAGACGATGAATTTATAAGAGCTGCAGATTAGGTAGCGAAATGGCGGGCGAACGGCGGTATGTTATGGTGGCGGTGGCTTTTGAGACGCTCATTCCAGCGGGAGTTAAGCGGAAACGAGCGTCCTCAGGCGGGGCTCATGTCAATCGGGTTGAATGCGCCGGCGGCCAAGGATCGTAGGCCTGGTTTGCAGTGGCGTCTCGGTCTTGCACTGATTCTGTTCATCAACGTAATGGTTACAAATGACGGTAGGTCGCAACCGGCGGAGAGGGGTTTTTCCCGGAGCGCACAAGAGCCGTCAAAGCCCAAGCCTGCAGAACAAAATGTTCACCCCTACCTGGAAGAACCACTCAAGCAGCTGATCAAGCAAATTCCAGAGTTAAAGCATGTGCAGCCGACAACCGACCAGCAAGAGCTGCCGATGATTTTGCGGAAGACTGGGGAAAAGGTAGACGAATTCTTCAACAATGCGGTGGACCTGATTGCGAACGAAGAGATCAAGCAAGAGAGAATGAGCGTCTTTGGAGTTGCGGGCGGACGAAAGCCCATACGAGATAGCTATTTGATCGTGCGGGACAAAGAAGGGAAAGAGGGGACGTTCAACGAATATCGCATGGACGAAGACGGGAACCGGGTAGATGAATCCGGTTTGCGAAGGGGATTTCTGGTCACGTCGGGATTCGCGCTAACCAGTGCGGATTTCTCGCCGGGGTATCAGCCAGATTCAGAATTTCGCTATATCGGCGAAGAAAAAATCGATGGGAAAGACAGCTATGTGGTGGCCTTTGCGCAAATACCTGGCAAGGCGGTACTCACGGCGGTCATGAGCGGTCCCGAAGGAGTGGCGGTGGAATTATTGAGACAAGGCGTGGCGTGGGTGGACAAGGAGAGCTTTTACATCGTCCGAATGCGAACGGATCTGCTGGTGCGAAGACCGGAAATTGGATTGGACGAACAAACGACCAAGGTGAAGTTCAGCGAGGTGCGACTGGCGGACGTGGCCACGCCGTTGTGGCTACCGCGCGATGTCAGCGTGTACATGCGACTCGGGAAGTCTGCCAATCGACCGTTTGAGGAAGCATTTCTGAACGAGCACCACTACACGAATTACCGGCGGTATCGAGTGTCCACGAGGATGGTCGCCCCGCAGTGAGAGTGGCGCTCCTGCGACGCGCGGGGTAGGCGCACCCAAAGGTTGCATATAATATTCGGCGGTCTGAAATGTCATTGGGACGGGGATGAAATGGCCAAGGCCAACGGAAAAGTGAAGAAGGAAGCGGAGAAGTTGCGCGAGGAAATTCGGCGGCACGAGTATCTGTATTACGTGGAGGACCAACCGACGATTTCGGACGCGGCGTTCGACAAGTTGATGAACCGGCTGAAAGCGCTAGAGGCCGAGCATCCGGAGCTGCAGACGCCGGATTCTCCCACCGTGCGTGTGGGCGGCGCGCCACGCGAGGGATTCACGACGGTACGCCATGCGCGGCCGATGATGAGTCTGGATAACGCGTTTGGCTATGACGCGCTGAGGGATTGGGACCGCCGGGTGAGAGAGGGAACGGGGCGGCTGGTGAACGAATACATTGCCGAGCACAAATTCGACGGGCTGAGTATTTCGTTGCAATACGCGGATGGCGTGCTAGTGCGGGGAGTCACGCGCGGGGATGGGACCACCGGCGAGGATGTTACGCCCAATGTGAAGACCATCCGTTCGATTCCGCTGCGGGTGGATGCGGCGACACTGAAGAAGGTGAAGCTGCCGAAGGCTTTTGAAGTGCGCGGCGAAGTAATGATGACAAAGAAAGCGTTTGAAGCACTGAACCGCCAGCAGGAAGAGATCGGCGGAAAGATTTTTGTGAATCCGAGGAATTCTGCGGCGGGGGCGGTGCGCGTGCTGGACCCGCGAATTACCGCGCAACGCAAGCTAGATTTTTTCGCGTACTACCTCTATGTGGATGGAAAAGTGCCATTTGCGAAACATTCGGATTCGTTGCTGGCGCTGAAGCAGATGCAGTTTCGCGCGTCGGATGACTGGAAATTGTGCGACGGGATCGATGCGGTGATCGCGTATTGCGACGCATGGGACGGCAAGCGGGAAAAGTTGTCGTACGAGATTGACGGCGTGGTGATTAAGCTGGATTCCACGGGATTGCAGAATGAGTTGGGATTTACGTCGAAGGCGCCGCGCTGGGCGATTGCGTACAAATATCCGGCGCGGCAGGAACAAACGGTAGTGAACGACATCATCGTGCAAGTGGGAAGGACGGGGACGCTTACGCCGGTGGCAGTGCTGCAGCCAGTGCAAGTGGGCGGAGTCACGGTGAGCCGGTCCACGTTGCACAACATGGACGAGATTGATCGGCTGAGTATACACATCGGCGATACCGTGCTGATTGAGCGGGCGGGCGAAGTGATACCGCACGTATTGAAAGTGGTGAAAGAGGGGAAGGAGCGCCGGCCATTCCAGATGCCGAAGAAGTGTCCGGTGTGTGGGAGCGCGATCCATCGCGTGGAAGGGGAAGTGGCATACCGATGCGTGAATTCGGCTTGCCCGGCGAAGTTGAAGGAGTCTGTGCAGCACTATGCGGGCAGACACGCCATGAATATCGATGGATTGGGCGAGAAGATTGTGGACCAGTTAGTGGAAAAAGGAATGGTAAAGGATGTTGCGGATTTGTATTCGCTGAAGATGGAGGAAGTGGCGGAACTGGAGCGCATGGGGGAGAAGTCCGCGCAGAATTTGATGGATGAGATCGAAGGAAGCAAAAAACAGCCGCTGGACCGGCTGATTTATGCGCTGGGGATTCAGTTTGTTGGTGAGCGAACAGGCCAATTATTGGCAGAACATTTTTCGTCGGTGGAGGAATTGGCGGCGGCGGGCGCGGAGGAACTGGAAAACGTGCCGGAAGTGGGTCCAAAAGTAGCCGCGAGCGTCGTGGATTTTTTTGCCGAGGTGGCGAACCGAAACGTCATCAAGAAGCTGAGTAAAGCCGGAGTGCGGCCGAAAGCCGAGAAACGCGAAGTGAAGAGCCAGAAACTGGCAGGGAAGTCGTTTGTGTTTACGGGCGGGCTGGCGAATCGTTCACGGGAAGACGCCGGGGAGTTGGTGCAACAGCACGGCGGGAAAGTGAGCGGCTCGGTGAGCAAGAAGACGGATTATGTGGTGGTGGGGACGGATCCGGGGTCGAAGTATGAGAAGGCGAAGGAATTGGGCGTGGCGATTTTGAGTGAGGGAGAGTTTGAGAAGTTGATTGGGATCAGGTAACGGACGATTTTTTGTTTTGCTGGGGAGTTGGGGATGCCGGTTGAAGTAACTCGCATGCTAAAAGGAGAGCAGCAATGCGTGCGCTGCGGCGGAATAGACACGATATACTGGGGATGGCGGGTGAGCTGGATGATCGCTGGCCTAGTTGCGCAAGTGACTGGGCGGGAGGAAAGTCCGGACACCACTTCGTGAGTGAGAGCGGGTCAGTCTAAAGACTGGCCACGACGCGAGCGAAGTTTGGGCGACGCGCCTGGTAACGCCAGGGGATGCGGTTCGAAAGGGCCGCGTCACGGATAGTGCCACAGAGAACATACCGCCAGCGGAACGTATCCCGGTGATAGCCCGGAGGAAAACCTTCGGGATGTCTTCGTATGGAACGCGACGAAGGTAAGGGTGAAAAGGTGGGGTAAGAGCCAACCGCGGTGTCAGTAATGATGCCGGCACGGCAAACCCCGCGCGGTGCAAGACCAAATAGGAGGGCAGAGCTGGCCCAGCTCGCTGAGTGCGTTTGAAACAACGCCCTCCCTTGTATGCGGTGCCACCTTTGGTGGCAAGCAATTCGCATGGAAGGATGAACCCTCGGGTAGGTTGCTGGATCCCGGTCGCGAGGCCGGGGCTAGAGGAATGATCGTCACGGCGCAGGCTCGCGAGAGCCGCGCCGAACGGAATCCGGCTTACAGGCTCGCCCGCCATAAATTTTTCGACGAGATCGTCAGTTCTTCTGGGTCGTACCGCACGAAACCAACGGATGTTGGCGGTCGCGAGACTGGCAACCAGCACATTTCAAGAGGTACCGGTCTGGCGCGCTGTTGGAGCCGTTACAAATTTGATGGAACCACTCGCGATGACAGAGAGGGCATTCGTGCCAGCAGTGGGTGTACGTCGGTGTCCTCTTCCGAACGACAATTGAATTGTTGAAGCCGGATTCTTCTTGAGGTTGATTTTTCATTCGAAACTACGGGCCGAGGGATTGCATTGGGCGCACAGACAACGCGTTTGTAGTTGTACCTCTGTGCGCCCGGTTCGCATATCTAAAGCCATCGTGCCGGAGGAAAGCTGATTCCTCTGTGACCTGGCTCACGCCATGTTGGCCATTGATCGGGCCCCGACTACTCTTTCTCGGTTAGCGATATGGGCACGGCGGTTTCGCCAGGTTTCCCGGATTCGCCGAAGCTTCAGAAAAATCCGAAACTTTTTGCAGGAACGTAACCTTCGTTAAGGGCTTCCGGCGATTTTCGAAAGGATAATCCTGCCAAGGGACGCGCGAGAGATCGAGCGGAGTAACTGGTCGGAAACGTTCGGTTTCTAAATCGAACACGGAGACGAGACCATGTTGGCTGCGGTATTGGGCGAGCATCTGGAGTTTTCGCGTACGTTCCTGCTCCGTTAGATTCAGAAGAAATTCACGTTCGCGCTGGTCGCGGAATTTCTGAAAAATATCTTGACCACGTGGGGAGCGCCAATACAAAGGAAATTCCAGGGCAGGGAGGTGCAGGCAATGTGCCGCTCGATTGGCCAGAATGTGGCAGGCGTCATGGTCGATGTGCCCTCCCTCGAGGGCGTGGGAGACAAGGAGATCGGGAGAGAAGTCGTTGACGATCGAGATGAGGGAAGCGAAAGCATCGGGAAGGTTGAGGAACAAATGCTGGTCCACAAACCAGCTGTCATCGGGTTTGGTTAATCTGCGGAATAAACAATGGGGAATGTTCTGTAAAGCTGACGAAGCTTCGCGGAATCGCAGTTCTGAATACTGGCGCAGCGAACCGAACTTGCGTTCGAAACCGTAACGCGGAGGAGCGCCATCAACGGCGAAGACGACGAGAGAAGCCGTGGCGCGTTGGAGCAGGCCGCTGCAGGCGATAGTCTCGTCATCGGGGTGAGCCGCAAGGACGAGCACCTTCCCGAAATTCCTGGTGGTACTGTTCACTCAGCACGTTCCGTCGCAGTATTCCTTCTGCCCAACTCCGTGAGATGGCTGAGATTGCGAACCGGTAGCAGGCTGAGGGCAAGTTTAGCCAGGGCTTTCCAGTGAGTTGGTTGATAACGAAGAACCGAGGCTAACCTGCGGCGTGCAGCGCTTTTTGCACCCGAAGAAAGCAGAAACGAACCGTGGAAGTACATTCGTTCCGCGATAGCTTTGTGTAGTGCCGAGGTATCCGCGAAGGACAATTTCGAATAACTGGAGCGTACGTGTTCGAGAGCAGCGACACCATTTCTCAGGCGGTCATCGGAAGCGACGGTGCCAGACAGGCTGTCTTGCCTCTTGTGGACGATGGCCAGAACCTCAGGGAAAAGAGCGATCTTCCAGCGGGCCGCGATTCGCAACCACAGATTGAAATCTTCGCTTACCGCGAGTGATTCGTTGAACATTCCGACTTCTCC
>Ga0335085_10015725_pt1 | contig 10961 bp, 9 predicted proteins | sample Lox_Sample_45_FD_206712 | JGI IMG/M metagenome (GOLD analysis project Ga0335085, IMG submission 206712) | Soil microbial communities from Loxahatchee National Wildlife Refuge, Florida, United States - Lox_Sample_4.5 | ecosystem: Environmental > Terrestrial > Soil > Wetlands | place: USA: Florida... | reverse complement strand
TATTGAATCGGGGGCCCGTGCGGAAGCATAAAGCGTCCTCCGATGCCCCCGAACCCCGGCGGTTATTGAATCGGGGGCCCGTGCGGAAGCATAAAGCGTCCTCCGATGCCCCCGAACCCCGGCTTCGCCTGGCGTTTCAGCGCCGGTTGCTGAGCTGGTACCGGCGGCACCGGCGCGACCTGCCCTGGCGCAAGACGACCGATCCCTATCGGATTCTGGTCTCCGAGATCATGCTCCAGCAGACGCAGGTGGACCGGGTCGTCCCGAAATATCATGAATTTCTGTCGCGCTATCCCACATTCGAGGCGCTGGCCGGGGCGCCGGTGCGTGAGGTGACGCGGAGCTGGTATCCGCTGGGTTACAACATCCGGCCGGTGCGGCTCCATTCGATCGCCTGCGAAACGGTCGAGCGCTACGGGGGACGATTGCCGGACGAGCCGGAGCAACTGCTGCAGTTCAAGGGGATCGGGCGCTATACGGCGGGCGCCATCGCCACCTTTGCCTACGGCAAGGCGGCGCCGATTCTCGACACGAACGTGGCCCGCGTGCTGCACCGCGTGTTTTTCAAAAAGGGCGACGCCAAGAAACAACGCACGCGGCTCTGGGCCTTGTCGGCGGCCTTGATACCCAAAAAGACGGCCTACGACTTCAATCAGGGTCTCATGGATTTCGGCGCGATGGTCTGCACGGCCAAACGCCCGCAGTGCCCGGCCTGCCCGATGAGGCGGCTGTGCAGGTCCTACCCCATGGTCGTCGGGTCCGTTCGGCATCGGACAGTCCGACGCGGAAAAATTTTGAGGACGCAATCAAATGGCCGGTGAGCGGTCAACGGTCGCCGTGGCGGCGGCGATCATCGAGCGACAGGGGCGCTACTTGATCGCGCAGCGACGGCCGGATGCCGCGCTCGGCGGCTTGTGGGAATTCCCCGGAGGCAAGTGTCGCGCCGGCGAAAGCCTGGAACGGTGCCTGGAGCGTGAAATTTTGGAGGAATTGGGGGTGCGGATTGCGATTCGGGGACTGGAGCGGCGGGTGAGCCACGCGTACGAGCACGCCCATGTGGAACTCCATTTCTACCGCTGCGAGCTGTCGGAGGGGGAGCCCGCTCCGCTGGGCTGCCAGGCGCTTCGGTGGGTCTTGCCCTCCGAGCTGGCCGGGTTTTCATTTCCCGCGGCCAATCAGCCGTTGATCGATACGCTTGCGTCGATAGCGCCGACGCTCGCTCAATCAGGGGGAGATGGTCTTTTGTAATGGGGGGCCGTGCGGAACCCTTCGACACGCTCAGGGTGACCGGTCATGGTGAGTCCTTCGGCGTTGCTCAGGACAGGCCTGTCGAACCACTCGTGGCGAGTCCTCGCGGCGAGCCATGCCCCCATGCCCCGGTTCTTCCCCTGAGACCTCCATCACCCTGCACATGATACGATACCGTTGATGAATGCAAATGCCAACATCTCAACGGCGGACACGCCGGCGGGCCCGTGGCTCGGCGCGCATATGTCGATCGCCGGCGGCGTGGATCAGGCGATCGACCGGGGCAGACAGGTCGGCTGTGATGTCATCCAGATTTTCACCAAGTCTTCACGTCAGTGGGCGGCCAAACCCTATCCCGGGGAGGAGATCGAGGCGTTTCGACGCAAGCAGCGCGAGTTGGCCATCCGGACGGTGATCGCGCACGACTCCTATCTGCTGAATCTGGGGGCGCCGGTCGAAACATTGCGCACAAAATCGGTGGCCGCGTTCATCGAGGAGCTGGAGCGGTGCGAGCAGTTGGCCATTCCCTATCTGGTCGCGCACCCGGGCGCGCACGTTGGCTCGGGCGAGGCGGCCGGCATCCGGACGATCGCGCGCTCGCTCGATGAGGCGCATCAGGCGACGAAGGGGTTGGCCGTGCGGGTGACGCTGGAGATCACGGCCGGCCAGGGCAGCACGTTGGGCCACCGGTTCGAGCAGATCCGGCAGATCATCGACGCCACGCGGGAAGGCGACCGGCTGCGGGTCTGTTTCGACACGCAGCACGCGTTTGCCTCCGGCTACGACCTGCGCACCGATGAAGGGTATGACCGGACGTTCGCCGAGTTTGACCGGATCATCGGCCTCGACCGGTTGGCCGCGTTCCATCTGAACGATTCCAAGAAAGAGCTTGGCTGCCGGGTCGACCGTCACGAACAGATCGGCAAGGGACAGCTCGGGCTGGACTGTTTTCGCCGGCTCATGAACGACCGGCGTTTCTGGGGGCGGCCGATGTGCCTGGAGACGCCCAAGAGCGAGGACTGTCATGAAGACGTCGAAGCGCTGGCGCTGCTACGCAGTATGGTGGCCGCTTCTTCTTGCCCCTCTCCCCCTGCGGGAGAGGGGAGCCCGCTTATCCCTGCCTCATCAGCAGGGAAACGGCGGGCGGGGTGAGGGGGCCTGAGGAGCGATGAACACCCAGTGTATCGTCGTTCATTACCATGAACTGGCCCTCAAGGGACGGAACCGGCCCCGCTTTCTCGCGCGGCTGGTGGCGAATCTTCGGCGCAGGACGAAGGGGCTCGGCGTGTCGGCCGTCCGCGCGCTGCCCGGCCGGGTGGTGATCGATCTCGCTCCGTCAGCCGACCCCGAATCGCTCGGCCGGCGCGTGGCCGACGTCTTTGGCGTGGCCAACTATGCCCTCTGCCGCCGGGAGGAGACGGGACTCGAACCGCTCAAGGCGGCCGTGGCCGGACTCATCAACGGGCGGCCGTTCGACAGCTTCCGGATCAGCGCGCGTCGCGGCGACAAACGGTATCCGATGACCTCCATGGAATTGAACATAGAGCTGGGGCGGCACGTGCAGTCGCTCCGCCCCGTCCGGGTCGATCTGGACGACCCGCAGTTGACCATTCACGTCGAGGTGCTGGAGCGGGAGGCGCTGCTCTACACCGACAAGCGGCCGGGCCCCGGCGGCCTGCCGGTCGGCATCAGCGGGAACGTGGCGGTGCTGCTCTCCGGCGGGATCGATTCGCCCGTGGCGGCCTATCGGATGATGCAGCGCGGCTGCCGGGTGAGCTTCATCCATTTCCACAGCCATCCATTTCTGAGCAAGGCGTCGCTGGAAAAAGCGGTCGAGCTGGCCGAGCGGCTGGTGCGCCACCAGGGGCGGGCCACGCTCTATGCGGTGCCGTTCGGCGAGCTGCAGCGGCAGGTGGTGGTCGGCGCGCCGGTGCCGTTGCGGGTGGTGCTCTACCGACGGCTGATGATGCGGATCGCGGCGGAGCTGTCCGGGCGGGAGCGGGCCGGCGCGCTGGTCACCGGCGAAAGCCTCGGCCAGGTGGCGTCGCAGACGCTGGAAAATCTGCAGGTGATCGATGAGGCCGCGCCGCTGCTCGTGCTCCGGCCGCTGATCGGCATGGACAAGCAGGAGATCATCGAGCAGGCCAGGCGGATCGGCACCTATGAGATTTCGATTCTCCCGGATCAGGATTGCTGCCAGCTCTTCGTGCCGAAGCACCCGGCGACCAAATCGACGCTGGAGCAGATTTGGCGCGCGGAGCGCGCCCTGCCAATCGACGCCATGGTCAAGGAGGCGGTTGCCGCCGCCGCGGCGCAGCGGGTGGAGGCGCGTTGACAGGCCAGGGGACGTCCGCTAGAGTAGGCGCTACCGGAGAGGAAAGACTCTTCAGCTAAGGAGGACGTCATGAGAAGCCACGGCCCCCGGAACATTGCGCAGACGCTGACGATCGGCATGGGATTCGCGGTCCTGATCTTCGGCCTGACGGGGAACGGCCCCGCCCGCGCGGGCGTCAACGTCAACATCAACATCGGCGCGCCGCCCGTGGTCGTGGCGCCACCGCCGCCCGTCGAGGTCCAGGCGCCGCCGGAGATGGTCTACTTGCCGGAGCCGGGGGTGTATGTGGCCGTCGGCATTCCCTTTGATCTCTTTTTCATCAGCGGCCGCTATTATTACTTTCACGGCGGCAACTGGTTCTGGGCGAGCGGCTACGGCGGCCCGTGGGCGCATGTCGTGTACAAATCATTGCCGCCCGGGCTGCGACACTACAAGGTGGAGCGCTTGCGGGACTTCCGCGAACATGAATACAAGGTCTATAAGGCGCAGGGCCATGGATTCAAAGGGCGGCACTTCGCCGCCGTGGCGGGGCCGGGGTCTAGGGGGAAGGAACATGCCCCTGGGCATGGGGGAGGGCACTCCAAAAACGAGAGACACGACTAGTCGGGCACGGGATCGCCGGGCGGCAGCCCGGCGACCGGTGCTCCTTCTTCAGTAATTCAGCAAAATCGCGTCAGGGAGGAAGCCTAACCGACGCAGCAGTTCGGTATTCTCCTGGATCATCTCGGGCATGCCCACCAGCATGGCAACCGTTTCCTTGGCCGACGGCCCCACGCGCGCCACCTGCTGCTGGACGAAACCGACGTGGCTGTGCCACGGTTGATCATCCGGATCAGTGACGGTCAGAAACGTCTCCACACCCCACTCGGGCCAGGCGACCAATTCTTCGTGAAAACAGAGATGCTGGGGGGTCAGGGCGCCGTAAAAGCACATCACCCGGCCGAAATCCCGCCGCTGCCTGGCCACGGTGCGGACCACGGAGCGCAGCGGCGCAATGCCGGTGCCGACGCCGATGAGCAGCAGATTTTTTCCCCGGTGTGGCTCAAGCGGGAAGCCCTTGCCCTGGGGGCCGGCAACCTCCACCTCGGCGCCGACGGCCAGCTCGCAAAGCGCGCCGGACATGCCCTGCCCCCGGCGGATGACGAGATCAAAATAGGCCCCTTCGCCAGGGGCCGACGCGATGGCGAAATAGCCGGGTTTGCAGCCGGCCCGGCTGATGACGAGGAACTGGCCGGGGATGAAGTCAAAATTCGGCCCGGCCTCGCCCTCGACGAGTTCGAGCCGCAGGTACCGCAGCTCGATCTCCGCCGGCGCGGCCTGGCACCGGCTTTCGGTGATTCGCATTTTCATGAGAGGTGTTCGGCGTGGGCGCGTTTGGCCGACAAGGTCTGCCGCATCTCGTCGGCGCGCCGCGCGTTGAAGACGTCGGCGCGGGTCAACCAGCCCTTCCGGGCGATCCCGACGCCGTAGCGCGTGTCGGCGAGTCCCTCCGTGCTGTGCGCGTCCGGATTGATGCTGAATGTCACGCCACGATCGCGCGCATCTTTGCAAAAACGCCAATCCAAGTCAAGACGGTGGGGGTTGGCGTTCAACTCGATCACGACATGATGGCGCCGCGCCGCGTCGAGCACTCTGGTCAGGTCGAGCGGATAGCCCTCGCGCGAGAGCAGGAGCCGGCCGGTCGGATGGCCGAGGATCGTGACGGCCGGGTGGCTGATCGCCTTGACCACGCGGTCGGTCATCGCCGCTTCGGTCATCCCGAACCGGCTGTGCACCGAGGCGATGACGAAATCGAAGCTGGTGAGCACGTCATCCGGATAATCGAGCGAGCCGTCGGGCAGGATGTCTGACTCAATGCCCTTGAAGAGCGTGATCTCCGGATGGCGCCGCTGCGCCTCGTCGATCGCCGCCTGCTGGGCGCGGACCCGCTCGATCGACAGGCCGTTGGCGTAGCGGGCCGACCGGCTGTGATCGGAGATGCCGAGGTAGCGGTAGCCCAGCGCCGCGGCCGCCCCGACCATCTCCTCAAGCGCATCGCGCCCGTCGCTTTCGGTCGTGTGCGCATGAAAGACGCCCTGAATGTCGGCGTCCGTGATGAGCGCCGGCAACCGCCGGCCTTGCGCGGCTTCGATTTCGCCGAGATTCTCCCGAAGCTCCGGCGGGATCTCCTCCATCCCCAGCGCGGCGAAGATGTCGGCCTCGGACGCGCAGGGGATCAGCTCCTCGCCGCGGAACAGGCCGTACTCGTTCATTTTCAGTCCCTGTGACTTGGCCAGGCCGCGCAGCGCCGTATTGTGCTCCTTGCTGCCGGTGAAATGGTGCAGCGCAAAGGGGAATTCCGCATCGGTGACGACCCGCAGGTCGGCCTGCAGTCCCTCGGCCAGCCGGACGCTGCTCTTGGTCTCGCCGCGCGCGATGATCTCGGCGACCTGCGGCAGGGCGACAAAACGCGCCATCACATCGGCCGGCGCGGCCGAGCTGATGAGCAGATCGATATCCTTGACGATCTCCTTCCGGCGCCGCAGGCTGCCGGCGATGCTGATCCTGATGACGTCGCGCAACGGCCGGAGCGCGGCGATCAGTTTCTCGGCCTCGGCCATCGCGTCCGAAAAGAGAAACTGCCCCTGATGGCGCTTGAGCAAACGGATGCCTTCTAAAATCTTCGCCTGGCTTTTTTCCCCGAAGCCGTCGAGCGTGAGCAGCCGGTTCTCCATGCAGGCGTACTCCAGCTCGCCGACCGAGCGGACGCCGAGTTGTTGATAGAGGAGCCGCACCCGTTTGGGGCCGAGGCCGGGGATCTTCAGCAGGTCGAAGATCGTGGAGGGGAACTCGCGCCGCAGCTCGTCATAATAAGACAGCCGGCCGGTTGTGACCAACTCGGTGATCTTCTCGGACAGGGCGGGGCCGATCCCCTTGTGTTCGTGCAGCCGCCCTTCCCGCACCAACGCGGCCAGCTCGTCGCCCAAACTTTCGACGATCCGGGCGCCCTGCTCATAGGCGCGGATCTTGAACGGATTGTCCCCCTTCAACTCCAGCAGCGTGGCGATGTCGGACAGGATCGCGCTGACGTCGCGGGCCTTCATGATGTGAGGATTGTAGCAGAACCCCGCGGAGGGAGTAAACGGCGGTTCATCGACGACAACGGGCGACGGCAACGGCCCGGTTCGGCTTGACATGATCAGGGGGCTTGCGTATAGTGGCGATGCGTTGTGAAGCCGCTGATTCATCGGGATGGCGGGAGGGCGACGGGGCGGGCTCCCGCGCGCGATGCCTTCCCTCCCCGTTCCGGGGACCTCCGGAGGCTGGAGTGGCGAGACCGAGATTATTGGGCATCGTCATGGCGGGCGGCAAGGGGGAGCGACTCTACCCGCTGACCCGCGAGCGCAGCAAGCCCTCCGTGCCCTTCGGCGCCCGGTACCGCATCGCCGATTTTGTCCTGAGCAACTTCACCAATTCGGGCATTTTCTCCGTCTATGTGCTGGTGCAGTACAAAGCCCAGTCGTTGATCGAGCATTTGCGGTCGGCCTGGCGGGTCGGCGGCCGGATCAAGGACCACTTTGTGACGGTGGTCCCGCCCCAGATGCGCTGGGGAGAGAGCTGGTACCAGGGCACGGCGGACGCCGTCTATCAGAATCTGAACCTCATCGAGGATTTTCATCCCGACCTGGTGGCGATTTTCGGCGCCGATCACATCTACCGGATGGACATCAACCAGATGGTCGCGCATCATATGGACCGCCGGGCCGACGCCACCGTGGCGGCCCTGCCGGTGCCGATCCAGGAGGCCGGCGGCTTCGGCATCATCGAAGCGGATCAAGCGGGCCGGATCACCGGCTTTCAGGAAAAACCCGCCCAGCCTTCCCCGATGCCGGCCGATCCGACCCGGGCCTACTCGTCAATGGGCAACTATCTGTTCAACCGTGAGCTGCTGGTCGACGTGCTGGTGGAGGACGCCCGGCGTGGCGGCGAGCACGATTTCGGCAAAACGATCCTGCCGGAGCTCTGCCGGTCGGCGCACGTCGCGAGCTATAATTTTCTGGACAATCAGGTGCCGGGCATTCAACCGTATGAAGAGCCCGGCTACTGGCGGGACATCGGCAACATTGCGGCCTACTGGCGGGCCCACATGGATCTGCTGGGGCCGACGCCGCCGCTCGATCTGCGCAATCATCAATGGCCGATCTTGGGCGACACCTACGAGGGGCCGTCGGCCCGCATCGTCGACGGGACGGTCCGGGACTCGATCATCGGCGCCGGCGCGGTGATTCACGGCAGCCGGGTGACCCGTTCCATCCTCGGCCGCGGCGTCACCATTCATGCCGACGCGGAGATCGAGGAATCGATCGTGATGGATTTTACCGAGATCGGCAAGGGGGTCAGGCTGCGGCGGACGATCGTGGACCGCTTCAACACGCTGCAACCGGGCGCCGAGATCGGCTATGACCGGCGGCAGGACGGCCTGAACTACAAGGTGGATTCCTCCGGCATCGTCGTCGTGCCCCGGGGGCAGACCCACCTTCCCCCGCGGCGGAAATGAGCGGCGCCCGCCGCATCGCCGTCGGCGTCGATCTGGGCGGCACCACAATCAAATCCCTGGCGGTCGACGACACCGGCCGCGTCGTCGCGCGCGCCTCCCGTCCGACCGAGGTCCACGCGGGCCAGGCGCAGGTGGTGCGCAATCTCGCCGCGGTCGTGCAGGAATTGACCGCGCAACTGGGACCGTTGCTGTCATCGGGCGCCTTGGCCGGCGCCGAGATCGTCAAGGCGGTCGGCGTCGGCGTGCCCGGCGTGCTGGAGGTTGAGCGGGGGCTGGTGATCGCCTCGCCAAATTTCCCGGGCTGGGAGGGCTTTCCGCTTCGGGAACGGCTGGAGGCGGCGATCGGCCGGCCGGTGGTGATCGAGAACGACGCCAATGCCGCCGCCGTGGGCGAGCAGTGGCTGGGCGCCGCCGTGGGCCTGAAGGATTTTCTGTTCATCACCATCGGCACTGGCGTGGGGGGCGGCGTGGTGCTCGGCGGCCGCTTGTGGCGGGGGCCCGGCGGTCGGGCGGGTGAGTTCGGTCACGTGAAGGTCGTGGCGGAGGGGGGAGAGTTGTGCGGCTGCGGCAGCCGGGGTTGCTTGGAACGCTACGCCAATGCGGCGGCGCTGGAGCGGTACGCGCTCGAGGAATTGCCGAAGGGAGGAGCGAGTGCGCTGCGGGCGCTGGCGCTCGATCGGCCGGAGGCGATCGACCCCGCCGTCATCGCCCAGGCGGCGAGAACGGGTGACGCGGCGGCTCAAGCGGCCTATCATCGATTTGCCGTTTACCTGGGCATGGGCATCGCCGGCGTCGTCAATCTGCTCGATCTGCGCCATTTTATCCTGGGCGGCGGGGTGAGCGAGGCCTTTGATCTGTTCTCGCCGTGGCTCAGGGAGGAGGTGGCCGCGCGCATCTACGGCGTCGCCATCAATGACATTCACATCCTCAAGGCGCGTTGCGGCAACGAGGCCGGCGCCCTCGGCATGGTGCATCTGGCGCTCGCGGCATCGTGACGGAAACAGCGAGAAGGAGTATACTGTTTACAATGGGTTGCGCATGATCGGACGGGGAGAGGGGAGATGACGTGGTCGGCGGCGATTGAACTGCTGGTCATCGGCGCGTGCGGCGGCGCGGCATGGTGGGCCTACCGCGTGGTGGCGACGCAGCTGGGCGAGCCGCCGCAGGACGGCTCCCTGACGGTGGCCCACGCGATCCGGCGGTTGACGGCGTCGGCCGTTTTCCCGCTGGTCTGGGCGGGCCTGGTGTCTGGTGCCTCCTTCCTCCTGCCGATGGTCATGCGGCCGGCCGGCGTCATCGACGCGGCGGTGCCCGTCCTCTGGTTTTTCATGATCTATCCGCTGGCCTCCATTCTGATCGTGAGGCTGATGCCCAAACGCAGCGCCATGCGGCTGATGACCCATCTGGCCGTCGCCGTCGGCCTCGTGGTCGTGGCCGTGCACGTGGTCGACCACGACAAGGAATTGCAGACGATCGCCAACTATCCGTTGGTGTCGGTTGGCCCCGCCATGATTTCCATCGCCGTGGTGCTGAAATCGCTCTTTCTCTTCTGGGTGCTCTTCATCATCGCCAGCCGCGTGACGGCGTTTCTGCAGGAGCGGCTGGCGACCACGACCGACATCGACCCCAGCCTCTCGTTTGCGCTGACCCGCTTTTTGAAGTTTTTTCTCTTTACCCTGGGCGTCCTGATCACGCTCGACACCGCGGGGGTCAAGCTCTCCACGCTGACGATCTTCGGCGGCGCCCTGGGGCTGGGGCTCGGCTTCGGCCTGCAGAATATCGCCAACAATCTGGTCAGCGGGATCATGCTGCTGCTGGACCGGTCGATCAAGCAGGGCGACGTGATCACCGTCGGCGACAGTTACGGCTGGGTGGTCAAATTGCACGCGCGCTACATCGTCGTGCGGACCCGCGACGGGGTGGAAAAACTGATCCCCAACGCCAACCTGATCGCCTCGGAGATCACCAACTGGACGCACTCCGACCGCGCCGTCCGGTTGCACGTGAAAGTCGGCGTTTCCTACACGGCCGATCCGTTCAAGGTCCGCGAGCTGCTGCTGCACGTGGCCGACAATCACGAGCGCGTCCTCAAGTATCCGCAGCCGAACGTGCTGTTCGTGAATTTTGGGGAGAGCTCACTGGATTTCGAACTGCGGCTCTGGATCAATGACCCGCAGGAGGGGATCGAGAACGTCCGGAGCGCGATGCGGTTCGAGATCTGGAAGGTGTTCAAGGCGCACGGCATCGAGATTCCCTACCCGCAGCGGGATTTGCACATCAAGAGCGGGACGGTGACGGTCACACCTCCCCAGCTCCCCTCGCAGGAATTCCAGGAATCGTTTCCGCCGGCCGGCAAGGCCGACCGGTAAATCCCCGACAAATTCCCGATCAGGTCGCCCGATTCTCCACCACCGCGCGCGCGTTGCGCACAAGCCCGGTCCGTTTGGGGCGGGTGAGCGGGGTGGAGGCGAACGGCGCCATCTCCTGATCGGTCCGCAGCGCGGCCGTTCGTTCGGCGTCCAGCCACGGCCCGACCCCTTCCTGACACCACGGTTTGTCGCTCCGGGTGGGCGGCGCGTTGTAGGGGCAGACCTCCTGGCAGACGTCACAGCCGAAAAGCCAGTCGCCGACGCCGGCGCGTTCCGGCGGGGAGAACTCACGTTTGAGCTCGATCGTCAGATAACTGATGCAGCGGGTGGCGTCCAGCTCGTAGGGGGCGATGATCGCGCCGGTCGGGCAGGCGTCCAGGCAGAGCCGGCAGCTGCCGCACTGGCTTGTTTGAGGCCGGTCGGGCTCCAGTTCGAGGGTCGTGATCAACTCGGCCAGAAAGACCCACGACCC
>Ga0335085_10015724_pt1 | contig 10962 bp, 10 predicted proteins | sample Lox_Sample_45_FD_206712 | JGI IMG/M metagenome (GOLD analysis project Ga0335085, IMG submission 206712) | Soil microbial communities from Loxahatchee National Wildlife Refuge, Florida, United States - Lox_Sample_4.5 | ecosystem: Environmental > Terrestrial > Soil > Wetlands | place: USA... | reverse complement strand
GAACCACCAGAGTATAGAAATTCCGGCCTGAGAGCGGAAGATCGTGCAGAGCCTTCTCGCCGATTTCACCGGAGACGCGTGCTTCCGAGGTCTCGACGGCCGCGGCTTCGCCCGACACACTGACCACCGAACTCGTGCCACCCACCGCCAGACGCAGATTGACCGTTTGGGTAGAAGCCACTTCTAACCGGACGTGCTCCCGCACGGTGGTCTGGAACCCTGGGGCAGACACACTCACGGTGAAAACCGCCGACGACAGGGTGGGGAAGCGGTAGTACCCAGTATCCTGGGTTTGCACCGTCTGGGTGGCCCCGGTTTCCTCGTTCTTGAGGGAAACGGTGGCTCCCGGTACGACCGCCCCACTGGCATCGGTGACAGTGCCCTCAATGGCACTGGTGAACTGCGCCCATAAATTCGGGCAATTCCCCATCAGCACCAGCAGCAACAAACTGAAAAGAACCACGCGTTTTGAAATCACGCCACCCTCCGCGACTCTTTTTGCCTTCGAAAAATTGCCTAGAAATCCCCAAGCAAGTGGCAGCTAACATGAATGTATTAGTGACAGTCAAGGGAAGATTTTCTGAAACCAGCGTTTGAAAAACCTAAAAGATTTTGGGTTGACAAGACATTTCGACGAGCATTTGTTCGCCGAGCGGCACAGAGAGTGTGCATGAAGCCGGGCCACGGTTGCTTGCTTGCGGGAAATAACTTCGCTGGAGTTCCGCGCTGGACGCGGCAATGAAAGCGATGTGATAAGTTGTCGCCAGGAGAACTCAGCAATGCAAAATTGCACGGCACACAGAATGCTAGCGTTGCGAATTATTTTTCTGCTGGGCCTTTTTGTCCTATTCGGTTCTCCGGCTGTTCTCGCGTACCAGGGGGTTGCCTCTCCGGGTCCTTTGTCGCGCTCGGTGTCGCCCATTCACACCAACCTGCCTCCCATCATTGTCAACTTTAAGGATATTGCGGAGCAGGCGGGCTTGACGGCGACCAATGTGTCCGGCGGAATAAACAAGAAGGACTACATCCTGGAGACCACGGGCGACGGCGTCGCAATTTTCGATTATGACAACGACGGGCTGATGGACATCTTTCTCGTGAACGCCACGACATTGGATGGCAAAGGTCTGGGCGCTACAGCAACCAGCCATCTTTACCATAATCTGGGAGACATGCGCTTTGAGGATGTCACCGTCCAAGCCGGTCTCGCGAAAGTCGGCTGGGGGCAAGGGGTTTGCGCTGCCGACTACGACAACGACGGCTATACGGACCTTTTCGTTACCTACTACGGACACAGCGTCCTCTACCGCAATCTAGGTAACGGCACCTTCAAGGATGTCACCGAAGCGGCCGGGCTCAAATCGGACACCGTGCGCTGGGACACGGGTTGTTCCTTCTTTGACTACGACCTCGATGGGAAGCTCGATCTAGCGGTCACCGGGTATGTCGATTTCGACCGAAGCAAAATCCCGGCGCCCGGCTCCGGCGGATATTGCCAGTGGAAAGGCATGCCGGTGATGTGCGGTCCCCGCGGACTGCCGCCGGGACGCAACTTTCTTTTTCACAATGACGGCCACGGCAAGTTCAGCGATGTATCTGTGGTCAGCGGCATCGGAAAGCCCACAGGCTGTTACGCCTTCACCGCGATAGCCTCCGATTTCGACAACGATGGTTATCCTGATTTGTATGTTGCTTGCGATTCGCGTCCCAGTCTGCTTTATCACAACCTGAAGGATGGGAAATTCGAAGAAATTGGCATTCCCGCAGGCGTCGCACTGAACGATGCCGGGCAGGAGCAGGCGGGAATGGGCGTGGCAGTCGCGGACTACGACGAAGACGGATTCTTCGACATCGCCAAAACCAACTTCAGCGACGATGTGCCCAATCTCTATCACAACAACGGAGACGGAACATTTACCGATAGCGTCTACGAGTCCGGGTTGGGAGCTCATACCCAGTTCCTGGGCTGGGGCATTGAGTTCATTGATGTCGATAATGATGGCCGCAAGGATCTCTTGATCGTCAACGGCCATGTGTATCCGGAAGTCGAGCATGGTCCGCTCAACTACAAGTATCGCCAACCGCGGCTGTTGTACTGGAACGTGGGCGGCGGCAAGTTCAAGGATCTCTCGGCCGAGGGAGGCCCCGGCATTACCCAGCCTTGGGTATCGCGAGGAGCCGCGACGGGAGACTTGGACAACGACGGTTCTCTCGAAGTTGTGGTCAACAATCTGGATGCCCGGCCGAGTCTGCTAAAAAACTACGGAACGAAGAAGAATTGGCTGATGGTTCGCCTGATTGGAGTGAAGTGCAATCGCGACGCCGTGGGCGCACGCCTTTATCTGTATGTGGGCAAGCGGCGCCTCTCGGGAGAAGTTCACACCGGAACCAGTTTCCTTTCACAAAATGATCCCCGCATACACGTTGGCCTAGCCGATGACGCTGGCTATCAGCGCATCGAAGTGCAGTGGCCCGGCGGCGAACGGGAGGTTTTTCCTGGCGGCAAGGCGAACCAGATCGTAGTTCTGACCCAGGGAACCGGCACTCCTGCGAAGGCGAGTTCTAAATAGAATCCCGAGAACATCGGAGATTATGGAACCCGTCGGCGGTTAGTGTATCGGTTCGAGAATCAGCTTCTGCACCCGCCAGTTCAGCAATTCGCCCACAAACAGCACATTTTCCGATGGGCACGCGATCTGGTGAATCCAGCCAAATTGCTTGAGTTGCTTGCCGGATTCTCCGAGCACGCCCAGAACCCTGCCACCCAGGCTGAGCTTGTAGATACGTCCGGGATAGGCATCCGAACTGTACAGCACCTGATGCGGCGGAGGGGTAATGCAGATTGCCCAGGGCGAGCCCGGCACCATGTTCTGAGGACCGGTGATCGGCAGTTTGGGCTTGTTGCCAATCGCAGGGCGGGCATTCGGATCAAACGGCACGTCGATTGTAATCTGCCGCAGGAATTTGCCATCACTGTCGAATACCTGGATGCGGCGATTTCCGCGGTCGGCGACGTAAATGTGATTCTCCGCATCCACCGCAATGCTGTGGGGAGTGCTGAATTGCCCGGGGCCGCTGCCAGGCTCTCCCCACGATTTGATCCAGTCGCCGTTCTTGTCGACTTTCGCGATTCGCGAATTGATATAGCCGTCGCTGATGTAGGTGTTTCCGAACGAGTCCCAGGCCATATCCGTTACCTGGCGGAACATGCCGTCAACTGGCGGCAGCGGGGGCCGGGGATGTTTCAACGGTGCGGTCCCCTCGTCCGAGGCCTCCTGTTTGCGCCCAAAAACCATGGCCACGCGCCCGTCCGGGGTGAACTTGATCACCATATCGGAGCCCTTATCGGCCACCCAGATATTGTCCTGTGGGTCTACCTTCACCGAATGGGCGAACGACCAGGCGTAGAGACTGTGGCCGATTTCGCGTACAAAGTTGCCCTCAGCATCGAATTCCAGTAGTTGGGCCGCGCTCGCGCCGTAGGCGGGACCGATAGAATTCCCGCGCGAAAAGACGAACACGTGCCCCTTGGAATTAACCGCTACGCCGGCGACCTCGCCCAAATAGGTATCCGGCGGGAGTTTCAGAAAATTCGGAACCGACCGGTAAGGAATCGGTGATACGCGTGCCGGTTGCGCGAAGGCCGAAGCCGCAACCAGAAAGACGGTGAGAGCGGTAGCGCATTTCACGTAGGGTGTCGAGGACATACGAAACGATAGCAAAACCCGACCCGTTTTCGGCACCTATTCTGGCACAACGAATAATCACTATGGCAGAGAGAAAGGAGTCGATCAGCGTCTAGCGCAGAAAGGCGGATGCGCACCAGAGCAAAGGAGCTTGGCCGTGTAAATCACCGGTCAATCGCGCTCGATCGAGATAATACTGCCGGTCGTTCTTCTTCCCCGTTCCCTGGCAGACGTTTCGCAAATCATTGTTGGAGTCCAAATAGCTGACCAGACCGAGCCAGCCCTTGCGCGCGGCTTTCGCATAGGGTTTCTCGGGAAGCCAGCCATTCTTCACGCCGGTAATCATAGCAAAGGTGAACATTGCAGTGCTGGAGGTTTCCGGCCAGGCTTTCGGATCGTCGATCAATTCGTGCCACATCCCGTGTTTGTCCTGATATTTCAGCAGGGCTGCCATCATCTTGTCATAACCGTCCATGATGCGGGCACGCTGCGGGTGATTGGCAGGCATCGAGAGCAGCATCTCAGCCATTCCGGCCGCCACCCACCCGTCTCCTCGGCCCCAATAGAAAGGTACATCGGGGGCGTGATAGAAAAGGCCGGTGGGCTGCTGCAGCTTGTCCAGGTAGCTCACCATCTCCAGCGCAGCCCGGTCCAGATACTTCGAGTCTCCGGTCGCCCGATACGCTTGCAGCTGCACGGAAGTAATCATGTACATATCGTCGATCCAGTATCGGGTCTGTGGCGAAAGCCCATCTGGCAGCGGATTTTCCCACTGCTTGTCGGCCATACTCTGTCCCAGGTCCAGGTATTTCTGTTCCTTGGTTTCGATGTAGAGTTGCAGCGGCACCACCCCGAAAACCGTGAGATCGACATGCGTTGGCTTTGGAACCAGGTTCGATTCAGTGTCCAGCAGCGGATCGAAGCGGTGAATGAGCTGCGCCGTAAGATCTTTGTCGCCGCTCAGTTGCGCAAAGGTCAGCGCCCCATACCAGGCGACAGACTCCGGATAGGTAATGAATGTTGGCGGAGCGGGTCTGCCGAAGTTTGTGTGTGGGGTGGTCACGAAGTGTTCGGCTACGCGTTTACCAACTTCCTGGGGAGAATCTCCGGTCGGCCATTTCTTGAACTCTTTCTGAGCCTGCGCCGGCAGCGCCGACGCAACGATGCACAACATCAACAACAGTACGAATAAATTGCAGTATTTAAGCACCTGATTCCTCCGTTCGTTCCTGGTGAAGATCGTGTTCGCAGTTAGGGTACTTGTTGTGCGTCAGTCTTGCGGAAAACGACAAGAACACCATCGGGATCCTGGACGGAAACGGCATGGCCGCTGGCCTCTACGGCGAATCCTCTGTGGCGCAACGCCTTGGCGGTGCGTTTCACATTGTCAACCTCGAACGCAATGCCCGGTCTTGTCGTAGCCGCTGCCTCCTCCAGTTCGATTTCGCTCGCTGAACCTCCTGGAAGCAATAATTCGGTCTTGGCAGTCCGGCTGCTCTCAAAGCCGAGCTTGTCTCTGTAGAAGGCCTCCTCGGCGGGCACATCACGCACCGGCAGGATCGCGCCAATCAGTCGTCGTGACACCCGGTCAGGCCCGAGATGCTTGCCGCGATCCAGAGAATGCAGCGAACCGGGCTCGTACTGCGTATATTCCAGGGGCTGGTCCTCCGGATCGTGAATCACAAAGAGCAGATTGCCGGCGTGTGCTTTCTTGACGTCGGAAGGAGTCAGGCCACCGCTGGCATAGGCATCGTGTACCGCCGCGATGTCATGCGATTCGTAACAGACGTGCATTAATCCCAGCGGCTGGGAATCGTCGCGGGGCGCATACAGCTCGATAAACTGGCGATCGTTAATTTTCATGAAAGCCACGCTGGGCTTGCCGGCGCTGGAGAATTCGAGAAATTGCTCGAACCCCAGTTTCTGATAGAACGCTCGCGTTTGATCCAGATTTCCGACACGAAACGCCACGTGCGCAATCCCTGCCAGCGGTGGGGTTTGCGCCTGCAGAAGCGCAGGCGTGAGCAGAGCCAGCAGCAGAACGAGAATGCCAGTTCGTCGTTTTACCGATACCCGCATAGGAAGCATTTCAGAATCCTCGCGATCGCAGACCAGGCGGCCTACTCCTGCAGGTTTGCGCCGGGACCTACCGCCACCAGAAAATACACGGCTGGTGCCGTACCCACGTTTGTGATTCCGTGCTCGTCGTTCGAGCGGGCGAATCCCACCGAGCCCGGTTCCAGGCGGTAGTTCTTGTCATTCACGGTCAACTGGATCACGCCCTCGCGCACCAGCCACATCTCCGAGTGCAGGTGGTGATGGGTCTTGGCTGTGGGAGAACCGCCGGGGGGCAAGGTCGTTTCGTGCACTTCAATCGCTTCTCCAGTAGCAAGCTTGCCCCGCATTACCATGCGAATCTGGGCATTGTTGTTCGCGATGTGCAGAGGCAGCTTGTCAAACTGGAACGCGCCCGAAGGCAAGGAATTGTCCTGCGCGACCGCTTTCAGAGAAGCGGCAAGCGGAAGAAGGCTTGGCAACAAAATACACAGCTCACGGCGATTCAGCGGCATTTCTCGAGCTCCCCGGAGAGATGGATGTCATTGAGCGAAGAGCAATCCAAATCCAGGCGATTGAGCGACACACAGCGATCGCTTTACGGTTCGGGTCGAACTGCTTCCGGCCAAGACGGTGGGCATCATACCAGAGGGTTTGAGCGGGGCAGTTTCCCGTGGCGCGCTTCGGAGCGCATGCTGCCGAATTACGTCGTCAATTCGCCGCTGTCTTGGGCGCTCACTTTTTGTTCTTTCGCATCCCGACCGCGAGCACACGCAGTAAGTGCGCGCAGTTTCTCAGCACCTGCACCCGAGTTGCGTAGTTGAGGGTTGTAGATGGATCGCACCCGTCTTTTAGTCTTGTTAAAGTGTTGTTTTAGTATTTCCGGCTTGACACGGATTATGTTGCTGCCTAGCGTTCGTGGTTGCCGCATCGCACAGATTCCAGCGCCGCCGCACGATTCGCCCAACGTCAACGGCTGAAATAAAGGCCAAAACTGATTCGGAGGGATGTCATGATCAAGCTCGGCTGTTTGCTCGCTCTTTTTGTGCTGTTCGCTTCGGCGCAAGAGACTGTGCCGGTTGGATTTGAACTCTGGACTGCGGCTTCGCTGGAGCAGATGGGACAGGCCCTGAATACAGAGGCGGCCGGAAATGCCCACCACATTGCGGTGCAGCACCTTGCGGATTTCAGCGACGACACGTTCATGCTGTCGCGGCGGGAGGCGGACGGCAGTGTCGAATGGCACGAGAACCAGGCCGACATTTTCCTGGTGGAGTCGGGCTCGGCAACCCTCGTCGTCGGCGGCAAAATGATCGGCGGCGAGACCGTAGCGCCTCATGAAAAACGCAACGGCAGCATCGAGGGTGGCATTCGGAGAAAGCTTTCTGCTGGAGACATTGTCCGCATCCCTCCGCAAACGCCGCACCAGTTGCTGCTCGATGGCTCGAAAGGATTCACCTATTTCGTCATCAAGGTGAAGGGCTACTAGCTCGCGTTTTCGCTGTCTTTCGGAGAACGTTCCTCATGCACCGAGTCCCCTATCGAGATATCTTCGATTCTCTTGTCCGCATTTTGCTGAACGCCGGATTTGAGGAGCAGCGTGCGCGCCTGTGCGCGAAGCTTTTCGCGGACGCCAGCCGCGATGGAGTGTATTCTCACGGCCTGAACCGCTTTCCGTTGTTCGTTTCCACGATCCGGAACGGCATAGTCGACATTCACGCAGCTCCGACCCTGGTTTCAGGTGCGGGATCGCTCGAGCGCTGGGATGGAAACAGCGGTCCAGGAAATCTCAATGCCTATTCGTCCATGGAGCGGGCCATTGCTCTCGCTCGCCGGAATGGGGTCGGCTGCGTCGCGCTTGCCAACACGAACCACTGGATGCGCGGCGGCAGTTATGGCTGGCAGGCGGCGGATGCGGGCGTCGCCGGTATTTGCTGGACCAACACTCTGCCAAACCTTCCCCCCTGGGGCGCGAGCACGCCTCGCCTGGGCAACAATCCCTTGGTGCTGGCGGTTCCTCGGCCCAATGGCCACGTGGTGCTGGATATGGCGATGTCTCAATTCTCCTATGGTGCCCTGGCCTCCTATCGCGCACGTGGCGAATTGCTTCCGGTGGCAGGAGGATTCGACGCCGCCGGTGAGTTGACACGGGTTCCGGAGGCAATTGAAGAATCCATGCGCCCGCTGCCCATCGGGTATTGGAAAGGTTCTGGCCTTGCACTAATGCTGGACCTCATTGCCGGGATGCTGTCGGGCGGCCGAACCACCCATCAGATTGAAGCCAAACCCGAACGCGAGACGGGGCTTTCCCAGGTATTTGTCGCCATCGATCCTTCTGCGCTGGGACAACGCGCCATCGCTGCCGGGATTGCCGAGCAGGTTATTCGAAATTTGCAGTCTGTGCTGCGCCCCGAAGGGGAAGCGGTTCAGTATCCGGGCCAGCGAGTATCGAGAATTCGCGCGGAAAATCTCGCCAAAGGCATTCCGGTAGAGCCTTCCGTATGGCAACAGGTGGAGGAGATGGCAGATAACGCGTAGAGGAGAAACTCGCTCGTCGAGATCGCGAGCCCGAATCCAGCATGACAATCAACATCGGACTGATTGGTGGCGGCAATATCACAGAGACGCATGCCCGCGCGGCCCGTTCCATTCCAGGGGTTCGCATCGCGGCAATCTACGGAACAAACGCCGGAAAAATCGATGCGCTCTGCCGCGAACATGGTGGAACAGCCTATCTCGAGTTCGATGCCTTTCTGAATCACCGTCCCATGGATCTGGTGGCCATCGGAAGTCCCTCTGGATTGCATGCGGAACAGGGGATTGCAGCCGCCCGGCGCGGCCTTCACGTGCTCACCGAAAAACCGATCGACATTACCACGGAACGGGCCGACGCCCTGATTGACGCTGCAGAAAAGGCCGGGGTGAAACTGGGCGTGATGTTTCAGGACCGCACCAGGCAAGACACGCGCCGCCTGAAACAATGGCTGAACGATGGAGTAGTCGGCGAACCTCTTCTGGCGGATGCCCGCGTAAAGTGGTACCGGCCGCCGGACTACTATGCCCAATCGCGCTGGCGCGGGACGCTGGCCTTGGATGGCGGCGGCGCGTTGATCAATCAGGCGATACACACCGTCGATTTGCTGTTGTGGTTGATGGGTGATGTGTTACGTGTGCAAGCCAATACGGCAACCGCTATGCATTCCATCGAAGGAGAAGATACAGCGCTGGCAATTCTCGACTTCGCAAGCGGGGCGTTGGGCGTGTTGCAGGCTACCACCGCCGCCTATCCGGGCTATGCACGCAGGCTCGAAATCACAGGTTCCGAAGGCACAGTAATTCTGGAAAACGATCGGATTATCGCTGCCGACCTGCGTAACCCTCCGGCTGAAGTCGGCGCCAACATTGCGCCGGATGACAATCAGCGAGCCTCGTCCCCCGTGGTAAGTGATTGCACCGGCCACCGGGCCATTTTTGAAGATTTTCTTCGCGCGATTGAGCGAAATACCGCGCCTATGTGCGATGGCCGCGACGGCCGTCGCAGTATCGCATTGGTCGAATCGATTTACCGGGCCGCGAAGCGTCTATAGACAAAAATCACTCTGCCGTATCACCGCCAGCCGCGCTCCCGATTCTGAATCTTTGCGGTAGCCATCCGATGGCGTGCTATCCCAGCCTTCCAAAGGCTGTACGGCAATGCGATTGCCAATCCCGATCTTTCCTTTCGCCAAGGTCTGGCAGGGTGTGGATTCCGCTCCACGAATCAATTCCTGACCGCATGGGAGCGACTGCGGATACTCCTGAAACTGCGCTACGTTCTTCGGGCTCGCCAAGCGCGCGATGGATTGTGCGTTCATGCGGGCTGCCGCCGCTCGGGCAAGGCTAGAACCGCCGCCGCTCCCAACAGCGCCAAACCCACCAGCACGAAGCAGGCTTCAAAGTAGCTGCCGGTTGCATCCCGCAGGTGGCCGATCAGCCACGGCGACGCTGCCTCCGCAATGCCTCCGGCAGTCAGGAGGACACCCATCAGTCGTCCCAGGATTCGCACGCCGAAAAGTTCCGCGGTCACCAGCGGAATAATCATGTAGTCTCCACCCAACCCAATGCCAAAGACGGCTGCCGCGAAGTACATGCTGGTCAGAGTGTGTCCTAAGAAGAAGAGAGGAATGGCAGCCGCTACCAGCAGATAAACCGAAAACATCACGTATTTCTTGGAGTAGCGATCGGCAAGCCACCCCATGAGCAGGCGTCCGACGACGCTGAAGGCCAGCACCAGAGACAGAATCCAGGCGGCTTGCACTTGTGCGTAGTGGCGATCCAGGCTCAGAAAGAGCTTTAGGTTTTGTTGAGTTCCGCTGACCGCAGCAATCGAACACACGCTCCCGAGTGTGAGCAGGAAGAATGGCAGGGTCACGAAGGCGCGTTTCACTTCGGTGGACTCAGCCTCCACCCTTCTGGCTGGCTGGGGAGGTTCCCTTACCAAAAACGCGAAAGGGAAGGCAATTAGAATCACCAGCACGCCAAGCATCTGCAAGGAGAAGTGCCATCCGAAATGTTTGGCCAGTATATTCGCGATCCACGGCGCTGCTGCACCGCCGAACCCGATGCCCATGTAGGCAAATCCCATGGCTTTGCCCCTCGCCCTGTCGAACCAGCGCGACAGCAAGACCTGGCAAGGCAAGGGCCCTCCGAAAACATACCCGAGCGCGTTGAAGATATAGAAAAGGTAGAAAAAGCCAAGACTAGAAATGCTGCCCAAGCCAACCAGGGCGCCGCCGCCCATGAGAATTCCGGCCATCATCACGCGGCGCGGTCCAAACCGGTCCACCATCCACCCCGCGACATAACCAAACACAGGTCCGATGAGTAATTTACTGAGCGCATTGCCTGAGGTCACCTGGGCTCGCGTCCAGCCGAAATCTCTCACCATGAAGTCGTAGTAAAAGGGCAACCCCCAGAGCGCCAGGCCAACCAGGGAGAATAATGTGGCAAACCCGGTCAGCGCAGCTTGCTCCGGCTGGCGCCCCGCCGATACTTTCGAAACATCGAGCAGAGCGGCGCTCCGCGACGCTTCTTCCGTGGGATTCGATGATCGTCTATTTGCCATGATGTGTTCTGGGAATACCGCTGAATTATCTGGAGGGCCAGCATCCGGGAACATCTACATAGGAACGGTCCAGCGCATTCACCGACGGGCAGCCGAGCAACGTCAGAGTCCGGATGA
>Ga0335085_10015723_pt1 | contig 10962 bp, 8 predicted proteins | sample Lox_Sample_45_FD_206712 | JGI IMG/M metagenome (GOLD analysis project Ga0335085, IMG submission 206712) | Soil microbial communities from Loxahatchee National Wildlife Refuge, Florida, United States - Lox_Sample_4.5 | ecosystem: Environmental > Terrestrial > Soil > Wetlands | place: USA: Florida... | reverse complement strand
CCTTCGGGTTGTGCTTCGACAGCACCTTGGTGATCGCCGCGGTCAGCGTCGTCTTCCCGTGGTCGATGTGGCCGATCGTCCCTACGTTGACGTGCGGCTTGCTCCGTTCAAATTTTTCCTTCGCCATATTTCTAATCGCTCCTCAGCCTATCTCCAGAAATCTCCGCGTCTGACGCGCCGGCTACCTGGCCACGCGGCCCGTAGCCTTCGCGATCACTTCCTCGGAAACCGATGCGGGCGCTTCCTCATAGTGCGAGAAGTGCATGGTAAAGCTGCCGCGGCCTTGTGTGCGGCTCCGCAGTTCCGTCGCATAGCCGAACATGGTGGCCAGGGGCACCTGTGCCCCGATGATCTGGCTTCCCGCGCGCGACTCGCGCCCCGAGATCTGGCCGCGCCGCGCGTAGAGGTCGCCGATCACATCGCCCATGTACTCTTCCGGGACCACCACTTCCACCCGCATCATGGGTTCCAGCAGCACCGGGCCCGCCTTCGAGCACGCCTCCTTGAATCCCATCGAGCCCGCGATCTTGAAGGCCATTTCCGAACTGTCGACCTCATGATAGCTGCCGTCGTAGAGTGTCACGGCCACGTCCACCATCTCGTACCCCGCCAAGCCGCCCGATTCCATGGCTTCGCGAATTCCGTTTTCGACCGGCGGGACGTATTCCTTCGGAATTGCGCCGCCCACGATCTTGTCGATAAACAGAAGCCGGTGCTCCTTGTCGAACCGCCACCGTGCGCCAGCGCCCGAGATCTTCTTTGCCAGTGCGTCCAGTTCGTCCGTGGACATTTCGCGCATATCTTCGTGGCCGGAAGACGGGAGCGGCGCCACCTTCAGCTTTACGTGTCCGTACTGGCCGCGGCCGCCCGTCTGGCGGATATATTTTCCTTCCGCCTGCGATTCCTTCTTGATCGTCTCGCGATAGGCCACCTGCGGCCGCCCTACGTTGGCCTGCACGCCGAACTCGCGCATCATGCGGTCCACGATGATTTCCAGGTGCAGCTCGCCCATGCCGGAAATCAGCGTCTGGCCCGTATCCGGATCCGTGTTCACGCGGAACGTGGGGTCCTCCTGGGTCAGCTTCGCCAGTGCCTGGCCCATCTTTTCCTGGTCGGCTTTCGTTTTCGGTTCGATGGCTACGCTGATGACCGGTGTGGGAAATTCAATGTTTTCCAGCAGAACGGGCTTGTCTTCCGAGCACAACGTGTCGCCCGTGGCGATGTTCTTCAAACCGACGCACGCGGCGATATCGCCCGCGTAGACGGCTTCAATTTCCTCACGCTTGTTCGCATGCATGCGCAGCAGCCGGCCGATGCGTTCCCGCGTCCCCTTCGTCGCGTTGAACACCATGTCGCCCTGCTTCAGCACGCCGGAATAGACCCGGATGTAGGTCAGATGACCCACGAACGGGTCGGACATGATCTTGAATGCCAGCGCGGCAAACGGCTGGTCGTCCGCGGCACGCCGCAGCTGCGCTTCCGTGCCGTCGAGCGTCGTACCTTCCACCGGGGGCTTATCCGTCGGCGCCGGCAGGAAATCCACCACCGCATCGAGCAGCGGCTGAATGCCCTTGTTCTTGAACGCAGCTCCCGCCACGACCGGCACCAGCTTCAGCGCGATCGTGGAACGCCGCAGGGATGCGCGCAGCTCGTCCGCCGACAGGTCGTGCTCCTCCAAGTATTTCGCCAGCACGGCATCGTCGTGCTCGGCGATATACTCCACCACTTTGGCGCGGTGCTCGTCGTAGAATTCCTTGGTAATCGCAGAGATTTTCAGAGCCGCCGCGATGTCCTCGCGCCCGGCCACGAATTTCGCGTCCCACAACTGGTCCACGGGAAAAGTCTCGAACTTCGTCCCCTGGCTGTCCGACGCGTCCGCGTAGACAATCACTTTCTGCTCAATGAAATCGATGATGCCGATGAATTGGTCTTCCTTGCCGAGGGGAAATTGCAGGGGAACGGGGTGGGCACCGAGGCGCTGGCGCATCGAGCGGATGCAATGGTCAAAATCCGCTCCGATGCGGTCCATCTTGTTGATAAAGGCGATGCGCGGCACGCGATACTTGTCCGCCTGGCGCCAGACGGTTTCCGACTGCGGCTGCACTCCCGCCACTCCGTCGAACACGGCCACCGCGCCGTCCAGCACGCGCAGCGAGCGCTCCACCTCCACCGTAAAATCCACATGGCCCGGGGTGTCGATGATGTTCACCCGGTATTCCGTTCCGTTGCGCTTCCAGAACGCCGTTGTCGCCGCGGAGGTGATGGTGATCCCGCGCTCGCGCTCCTGTTCCATCCAGTCCATCGTCGCCGTGCCGTCGTGCACTTCGCCGAGCTTGTAGGTGACACCCGTGTAGAACAGGATGCGCTCGGTGCACGTCGTCTTTCCGGCGTCGATGTGCGCCATGATCCCGATGTTCCGGGTATGTTCGAGTTGTGTCTGCCGTCCCATTTCGATCTCTTGCGTCTGCGCCGCGGGGCTCATTCCGTTTTGAAAGCTCCTACCACCGGTAATGAGCGAACGCCTTGTTCGCTTCCGCCATGCGGTGCACGTCTTCCTTCTTCTTGATCGCTCCTCCGCGGTTGTTCGCCGCGTCCAGCAGCTCTTCCGCCAGCTTCCCTTCCATGCTCTTGCCCGCCCTCGAACGCGCGTAATCAATCAGCCAGCGGATGGCCAGCGACTGCCGCCGGAAGTTGTTCACTTCCACCGGAACCTGATAGTTCGCCCCGCCCACGCGCCGCGTCTTGACCTCGACGATCGGTTTCACGTTTTCCACCGCTTTCTTGAAAGTCTTCACCGGATCGTCGTTCGTCTTTTCCTGAATTTGCGACATGGCGGTATAGAAAATCCGCTGCGCGGTGGCCAGTTTTCCGTCCCACATCATGCAGTTGATGAACTTGCGGACCAGGTCGCTCTGGTGAACCGGGTCCACCGTCACCGTGCGCCGTGGGACTGCTCCTTTACGCGGCATCCTCGGCTCCTCCTACTTCTGCGCGGCCTTGGGCCGCTTGGCGCCGTACTTCGAGCGCCCCTGCTTCCGGTTCTCCACGCCCGCCGCGTCCAGCGAACCGCGGATGATGTGATAGCGCACACCGGGCAGATCCTTTACGCGGCCGCCCCGCACGAGCACGATGGAGTGCTCCTGCAAGTTGTGCCCGATCCCGGGAATGTAAGTCGTCACTTCGGACGCGTTCGTCAGCCGCACGCGCGCCACTTTGCGCAGCGCCGAGTTCGGCTTCTTCGGCGTTTGCGTGTACACGCGAATGCAAACCCCGCGCTTTTCCGGGCTGCCTTCCAGAGCCGGCGACTTCGTCTTCGACTGGATCAGCTCACGCCCGTAACGCACCAGCTGTGAAAATGTGGGCACGTCGTCTCCGTGGAACAGACACTCTTGTCTGTCCCTTGTTGCTCACTGCCAAACTCCTCCGGCCTCACGCTGCCGGACAATCGACAAGACTTCTCACGCTTCGCGACGCGCACTTGCGCGTGCAGCTTGCCGGTGATCGGCGGACATGCGAGCTACGACTCGCAGCGACAACGGAGGACAAGCAAGAAACTCCGCCAACTGGCGAGACCTAGAGCTTGCTCTTCAGGTCACGTGCGGAGAGGCTTACTCGGCTTTGCGGGGCTGGCGCCCCATTCCGGCCGCTCCTCTGCTCCCCCCGTCCCGCTCCCGAGTGACCGGCATGCGGGCTGGGCCAGAGGACCTTCCTACCACCACAGACAGAGGAACTCCCCTCTGCCGAACCCAAGCAGTATAGGGAACACGCGCAACTCTGTCAAATCCAAACGCTTCCGGGCTTGTGGATAAATCCCGGGCAGACTACCCTTGAGCCCTCGACGTACCGCGCCGCGCCGGAACCTGCCCTATGCGCTTTAGATTCAGCCACTTACAGGAAGGCGCCATGCGGACCGTGGTCTCCCTGATCCATGGGAGTGACCGCGTGCAATCCCGAGTGCAGAAATCATTTGTCACACCGCGGAACACTCCCTATTCTTCTAAAGGTTTACGAATTTGCGGACCGACCTGACGGTGCACGTCTCACCCAAGTTTCGCCAGCTGTTGCTCGGCGCTCTCGCAATTGCCGCCCTCACAGTCCTCACCGACACTTCCTCACTTCTCCATGCGCAACAGTCACCCACCGCGCAGCCGCCGGCCGCGGCACAGAAGAAACCCGACAATTCCCAGGAACCGCTCATCGTCGAATCGCTCGTGACTCGCGCGCGCTACGAAGACGACGGCACCGGCCGCATCGAATCCACCACCCGTATCCGTGTGCAGAACGATGAAGGCGTCCGTGCGCTGGATGAACTCGTGTTCGCCTACAACAGCGCGACGGAGCGAATGGAGATTTCCCACGTACGCATCCACCACGCGGACGGAACGACAATCGAGGCTCCTTCGGCAAGCATCCTGGATCTCGCCGCACAGGCCGTGCGCGACGCCCCTCTCTATTCCGACGCGAGAGAGAAGCACATCCGCGTCCCTGCGCTCCATCCGGGCGAAGCGCTGGAATACGAAGTTCTGGAAACCATCCATCAGCCGCTGATCCGCGGGCAGTTCTGGTTCCAGCAAGATTTTGAAAAGACCGCCATCACACTGGAGCAAAAACTCCAACTGGACGTGCCCGCTGCGCGCGCACTCAAGCTGAAGACACGGCCGGGATTCGAGCCTCACGTCGAGGAATCCTCCGGCCGCCGCATCTACACATGGACCACATCGCACACCAGCCACACGGAAGATGCGAAGGACCAGCAGAATTCGGCGGCGGGCGGCGACGCACCCGATGTGCAGGCCACCACGTTTGCGAGCTGGGAACAGCTGGGCGCCTGGTACCAGTCTCTGCTGCATGCGGCAACTGCCGTTACGCCCGAAATCCAGAAGAAAGCGGACGAACTCACGGCGAATTGCAATACTCCCGCGGAGAAGCTGAACGCCATCTACGATTTTGTCGCCCTGAAGCTCCACAGCGTGGGCGTTGCTTTCGGCAGCGGCAGCTACGAGCCGCACTCGCTATCGGCTCTGCTCAAGAATGGTTACGCCGATTCGATTGACAAGCACGCGTTGTTCGCCGCGCTGGCTGCCGCCGAGGGGCTGCATGTGGATGCCGTGCTCATAAGCTCGCAGCGTGCATCCTCGGGCTCCGAAAAACTCGACCCGGATATCCCTTCTCCCGCTGCCTTCGACCGCGTAATCACCCGTACACAGGACGGCGACAAGGCCGACTGGCTCGACACCATCACAGAGGTGGCTCCCTTCGGTTTGCTTACGTCCGCGTTGCGCGGCAGACAGGCGCTCGATATTCCGGCCGAAGGACCGGCGACGATTGTCGAGACTCCGCCGGACCCGCCCTTCCCGGTGCATCAGTTGTGGCGCATGGAAGGCAGCATCAGCGATCTGGGAAAGCTCGATGCGACGGTCCATTACACGTTGCGCGGCGACAACGAAGTCCTGCTTCGCGGGGCGTTCCACCGGACCGCGCAGGCGAAGTGGAAGCAGCTCGGCCAGGCCATCGCCGCCTCGGACGGCCTCCGCGGCGAGATCACTGACGTGAAGCCCTCCGATCCCGGCGACACGCATCATCCCTTCACTCTCGAGTATCACATCGTGGAGTCCGGATTCTTCGATTGGGCCAACCGCCGCGCGCAACTGGCCCCTCCCCTGCCCGCTCTGGCTCTGCCTGATTCGCCCCCCGCCGGCGCCGCCATCGTCCTCGGCTCGCCTGCGGAAGTGACCATGGAAATGAGGCTGACGATTCCCCAGCACTACACGGCGCGCGCTCCCGTGGCCACTTCCGTGTCGCGCGAGTACGGAGAATACCGTTCCACTTATTCCGCCGCGGACGGCTCGCTATCCGCCTCGCGCACTCTCAACATCCGCAAGCACGACATTCCGGCAGCGTCCGCAAACGACTACACCATGCTGTTCCGCAACGCCGTGCGAAACGATGAATCCCAATCCTTCGTTCTGGAATCCACCGTGGGGGGAATCTCCGCGATTCCCGAATCGGCGCCGGTGGATGATCTCGTTCAGGCCGCCACGCATGCCTACGCCGAACAGAAGTTTCCGCTCGCCGAGCAACTGCTGGAACGTGCCGTAGCGCGCGAACCGGCGCACAAACGCGCGTGGAAACTCCTGGGAGCGGTGCGGCTGGCGCAGCAGGAAAACGAAAAAGCCATCCAAGCCTTTCGGAAGCAGACCGAGATCGATCCCAAGGACGAATTCGCCTACGAAGGCATCGGCCTGGCCGAGGCGGCCATGCAGCACTACGACGAAGCCATAGCCGCGTTCCGCAAACAGATCGAGGTGAAACCGCTGGACGCCATGGCTCAGGCCAGCCTTGGAGCGACGCTCGAGCAGGCCCATCGCTGGGCGGAAGCGGAAACGGAGCTGGAGAAAGCCGTGGCGCTTTCTTCCACCGACCCGCGGCTGTACATCAATCTCGGACGTGCCGAGCTCAACCTGAACCACCCGGACAAGGCCAAGGCCGCATTCGCGAAAGCCGTGGAACTGAACCCTTCGCCTCCCGTGTGGAATGCCGCTGCGGTCGAATTGATCGATCACGGCGTCGATCTGGAGAGCGCCCAGCAATACGCCGGCTTGGCGGTGGCCGGCGTGGAATCCGATCTCGCCAATCTGACGATCGACAAAATTTCGCCGAGGGACCTTGCCCGCGTGGCCTCTCTGGCGACGTACCTCGACACACTGGGCTGGGCATGCTTCCAGCGGGGTGAGCTGAAACGCGCGGCAAAATTAGTGGACGCTGCCTGGCGACTGAGCCTGCGCGGCCAGGCCGGCGATCGTCTCGGTCAGATCTATGAAAAGGAAGGACGCACCCAGGAGGCAGCCCGGATGTACGCCCTTGCCGCATCCGCCGCCCACTCTCCGGCTGAAACGCGCGCGCGGCTCGAAAAACTTGTGGGCGGTACGAAGCAGGCCGACGACCTCATCGTCCACGTCCGCGAGGATCCCTCGCTTTTCGGCGAACATTCGCTCCCCCGCCTCCTGCCGGCGGGCGCGTCGGGGTCGGCGGAATTCCTGGTCCTGCTCGGCACGGAGGCGAGTCCCGTAGCGGTGAAGTTCCTGCGCGGAGACTCATCGTTGCGCGCCGCCGCGGACAAGATCCGCGAACTCGCGCTCGGTCCCGCGGTTTCGGACGAGTCCCCGGCCAAAGTACCCAGGCTCGGCCGGCTGGCATGCGCGGCCCAGGGACAGGCATGTACGTTTTCTTTCTTTCCGGCGGATCAGGTGCGCGCGGCGGATTAGCGGCGGGGCGCCACCGGTCTACTTGATTTCCATCACTTCTTTTTCTTTGGCCGCGGACAGGTCTTCAAGCTTTTTCGTTTCCTGGTGCGTGACTTTCTCAAGTTCTTCCACGGTGCGCTTGCGTTCGTCCTCGCTGATTTTTTTCTCTTTTTCCAGTTTTTCGACCGCCTCTTTCACGTCCCGGCGGACGTTGCGAATCGCCGTGCGGTGGTTTTCCAGAGTCTTATGCAGGTGCTTGACCAGTTCCTTGCGCCGCTCTTCCGTCAAGGGCGGAATCGGCACGCGCACCACCTTCCCGTCCGTCGCGGGATTCAGCCCCAGGTCAGAGGTTCGAATCGCCTTGTCCACCAGCGGGACCACGCTCGGATCCCACGGCGAGATCAGGATCATGGTCGGATCCGGCACGGTCATCGTCCCCAGCTGATTGATGGGCATGGGAGTCCCGTGATAGTCCACCCGGATGTGGTCCAGCAGGGTCACGTTCGCCCGTCCCGTGCGCACACCCGCCAGCTCTTTCCGGAAATCTTCCACGGCCTTTTCCATGCGCGTCCGCGCCTGGTTCATGGCGTCTTTCGTGTTCGCGATCGCCGTCATGCGATCCACCTCCGCCTGGGTGCCGGCCTACTTCACCGCGCACACAACTGAGCCCACCTTTTCCCCCCGGATCACTCGCTGCACGTTGCCCGGCTTGTTCATGTCGAAGACCACGATCGGGAGCTGATTGTCCATGCACAGGGAAATGGCCGTCGTGTCCATCACCTGCAGGCCGCGCTGAATCACTTCCAGGTAACCGATCCTCTCGAACCGCTTGGCGTTCGGCACTTTCTCGGGGTCGGCGTCGTAGATTCCATCCACACGCGTGGCCTTCAAGATGGCTTCCGCCTTGATCTCCACCGCTCGCAGCGCCGCCGCCGTGTCAGTCGAGAAATACGGATTCCCCGTCCCCGCCGCCAGGATCACGATGCGTCCCTTTTCCAGGTGACGCGTCGCGCGCCGGCGAATAAACGGTTCCGCCACCTGGTGCATTTCAATCGCGCTCATCACCCGCGTGTGGCAACCCAGCTTCTCCAGCGCGTCCTGCAGCGCCAGCGAATTGATTACCGTGGCCAGCATGCCCATGTAATCGCCCGTGACCCGCTCGATTCCCAGCCCGCCCTGCCTGGCACCGCGGAAAATGTTTCCGCCGCCGACCACCAGAGCGATTTGCGCTCCCAGTTCGTAGACGGCCTTGATCTCGTCCGCCAGCCGCGCCACGGTTGGCCCGTGGAGGCCAAAGCCTTGCGGCCCCTGGAGAGATTCTCCGGATAATTTCAGAAGGATGCGTTGATAGCGCAGGTTCGCCTGGGGTGCGGGTACCACGGAACTCCCTTGTGCCACGGCCATCGAGCTCGCTCCAAGCTTCCCGGCAGCGCGGGACGCCCGCAGCCGTTGCGGCGGGCGACTCCGTTCGATTCTAGCAGAGGAACGTGCCGATTCGGCACGCTGCCGCGGCCCTCAGGCGGGAATCTGCTCCGCCGCCTCCGAACCTGCCGCGGCCGCGTCCTGGGCCCCTTGCTCGCCCACCTTGAACCGGGCAAAGCGGCGCACGCCGATGTTCTCGCCCATTTTTGCCACTGCTTGCTGAATCAGGTCGTTAACCGTGATCTGCTCATCCTTGATGAAGTGCTGTTCGTACAGGCAGCTCTCGGCGAAGAATTTCTCCAGCTTTCCTTCCACGATGCGCGGCAGCACATTCTCGGGCTTCCCGGTGGTGCGCGCCTGCTCGAGGTAGATGGCCCGCTCGCGCTCCACGATCTCCGCCGGCACGTCGTCGCGCTTCACGTAACGCGGGTCAAGCGCGGCCACATGCATGGCCAGGTCGTGGCATAGCTTCTGGAATTCGTCCGTGCGTGCGACGAAGTCGCTTTCGCAGTTCACCTCCACGAGCACGGCGATTTTTCCGCCGGCGTGAAGATACGTGCCAACCGCGCCTTCCGTGGCCACGCGCGCCGCCTTCTTCTTGGCGGCCGCCTGTCCCTTCTTCCGCAGAATATCGACAGCCCCGTCCAAATCGCCTTTCGATTCGACCAGCGCGGAGCGGCAGTCGCTGAAGCCGGCACCCGTCCGTTCACGCAGCGTCTTCACGAGCTGCGCCGAAATCTGCGGTTGTCCGTCCTTGTTTGGTTCGGTGCTCATGGTCTCATTCGGTCCTTGGCGCCGGTCATGCGGCGCGGCGGGTGCGGACTTGCCGGCTCCGGGGCGCGAACCGCACGCGCCGGCGGAGCGGCACCGGCCCGGAGCGGCTATTCCTGGCTTTCTTTCTCGGTTTGCGCCAGCAGCTCATCTGCCGCGGGCGTCTCGAATGCCCGGTCTACGAAGTAGCCTTCCTGCTTCTCGTATTCCTCGTAAGCGCTGGCATCCACGAACGCTGCGCCTTCCGCCGCCGGCGCCCCAGCCGGGACTGCGCCTTCCACAGGCTCCGCCGCCTTCTGCGACTCCAGCTGCGAGCGCTCGAACTGCTCGCGGCCCTCTTTCACCGCGTCCGCAATTTTCGACGTGAACAGTTTGATGGCGCGCAGCGCGTCGTCATTGCCGGGGATCACAACGTCCACCAGGTCGGGGTCGCAGTTCGTGTCCACGATGGCCACCACGGGGATCCCCATCCGCCGCGCTTCGCGCACCGCGATCTCCTCGCTCGACGAATCGATGACAAACAGCGCGTCCGGAAGCGCCGTCATCGCTTCGATTCCCTCCAGGTTGGCCTGCAGGTGCTTTAACTCGCGCTCGAGCCGTGCCGCTTCCTTTTTCGAAAGCTCGGCCATCCGGCCATCCTCTTTCATGGCCTTCAGCTCGCGCAGCCGCTTGATCGATTTTTGCACCGTGGCGAAATTCGTCAGCGTTCCGCCCAGCCACCGGTTGTTCACGTAGAACATGTTCGAACGCTTGGCTTCTTCCGCCACCGCCTCCTGCGCCTGCCGCTTGGTGCCGACGAACAGGACCGCGCGTCCCTGCGCCGCCAGTTCGCTCACGTACCGCGCCGCGTCGCGGAACATCTTCAAGGTCTTTTGCAGGTCCACAATGTGGATCCCATTGCGCTCCCCGAAGATGTATTCCTTCATCTTCGGGTTCCAGCGCCGCGTCTGGTGGCCGAAATGGACTCCGGCCTCCAGCAGCTCCTTCATGGAAATTTCGACTGCCATGTTCCTCCTTTGCGAAAGGGACACTTGAATCCGCCATGGCGGACAGCGTCCTTTTTTGCCGGCGCCTCGCCGGCCGTGATTTGTACCGCCTTAACGCTTGCTGTACTGGAACCGCTTCCGCGCGCCCTTCTGTCCGTACTTCTTGCGCTCCTTCATGCGCGAGTCGCGCGTCAGGAATCCGTTTTTCCGCAGCCGCGGACGCAGCTCCGTGTCGTGGCGCGAAATCGCGCGCGACAGTCCCATGCGCACCGCGTCTGCCTGCCCGGCCGATCCGCCGCCACGGCACGTGCACGCCACGTCCACTTTCCCTTCCAGTTCCGTGAACCGCAGCGGCTCCGTGGCGATCAGCCGCCACACCGAATTCTTGAAGTAGTCCTCCAGCGGTCTTCCGTTCACCGTGAACTTCCCGCTCCCCGGCCGCAGGAATACACGCGCGATCGCTTCTTTTCTCCGGCCCGTCCCATAGGCCGGCTGATTCGTTCCCACATTCTTCGATGGCTGTGGCGGCGCCGGCGTCG
>Ga0335085_10015722_pt1 | contig 10963 bp, 11 predicted proteins | sample Lox_Sample_45_FD_206712 | JGI IMG/M metagenome (GOLD analysis project Ga0335085, IMG submission 206712) | Soil microbial communities from Loxahatchee National Wildlife Refuge, Florida, United States - Lox_Sample_4.5 | ecosystem: Environmental > Terrestrial > Soil > Wetlands | place: USA... | reverse complement strand
TTCAGGGTGCCGAACTGCGCCCGGCAAATTCGCGTCGCGCTTTCCAGAATCGCGGTGAACACCGGCTCGAGCGCACCGGGCGACGCGCTGATGACCCGGAGCACGTCGGCGGTCGCGGTCTGCCGCTCCAAGGACTCGCGCAATTCGCTGAGCAGCCGCGCGTTCTCGATGGCGATGACGGCCTGGGCGGCGAAGTTCTTCAGCAATTCGGTCTGCTTGTCGGTGAACGGCGCCACCTCCTGGCGGTAGATGCCGATTGCGCCAATCAACTCGTCCTCTTTGAGCATCGGCACGATCAGAAGGGTTCGGGCTCCGGCGAGCCTGACCAGCGGATTGTCCGGTTGTTCCGAAGCGGCATCGGCGACGTGCACGACCTCCTTGGTACTGGCCATCCGATAAAGGAAGGTCGCCGTGTCGCGGCCACGCCGCGCATCCCGCCGTTGATCCGCCGCCCATGCCTGCGGCGCGTTGTGCAGCGCCACGCGCTTGAACACGCCATTGTCGTACAGCAGCAGATTGCCGAAGTTGGCGTCGCATATGCGCGTGGCATTGGCCAGCATGGCTCGGAAGACCGGCTCAAGATCGCCCGGCGACGAGCTGATGACGCGCAGGACTTCGGAGGTCGCCGTCTGCTGCTCCAGCGATTCCGACAGATCGTCCGTCCGCTGGCGCAGCTCGTTGAGCAGCCGCGCGTTCTCGATGGCGATGACGGCCTGGGCGGCAAATGTCGTCGCCAATTCGATCTCGTGCTCGCTAAACGGATCGAGCCTGCGACGCCCAAGCCCGATCACACCGATCGGCTCACCGTCATGCATCAGCGGTACGCCAATCATGGAACGAATGCCTTCGATCTTGGCGTCGTCCCTTTTTTCGTAAAGCGGATCGGTCAACGCATCGTCGATCCGCACAACTCTGCGGGTCATGGCGGCGCGGCCGACGACCGTTCCGGGCCCCGGAGAAATCAACGTTCGCCGCTCGATTTCCAGATAAGCGGGAAGGAGGCTATGGCCGGCCGCGAAGTGGTAGACGCCGTCTTTCAGTTGGAAGATGACGGCGCCGTCCGAGCGGCAAAGCCGGGATGCGGTCGCGGCCACGCTCTCCAGCACGGATTGCAATTCGAACTTGGATTGGCTGATGGCGTGCAGCACCTCTGCCATCGCGGTCTGCTGCTCGCGCGCCTGCGTCAGCTCGAGCGTCAGCCGCGCTACGGCGCGGCCGCCCGAAGCCGGCGCCGACCCGTGGGGCAGAGCCTTTCGCGCGGTTCGGCGCTTCGGCGTTACCATCGTGCGCGTTCGCGCCTTGGACCGTTTGCCGCCCGCCTTTGCGCGCCGCTTCATTGCCTTGCCCTTGGTTCGGACAACGCATCGTAGCGGGTCGGACCCGCTAGGCGAAAGTGGCCTTAACCCCGGCAGCGAATCGAGCTGCCGAAGTCCCGCGCGGCCGGAGGCGGGCCGCGGCTAGGCCGCCCTTTTCAGACCGAAGCCGATGCCGATCCAGCTCGCGCCGGCGATCACCAGATCGATGCCGAGAAACAGCCCGAGAATGTAGAGGCCCGACACCGGCCAGTGGGCGAGGATGATCAGGCCGAGCAGCAGCGTGATGACGCCCGACAGCGCCACCCAGATCCAGGGCGCCTCCTCCTGCATGCCGAACGCCAGAATGATCCGCATGATGCCGGAAACCAACAGCGCGGCGCCGAGCAGCAGCGTGAGCAATGCGGCGGCGAGCAGCGGATTTTCGAAGGTGGCGAAGCCGGCGACGATGTAGAGCGCGCCGAGCACGAGCCATAGCAGGAATTTGCCCCAGGATTTCAGCTGGAACGCATTGATGACCTCGGCGACGCCGGCAATCAGCATCATGAAGCCGACGACGTAGACGGTGACGACGGTGGCGAAGACGACGCTGCCGAGCGCGATCAATCCGGCGATGACGTAGACGACGCCAAGGGCGATGATCCAGCCCGATTTGGCGCGCAGCGGCGCCAGCGGTGTGGTCTCGGTGATGGTGGACATGGGGTTGCTCCGACGACATGGATCGACGGCATGGACGGCGGTAAGCGCTACCAGCCTAGCGCCGTTGCCCGTTTCGGTCACGCGGGAATCGAAGGGCGTTGCCGGTGCGCCAATTCGAGCCCCGAGCATCCGGGGGCGCCGGCAACGCACCATGTTGCGGCGCAAAAAAAGTAACTTTGTCGCGGTTTATCAAATGTCGTGATCGTGTTGCGCTGATATTGTATAAGCGACTCGCGGCAACACACGAGGGCTATAAGAGGGAGCTGAGAATGAAAAAACTGGCGTTTGCGCTTGGCCTGTTGGTCGTCGGCCTCAGTGCGGCGACTCCGGCGAGCGCCGACTTCGCGGTCGTCCAATGGAAGAGCGGCTATTGCCGCGTCTTCGGCGACAGCCAATTCGGTCCGCAGGACGGCAAATATCATTGGTACCGCCATCGCCATCACGTGCACTACCGCTTCGCGACTTGGGCCGCCGCCGAAAAGGCCATGCACGGCTCGGTCGCGCATCATCGCTGCCAGCACTGGTGGTAAACACTTAAAATTTCGGCGTTTCGGCAGACATCCCTCGGGGATTTGAGGTCCCCGAGGGATTACGCTTGTGCGCGCGCCTTAATCCGGTTGAACGTCGCCGGCTTGAGCGGCGCGCTTCAGCCCCCGCGCGCCTGGTATTTGTCGATCGCCGCCTGCACCGCGGCGCGCGATTGGTCGCCGGCGGAGGCGTATTTGGCCTTGGCGTCGTCGTAGCTCCACTGCCGCAGCGCATTGGCATTGCGCTGGAAGTGCGGATGCACGTAGCGCGCCATCAGCTCGTAGCTCTTTTTGGTCGCCTCGAAGCTCGCCCAGTTGTGCGCCAGCAGCAGCACGCCGCCGAAGCCGCCGTTCGAGCCGCGCCACAGCCGCTCGAAATGGCGGATGCAATCGCCCGGCGTGCCGATGCAGGCAAGCCCCGATGAGATCAGATAGTCGGCCGGATCGCCGGTAATGTCCGCCGGCACGATGGGGAAGGTGGCGACTTCGGCGAAATAGCGCCGGAAATCGTCGAGGCCGAATTGCATGTCGGCGTGCGCCTGCTCGCGCGTCTCCGCCACATGGGCGAAGGTGACGATGCGCCACTTGCGGCGGTCCGCCGTCTTGCCGTGGGCCCGCGCGGCCTCCTCATAGACGCCCCAGTTGGCGGCATGGGCTTTGAGCGCATCGTCCGAAGTGCCGCCGATCGACAGCTGCCGAGGCCGTGCTTGCCGGCGGCGAGCGCGCCGGTCGGCGAGCGGTTCGACGCCACCGCCATCTCCATCATCGGCAGCGAATAGCTCTTGAACTGCAGACCGGCCTCGTTGAGGTCGAACCAGTCGGTCTTCTTGGTGACGACGCCGCCCTGCATCAGCGTGACGATGACGTCGAGCGCTTCGTCGAGCTTGCGGCGCTGGTCCTTGGCCTCGAGCCCCATCTTCACCGCGTCGTAGACCAGGGAACCCGGCCCGACGCCGAACATGGCGCGGCCGCGGGTCTGATAGTCGAGCTGCATCATGCGGCCGGCGAGCGTGAATGGATTGTGATAGGGCAGCGAGACGACACCGGTACCGAGCCGGATATGGCGGGTGCGCTCGGCCGCCTGGGCGATGAACAATTCCGGGCAGGCGATGATCTCGAAGCCGCCGGAATGGTGCTCGCCGATCCAGGCCTCGTGATAGTTGAGCCTGTCGAGATGGACGAGCAGCTCCATGTCGCGGTCGAGCGCGAGCAGCGGGTTTTCATGCAGCGGATGAAACGGCGCGAGAAAAATGCCGGTCTTCAAAAATCTATCGTCCATGTTCTTGCCTTTGCTGATCCGTGACCGGAGTTCCGAGTTCCGGACCGATTAAAATGTAAAACATTGGTGACTTGACAAGCGACCCCGTTGGTCGAGAATTCTCAACGCATGTTTCTGACACGGAGGTTTGAATGATTCCGCCGGGTCGAGAGGCCGCAGAGATTGTTGCGTAGGCGTTCGAACGCAGCATAGCGGCAAAGACGCGAACGGTCGCGCCGAGGGCGACCTCCGCGGGTCGCATCAGTAGGGCAGGACCCCAATTCGGTCGCCCCGACGCGGATTCTTACGGACAGACGAATTGCTCGCCGGAACGGCCGAAGCAGAATTTCTTGCCGACATTGACCAGCTGAACGCGGCGGTTGATCGCTGCGGTCGGGTGTTTGGGATCGCGCAGCTGCTCCTCACCCATGCCGACCGCTTCCAGCACGGCGGGATTGACCCCGAACGGATCGATCAGGGCGGCGCGGATCGCTTCGGCGCGCCGCTGGCTTAAACCCACATTATAGGCGCGGCCGCCGACCGCATCGGTGTGGCCGATCACCAGAAAGCCGTAGCCGAGCAGCAGCGGATGGTGCAGCGCGTCGGCGATGGCGCCGACGGTGCGATAGGACGACGGCTTGATGACGTCCGAGTTGAAGTCGAAATCGACCTCGACGACGATTTGCGTCAGCCCTTCGAGCTCCGGGAAGCTCAGCGGATGGGACGGCACGGCTCCCGGATAGTTGCGGATATTGTCGAGCACGGCTTGGCGCAGCTGCGCGCCGGTCAGCGACAGCTTGCCGCTGCGGCTGACGGCGGCGAGGCTGTTGGTCATCTGCGACGCGTTGATCCCTTGTTGCGCCAGCGTGGCCGTCGCTGCCGTCGCGGCAATGAGCGCGGCAGCCGCGAGTGCGTGCGCGAGCTTCATTGTCGGCTTCATGGCCGTGTCCTTTCCGTCGCCCAGCCGGTATCGAGGAACGTCTGGTAGCATCGCGGGCTCATCGCCTGCGGCGCCAGGCCCGACATGCATTCCACCAGGCTGGCGTCGGCAAACGAGGTGCCGCAAAGCCGCAAGATGTCGGCGCTGCAGATGTCGCCGATATCGCGCTGCGCCGTGGCGCGCCTTGTGATCGAGGCAAAGACGGTCCGCGTCGTTTGCTGGCATTGCGGCGACATCCGCGCCTGATTGGCGTCGAAGCAGGCGCGCAGCCGCGGACCGAGCGGCACGCCCTTGCAGAAGCGGGCGATGTCGTTCCTGCACATGGTGGTGACCTGCGAGATGGCCTCGGCATAGCTCATGGTCTGCGCCGCGGCAGCGCCGATGCCGGCCAGCAGAAACAATAATGCCGGGACGAAAGCGGTTTGCTTCATTGCTGCTGCCCTCCCACGCGGACTTTGAATGGTCCGGCCCCCGCCGGACTCTCGCCCAGGTACTCGCTGGGATCAAGGCGATGCCGGCGCAGTCGCCTATCGAGCGGACGGCGAGGCTGCTAACGTTGCGCGTTCCGGGGAGCATCATGACACTGCCGCGCCGGAGATTGTTGCAAGTCGCGGGCGCCGCCGCCGTGCTGCCGGCGCTATCGCGTCGTGCCGCGGCGCTCGATTATCCGACCCGGCCGATCGTCGTCATCGTGCCGTTTCCCGCCGGTGGGCCGGTCGATGCGCTGGCGCGGCTGTTGGCGGAGCCGATGCAGGCGGCGCTCGGCCAGCCGCTGGTCGTCGAAAATGCCGGCGGCGCCGGCGGCAGCATCGGCGCCGGCCGCGTCGCGCGCGCCGCAGCCGACGGCTACACCATGCTGCTCGGCAACTGGACCGCCATGGTCGGAACGCCCGCGGTCTATCCGGTGCCGTTCGACGTGCGCGGCGATTTCGTGCCGGTGGCGCTGTTGTCGTCGTCGCCGCTGATGATGATCGGTCGAAAGTCGCTGCCGGCCGACAACGTCAAGGAACTGATCGCCTGGCTGAAGGCCAATCCCGGCAAGGCGACGGCCGGCACCATCGGCATCGGCTCGCCGAGCCAGGTCGGCGCCATCTATTTTCAGAAGCTGACCGGCACGCAAATCCGGCTGGTGCCCTATCGCGGCGCGGCGCCGGCGCTGACCGATCTGCTTGCCGGCCAGATCGACCTGCGCATGGGCGCCGAAGCCTCGCAGACCCTGCCTTATGTGAAGAGCGGCGCGGTCAAGCCGTTCGCCATCATGGGCAAGGCGCGCTGGGCGCCGGCGCCCGACATCCCGACCATCGAGGAAGCAGGCGTGCCGGAGTTGGCGCTGTCGTTCTGGCAGGCGTTCTGGGTGCCCAAGGCAACGCCGCCCGACATCGTCGCCAAGCTCAACGCCGCGGCGGTCGCGGCCTTGGCCGACGCGCGTCTGCGGAAGCGCCTCGATGAGCTCGGCCAAGAAATTCCGCCGCGCGAGCAGCAGACGCCGCAAGCGCTCGGCGCCTTTCATGCCGCCGAGATCGCCAAGTGGTGGCCGATCATCAAGGCGGCCGGCATCAAGCCGGAATGAATGCGTTCGATCGCGCGAGCGACAGCGTGGCGATAACGATCTATAATCCACCGCCGCATCGAAGGAATCGCATGGCCCCGCTCAGCAATCTCGCCACCCGCGACGTCGAGACCTTGGTGCATCCCTACACCAATCTCGCCGGCTTCCGCGATACCGGGCCGCTCATTCTCGAGCGCGGCCGCGGCGTGCACGTCTACGACACCGACGGCAAGCCCTATTTGGAGGGCATGGCCGGGCTGTGGTGCACGGCGCTCGGCTACGGCAACGAGGAATTGGTGGAAGCCGCAGCCGCGCAGATGCGCAAGCTCTCCTTCGCGCATCTGTTCACCGGCAAGAGCCACGACCCGGCCATCGAGCTCGCCGAGAAGCTGAAAGAGATGGCGCCGGTGCCGATCTCGAAGGTGTTCTTCTGCGCCTCCGGCTCGGAGGCGAACGACACCCAGATCAAGCTGGTCTGGTATCTCAACAACGCGCTCGGCCGGCCCAACAAGAAGAAGATCGTCAGCCGGGTAAAGGCCTATCACGGCGTCACCATCGCGGCCGCCTCGCTGACCGGGCTGCCGGCCAACCACCGCGATTTCGACCTGCCGCTGCCGGGCTTTCTGCACACCGCGTGCCCGCACCATTATCGTTTTGCCGAAGCCGGCGAGAGCGAGGAAGAATTCGCCACGCGCTTGGCCGACGAGCTCGACGCGCTGATTGTCAAGGAAGGCCCCGACACGGTGGCGGCCTTCATCGCCGAGCCGGTGATGGGCGCCGGCGGCGTGATCGTGCCGCCGCGCACCTATTTCGAGAAGATCGCCGCGGTGTGCGCGAAATACGACGTCGTCACGATCTCCGACGAGGTGATCTGCGGCTTCGGCCGGCTCGGCACGCCGTTCGGCTGCGCGAAGCTCAATTTCAAGCCGCAGTCGATCTCGGTCGCCAAGGCGCTGTCGTCGGCCTACCTGCCGATCGCCGGCGTCATGATCCCGGAGGCGATGTATCAGGCGCTTCTCTCGGAGAGCAAAAAGATCGGCGTGTTCGGCCACGGCTTCACTTACGGCGGCCATCCGGTGTCGGCGGCGGTGGCGCTCAAGGCGCTGGACATCTACGCGCGCGACCGCATTTTCGAGCATGCCGCGCGGCAGGCGCCGCGCTTCCAGGCGCGGCTCGCCGCGCTCAACGCCCATCCGCTGGTCGGCGAGGCGCGCGGGCTCGGGCTGATCGGCGGCGTCGAGCTGGTCGCCGACAAGCAGAGCAAGCGGGCATTCGCGCCGCAGCACCATGTCGGCGCCAAGGCGGTGCAGTTCGCCGAGGCCGAGGGCTTGATCCTGCGCGCGGTGATCGGCGACGTGGTGACGCTGTGCCCGCCGCTCGTCATCAATGCGGCCGAGATCGACGAATTGTTCGACAAGCTCGGACGCGCGCTCGACAAGACGATGGACTTCGTGATGCGTGAGCGGCTGGCGCAGCCGTGACGGCGCGGTCAGAAATGAGTGAAGGAGAGCATCCCATGCAGGTCAGGGTTTCGCCGACCGATGTGAATTACAGCGCCGCGGAATGGCAGGCGCGGGTCGATCTCGCGGCCGCGCATCGGCTGGCGCACATGCACGGCTTCAGCGAGGGCATTTTCAATCACTTGACCGCCATCGTGCCGGGCCGCAGCGAGCTTTACTATCAGATCCCGTTCGGCATGCATTGGTCGGAGGTGACGGCCTCGTCGTTCATGGAGGTTGGCATCGACGACGGCAAGGTCAGGCGCGGCTCCGGCGACGTCGAGCGCTCCTGCTACTGCATCCACGCGCCGATCCACAAAGCGCTGCCGCAGGCGACCGCGGTGTTTCACACCCATATGCCCTACGCCAGCGCGCTCACCCGGCTGGAGGATCCGCGCATCAAGGAGATCGGCCAGACCGAGGTCGGCCTGATCGATGCGATCGCCTATGACGACCAATATACCGGCCCGGCGCTCGACCCGGCCGAAGGCGAGCGCCTCGCCAGGGTGATCGGCAACAAGAGCGTGCTGTTCATGGCCAATCACGGCGTCACCACGCTCGGCGTGACGGTGGCCGACGCCTATGACCGGCTCTATTATCTCGAGCGCGCCGCGCAGGTGCAAATCTACGCCATGTGGACCGGTCAGCCGCTGAAAGAGCTGCCGGCCGCGGTGGTCGAGAAGACCAAGCGCGACATCGGCGGCGCGATCTTTTACGACGGGCCGAGCCCGGCGCAGCGCCACTTCGACGCTCTGAAGCGCATCCTCAACCGGAGCGAGCCGGACTACAAAAACTGAAACTCAGCCGCGCCGCGCGCCACAGCTCATAAGGCCATGGCCTAGGCGTTGCTCGCCGCGACGATGGTGCCGAGGATTCGCAGCGCTTCGGCGGTGCCGTTGGCTTCGCCTTTCTCGAAATCCTCGCCCGCTTGCCCCATCGTATTGGTGACTTGAGCGAGGCACAGCACCGATGCGCCGGTGGCGTGGCCGAAGGCGTAGAGCGCGGCCGCTTCCATTTCGACGGTGAGCACGCCCTTGGCGCGTGCCGCCGCGATCGCCTCGGCGGTTTCGCGAAACGGCGCATCGGTGGTCCAGCTCGCGCCGACGACGGCGCGCAGCTCGTTGCCCTGCAGCGCCGTGGCCGCCATCGCGACCAGCCGCGGGTCGGCCTCGGCATACTCCGCTGCCGGTGTGTAGTGATAGCTCGTGCCTTCGTCGCGCAGCGCGCGGTCGATGATGACGAAGTAGGGCGGCGGACCCGCCGCAACGATCTGGCCGGCGGAGGTGAGGCTCAAGAGAAGGCGGCAGCCGCTGGCGAACAGCTGCTCGGCAATCAGCACGGCAAACGGCGCGCCGACCACACCGCCCAGGATGCCGACGGTTTTTCCGGCCAGCGCGAACGTCTGCATCGTCGTGTGGTAGCAGGGCCAGCCGTCGAAGCGCCGCGCCTGTCCGCTGTGCCGCAACGCTTGGACAATGTCGCCGTCGGCATCGAGGATGCAGATCGGCGGCACATCGGCGCCCGCCAAGCGCTTCTGCCGCCGCGCTTCGCGCAACAGGGCGGCGGGGTGGAACACCGATGGTGAATTGGGATGCTTGTTGTCGAGCAAAGGGGGCATGGGGAGCATAAGCCGGCTCATAGACCTCGTGATTGCGCCGTCACGATATAATGCGGAACCTTGATCCAGCGGACCAGCCCGATCAAATCGGAGAGGGCCGCCGCGTCCTCCGGCTCGCGCAGACGTGATTTGGCAGTAACGCTTTTCGCCATGGGATCGGCTAAGGCAAGCCGCCCGGCAGCAACGTCCCATTCATCACTTGCGCGCTATGAACTTGTCATGAAAGCCGATATTCCGCCCGGAACTGCGCGAAGGTCCAAGCCCGACGCGGCGCCGGCGCAGCCGCGCCTGACGCGCCGGCGCCTCTTGACCGGCACCGCCGGCGCCCTTGGCCTGTCGGCGGCGGCGACGGCGGTCTATGCCGGCGCCATCGAGCCCGAGGGGCTCACCGTCACCCGCTATGCGCTCACCCCGCCGACCTGGCCCGTGGGCCGCAAGCTCTCCGTCACGGTGATCGCCGACTTGCATGCCGGCGGCCCCGACATGCAGCTCGAGCACATCCGCCGCATCGTCGACCGGGCCAATGCGTTGAAATCCGACATCGTGCTGATGCTCGGCGACTTCATCGCCAGCTACCACTTTGCCTTCGACAAGGTGCCCGATCCGGACTGGGCCGCCGAGCTTGCGCGGCTCAAATCACCGCTCGGCTCGTTCGCCATCCTCGGCAATCAGGATTGGTGGCACGATCTTGCCGGCGTGCGCGGCGCGCTGGCCGGCGTCAACATCCCGATCCTCGAGAACGACGCCGTGCTTCTCGGTCCGGAAGGCCGGAAATTCTGGGTCGCCGGCATCGGCGATCAGATCGCCTATCGGCTCGGCCGCGGCCGCTTCCGCGGCGTCGACGATCTGCCGCTGACAATGTCGCGCATCACCACCGACGATCCGGTGCTGCTGATGGTGCACGAGCCCGACATCTTCCCGCGCGTGCCGGAGCGCGTGGCGCTGACGCTGGCCGGCCACACCCACGGCGGCCAGATTCGCGTGCCGCTGATCTGGCCGCGCTTCGTGCCGTCGCGCTACGGCGCGCGCTACGCCTACGGCCATGTCGTCGAGCGCGGCCGCCACCTGATCGTCTCCGGCGGGCTCGGCACCAGCATCATCCCGGCCCGCCTCGGCGTGCCGCCGGAGATCGTGCATCTCGGGCTGGGCTGAGCCTTGGGCGAGCCGTTTGGTGGGAACTTTCCCTTAGCCGAAATTGTTAGGGCTCTCGGACTCTTACCCCGCAGGTAAGATCGCGACGAATTGATGCGGCCGGAAGTCGACAAGCGCGCGCCGCGGATGCTCCAATCAAGCGGGGCGAATGGGAAGCCGGACTTCTTCACCGGCCGGATTCGCGTCGGCCGGACGCAAATACAGTTTTCATCGTGTGCCATTGATGAAGGGCCAGACCCATGTCGATTGATCGCCGTTCGTTGCTAAAAAATACCGCCGCGCTGTCGTTGACTTCCATGATGCCCGAACTCGCGCAGGCCGCCGACAATCCGGCACCTTCGCAGAAAGCCGACTACACGATCCGCATTGCCACCGGGCTGGTCGAGCTGTCGGATGAACACATCGTCT
>Ga0335085_10015721_pt1 | contig 10963 bp, 11 predicted proteins | sample Lox_Sample_45_FD_206712 | JGI IMG/M metagenome (GOLD analysis project Ga0335085, IMG submission 206712) | Soil microbial communities from Loxahatchee National Wildlife Refuge, Florida, United States - Lox_Sample_4.5 | ecosystem: Environmental > Terrestrial > Soil > Wetlands | place: USA... | reverse complement strand
CGATCTCTACCAAACGCAGCTGCGATGGCTGCGACCTCTGCTGCACGCTTATCGCCGTCCACTCCCTCAACAAGGGGCCAGGGGTGCGCTGCGCTCATCTCCGTGGCGAGCCGGGCACTAGTTGCTCGATCTATGACAGCCGCCCCGACGACTGCCGTGGGTTCATGTGTCTATGGCGCAGGTCCGACGATGTGTTGCCGGACTGGATCGCGCCAGCCAGCGCCGGCTTCGTGATTTCACTAGATGGAAACTTTGAGAAGCGCCCCATCGTCTTCACCGTGCACGTCGATCCGACCCGCCCGGACGCCTGGATGGCCACTCGCAACGTGAAGGTCTTCAAGAATCTGGCGCGCCAATTCAACGGCATGGTCGTGGTGGGTCAAGGACATCTGGCTCAGCACCTCTTCGCGCCCAGCGGCAAAGAATTCACGCGCGAGAAGTCCCCAGAGATTTTTGCCGATCGCGGAAGAAAGGTCCATTTTCCCAACAGCGAATTCCTGACCAACATGCGCGAAGACGATAACAAGGACCCCGATAACACATAATCCGCGAAAGATCGGAAAGATCGGGTCAGAAAGATCGGGGTCAGGTGCGCCTGGTGGTTACGGTGACTTGATGAACAATCACCGATCTGTCGCGATTGCGCCAACGCGGAATTCAGGGATTGAGCATCCTGTCGACGTAACTCCATAGAGAGCCAACTGCGTTGCGATAATTTAAGAAGGGATGCGTCAGGTGCATTCACGATACCATTCCCAAGGCGCGCCAGATCGGTACGTTCTTCGCAATCTTGGTCGCGCACTCCCTGGTTACCACATCGAGCGCTTCCTCTTCGTTCGCGACGGGTCTGCCGTCAACGGCAGGACGAATGCCATCCGACCGCCAGCGGCTGAGAATACGTGTAGCGATAGCCGTTGCGTCAGGCGCCTCGCCACGGCACAGCGTCGTATAAATGGCGAATTCGGTCGGTGAAAGCATGAGACCAAGACCGAGCGTCGGCACGGCAATCGTTGCAGCTTGTGAGAATGGAGTTTCCCTAAGCGTTTCGTTAAAGCGCGCCGCCGCATCGATCGCATCACTGTTCGGTTTCCGCCACAGCCGCGCGAGGCCGGAGTCTAGAAGCGTAGCTACGAGTTCCCGCGCTCCCATTGGAACGGCCGCCAAAGAGAGGAGTTCTCCAACGCTGCGCGGTCCTGTTTGCAGAGCGTCGAAAATCCGTTTGAAGACGACGGGATCGGGCCGCAACCTCTCGCCAGTCGGGTCAGCGATGTCGAACACATCCGGTACCGGCGCCACAAGCGCGAGAGACAGTGCGCTCAGCAGCGCCAAGCGCCGCGCATCCGCCACGGGCCTTGCGCCTCGCACAAAGATATCCAGACGAAACTGGTTGTTGATGCGGAAATCCTTGAGAGTCTCCCTGATCTCCGGAACTTGGACCTCGGAAATGAGCGCGCGCTGCTCTTCGTTCAGCGCCAATTCCCAAAAATTATGGAGCAGATTCGCGGAGCCGACATAGCTGAGCTTGGCCTCGGCCAGGGCGCGGGCGACATCGGCGAAATAGTAAGGCGCCCAGCCCGCCGGCAAAAACTCATGAACAAGATAAGTCAATCCGTGACTGTGGGCGTCATTCAGTCTTTTAAGTCCGTCCTGAAAACGCGGCGGGATGATTTTCAGCTCCGCGAGGCGGTTCATCATCACCATGGCGCTGCCGGCGGCCTGGTCGCTGCGGGTGCGTTGCGTGGCTGCAAGCTCCTGCAACAATCGCCGTACCGGTATAGCATCGCTCCAGGCGGGTAGCGCGTTATAGCTGACGTAAACGAATCCGCCGGGTTTCAGATGAGACCTCAGAAAAGCAACGATGGCGCGTTGCAGTTCCGGCGTGATCCAGCTCCAGACACCATGCATCGTGACCATGTCGAACATCGGCAGGCCGGTTGAGGGTTCTGTAAGCGTCTCGAAGCTGCGCTCATGGAAGGTGATATTGGAGAGGCGGGCAGCGCGGGCACGAGACTCGGCGTGGGCGATGCTCGCAGGATTGAAATCGATCGCATGGAAGACCCCTTTCGGATTGACCGCCGCAAGAATGAGGCTCGTGAGCCCGCGCGAGCAACCCAGCTCGCAATAGGTGAAACCTCCATCGATCTCCGGCGGCTCAAAGCCGTTGAACATCGCCGTCAGTGCAAGATGTTGCGGTGTCAGGGGGTGATGGAACAGCTCAAAATATTCGGTGTCAGTAACGTAACCCTTGCCCCAATCGACCATGTTCGTCTCCTGAAAGCCCAAGGCCTTCTGGACGGCCTGCGGCGAATTTTTCTGCCCCGTGAGGCGGCTAATGCGAACTCAGATTGAAAGAAACGAACGGATTGCTGGACCGGTGGTCATACTGTGTCATGTCGCTCCGACGCGCGGCAAGGGGATTGGCGCTCCCCAAAATGGCTAACCAGCGTCGTTCGGCTCGGAATCTTCAAACGTGGTAACCTGTGGGGGTGCTGCCGGCGACATTCAGCGTGCTGTCGTTGCAAATTCCAACGGTAGCGGGGCCTGCGAGGGCAGTCTCGCCAGCTGCGCGAACGCCAGGCTGACGCTTGACCTGCCGATCGGCGGCGTGTGCGCACCCACGATGGTGTTGATACCCAAGCTCGCGAACTTGTCGACTTCGGCTTGAAAGCGAGTCTGATTTACCATGGTTATCCACGGGCAAAGCGAGCTGTAGTGGAATCGCGCCATGGTTTCCTCCCACGTGTGCGCCGGAATTTCCTCGGCCCAGTCGACCGGCGCGATCGGATTGGGCGCGCAGAACGCATCCGAAGCGTAATAAACCCTGGTCGTGGGATCGAGCAGGCCGCGTGTGTACGGGCTGTCGTAGACCGGGGGGCGGACGGCGTGCAGCGTGCAATCGCCGACGTCGAAACTCTGGCCGCTATCCACCATCTCCATGCGCTCGAGCGGGATGCCGAACGAGGCCCAGGTGCGATAGGATTCCCCGCGGCTGGTAACGACGCGGGCGTTGGGGCATCACTCGAGGGCCTCTACAAGGTTTCCGGAGTGATCGCTGTCGTTGTGGGTCACGAAGATCCATCGTACGTCGCGCGGCTCGACGAGCGAGTGGTTACGGTGACATGATGAACAATCACCGATCTGTCGCGATTGCGCCAACGCGGAATTCAGGGATTGAGCACCCTGTCGACGTAACTCCTGGAGAAAACCCGGCTGATCGAGTTCGGACGCCATGCGGCGTCGGATCGCGAGCGGCGCGGGCAGGGCAAACCGGAGACCTTTGCATTCCTCGGATTCACGCATATCTGCGGGAAATCCCGGCGCGGCGACTTCCAACTTAGACGGAAGACGCGCCGTGATCGCATGCGGGCCAAGCTCGCCGCGATCAAACAGGAACTGCGACGTCATCTCCACGCGCCCATTCCGGAGCAGGGCTCATGGCTTCGCCGCGTCGTGACCGGCCACTTCGCCTATCACGCCGTGCCGACCAATGTCGCGGCTTTGAGTACATTCAGATACTTCGTCAGCCAACTTTGGCTCCGCTCACTTAAGCAGCGCAGCCAGCGCTCGGCAATCACGTGGCGTCTGATGGCAAAGCTCGAAGCGCAATGGCTGCCCACTCCGCGCATCCTTCATCCATGGCCAACTACGCGCTTTGTCGCCAAACATCCAAGGTGGGAGCCGTATGCGGGAAAGCCGCTCGTACGGCTCTGTGCGGGTTGCGCCTTGAAAAGCATGTTGAACTCAGCCGCCTGAGATGGCGGCCGCGGCAAAGCCTAGCGAGCAGCCGCGTACCAAGTCTTGCGTGGCGGCCGGTAACGGCCGCTGCGAAGCGTAGACAGGAAGGTTGTAGGCCGAAATAACAGTGAACGGGAAAATAGCCCCGAAATCGATCGTGATCGGAGTAGCCGACCCTATCCCGCTCGGGGGAAGGCGGAATCGCAGACCGCGCCAACGCGAGCGGCTTGCGATGCTTCCGGGGTTCGTACCGTCAGCATGCAACCAAAGGGATCAACGTGAACAAGGGATATCCATCCGGTTCAAGCGCAAGCTTGTAGGACCTGCCAAGCCGATGAGGTGAGAAGGGTCTGACGACCGGATGGAAGTCATACTGACTGATAGTACTCCGAGGACGGGAGAGCCGGCCACATGGGGAAGCGGTCAGCGGTGGTTGAATTGTTCTTGGGCGACATGGGCTCCATGCAACGGGAGACACAGCCATGGAAACGAAACTTGAGCAGATAGCAGCGAAAGCCCGATGTGAACCGAAACTCCGCTTCACCTCGCTGGCCCATCACATCACGCGCGACCGGGTGCGGAAGAATCTGTTGCAGATTCCGAAGCGCTCCGCCGCCGGGGTGGATGGACTGACGGTTGAGGCGGCGAAGGAGAGCTTTGAAGGATGGATTGAGCCGATGCTCCAATCCATCCACCGCCGGGGATATCGCGCGCCGAACATTAGGCGGGTCTATATCCCCAAACCCGGCAAGACGGAGAAGCGCCCGCTTGGCGTTCCGACGGTCTCGGACCGGGCGCTCCAGCACAGCACGGCCGAAGTGCTGTCCGCCATATACGAGCAGGACTTCTTGCCGTGCTCGTTCGGCGGCAGACCGAAGCTCAGCGCCCATCATGCTCTGGCGACCCTTCACGAGGTGATCGCCGGCAGCAAGACGGGCTGGGTGCTGGAAGCGGACCTGAAGAACTTCTTCGGGAGCCTCGACCACGACTGGTTGCTCCGGTTTGTTGAGCATCGAGTGGGTGATCCACGCCTGATCAGCTTGATCCGGCGTTGGTTGAAAGCGGGTGTCGTGGAAGATGGAGCGGTCCATCCGAACGAGGAAGGAACTCCACAAGGTGGATCGATCAGCGTCTTGCTGAGCAACGTCTATCTTCACTACGTGCTCGACCTCTGGTTCGAGCGGGTTGTGAAAAGGCGGTTGCGCGGCGAAGCCTATCTGGTGCGCTACATCGACGACTTTGTGATCTGTTTCCAATATCGCTCGGATGCCCTGCGCGTGCAGGACGCCCTGCGTAACAGGTTGGGAAAGTTCGGCCTCACTGTTGAACCGACCAAGACGAAGTTAGTCGAGTTTGGCCGGTTCGCGCAGCGACATGCGGGCAAACGCGGCAGAAATCGCCCGGAAACCATCTACTTTCTGGGCATGACGCTGTATTGCACGCAAAACCGAAAGGGAAACTTCAAGGTTGGGATGCGCACCGAGAAATCTCGCTTGCGGCGCAGTCTTATGACCTTGCGGGAGCTGATGCGGCGCATACGCCATGATGCGATCCAGAAGCAGGCCGGCGACCTAAACGCTGTCCTGCGCGGCCACTACGCCTATTACGGCATCGCCGGAAACATCCGTGCGTTGTTCAAGGTGTATCGGGCCGTCGAGCGTTACTGGCGCAAAATGCTGTGCAGCCGCAGCTGGGCCGGACGCCACCTGACCTGGAGTGCTTTCAACCAAATCAAGGAACGGACGCCGTTATCGCGACCCAGACTGCATCTTCCCTATCGGGCGTTGCAGAGCTTCGCGGTGCTGTGAACCAATCGCCGAAGAGCGTGGTGCGGGAAATCCGCACGCCACGTTCTGTGGGAACCGGAGGCGGGTGACCGCCTCCGGTGACCCGGTGGGCGCTCAGCAATGAGCGTCCCTACCGCGAAAGTAGAAACTCCGGCGCGGCTCCGCAAACTGCTCAACTTTCTGAGCTCGTTTACAGTTGAGAGGAGAGCGAACGTCTCGGGCCGCAACCGGCGGCGTTCGCCCTTCCTCGTGGGCGGACGATGATTATCGTATCTCGATGCGCCGCGCTGCGGCTTCTTTCACCTTCTTCAGTGTGAGCGTCAGCACGCCGTCGGCGAGCTCAGCCCCGATTCCGGCCGGGTCGATCTTGTCGGAAAGCGTGAAAGCGCGTGCATAGTGGCCGATATTGTACTCGGAGTAGACAGGCTCCATGCCTTCATACTTGCCGAAATCGATCCGCCCCTCGATACGCAACACGCCCTCCTGAAGCGATACGTCCAGATACTCCTTTTCGACGCCCGGGATCTCTATCACGACCGTCAACGCGTCTCCCGTTTCGAAGATATCGGCGTTTGGAACGAAGTAGCGCGCCGGAAAGGTCCTCTCCTCCCTGCCTTCCAGCTCCTTCTTCGCCTGAACAGCAAGCTCTTGCGACTTTTCCATGTTCGGTCTCCAATGTTTTTCGAGGGCCTAACTCACCGGGATAGACCGTGGCCTGTCGCGTTCTGCGCGCGGCAGGTAAACCACGAGAACTCCCCCCCGGCATTCCGCCTTGACGCGGTCGGCGTCGATTTCGACGGGAATCGAGATGGCGCGATCAAACGCGCCGGCGAGCCGCTCGCGGCGGTGAATGCTTGCTTTCTCGGCATAGTTCAGGGCTTTTCTTCCGGCGATGCGTATCGCGTTGCCCCTGACCTGGACCTCGATGTCCTTCTTCTGGACTCCGGGCAGTTCGGCAATGGCAACGAAATCTTCGCCTCTCCGGAAAACATTGATCGGCGGATAGGCGCCGGTGCCGCTGGTACCGGATTCGAGCCAGCCGCTGGTGCGGTACGTGTCCAGCGCGCGCTGCAGGTTCAACACGGTATCGACAGGATCGGAATAGACCATAGCTCTTCTCCTTTTTTCTGCTTCGTTCACCCCATGCGACAGTCAGGCGATCGGATGCGGGCTGCCTGCGTGACTGCGGCGCGACCGGCTGTGTAATCCGACGGGAGTGCGCGCGGCCACGGGTGCGGTGTCCAGATCCTCTGTATTGCATCGATCATCCAGCAGTGACAAAGCGTCCATGATCGAAGAAAGCGTGACCGGAAGTGCCGTGCCCGGTAATCGGCGCAAGGCCGGAAACGACGCCACGGCGCATGCGTCCGACGCCCATTCCGCCAGGATCGCCCGTTTCTGGCTGCGGTTGAGAGAGGGATCGTCGAGTACTTCGTAAGGAAGCGAAAAGGAACGCGGCCGGTCGGCGCCGCGCAAATCGCCGTTGCCGCATCCGTTGTTTTGATCGGCTTTCCTGCGGCGCGCGATGACGTGTTCGTCCGGAGAATGAACCTGCATGCAAACCTCCATCTGCAATTCACTGGCGTTGATTCGCTCGGTCCCGCTCGATCTCGAGGCTCGCCCGGGCGGCACCTGACGGTGTTGCGGGTCAGGCCGCTCGCTGTTCCGGCGAGACCGGCGTTCCGCCTGTCCCGATCTCGATGCGCCGGGGTTTCCTTGCTTCCGGAATCGCGCGTTCGAGATCGATGACCAGAAGCCCGCTGCCCAGCGTGGCACCCCGCACAAAGACGTGCTCGGCAAGACTGAACTGACGCGTGAACGGTCGCGACGCGATACCCTTATGGAGCAGGTTGCCGGAGAAGGCTTCGGGCCGCTTTCGCCCCATGATGCTCAGCCGGTTCGGCTGGGCGGTGACCTCAAGTTCGCTTTCGGAAAATCCGGCGACTGCCAAGGTCACGCGGTAATGGTCGTCGGCTATCTTCTCGATGTTGTAGGGTGGAAAAGCTTCGTTTTCCTCGGCCTGCTGGCTGCCTTGCAGCAGGTCGATAAGGTTTTCGAAACCGATTGTCGAACGGCCCAAGGCCGCCATATCGATCGTGTCTCTCATAGCCACATCCTCCTTCGAGCAACACGGATACGAGTGCGTCTGCGATTTCCTCAGGCCCGGTACCGGCGCCTGACAACCGGTCGTATTAGAAACCGCGTTTCGCGGTTCAAGGGGTCTCGAACAAAAATTTTTTGCCCTCGAAGGCAGCGCGTCCGCAGGCGCAAATTACGATTTTGTCATTCGGGCCTGGACAGGCGGCGGAGCCGTCCGCGGGTCGGATTTTCTCTTGAAACTTCAATCCTCTTCGATAAATAGGCGTGCTGTCTTCGGACCTTTTTTGCAAGGAGACAGCGATGAAACTTCACTCTCCCATCCTGGTCGCGGGCGCTGCCGCGCTCGCATTTTCCGGGTTGGCCGCGGCCGCTCCCGCCAGCCAGCCTGATCGCCACGAACTTACCATTCAGCTGCCCGACGGCGGCACCGAGCGCATCGAATACACGGGTGAGGCGCCGCGCGTTGTTTTCGCTCCGGCTCCTTTCGGGTGGACATGGCCGGCACCGGTCGACTTTTGGCTGACCCCGTCTGACGCGAGCCTTGAACGCATGTCGGCCGACATCGAACGTCGGATGGATGCGTTATTCAAGGATCAGCAGATGTGGGTGTCGAGCGGGCCAATGCCGGATGCCGCCACGCTCGCGAGCATACCGCCCGGCACAACGAGCATGACGTGGATATCCACTTCGTTCGGAAACGGATTCTGCACCCGTGAGACCCGCATAAGCAGAGCGTCGGCGCAAGCCAAACCGGAAGTCGTGTCCCGCCAATCGGGCGACTGTGGGTCGAATTCCTCGGCGAAGCCGTCGCTGGATTCCAGGTCGCCATCGCAGGACATCGGCATGATCGAGACGAGCCTGAAATCGTCCCAGACGGACAGCAAGCCGGCCGCGCTCTAGCGGTCGCCTGGCAACTTTGGTCACGCGGCGCTCGGACACGCCGCGTGACCATTCCGTTTTTGAATGACGGCCGACTGACCCAAACTGCCCCGCGTTGACCCAAATTCTCGACAAACCTGACCGGAGTGTAGTCGGACCCGAATTCTGCAAATTCTGAGGCGTTGGAGATTCACACTGCCCATTCGTTCGACCGGCGCTACGGGGCATCAGGGAGGCGGGGTCAGGAGGAGATAGGGCAAGCCACCGTTGATGGTGGCGCTCTCTGCCCAATGGCTGGCATCGAAGCCAGCCGGCAGGCCCGCTTTCAGGTGTTGGGTCGTCTGCGCCGTGATTCCCGGATCGTTGGCGACATTGCCGGCGCCCTGGCTCTTGTCTGTAATGCCGCTGGTCGTCGTGTCCCAATATGTGCTGGCAATTTGTCCTGCCGCTTCGCCGTCGTAGCCGATAAGACCTCCTGCGTCGGTCATGCCGCTAACGCTTTCCGTCGAGTAGGATGTTGCGATGCTTCCGCCATTGATCCCAACCAGCCCGCCGGCGTATTCACCGGACACAGCGCCCATCGCGTAGTCGTTGTAGATCGCAAATTGCTGGGTACTCCCGATCAATCCTCCGCTGTATTGGGCGCCGCTGACGGCTCCCGTGGCAAACGAATCGATGGCCCCCCCGTGTCGGATCAATCCGCCCGCGACTCCCAGCGGCCCGCCCGTCACCGGGCCCGTCGCGTAGCAATAGAAGATTCCATTGCCGCCAAGGACGTCGCCCACGAGTCCGCCGACATAGGTACCGCTTTGTTGCGCAGTGACAGCGCCCGTGGCATGTGAATACTTGATCGTGCCGGACTGTTGTCCGCCGACGAGCCCGCCGACCTCCTGGCTCATGCCGCTGCCGGTAACCGCGCCCGTCGCGTAGGAATTGGTCACCGTAGCGTAATTGAGTCCGGCCAGTCCGCCGAGCTCCGCGTCATTGCCCGGCGATATTACGGTGGCGCTGGAGTGCGAATATTCGATCGGCCCCTCGTTGATCCCGGCCAACCCACCGGCTTTACCCTGCGTGCCGGTTCTCACCGTGCCACTCACGAAGTCGAAGCGGAGAACACCGTTAGCGTCTCCGACAATCCCGCCAACCTCAGAAGAAGCGGCGCCAAAGATATGCACCTTCGCGAGATTCAGATGACGTATGTACGAGCCCGGTTGGGTTACACTGAAAAGTCCGACTTCTTCGCCGGTATTGGCCGAGGTGTCGTTCACGCTGAGGTTCGAGATGGTGTTGCCGAGGGCATCGAAGATACCGCCGAACTCAGTGGGAATCGGCGAATGCGCGTAAGTGCCGTCCGGAGTCGCATCGTAGCTGTTTGCAAGCGCATAGTAGCCGTCCGGTTTGAGAGCGATGGCGGTAGCAAGGGCTGAAATGCTGTTGATCAGCGTGAATTTCTTCTTTTGGATGGTGAGCTCGCTGTGCAGCGAAAAGAAGGTGGCGTGGCCCTTCGTGCCGAAGGTTATGTTGCCGTTGGCATTGCCGGTGTCGGCTTCAAGGTCGAGAGCACCTGTTCCCGCCACTGAAATCGGTTGATTGATGGTGATGTACCGGTAGGCAGTGAGCGTGAGCTTCGAGGCGCTGGTCCAGGAAATCCCGGCGGCAACAATGACGTCCTGCGCGAGCGAGCCCCCGCTCGTGATCTCGATGTCGCCGGCCGCGAGCAGGTTCTCGAGCGCGTGGATATTGAGAATGGCATCGGCTGCTGTGGGCGAGCAGACCGTGGCCGAGCAGCTGATGTTCTGCGTGCCGTCCGTCGAGATGGTCACGGCCGCGAACGCCGGCGTGAAACCGGCTGCGGCGAATGAAAGCGCCGCGGCAAGTACCGCGGCAGTCAGCGGCCGAGCAAAACCTTTGCAAGCCATGGCACTCTCCCTTGCTGCCGCGCAGGATATCACAACGGCGGGCGGCCGGAGAACGGAAGTCCTATTGCGCGCGCTTGGATGCGTGATCCGGCCCCCTGTTTCACCACCGGTATCGCGCCTATCCTCTCGGCGGTCTCAAGCCCGGAGCAGCGCTCATGAATCTCGATCTGCATGTGTCACGTTTCGATTGGGCCGAGCCTGCGATCGGTGCCGGCGTCGCCCGTCTTGCCCGCACCGCCGAGGCCACAGGCGTGCGCGCGCTCTCCTTCATGGATCATTATTTCCAGATGGACATGGTGGCGCCCGCCGAAGATCCCATGCTGGAGTGCTATACGGCGCTCGGCTTCGTGGCGGGCGTGACTCAGACGCTGCGGCTGCGCGTGCTCGTCACGGGAGCGACCTACCGCCATCCCGGCCTGCTCGCAAGGTACTATGGTTGCGGCGACATGATGAACAATCACCAATCTGTCGCGATTGCGCCGACGCGGAATTCAGGGATTGAGCATCCTGTCGACGTAACTCTCGGGTCGTGCGGCTGATACG
>Ga0335085_10015720_pt1 | contig 10964 bp, 3 predicted proteins | sample Lox_Sample_45_FD_206712 | JGI IMG/M metagenome (GOLD analysis project Ga0335085, IMG submission 206712) | Soil microbial communities from Loxahatchee National Wildlife Refuge, Florida, United States - Lox_Sample_4.5 | ecosystem: Environmental > Terrestrial > Soil > Wetlands | place: USA: Florida... | reverse complement strand
TCAAACGGCTGCTGCGTGTACTGGCGGCCGATGTAGAACGGATCGTCCGGGGTGTACTCGCTGGTCGCCTGGGCCACGGCGCCGGTACCCATCGCCTTGCCCCAGGTGAAGTTCGTTTGCGAGGTCACCCCATGCCAGTCAGACGACTTGAAGGTCAGGAAGAGGGCGTTGTAGTTGCCAAAGCCCACGCTGGCATTCACGCCAATTCCCGAAGACGTCTGGCCGTTGCACCCGAACCCAGTGCCCATCCCGCAGTTTTCCGGAATCGGCGAGTTCATCATGGTCCGGCCGAACACGAAGTTCCGATCCAGGTCGCTGTACAGGCTCCACACCTGCTGGCCCGCCAGGCTGCTGCCTTCCTTCGCCACGACTGCCGCCGTGCACGAAGCAAAGCCCATGCAGTAAGCAGAAGTGACGCCGCCCAACGCGGATTCGAAGAACGGCTGAGGAGTGGCGGTCGCAGCCGCAACGTCGCCCGCGCAGTTGCCGCCGGCAAGACCGGCGTTGCCCCCGCAATAGGCGAAGTCTACGGCAGCGTAAGCGCTCTGGAACTGCTGCCCGCCAGACGTGAACATGTACGGCACTGCGTTGATGTTCACCGGCTGGTATTCGTCCCGGAGGATGCGGCCAATGTAGCCGGCCTCGATGGAGAGCTTCGGCGTAATCTGCCGCTGGATCGTGAAGTCGAACGTGTAGCTCTTGTTCGGACGGAATTTCGGGTCCAGAACTTCCCCGGCGCCTGCTGCCACCGAATTGAGGCCGGGAATGTTCTGTTGCGGGAGCGTCGCTGCCGCGGCCGGAAGCGGAGCCGTCAGGCCGTCAAACCCGCTGCCCGTCGGTCCGATGCGGAACGCGTTGGTCGGATTCGTCAACGACGAGCTTCCGCAGGTGCCGTTCATCATCGCGCCAACGCACTGTACCGGCTGGATCAGCCCGGTGCCGAGCAGTGGCACCAGCACCAGGTCTACGCCGTTCAGACGGCCGTAGAGAATGCTGAAGCCTCCCCGAACCACGGTCTTCCCGCGGCCGAAGATGTGGCCCATGATCCCGCTGTCGAAGTTCGGGTTCCAAGCCAGTCCGACACGGGGGCTGAAGGACCCGTAGTAAGGATTGTACGGGTACGTCCTCCCGTTTTCGGAGTTGCCCACAAGGCTGTAGCCGAGCAGAGGATTGAACGGAACTCCCTGCAGGGCCTGCTGCTTGCGCGTATGGATGTACGCCTGTTCACTGACCAATTGGTTGGCCTGGTCGATCAGCACGATCTGCAACCCATCCTGCTCCTTGGGCGGCATTTCGAGTGTCCACGCCAGACCGTAGTTCAGCGTCAGGGTCGGCTTGAACTTCCACGTGTCGGTGAAATAGACGTTGTAGTAGGGAATCGTGCTCTGGTCCATGGCCGGCGTCAGCGGCGGGTTCAGCGTCAGGTTTGCGCCCGAACGCGTGTACGCCTGCTGCGCGATGGACACGATACCCAGCGTGGCTGCGTAGTCGCGCCCGAAGTTCGTGGCACTGCCCACGAAGTTGTCCGGAATGAACCCGGTCATGCTGACTCCAGCGCCGTTCGTGCGGCCCAGCTGGTACACGGGGTAGTAGTTGATGCCACCGCCGTTGTCCGTGCGCTGGTGCGCGTTGAAGTTGTGCTGGTACGTGCCGCCCCACTGGAACAGGTGGTTGCCATGCAGCAGCGACATGTCGTCGCGGAGCATGTGGTCATGTCCGTTCCAGTACCGGGTGCGGGTCTGCTGGGTGTTCACGTTGTACGGCACCAGCGACTGGAGCTGCGATTCGCCGAACGGCTCGATCGCGGCGCCCAAGTTGGCGCAGGCCGCGGCCGGGTTACAGGTGTTCGGCGGTGCGAAATCGGAACCCTGTGCCGGGTCGCCGATCGTGCCCCACGCCCAGAAGTTGCGCAGGTAGCTGTAGTGGAAGTCGTTGCTCAGGTTGTTTGTGATCGAAGTGCTCAGCCCGGCAACGAAGAACCACGGCTGCTGCGGACGGAGAGAAAGTGACGTGATTCCGCTTCCATCCGAATTGATCAGCGTCTGGTCTGTGGTGCCGCGCGTCAGCTTGAACACGCGGTAGCTGCTGAAGAAGTGCCACTTGTCTCCGAAGTCGTGGTCCAAACGGACGACCCCGAAGTCCTGCTGCTGAGTCACCGGGACGTTGGCCCGGAAGCCTTGAACGTTCACGTCGTCGCACAGAGAGTTCGTGCAATGCGTTACGTTCGTCCCAGGAATGGAGTTCCACACCGCCTGCACCACCGGGCTGATGCCCAAGCCCCGGGGATCGCAGCTCGCGCCGGCGCAGCCGGGCGTATTCACCCCGCCCACGGTCAGTCCGGGCTGGTACGTACCGGGTGCCAGCACGAGACTTCCGCTTGAGTTCGTCAGCGATGGGCCCGCATAGGTCGTCGCGGTCGGGTTGAGGTTGAGAACCCCTGGCCCGTTCGTCGTCGCAATGGCCAGCAGACCCAGCTTCATTCCGGGACCCGGAATGTCCTTTTGCTGCGAAGCTGAGTTCGGCCACCGGAACCCCTGGTAATTCATGAAGATGTAGGTCTTTCCGCCAAGGATCTTCTTGGGGATGATCGGTCCGCCCACAGCGCCACCGAACCGGCTGTAGTGGAAGCTGGCAATCGAGTGGTTGCTGGCGTTGTTGTCGAACGTGTTCGCGTTCCAGTTGTTGTCGAGGTAATACTCATAGGCCGTCCCGTGCCACGCGTCCGTGCCGCGCTTGGTCACCATGGACACCTCAGAGCCCGCGGAGCTGTTGAAGTCCGCTGTCTGGCCCGTGGTGTTGGCCTTGAATTCCTCGATGCTGTCGATCGGGGTCGGCATCACGCCCGTTGGCCCGCCACCCACAACACCGCTGGGGTCGCCGGCGTAGCTCGGCGTGTAAATGTTCATGCTGCCGTCCATATCGTTGGTGTTCTGTCCGCCGTCCAGCGAGAAGGAGTTCTGGTCGTAAACCGCACCAGCCGTGTAGCCTTCTGGGGAGACGCCGGGCTGCAACACGACGAACGTCGAGACGTCGCGGGCGATGCTGGGGAGCGAATCCACCGCGACTCCCGAAACCGTGTTGCCCACCGTGGCGTTCAGGGTCTGCAGTTCGGTGTTCGTCGCGGTGACCTCAACCACTTCGGTCGTCGCTCCGACCTGCAACGCCACGTTCAAGGTGAGTTGGAGTCCGACCTGCACTTTCTGATCGGACAGCTTGGCCGCGCGGAAACCCTTCGCGGTTATGGTCACGCTATACGTCGCCGGAGGTACGTTGACGAATGTGTACCGTCCGTCGTTGTTCGTGGCCGTAGACCGCGCGATGTTGGTGGCCGTGTCGGTGAGGGTCACCGTGGCGCCCGCGACTGCGGCTCCCGATGGATCCGTCACCTGTCCAACGATCGTGCCTGTGTTTGTCGCCTGGGCAAACATCGGCGCTGCCGAGAGTGCCAGGATGCAAATCAGGCTAAGTACTGCTACAACCACCCGCTTACTTAGCATTCGACTGCCTCCTCGTGGGCATTTCTGCCCGTTGAAACTCATTTCCCTACCCTGCCCTAAATCTCTGCAAATGCGGGCCGCTATCGAACTTGGTTGGTGCACCGAGCCCCCCAACGGAGAGACATGCATAGCGACGGGCCGCAAGATTGCAACTCCGCTACCAGACGGAAAATCTAAATTACTCTCATGAATTCAATAATTTAGGACTGGTAGGGGCGGGCAGGAGGTGATACCCCGCTACCGCAAACCACAGCAACATATGGATTCTGGAAGCAGTCGTCCTCATTTCGACTACAGTCATAGTAATATTGATTCGCTATTTATTCCCCTTTTCGATTCCCATCTCCTCCTCAGCTGTACACATTCTTGGCCACGCCGGTGTGATTCCGCCGGGCTTTCCGTCGCCCCGCGCAGTCGGGGGATTGCACTGGATGTGCTGAAAATGAGAGGCCTGTGGAGGCGATCCGAACGGGTCATCCAGCTGCCAGTCAGGGGATCAGCGCGGGAGCTGAAAAAAGGGGAGCCCCCAACTGCGGACTCCCCGGGCGTTCTTCGCCGGTCGTTTGTGCCGCTAGAAGGTCAGCTTCGCCCCGAGCTGGATGATCCGCGGGTTGCTGGAGAACACCTGTTCCGGGTGGCCGAACAGGGCGTTGCCTGGGGTGAGCAAGCCTTGTACGGCCACGCCGGGCCCGGTGCCTGGCTGGTAGAGAACCGGGTTAACTGTATTGATACTCCCCGGAACGTACTGCGGGTGGTTGAGCAGGTTCAGGAACTGCGCCTGGAGTTCAAAGCGTACGCGTTCGGTGACGTCGAACTTCTTTGCGACCGTGAAGTCGAGGTTGTCGATCGGCCGCATCTGTATCGTATTGCGCCCGGCAACCACGAGGCCGTTGTTGGCGATCAAGCCGCCCGCGCCCGAGCGGATGTACCGCGCGTCCGGATTGGCCGCGGTGTAGGCTACGGTGTTCGACGGGTTGCACGAATTGCCCATTCCATCGCTGCCCACGACCACGATGCCTCCGATCAGGCAGGTTGCCGTGACCGTGGTGCCGACTCCGGGGGCGCCGGCCGCATGGATCAGTACGCGGTCTCCAGCCGAGTCGCCGTTTCCGTTCACGTCCAGGGAGCTTTGGAGATCTCCCCAGCCTCCGGACTGGAACGTGAAGACGGGAACGAACATCCAGTTGCCCAGGACGTTTCGCTTGAGCCAGCTTCCGGACTTGAAGTATGGCAAGTCGTAATAGGCCATCAGGCTGACCCGGTGGCGGTGATCCAGCGCGGAGTTGCTGCGGTCGTCCGCCAGGTCTTGAAAGTCCTGCGGACGCCGTGGCGTCAGCGTGGTTGTGGCCAGCGATGCCGTGCTGTTGTCGATGTCATGGCTGAACGTGTACGCCAAGCTGAATTGCAACCCGTGGCTGAACCGCCGGGTCAGCTGAGTGGCAAGCCCGTGATACACGGAGGTGCCCTCCGGGCTGAATTCGACGAAAGCGGGTTGTGAGAAGCACGGGCTGGCATCCGCCGGCGCTCCAGTCACTGCGGCGCATCCCGCCACGTACGACGGCACGTAGCTGTTGACGCCGGCGCCGGAAATCGTCGCGGGCCCGGCGAGCGTCTCCGGTGTGACCGTCAGCCCCGCGAGCTGTGCGGCCGTCGGAGTCGTGAGAAACGTGGGAATAAAATTCGTCGGGCTTATTTCCACCTGCCGGGTGGGGCGGGTTTGCACGCTCAAGTGGTACCCGTGCGTGTAGATGTAAGTCACGTCCACCGTGTAATTTTTGGCGAACTCGTGCTGCACGCCAAGGCTCGCGGTGATGGCCACGGGATTCAGCCAGTTGGGCTGGATGTGTCCCGTGGTGGCCTGCTGTTGCTCGACCACGGTCATGAAGGGCGGGATCACGTTCGGGATTCCGCCGTTGGCCAGGAAATTGTTGATCACCGACGCGGGCGTGGAACCCTGGGTCACGTCCACGGTGGTGCCGATGGTCGGCGGATCTCCGGTGGACGTGATGTTCCCGGGCAGGTTGTCGAATACCACGTCGTAGCCCATGCTCCAGCCGCCGCGGACCACCCAGGTGCGCTGCGCATCCGGCGACCAGGCAAATCCCAGGCGGGGCATGAACTGGTTTTTCGGTGCCCGCGGTTCGCTGAAGTTGAGCACGCCCGGCACTGTGGCTGCGTTGTTCAGCTGCTGAATCCGGGCGCCCTGTGGAATCGTGGCGTACTCGTAACGCACGCCCAGATTCAGGGAAAAGGAGGGAAGGATGCGCCAAACGTCGTTCACGTACCAGGCGGTATCGATGTTATCTCCATAGTAACGGAATGTGCCTACGCTGCGCTGCGCCAGAAAGTCCGGGTTGATGTCGTAGAGATACAGCCCGGTCGAGGTGTAGTCGTAATCGCCCCGCGCGCGCTGGATAAAGTCCGTGGGTTCGATGTACCGTCGAATCTCCACGCCGGTTCGCACATTGTGGTTCTTGTACGTCCAGGAAAGGTTTTCGCTGGCCTGATAGGTGTTCTGGATGGTGAAGCTGGGGGCGTTGGAATCCGGCCCCACCTGCACGTTGAGCCCGTCCAGGAACAGCAGGTTGGGGAACTGGTCCAGGCCCGGGAAGGTGAAATTCCCCGCGGTAGTAAAATTATAGTAACGGTTGTACCCGAGCCGCAGTTCGTTCGTCAGGTCCGGCCGGAACGTGTGGTATTCGTTGATCGCCACCAGGTGATTGTGGATGGGAGAGGGCTCGAAGAAAATCGGCAGCGAAGCCAGATTATCGAGCCCCGTGGTTCGGTTGTAGATATACCGTACCCGGAGCTGATCCTTGTCCGAAATGTTGTAGTCCACCGCCGTCACCAGCGCATAGACGTTTTCGAACGAAGGCGCGGTGATGGGCAGGTTGCCCACGTCGATGCCTTCGGCAATGCCCGAGGTGCAGGTGCTGCCGCTCGGCGGCGCTCCGCCGGTGCAGATGTACAGCGGGTTGGTGACTCTTGTTCCTCCCGCGGTCGTGAAGTTGGGGTTTCCTTGCGTGCCTACACAGTTTCCTCCGGTCTGCGCCGTTCCCAGGAACTGCTGCAGGACTCCCACGTTCGTCATGTTCACGCTGACGGTAGTCGCGCCGTCGGGACTCAGGCCGGGTGGCAACGCCATGATTTGCGCGTAGCCCGCCGCCGTCGGCGCACACACGCCGCCGGGAGGCAGTGCCGCTTGTCCGAGCGGGCTGTATTCGCCGCTGGCAAAGAAGAACAGCTTGTCCTTCAGGATCGGCCCGCCGAGCTGGCCGCCCACGCGATTCAGATCCAGGCGCGGCCGTTGCGGACTTACCTGGTCCACCACGGCCAGCTGGTCGGTGGCATTCAAGTAGCGGTTCTGCGTGTAGTCGTACAGCATGCCGTGAAACGTGTTCGTCCCGGTCTTGATCACCTGGTTGAATTGCCCGCCATTCGAGTGGCCGAACTCGGGACTGAACTGATTTTGAAGCGCCGAGAATTCCTGCACTGAGTCATTGGGCACGTATACGTTCGGCCCGGTGGAGTACTTCAGGTTGTTGTCCACCCCTTCGATGGTGAAACTATTGTTCGTTGGCCGCTGTCCTCCCACCGCGGGTCCCGTGCCTTGCCCCACTCCGCCGCTGGAAGACACTCCAGGCTGCAGCAGAGCCAGGTTGAGAACACCCAGTCCCGTGAAACCTCCCAGTGTGGCCGTAGGGAGCATAGCCGTCTCTTTAGACTCGAATGTTCCTTCAATCTGTGGAGTGGATGTATTGATGGGGGGCGCAGTGCCGCTCACTTCCACCGTCACTTTGTGAGACTCCACATCGAGCACCACAGCCACCGAGTTGGTCCGGTTCAATTGCACCGGAAATCTGGTTAACGTGGCTTTCGCAAACCCCGCCGCCGTCACCGTGATGTCGTACGATCCCGGCAGCAGGTCCGTGAACAGGAACTCGCCCTGTTCGTTCGCCGTGAGCGTCTTGGTGAAGCCCGTTTCAGGATTCGAAACCGTCACGCTGGCTTTCGGCACCAGCGAGCCGCTCTTGTCCGTCACCGTGCCGGAAATGTTTCCGCTCACCGATTGCGCCGAAATGACGGGCACAATGGCGAGCAGTGCCAGACCGAGTGCAACCGCGATTGCTTTTCTCATGATTTCCGCCCGCTCCTTCTTCAAGTCTCGGTTTCCCGTCTCGTCTCTCCGGCTCAATTCGCTGCCTTCCGGCGCGTTGAGAACGGCGAGGCCACTTGGAAACCGGAAACGTCTGGAGACAGAAACGGCAATCGGGAATCCAATACAGATTTCTTCCAACTGCTTGTAAACTAAGATGTTATGAGACCTTACCTCCGCGAATTTCTAACCTTTAGCTACCGGCTCCGGGATGAGGTTCAGCCTCGCGGATAAGAATCTGGCAGCGGCCTGAATTCTCGAGTTGAGCCACACGCACAGGGCGGAAAACTTTCAGGAGACGCGATGAAGGTGTGACTCGTCCAAACTCTTGGCGAAACCGGGTAGGGTGGCCGTGGCGCCCGTGACGGGGAGGGTGCCGCAAGCGCTGTGGGGGTGGAATTTCACGCCGCTTCCACCTAAAATAGGTATTGCGGTCTAGGCAATGGCACGGCCATCGCCACGCTTAGGGCCCGCAGCCGGGAAACATCATTTCCGGGGTCGGGAGCGCCCCCTGCCTCCGGATGTCCTGCGCGGACGGCCTACCCCTCCCGCTGAGAAACTTTTGGGGGCTGGAAAGCGTATCTAAGAGTGCGCCCCGGTATGTATGGTCGAAACTCCCGCGGTGGGGGCCTCTGCCGGGACGAAAAATGGATGGGATGACATGAAGACGTGGAAAAAAGTGCTGCTTGGAATCGGGGCCGCGTTAGTGCTCCTGATCGCCGTCAGCATCACTCGGTATGAGATGAACAAGGACGTGGTCACCGTGCAGACCTCGAAGGTGGGCCACGAGGATTTGACTTCGATCGTTACGGCTTCCGGCGAGATCAAGCCGCGCAATTACACCAACGTTCTGGGTGAAGGCTTCGGCAAGATCAGGGAAATCGTGGTCCACGAAGGTGACGTCGTGAAACGCGGCGACGTGCTGCTCCGGCTGGAAGACGTGCAACCGGGCGCCGACGTGGAGGCGCAACGCGCGGCCATCCAGTCCGCCTCAGACGCCGTTCAGTCCTCCGAAGCGAGTTATCGTTCCGCTCAGGCTACTGTGGCGCAGCGCCAGGCCGATTTCGAGCATGCCGAGCTGGACTTCAAGCGCGGCCAGGAATTGCTCAAGGCCGGCCTGATCCCCAAGCAGGATTTCGACACGCGCAAGGCCACCTACGACGCAGCCAAAGCCGCGCTCACGGCCAGCCAGGCGCAGATGCAGCAGGCCAAAAGCGATCGCGATAAGCAGCACGCCACGCTCGAGCAGAACCGCGCCATGCTCACGCGCCTGGCCGACGTGCTTCGCAAGACCACTTATGTCGCCCCGATTGACGGCGTGGTCAGTTTCATCGCCGTGCGCGTGGGCGAAAACGTGGTGCCCGGCATTCAAAATTCCTCGGGCAGCTACCTGATGACCATTTCGGATATGTCCGTGGTCACTGCGGAGGTGATGGCGGATGAAACGGACATCGTCAACGTCCGCCGTGGCCAGCTTGCCGACGTCACCATCGACGCCCTGCCCGGCAAAGTCTTCAAGGGACGGGTCACCGACATGGGCGATCAGGCCATTCTGCGCACTTCGGGTCTGGCCACCACACAGACCACCGCGAACAACCAGGAAGCCAAGGATTTCAAGGTGGTGGTGACTCTCGATAATCCGCCCACAACCCTGCGGCCCGGACTTTCCACCACCGCCAAGATTCAGACCGCTCAGGAAAAGGGCGTGCTCGCCATTCCGCTTCAGGCCCTGGCCATGCGCACACGCAAGGACCTCGACGAGGCCAGAAAAGCCGCGGAAAAGAAATCGAACTCCGGCAGCGTGGTCCTCGCCGCGGCCAAGCCACCCCCGCCAGGTATGGATCCCAAGAAAGAAGAAATTCAGGGCGTGTTTGTGGTTCGCAATGGGCACGTCCAGTTCGTGCAGGTGGACACGGGAATCACCGGGATCACCGACATCGAAGTGAAATCGGGGCTCAAGGACGGCGATGAAATCGTCACGGGAAGCTACAAGGCCCTGCGTGCGCTCAAGCCGGGCGATCGCGTGAAGGTCAACAACGAGACGCCCAAGCAGTCGGAACTCTCCTGAGCAAAGTTCCGCGGAGGAACCCGAATCCCATGCCCGTCGAGGCGCCTGCGTCTGAACGAACCGGAGTCCGGCAGGACCTGCTGGACCGCGGTGTCGTGATTTTTACCGAAGGCCTCACCAAGACGTATCAGATGGGGTCCGAGCAGGTGTACGCGCTTCGCGGCGTGGACCTGTTGATTGAGCGCGGCGAATATGTGGCCATCATGGGGCCCTCTGGCTCCGGCAAGTCCACGCTCATGAACCTCATCGGCTGCCTGGACTCTCCCACTTCGGGCAGTTACTGGCTGGCGGGCCGCCTGGTCAGTTCGCTCAATGACGATGAGCTGGCTTATATTCGCAACAAGGAAATCGGTTTCGTCTTTCAGACGTTCAATCTGCTGGCCAGGGCCACCTCGCTGCACAATGTGGAGTTGCCCCTGATCTACAACGGCACGCCGGCCGACGAGCGCCTGGAACGCGCCAAGGAAGCCCTGCGCATGGTGGACCTGGGCGACCGCATGATGCACAAGCCCAACGAGCTCTCCGGCGGACAGCGCCAGCGCGTGGCCGTCGCACGCGCTCTGGTCAACAAGCCATCCATCCTTCTGGCCGACGAGCCCACGGGGAACCTCGATTCCAAGACGGGCGAGGAGATTATGGCGCTCTTTGAACGCCTCCACGAGCAGGGCAACACCATCATTCTCGTGACCCACGAGCAGGATATCGCTGCCCACGCCCACCGCGTCATTCACATCCGCGACGGCCGCATCCACTCCGACGAACGCACCCGCAAGTAGTTCCGCCCCGCTCGCCACAGCCTGGGCTTCGGCGGGCCCGCCACCGCACTTCTCCGCCCGTCCCTGCTATACTTCCACCCGGATGCCGCGCTTTCGGCAGGAGTGAATCCGAAACTCGATGGCTCACGAGCAGCTTCTCTTTCCCGGCGTGGCCCACCAGGCCGGCGGGCAAAACACCAGCGGCGTCCTCCCCTCGCAATCCATCCGCGATCTGATTGCATCCGGCCGCATCGTTCCCCGCGGCGCTGTTCACCGCCAGATTTCTGAAGACCAGATCCAGCCCGCCAGCATCGACCTGCGCCTCGGTGAGATCGCCTACCGGGTCCGCGCCAGTTTTCTTCCCGGCAAATCCGCCACCGTGGAGAATAAGATTCAGGACCTGCAGATGTCCGTCGTGGACCTGACGCGCCCCGCCGTATTCGAAAAGAACTGCGTGTATATCGTGCCTCTCGTTGAGGAACTCCACT
>Ga0335085_10015719_pt1 | contig 10965 bp, 13 predicted proteins | sample Lox_Sample_45_FD_206712 | JGI IMG/M metagenome (GOLD analysis project Ga0335085, IMG submission 206712) | Soil microbial communities from Loxahatchee National Wildlife Refuge, Florida, United States - Lox_Sample_4.5 | ecosystem: Environmental > Terrestrial > Soil > Wetlands | place: USA... | reverse complement strand
ACCATGCCAGCGGCATCGTAGTGGGCAAAGTGGGAACGGCCACCGCGACGCGCGAGGAACTGCTGGCCAGTTTTACGTCCTTATGAGTGGACGGCGGGCGGTGTTCTTCGACCGGGACGGCACCTTAATGGAAGAGGTGAAATATTGCTGCGATCCGGCGGACGTGCACGTCTACCCGGGAGTGACTGGTGCCTTGCGGAAGCTGAAGGCGGCCGGATTCGCGGTCATCGTGATCACCAATCAGGCCGGTATCGGCCGCGGCTATTTCACGGAGGCGCAGTATCTCGCGGTACAGGAGGAGTTCCAGCGGCAGGTAGGCGAAGGCCTGATTGACGCGACTTACTACTGCGCGGACCCGCCGGGCGTACCCTCCAGCCGGCGCAAGCCGGAGCCGGGAATGGTGCTGGAAGCGGCAGCGGAGCATTCCCTCGACCTGGCGCAATCTTTTTTCATCGGCGATAAGAGTGTGGACGTCGAATGCGGCCGGCGCGCCGGCACGCGCACCATCCAGGTCCTCACCGGGTACGGCGCCGAACAGCCCTGCGACGCGGATTTCGTGGCGCGGGATGCGGTCGAGGCGGTGCAGCTGGTGCTGGAGACGGCGGTGCACCACAGTGGTGCAGAGGACCTATAATCAGGTTATGCAGACCCGGCGCAAACCCGCGGCCAGAAGGCCAAGTGCTTCCGTGCGTCAAAGTGTAACGATTCCGGCGCAACTCGCGCGGGAAGTCCGGCGCTTGGCGAAGGAACGCAATGTGACGATGAGCCGGGCCCTGGTAACACTTGCCGAGCGGGGTGTTCAAGCGGAAGCGGCAGCGCGGGCCAGACTGACGGCGGCCTATGAGCAGTTCATGGCGGAAGGGGATCCGGCCAGAAAGAGCGAGGTCGGCGAAGATCTGATCCGGTCGATCTTCGGGAGATCCGCGATTGCCGAAGATCCGCTTCGCTAATCTGCCTCGCCCGTTGTGGGAGCACATTCTCGAACGCGTCGCCGAGCGAGCGATCACCCTGGATGACCTGCAAAGGCTGCGCAGTTGGGTCGTGGCCGACCCGTGGGCGCCTGACGGCGACTGGTACAAGGACTTCGGCTCCTTCGTCCTCTGTGGCACCGGCGAGTATCCGAAAACGGTCCTGAAGAAGGGGATGAAGCCGTTCGGAACGCCTCTATGAAATCAGATAAGGTTCGACGCGTCCGCCTGGAAGCGCGCTTACCGCACGACGTGATGACCCGCCTGAAGCGTGCTGCCGAAATCCAGGGGCGCACACTCACGGATTTTGTGTTGGCGGCCGCCGATGAAGCGGCGTCCCGGGCGATCCAGGAAACTGAGATCATACGCCTTTCGATCGAGGGCCAACGCCAGATCGCGACGGCGATCCTCAATCCGCCGGAGCCGACTGCTGCTCTCAAGCGGGCTGCCAAGCGGTACCGCGATCTGTGCGGCACGGCGTGAGTCCCGCTGCGTTTCTTCGGCGGCTGGCCGTCGATCGGCGCTATCAGCGCCGCGGCCTCGGCGAGTTGATGCTGATGATCAGGCCGCCGCGTTCTATCGCCGATATGGATTCCGTCCAATCGCTGGCACAGCCCAGACATTGTTTTTGCCTCTCGCGACAGCACAAAAGACGCTGCTTGAGAAGCCCGCGCAGTAGGACTCGGGGACCCTCTCCAACGAGGCGCTAAGGGATCAAAAGCCGGAGCCGCTGTTCCAGTAAATTTTAAAGAACTCCGACGATTGGTTTCCGGCCCTGAGTTGTATATCTGGACCGTAAATGCAGTAATTAAAGCCGCTCGCAGGCTCCTTGGTGATCTGGAGTCTAAAGTTAACCTGAAGCGCGTTTACTACCATGCCGGGCGACGGCCCCGCATAGACAAGCGGCAGCGTCTGATTGTTGCACAGGTAACTTGTCCCACTTACTGAAAGAATGACGGATACCGGCGCCACGGGGGAAGGCGCCGAGGCCGAGGCAATGGTTCCGTCCGGAAGGCTCTGACTCAGCGCGCCGCCTCCGCTGCCGTACAAGGTGAGGACCGAGCCGAGCTCCGCCGGATTGTTTGAACCGTTCACCGTGCCATCCTGATTCACAACGGTGAAGATATTAGGCTGGGTTGCTACCACGGTTAAATTCAGGGATTGCGACGAACCGGCCGGTGTCGTTACCTGCAACGTCGTTTGCGATTGAGTGGCGATCCGATACGGGGCCAGCACATTAATCTGGTGGTCCGACGCCCATAGCAAAGGCATTGGTTCTCCGTCGAACGATACCGTTGTGCCGCCAAGAGCGGAGCCGATCCGGCCCGCGGAATCGATTTCTGCGCCAGCGCCGCCCGCCGGACCGAGGTCCGTTCCATAAAGGCTCAAGAATTCGCCTGGCGCGACGGTTCCCGCCGGACGCGTGGCGGCGGAATCCGCTACACCGAGGAACGAAACCCCTTGCACCGGGCCGGCAGGCAACCGAAGGAGCGAGCCTGAATTGTCGGACAAAAACCCACCTGCAAAGTATCTCGTCGCTCCGACGACGGTGAGGGTGCCGTCCGGATTGCTCAGAATCCCGCCGTCGGTTCCGCCTGGAATATGCTCCGAGACGAGAAAATGCGATCCGTCGGACGCAATCTCAAGGACCAAAGCCAGCCCGAGTTGCAATGTGCCTGGCGGAGTGGGGAAGTCCTGCGACCCCGTCTCTCCGGCAATCCAACAGTTGCCCTGCGAATCTGTCTGCAGCCCGGATATCGTTTCGCCGACGGAACCGCCCAAATAGGTTGAGAAGATCCACGCCGTCCCAGTCGAGTTGAGCCGGCTCACAAACCCATGATAGTTGTGAGCCGGTCCGGCTGTCGCTTGAGCGGGTAATGCGGGTTCGATTGTGCCCGTTGTCGTCGGGAAATCGGGATCTGTGGTCATACCCGCGATTACCACGCCGCCATCGGGTTCCAGGCTAATCCCGGAAACTGTCTCCCCCAGGAATGGGTAAGGTGGGGTTCCCCCCAGAAACGTGGACCAGATGAGGCCGCTGAAGCCGGCATTCAACCGGGTGACGAACATATTCCCGGAAGAATCGTTGCACTTGCAGGCTGACTGGGCGGCGTTGGCAGTGACCGGATAATCCACTGTGTCCGTAGTACCTGCAATCGTCACGATTCCTCCGGCACCCACGGCGATCGCGAGAGGAACGGTCTGCGGAGACCCACAAGGCGCGGAAGGGCACGTCGTCTGCACGCCGAAAATCACGGTCGAGAGCAGGCGCGCCCCCGTGTTCGAGAACTTGCTGACAAAACCAAATTGGAACCCGGGTAGGTTGGTCAACATGGAAACGCTTGAAAAGCCCTGAAACGCACCTGGGGTGACAGGAAAATCGGTCTGGTTCGTCGTGCCCGCTACGTAGGTGTTGCCCGACTTGTCAATCGCGACGGCATGACCGACAGTCTCGCCGTACGGGCCCTTGCCGCCGAGCGCGACAGTTGTAGTCTGGCCGGATGTCAGCTTCATCAGCACATTCCGTCCCACTACCCACAAACTGCCGCCAGGATCGACGGCCGCGGCGTTGGGGAAAAAAGGGGCGGTAGTTGAAACGGTGGCCATGTAGTGAACGCTTGGATCGAACTCCATGACGGAAATGTCGTAGGAGGTCAGTGATGGTGATGCGTAATTCCAATAGACGATAATGATGTTTCCGGCGGTATCTTCGGCTGTACAACACCGGGTCCCGCTGGGAGCCGCGAAGTAAGAGAGAAGAGTGCTCTGAGCGTGCGACACCATTGCTGGACTGGCCATAGCTGCCAAAAGTGCGCACATTCTCATTCGCATATTTCTTGAATGAGCCTTTTGGGCTCCAATGTCTGGAATATATATGTCATTTCAAATGAGGCATTGGCGTTCGGCGACCGGTTTCCGAGGTGTGTCGACGGGGCGCCGCTAATGGGTTCTGCTGACACGCACTATTTTTCGAACATGACGCGAACCGTCTGCATGGGTAAAAAGAGTCTGCCCCGATGATCGGGAAGCTGGATGAATCCATAGCATTGGTAGAACCGAATCGCCTGCTCATTCTCTGCCTCTACCACGACAGCAAGCAAGCCGATTTTAGAAGTATTGGCGAAGCAACGCTTCAACGCATCCAGCAGAAGTTCCTCACCAAAGCCATTTCGTTGGTATCGCTGATCCACGGCAAGACGGCCAATGAGCGTCGCGGGCAAGTTGGGATAACGGGCCAATTTGCAGGCGAGTTCAGCAGGTAGCGCGCCCGGATTGACTGTGTAGGAGGACAAGGTGTAATAACCGATAACTGCAGTGCCTTCCACAATCACGAACACTGCCGCGGCATACTTGTCCCGGTCCTGCCTGGCTCGCGACCGGAAATACAGATCGAGAGATTCGATACCGCACGAAAATGTCTTGCTGGCATGACGCTTCTCATCGAAAACTTCGATAGAGCGTTCCGGATGTTTTCGGCCAAACCTGTAGGATAACCGCTCAGCCGTGCTTCTGTTTATATCTGCGGGCTGCCCTTCGTAATTTGCCATTCGCACGTGGAGGATTCAAAAGAGCGTCGAGGAATACCTCGCGGTCTCTTGCAGTCAAAAGCAAAATCTCGTGCTCCTCAATAATTCGCCGGGCTGCTGCCTGAGCAGAGCTGACGACAAAGTCCGTGAGGCTGCGCCCTTCCAACTCGGCCGCACGTTGCAGAACCTTCTTCTGCGCGGGCGTAATGCGAGCTTCCAGCCGCTCCGCTTTTCCGGCCGATGCTGTTGTGACCACGGGCATATCTCAATTCCCCAATCGATATTGCACGACTATTTGCCGTACGCCAAAAATTTCCACCATGCTGCTGACGCGTGAGCCTCCGCTGACCGCTGGGCCTCCGGCGTATCTGATCATAGTGTTGCTATGTTGACCTGGCCAACCCACCGCGCTAAGGTGGGGGCGGAAGGTTTTGAATCCGGAGGCGGCCATGACCATCACTATTAACATCCCCGATAACGCGGCGGGCGATCTTGCCGCGGCGGGTAAGGACCCATCCCGCGCTTTGCTGGAAGCCTTTGCCCTCGAAGGCTACCGCGGCGGCCGCCTGTCCGAAGCCGCTGTCCGAAGATTGCTTGGGTTTGAAACGCGCTACGAAGTGGATGGATTCCTAAAGGAGCACGGCGCCTTTCTGCCTTACACGATAGAGGACGTGGAGCGGGATACCGCCGTGGCGCTCGAAGTAGCGCTCCGCGTTCGCGCCGAGCGGAACGCCGGCCCAACTCGTTGATCGGCGCGCCGGATGATTGTCATCGCCGATACCGGCCCCATCAATTATCTCGTTCTGATTGGCGAAATTGAGGTGCTGCCCGAACTCTACGACCGTATCCTGATTCCACCATCGGTGTGTGGCGAACTGCAGCATGCGCGTGCACCCGAGACAGTACGTCTGTGGATCAACCAGCCTCCAGAGTGGCTTCATGTGCGCGCTTCCAGCCTTACGCCAGATAGCCATCTCCTCAAAGCTGACATCGAGGTTGGGGAGCGAGATGCGATCCTGCTGGCGCAGGAACTGACAGCAGATGAACTGCTCATGGATGACATGGGCGGCCGCCGTGAAGCAGCACGGCGGCATCTGCCTGTCACCGGGACAATAGGCGTTTTGCACGCCGCGGCGAAGCTCGGATTATTGAATTTTCGAGATGCCTTGGACCGCTTGCGCAACACGAATTTTCGGATAGAAAAAGCGCTTCTCGATCGCCTGATCCGGACCGCGGAGATGTGACATGGGCCTTATGATCAACTTCCCGAAGGCCGACCGCCTGAGAACCGGATTTTCAAACTAAGTCCTACACAATTTCTTAAGCGGTCGTCAGCCGCAAAGAGGAGCATATGACGAAACACTCGTTCGGCATCGCCCTTCTGCGCCGTCGCCAGCACGGTGTCGCAAAATTGGATTGCGGCTCAACCCGCCGTACCCCCGGCCAAGCCGAAGTTCGAAGTTGCCTCGGTGAAGGAGTGCAAAGGCGCGGACCCGGTTCCTCCTTCGATTTCGTCACCCGGCAGGTTAAGTTTGGGATGTTGGAATCTGATGACGGTGATCCTGCAGGCATACGAGGTATTCGCGTCCGGCAAGCTCGATCCGCGGAACGTCATGCCCTCGACGCCAATTGAGGGTGATCCGGCATGGGTCCGCTCCGCCAGGTATACGATTGACGCGAAAGCGGACGGTCCGCAAACCGCCGCCATGATGAGGGGACCCATGATGCAGACGCACCGGGAGATCCGAGAAGTTCCTGTTTATGTAATGCCGTCGCAAAAGGAGGCCCTGGCAGCTGCCAGCCCTACGATACCAGTGGGGAGCTGATCGTCCATCCCCACGGTATTCCATGCGCTGAACCCCAAATTTCAAGGAAGGGGCCGATTACGGTGATCGATTTCCTTGGTGCCAGTCTCGATGCCTTTGCCAAAGACCTTCACCCCGACGGCCGCCACGTCATCGACCAGACTGGCCTGGCGGGAGCTTTTGACATCCACCTGGAATTCGAAGCCGACGTCCCCGATTCGACGGGTCCAGGCAGCGGAGCGGCAAGTGACCCTTCTCCGAATAGTGGTTTTATCGTGGCGGTGCGCCAGCAACTTGGACTTCGACTCGATCCCGGTAAAGGACCGGGCGAGTTCCTCGTCATCGATCACATCGAGAGACCCTCGAGTAATTATGTCAACCCCGCGAGCCTCCCTGCTTACTCCCCACCGCCTTCACTGACTCCACTCGGAGCCCCGCGCGGATCCGGCTTCACAATGGCCGGCTGGGTATAAGTCTGGCCATCCACGGTGAGGCGCACGGTATACGGGCCGGGCTGCAGCGTGGGAGCTCCTCCGCGCCCTCCGCCTCCGCCCCCGCCGCCACGTCCGCCGCGGCCTCCGCGACCTGCTGCCTGCGGGGCGGGAGCCGGCGTGCTGGCGGGCGTGCAGGCGTCGTGCACCGGCGCCGCCGCGGCTCCGCGTCCAAATCCTCCGCCGCCGCGTCCCCCGCCGCCTCCCAGGGCGAAGCGATGCATGCCGGCGGCGGCCGACGGCGGTTGCGCCGGCTGCTGCCAGATGGCCTGCACGTTCAGCGTTTCGGTATCCGGTTCGCGCACCGGCGCATCGCTGGCCGCGCACGCCCGCACCGCGCCGGAGCGGTCCAGTAATTCCAGTTTCAGCGGCTGCCTGGCGGGCGTCTTCAGCCAGTAGTAAGCCACCACCCCGGACGGCGGATTCTGCAGTTGCGGCTCCTCGTGCGGCAGAGGCGTGCCGTTCATCCCACCGGCGCGAATGGCGTAAGCATCGCCGGGTTGGAACAGGTACGCACTCGCTGAAACAATTTCCGCCCCGCGCTCAGCGATCTGCCGCAGCGCCGGCATCTGGTCCATCACCCAGAATCCGCGGCCGTAGGTGGCGATCGCCAGGTCATCGCCGTGCACCACGATATCGCGCACGCTGGTGACCGGCATGTTGTTTTGCATGGCCTGCCACCGCGCGCCATCGTTGAACGAGACGTACACGCGCAGTTCGGTGGCGGCATACAGCAACCCCTTGGCTCGCGGATCTTCCTTCACCGAGTTGACATAAGCGCCCTCGGGGATGCCGGCGACTACGTTCTGCCAGGTCTTGCCGCCATCGTGCGTGCGATAAATGTACGGCTTGTTGTCGGCGATGCGATGGCGGTCCACCGACGCGTACGCGGTCTCCACGTCGAAATGGCCGGCTTCAATTTGCGAGACCTTGCTCCACGAGGTCATATCCGGCGGCGTGACGTTGTTCCAGGTCTTGCCGTCGTCGCGCGTCACGTGAATCAGGCCGTCGTCGGTACCCACCCAAACGGTGTTGGCGGCGATCGGCGAGGGGCCGATGGAATAGACTACGCCGAAGCGGTCGGTCATCTGCTCGTCGATGTCCTTGGCGGTGACCGGGTCCAGCGTTTCGGGTACGGCGGGATGCACCCGGGCGAGATCGGGACTGATTTTCTGCCAGGAGCGGCCGCGGTCGCGCGTGCGCATGACGAACTGATTGGCGTAGTACATGGCTTCGTCAGCCTGCGAGAAGACCTGCGGCAGCGTCCACGTCTTGCGGTTGGGATCCTCGGGATCGGGCGGAGGCAATTGCCCGCCCAGCGGCGCGGCCACGTTGAAGCGCTGATCGCAGCGGCCGGCGCCGCTGCCGTAGAGGACGTTGCCGTCTTTGGGGTCGGGCACCACGGTATTGCTCTCTCCGGCCTCGCAGGTGGGCTCCCAATCGCGGAAGCTGAGGACGCCCTCGCGCGACCAGGTGGCCACCCCTACGCCGCCGCTATCCTGTTGCGCGCCGTAGAGCCAGTAGGGAAAGCGATTGTCCGCGGCCACATGGTAGATCTGCGCGGTCGGCTGGTTGTACCAGGTGCTCCAGCTATTACCGCCATCCACGCTGACCACGGTTCCCTGGTCGCTGCTCAACACCAGGCGGTTGCCGTCCCTGGGATTGATCCACATCTGGTGGTAATCGTCGCCGCCCGGCGCTGCCTTGACCGGAGCGAAAGTCTTGCCGCCATCGGTGGTCATAAAGGTGCCGGTGTTCATCACGTAAGCGCGGTCCGGGTTTGTGGGATCCACGGATACGGCTTCGAAATACCAGCCGCGGCCCCACAGGCGGGTCTCGGAATTGACCAGCTTCCAGTTGGCGCCGGCATCGTTGGAGACGTAGATTCCGCCGCCGGTGCTGGGCGCCGCGGCGCCTCGTCCGCGACCGCCGCCCCCACCGGCCGCAATCGCAGCGCCGGTATCGTCCACCACGGCCCACAGGCGGTTCGGATTGCTGGGAGCCACGGCGATCCCGATCTTGCCCACAAACTGGTCCGTAGGCAATCCGCCGGTCAACTGCTTCCAGGTGTCGCCGCCGTCGGTGGATTTGTAAAGTCCGCTGCCGGGCAGGTTGCTAGGCGCGTAGACGGACCATGGCGGACGGCGCGTGGCCCACAGCGAAGCATACAGCACGCGCGGGTTCTTCGGGTCGATGGCCAGATCGATGGCGCCGACGTTGTTCGGGTCCTTGGTGTTGAAGAGAACCTTCTTCCAGGTGGCGCCGCCATCGGTCGAGCGGTAAACTCCGCGCTCCGCGTTGGCATCGTACACATGCCCGAGCGCCGCCACATACACGCGATTGGCGTTGGCCGGGTCCACTACCACGCGGCCGATCTGCCGTGTGCCTACCAGGCCGATATGGGTCCACGTCTTTCCGGCATCGGTGGATTTATACATGCCGTTGCCGTAGGAGTGCTGGCTGCGGATATCCGGCTCGCCAGTGCCCACGTAGACGACCCGGGCATTGGAGGGCGCCACCGCGATGGCGCCGATCGAACCGATGGGAATGCCTTCATCGGAAATGGGATACCAAGTGCGGCCGGCGTTCTCGGTTTTCCATACGCCGCCGCCCACCGAGCCGAAATAAAAGGTGTCCGGCTGGCTGGCGTGACCAGCCACGCCGAAGGTGCGCCCGGCGCGCATGGGGCCGACATCGCGCCACTGCAGGCCGGACAGCAGGCTGGCGGGGTACTGGCCGCCGGAATTCATCTGCTGCGCGAAAATGGCGCATCCCAGCAGAGCGAAAAAACAAAATGGGGCAAAAAAGACTATCCAGCGACGTCGGGCTACCATCAATTCTCCTATGCGGGCCGGGCTTCGGGACCGTAGGAAACACTTTACCAAAAGCAACGGCTGAAAACCCTACAGCGAGGACCCCCTATTGACTTTCGGTGTCATCCCAAAGTACTGTATGATTTCAAACGCTGAAACCGTTCTTGTTCGTACGCTGACCCCTTCCTGCTTTTACTGGTCCTCCTTTTCCTGCTCCAGCGCCATGCAGCGTTTGCAGGCGTATAAGACACACTTATACGCCTGATTTTCCTTTGTTTTGCCGCCTGGCGCCGCTGCGGGCGGGGAAGGCTAGATGCAACTCAGTTGCATCCGACGATCACTTCGCCGCGGGTGCGAGCCTTGTACTGGTTGTAGATCCATGCGTACGTCTTCTCCAGGCCGGTACGCAGGGGAATGGCCGGCTCCCAACCCAGATACTGCCGGATCAGGGTGTTGTCGCTGTTTCTGCCCATCACTCCCTTGGGAGCGTCCAGCTTGTATTTCCGCCGCAGGCGGACCCCGGCGATCTCTTCCACGATATCGACCAGTTGATTGACGGTAACCATTTCTGAAGAGCCCAAATTGATCGGCTCCAGAATGCTGGAATCCATGATCATTCCGATGCCTTTCAGGCAATCGTCAATGTACATGAAGCTGCGGGTGCGGGTGCCGTCGCCCCAAATCTCGATTTCGCGGCTCCCGGTTTCCAGGGCGTGAATGACTTTCCGGCAAATTGCGGCGGGCGCTTTTTCGCGGCCTCCGTCCCAGGTCCCAAAAGGTCCGTAGACGTTGTGGAAGCGGGCGACTCGCGTATAGAGGCCGTAATCCTCGCGGAAGTGGCGGCACATGCGCTCGCTGAAGAGTTTTTCCCACCCGTAGCCGTCTTCGGCCAGGGCGGGGTAGGCATCGCATTCCCGCAAGCCGGGATTATCGGGGTTCTGCTGCTTCTCGGCGTTGTACACACAGGCCGAAGAAGAATAGAAATAGCGCCGGGCTCCCGCCTGCTGAGCCGCCTGCAGCAGGTGCGTATTGATCAGAACCGAGAGCATGCAGAGGGCCCTGTTGTTCTCGATGAAGCCCATGCCGCCCATGTTGCACGCCAGGTTATAAACGTCGGCGGCGCCGCGCACAGCCGTTTCGCAATCCGTTTTCAGGTTGAGGTCGAGCCTCAAATTCTCCACGTCGTCGAAAAGCTGATACCACTCGTCGAAAGGTTTCACATCGACAGCACGCAACCTCGTCGCGCCAGACCGGCGCAATTGTGCAATGAGAGAACCGCCGATAAATCCGCCACCGCCGGCCACTAAGACAAGTTCAGTCGTCATAAAAGAATTGGCTTACCAGATGCGAATGGGAATGTC
>Ga0335085_10015718_pt1 | contig 10965 bp, 7 predicted proteins | sample Lox_Sample_45_FD_206712 | JGI IMG/M metagenome (GOLD analysis project Ga0335085, IMG submission 206712) | Soil microbial communities from Loxahatchee National Wildlife Refuge, Florida, United States - Lox_Sample_4.5 | ecosystem: Environmental > Terrestrial > Soil > Wetlands | place: USA: Florida... | reverse complement strand
GCATGCGCCGTGCTGCTGCTGGCTGCGGGTGCAGTCTGGGGGCAGGAGCAGGGCGAGCCCTTCACCCGGCAGCTCGAGCCGCTCCTCAAGGAGTTCATGCATCGGCAGCAGATCCCGGGTCTTGCCATCGCCGTCGTCCAAGGTAACAAGGTTGTGTACGAGAAGGGCTTCGGCTGGAAGAGCCTGAACCGAAGCAAGGGCCCGGTTACCCCGCGGACCGTGTTTCACATGGCGTCGATCGTCAAGCCGTTCGTGGCCACGGCGATACTGCAGCTCGTGCAGGATAAGAAGGTGGACCTGGCCGCGCCGGTCGTGCGCTACCTGCCGTATTTCCGGCTTGCGGATGAGCGCTACAGGATCATCACCGTGGGTGAGATGGTCGAGCACACGTCCGGCCTACCGGATGTGGTGGATTACGAATGGGGCAAGCCGCAATTCGACGACGGCGCGCTGGAGCGCTACGTGGGAAGCCTCGGCGGCCTGCGCCTGCTCTTTCAGCCCGGGTCCCGGTTCGCCTACAGCAACATTGCCTATGACGTGCTCGGTGACGTCATCTCCAAGGCGTCACATACGAGCTTCGAGGACTACGTGCAGCAGCACATCCTCACGCCGCTCGGCATGAAGGACAGTACGCTGCTCTACCGGGACGTAAACCCGGCGCTGCTCAGCGACGGGCACGTGCTGAATTCGGCCGGTGAGCCGGCCATCAGCCCAGTGTATCCCTACAACCGCATCCATTCGCCGAGCTCTAACCTGCACTCGAACGCCGTCGACATGGTTCGCTGGGCGATTGCCAACATGAACCACGGGGAGCTCGATGGGCGGCGCATTCTGCCGGCATCGACGTACGCCTGGATGTGGGGCCCCAAGGAGAGCATCGGCGATGCGGCGGCCGGAACGCACGTGACCTCGGAGGGAATCAGCTGGTACCTCGGTACTTACCGCGGCCATTTCTTCGTGACGCACAGCGGCGGCGATACGGGTTTCATCACGGATCTGGCGATGCTGCCGGACGAGAAGATAGCGGTCGTGTGGATGGTCAATTGTGACTGGATCAATGCTGGCCCGCTGAACGGACCCATCACGTACGCCGCGCTGGACGTGGCACTCGGGCTGAAGCCCGCGCCCATCACGCTGAAGAGATCCCTGTCGAGGACTCTGTACGCCACATTCCAGCAGGATGGGATCGGTGCCACCCTCATGGAATATCACATCCTGCGGACCCGGTATCCCGACCTTTATGACTTCTCCGATGCGCAGCTCGTTCAGCTTGCAGCGAGGCTTCGGGAGGAGGGGCATCCGAAGGAAGCAGGCGAGTTCCTGCGCCTGAAAGCCGGAGCACACTGATGCCGGCGGCGGCTGCAGTTTTACACGCGAGGCCATTCGTGTCCTACAGCTCTAAAAATGTGCAGGTCAATTCTCGCTGTACTGACGCCTGTGACCGCTTAGGAGACGCATATGAGCTTAGGAGTGACAGATCTCTGACCATTAGACAATACCAGAGGGCCCTAAGGATCGACCCGAATTTAGCCCATTCGACCAAAGCATTAAGCAGGTTGGCGAAGGGCTAGCGATGACGCGTTATTGTGAAAATAGATCCGAGGAAGGGAAGGCTCCATGACTCGCTATGCTGTGCTATGGGTATTTCTGTTGGTTCCGGTGGCAGTGGCGAATGCCGAGAAACCACGCTCGATCGAGCCCCAGCGTGCTGAGATCCTTTGGGATTCGTGGGGTGTGCCGCACATATACGCGAGTACCGATGAAGATGCCTTTCGCGCCTTCGGGTATGCGCAGATGGTGAGCCATAGCAACCTACTGCTACGGCTAATTGCCGAGGCGCGTGGGCACGCGGCAGAATTTTACGGTGAATCGTATCTCCAGTCTGACATAGCGGTTAGAACGATGGGGACTTACGCTATTGCGCGACGTTGGTTGACCCAGCAGACGCCACAATTTCAAAGGGACCTCGAGGCATTTGCTGCCGGCGTGAACGAGTATGCAAAATATAATCGCGACAAGCTCAGCCCCGCAGGTAGGGCTATTCTGCCGGTTACCGCTGTAGACATCCTTGCTCATACGACGCGGGACACATATGCCTTTGTTAGCGCCATCTCTGGGTGCTCCGCAGCACTGTCGCCAGGCCTTCCGCTTGGCTCGTCTGGAGATGCATGGGCCGATCCGAAGCCGAACCAGGTAGGCGACAAATTTGGGACGAACATATGGGCTATCGCACCCGCTCACTCAGCGAATGGCTACGCCATGCTGATGTCAAACGACCATCTGCCGTGGACCGACGAAACGCTTTTCTATGAGGCTCAGATAACGGCACCCGGTTACTCGGTCTACGGAAGCACGCTCGTCGGCTGGCCGGTACTGTCTACAGGCTCGTTCAACGACTCACATGGTTGGATGCTCTCGGTGGACACGCTTGATGGCTGCGACCTGTATAGCCTCATGCCCGACGGCGACGGGTATGAATTTGACGGCCGCAAGCGAAGCTTCGAAATTCAGAATGACACAATCAAGGTCAGGGAACCGAACGGTGGCATCAAAGCGGTTCCCTTGGTAATACGGCGTGCCATTCAGGGACCCGTCGCGACTATGAACGGTAAGCAGACGGCTATTCGTGTTGCGGGTTTACAGGTTTCATCATACGCCGGGATGCTAGATGAGTTTTGGCAAATGGGGAAAACCCATAACCTCAAAGAATTTGAGAATGTATTGAGGCGAATGCAGCTCCCCATGTTCAACGTCATGTACGCGGATCGTGACGGCAATATCATGGTGAAGTATCTCGGACTCGTACCTAGGCGACCGACAGGCGATTGGGCATTTTGGTCCAAACCAGTAAGAGGCGATGCGTCTTCGTTGGTATGGGATCAAATGCGTTCTTACGATGAACTGCCCGAGGTGATTGATCCTCCTTCTGGTTGGGTGCAGAATTCCAACAGCGCTCCGTGGTACATGACGGAGCCATTTCTGCGCTCCGGTAGCTACCCTCGCTATTTATCGCCATCGCCGGCGATACCGGACGGTTGGCCGAATCTACGCGAGCAGCAGGGTTTGCGTATGATCACGCAGGATTCCAAGATCTCCTTCGAGCAACTGCTGAACGATAAGCTCTCTACGCACTCTGGGCTTGCCGACCGTGTGCTTAACGATTTGATAGCGGCGGCCAAAAAATCGAATGACAGCAATGTCGAACAGGCTGCCGACGTCTTGGAAAAATGGGATCGAACCTTCGACCATGACAGTCCAGGAGCTGAACTTTTTTATATTTGGATGCTTCAATCCACCGAGCATGGCGATATTTCCGATATTTTTAGAGAGCCATTTGACTTGAGGCGACCTCTTGATACCCCACGCGGACTGAAGAATCCCGCACGGGCAGCCGAAGTGCTCGGTTCAGCTGCGATCCGACTGCGACAAATAGCGGGCCGGTTGGACGTGCCCTGGGGCGAGTTGAACCGATTCCACCGCGGCAAGTTTGACTTTCCCGGCAATGGCGCCAACGGAGATGAACTCGGCGTCTTTCGCGTGATCGAGTACGCACCATGGAAAGACCGAAGGTTTGAGGCTGTCGGTGGGGATACATTTATAGCCATTGTGCAGTTTTCGAATCCCATTAAAGCCAGGGTGCTACTCACATACGGAAATTCAAGCGACCCGGACTCGCCACATTTTGGCGATCAACTCGAATTGACGTCGCAGAAGAGGTGGCGCCGACCGTGGATGACGCGGGCAGAGATCGAAAAACATCTCGACGGTCGCACAACCCTTGTTGGTGATGTGGTGCAGTGACGCATAAGCGTGAATTCGCCAATCGAGATTGGCTATCGGGATATCGAATTCCCCGCCATTGAAAGTGGTACTCGCGCCGACCGGCTCGCCGACGAGCATACCCAGCGCCGCGCTAGCGAACGTGCCGCCGTCGACGAGGAGAAAAGCCGACGTCCTAACGCCAGCTTTCCGGCGCCGCCCCCATACTTTCCTCGGTCGTAGCAAGAACCATGAAACCTGGAATCCTGTACTCTCGGGCATCGACCGGCGGTGGTCTCAGGCCTGCGGCGGCGAACAAAGGTCCGATATTCGCTATGTCGAACCGTGGCTGTTCTCTGTGCAGCTCGGGTGAAAGTCGGACGTAAAGGGAAAAGCAGCGGTACGAGCTGCGATCCAGATAGCGGAGGATCTCTACCGCGACCGATCCGTCACCGCCGGGACGCCTCGCAGATCTATAGCGACCTTCTGGATGCGCTTGCGGACGACGGCATCAAAAGAGCTCTTGATTGCCTGCGAGGTCGCTGCGTCGCTCTGGAGCTTTGCAAGGTGGAGGACAGCGGTCGATCTGTCGTCAAAAACGACCCAGGTGACGGGAGAATTTGCTGCTGGGCTTGTTCCCGTAATTTCAGGTGAACCGAACCGGGCAATGCGTCCGGCCGCAGGAAGGTCACCGATACAGACCCGTCGGGTGCGAGCATATCGAACGCGAGTGTCTCGTCGGCTCGTGGCAGCTGGCGCGCAAACGCTTGGCAGTACGCACTCGACATCTCACTCGATGCCACCAGGCCGGCGGCCACCGCATTCGCGGTACTGGAGCGTATCGGAGTCAAGCACGATGAGATCGCCGAGCTTGCCGGCCTCGATAGATCCGATGTACTGGTCGAGCCCGGCGAAGCGAGCTCCACCGAGTGTTGCAATGTGCAGTGCTTCCACAGTAGCCATCGCGGTGCCGTACGTTTGCGTCTCGAGGTGCTCACGCATGCCGAGGGGTAGGGACCGATCTCCAGGGCCTTCAGGGTGATCGAAGCTCCCAGAGGAAACGTCCGCCGCCGCTCATCATTCACGGGATGTGATCGCCGACCAAGTTGTAGTGCGCCAGAAAGAAGGTGAGGGCGACGCCGGCGACAGAGATGACGGCAAGGTGGAAGCGGCTCCACGCCGAGCCGTCGAGTCGCATAGTCACACGACCCAGGAGCCCTGCTGCGCCGAGCAAGAGCAGTGCCCAGCCGAGCGCGGCGCTCGCGGTAGCCAGTACCGTTAGGAGCTGCAGGACCCGGACATTTCCGCGTGCGACCATCAAGAGAGGATTGCCTGACGCCGCAACCACGATTACAACGACCGGCATTGCAAGTGCCAGGACGGCCAGCGCAATGCTGAGAAACCGCGCCCACCGCTCCGCGGCGGACTTGACGGGCCAGCGCAATGCCAGCAGCCCGGTGCCGCAGATCAGGCATAGCAGGAGCGCGATCACCAGCGGGGTCGCGTTATCCAACGTCGCAGGGCGAAAGACATCGACCGACAGGTAGGGCGCGACGTACTTAACGCGTCCATCGGCATCCGGAACAAATACGTACAGGTCCGAGGCGGCCGAGTCCGGAACGTAGGGCGTGACACCCGGCTTCCAGAAGGCACCGGGCGCGATCTGGCGGTATCCGGGCTTGCCGTTGATGGTGAGTGTACTGGACCCTCCCACATCAACACGTAGGGTGATTCCGGGGTTGAACAACGCCAGGGAAGTGACATGCGGGCGGCGTTCCGAGCGGTAGAGGCCACTGAAGCGCTCAAGAGGCAGAAACGGGCCCCCGGCGGTCTGCGGTCGAAGCGGTCCGAGATAGAAGTTGAGGAACGACTCGCGCACGGCGAACATCTGCAGGGACATATCGGCGGCGGAATGGGCAGTACTGCCGCTGAGCAGCGCCGTCTCTAGCTCGTTGCGGAGGTTCGGCGCGGACGACCCACCCATGATAAGCGCTACGAATCCCACGTTCACATCCGGCAGCAGGATGAAAACGGCCTGAAAGCCCGGCCCCGAACCCGCGTTCTCTGTCACCCTCGTGCCATTCCATTGATTCGCGACGAAGCTCATGCCGAAGCCCGCGACATACGGTGCGTTGGCGGTGTGGCGGTCATGCATCAAGCGCGCCGTGCTGGCATCCAGCAGCATTGGTGCGAGGCCGCGCTCGGCATCGAGGTGTGCGATGGCGAACTTCGCCATATCCTCCGCACTGGACACAAGACCGCCGGCCGGGGCGATGAAGGGATGGGGTACCCAACTCTGTGGCACGGGTTCGGCGGAGCCGCCGAGCCGGTATGCGACGGGTTGTGCGATCGGCTCCGACGGGCGGGAGCGAATGAAGGAATGCGTCATCCCGAGCGGCCGCAGGATGTTCTGCCGCACATACTCGGGATAGGTTAGCCCGGTCACATCTTCGATCAGCACACCCAATACGCCGTAGCCGATATTCGAATACACCGAGATCTCGCCAGGCGGCCGCACGATGCGCGGCAACCGCTCGATGATCTCGTCGCCCGTGATCGGCACCGCCACGACCTGACGTGTCGCAAGGCCGAACACCGACTCATCGAGACCTCCGCGGTGATCGAGCAGGTTGCGGATAGAGACTTCGCGGCCAAAAGCGCGCGGCAATTGAATCCGCCGCAGGTATCGGTTCGCGGGATCATCCAGTGAGTGAATGAGGCCGCGCTCGAGCAGCTGTGCGATGCAGGTTCCCGTGAAATTCTTCGTGATCGAGCCGATGGCAAAGGGAGTTGCCGCGGGATCGACGGCGATCCGGCCTGCCAGGTCTGAGTGCCCGAACCCTTTCAGCAACACCACGCGTCCGTCGCGCACGAACGCTGCGGCGATGCCGGACGCGTGCCGTTGTGCGATCGCCGTGGAGAACGTGGTGTCGATCCAGCTGCCGACCTCGCTATCCGATCGATAGGCCCCGGCGTGAGCCGGAAGCGCGGCCAGCAACATGGCAACCGGGGCGAGTCGCGCCGTGAGGTGAGCCGCAGTAAGGGACCACAGATGTTTAGCGAGTGAAGTACGAAGCCCTCCGATGTCAGCCATCATCTCTTCTCCGAAGAAGCTCCTCGTGAGATACTATACAGTAGTACTGGATTTTAGGAAGACCGCCCGCATCCGGCGCCCGCAGGGCTTCGGCGCGTCACTTCCGGCGTTGCGACTTGCTACGAGCGGTGGTGCTGCCGAGCTGCTCGGGCGCACTGCGGATCAGGGGCTTTCAATCACGCACCGGTGACCTCGTGAAGCCGCCCCGGGGCGCGCAGCCGACGGCTGAGCGACGAGTGTTTGAACGTCACCCAGTTCGCGTCGATCGAGGACGCGCGCGCGAAGATCGAAGCCTGGCGGATGGATTACAATGCGCATCGGGACTTCGGGCAGGCGCCGCCTTCCCGCCTTCTATGAGGGTCCATTGATCATCATGGCCCGCGAAGGTATACAACCCAATCTGCTGAGTCTGGTGATCGCTCGTCCAGACCTCTGCGACTCCCTCGAAGCTCCGATCGACGCGTGTTACTTCTACCACAAGTCCAAGGAAGCGATTCTCGATCGCCATTGCGGGACTGTTGACTATTGCGGGACCCGAGTGCCGTGCTCGCGTGCAACCATAAGAAGCGCCCGCCATTCGGGTCGGATACAGCTGACCCTGATCCCGAACGGTTTAAAGCTGGACCAAGCTGACTCACTGAAGTCCTCCACAACAGAGCCGAGGATCATGAACGGCGATTTACCGACGCGCACGTCGCCTACGCGCTCCGCCACCCGGTGGGTGGCCGGTGGGGATCGTCGGGGCCATCCTCGTTTGGAAAGGAAGTGACCCAACTGGACACGACCGAGATCAGCGGGCTCAACATCACGCGGTTTCCGCCGCAAGGACGTTTGAGTCATGTGAGCTCAAGCCATGAGGGTAGTAATGCTTCGCGTGCTCGATGCTGATGTAACCTGCTCGAATGTCTTCTTGAACCAGCTCGATGGGCCGTTCGGCGGGTCTCCCGTAGCCCCCTCCACCGCCGCAGCGGACACGCACTAAAGTTCCTTTTGGTAAAGATAGACCGGTAACCTTTGTCGTCGGCACCTCACGTCCATCTGGATAGCACAGCAATACACTATTGGCGGTTCCAGAGAGTCCGCCGGACTGACCCCATGAGGGCACCTTGGTGCGCTCAACGACTGTCATCATTTCGACGTCACGTAACATCCTGTAGTCGACGTTCCAGCCCAAGCCGCCGCGGTACTTGCCAGGACCTGATGAATCCGCGTCCAGCTCCCACCGTTCAAACCGCAGAAAGCCCCATTTAGTCTCCTGAAGCTCCGCGGAAGGCAATTTAGACTGCGCGACACCAGGCACGAACATCGTTGATCCGTCCCCGAACGGCAACGCTCCGAGTCCCACCGGCAGTGGATTTGCAGCAACCAGAGTCTCGCCGCGAGACTCGTCGTACGCCCAAAACATGACCCCGCAGATATCACCGGCCGTGCCGGAGGGAACGCGTCCAGGTATCGCCTCCGAAAGGGCTTGAAATAGCGCTTCAACGAGGGACATAAAGGGCCAGCCAAACATGAACGATGGCTGCGGACTCACCGGATGAAACATTGAGCCAACGCGCGTGATGACCTCTGTTGGGCGAAAGTGACCTTCATTCGGAGCTTCATTTCCCGCAAGCATCGCTAGTACGACGCGACACGCTGAGACTGTTGTAGGGTGCGGACAATTCAGTGGTCCTCGAAGCGCGTTGGGCGCGCTGGACAGGTCAAATTGGACCGTGTCTCCCCGGATGACCAATTCAACGTCAAACGAGACAGGCGCGTCACTTAGACCGTCGTTATCAAGATGACCAGTGGCTCGATAGCGTCCGTCCGGTATACGGCTGATGTATTCGCGCACCAATGTTTCACCGTGCTCATACATCCGCTCAGTGCAATCTCTAAACGTGTTAATGCCAAATCGCTCAACGATCCGACGCAATTCTTCGGATCCCGTCCTGCATGCGGAAAGCTGCGCATGTATGTCTCCTTTCACCGCGCGCGGCGCCCGCGAGTTTGCGAGAATGATCTTGAATATGTCTTCGACGACTTCCCCTCGTCTGATGAGCTTGACACCCGGAAATATCACTCCTTCCTGGAACAGGTCGATCGAATCACTGCAGTACGGATTTTTTGCCCCGATGTCCGTCAGATGGGCCTTAGTAGCTGCGTAACCGAGCAGATCCGGGCCATTGAATATTGGCATGATGAGTGCGCCATCGGGCGCGTGCGAACCGGTGCCGTATGGGAAGTTATAAAAGATGACATCGCCGGGGTGCAGCGCGGACTCGCCACCGACTGCCGCGACAGCTCCCTCCACACAGAAGCTCATCGTACCCATAAATGCAGGGATCGTCGGCGCCTGCGCGAGCATACGGATTTCTCGATCGTAGAGTGCGACTGCGAAATCCAAGGCCTCATAGATGACAGGCGAAAAGGACGTCCGTATCAGAACGCGCTTGATTTGATTAGCGGCGGAATTGAGTGCATTGCGCACGATTTGTGTGGTGACAGGGTCTGCACGCGCGGCAGAGCCGAGGGGAGATTTCCTATCATGTGGACGGTACACATGGAGTCCCCTGTGCTCTATCATAGTCGCAACCATCTCATGTTCTCCTAAGACACAGGCAATCGTCGCCAGTAACGCTGAACGCGAAATCGCTGTCCACGTAGGTGGTTGTAGTTGGCTCGTAAATAATCGCGGGTCCCACGCCAACTTCTCCGCAGACTAGATCTCCTCGATGCAGGGTCTTGAATGTCATTCGCGTGTTACTTGCGAACGAGAAAGCTTGCGCGCTGTTGCAGCCACCTGTCTCATAACGGAACTTGTCCGTCCACCCGGGCAGGCTGCTACGCAATGTGGCGCGTGTGGTCACAATCTGAATCCGCTCTTCTAGCGAACCACCGTACCTGTCGCGGTAAGCACGGTGAAACACCTCGGCGATCTCAGTAGCGGGTGCGGATATGCAACCACCCGTATGCGACGGACTAATCGGGAGCGTATGTTCCTGACCGTCGTATCGCAGATCCAGAGAAATGTCGACGCTGTCAATAAGGTGCCCGGACGAACCGCCGAATTTCGAGAAGTCGGCCACGAGCAACGGGACCATCTCACCCAGAATCTCGTTGCACGCAGCGATTGCAGCGTCCGTCAGAAGCATGACCTTCGTGCGTGCGCGATCGCGCAATAAGTCAGCCCCGAGGAGTCCCCACGCAGAGAAATTCCCAGCGTGACGAGGAATAAGGACCTCTCTTACGTCGAGTTCCCTGGCTATCTGTGTTGCCATCAGTGGGCCGGCACCTCCGAAAGGAAGTAGAGTGAAGTTCCGAGGATCGAGACCCTGCTCGATTGTCAATTCCCTGATCAGATTGGCCATGTGGTTGCCGACAATTGAGATTATGCCGGTTGCTAGTTTTTCGCTGGTGTAGTTCAGCCTCCGCGCCAATTGGGCTAAGGGCCCTTCGATTGCATCGCGGTCGAGCACCAATCCCGAGGCGAGGGGCTGATCACCCAACATTCCAAGGAACAGGGCGGCATCAGTAACGGTTACTTCAGTCCCGCCGCGGCCATAGCAAATCGGACCGGGTTCCGCGCCCGCGCTCTGCGGGCCAACACTCAGAAGCCCACCGACATCGACACGCGCAATGGAGCCTCCACCTGCGCCAATCGATCGCACGTCGACCCACGGTGTCTGCAGGGGCATACCTGCCACCATTCCTACATGTACGATTCTCGGCCGACCTCCGATTATCAGAGCCGTGTCGAAGCTGGTGCCGCCTACATCCGCCGTGATGAGATTTGGAATCCTTAGGCGTCTGGCGAGTTGCGAAGCACCCTCGACGCCCGCGACTGGACCCGAGTTTATAGTCTCAGCCGGCCGATCGTGGGCCTCGGCGAACGTCATGGACCCGGTGCCGGAGCGGGTCACTAGGCATACGCCCTCAAATCCTTCGGCGCGGAGCTCGTCTTCGATCTTTTGCAGATATCCCGACATGCGCGCACGTACGAACGCATCAATGACGGTTGTGCTAAATCGCTCGTAGTCGCGGTATTCACCTGACACGCGGTGCGACAGTGAGAGAGGCCCAGAGAATCCGGCCGCTCGAAGCGTTCGTTCCGCCGCCAACTCGTGAGC